>OFPS01000102.1_pt1 | contig 111299 bp, 99 predicted proteins | sample 1542111 | NCBI WGS metagenome assembly OFPS01 (sample SAMN04209233, study PRJEB22552) | human gut metagenome | biome: gut; material: feces | host: Homo sapiens | place: USA: Oklahoma | reverse complement strand
TTTTATATGAAAGAGTAAACCTTTACTGTGCGGGAGTAAATTCCACCACCAAATGTGGTGGTGGAATTTAAAATTTCATTTTTGGAGCGAATTTCTACATTGGTGACCTTCTTCAAAAATGATGGTACTGTAGCTGCAGCAAAACAAATGCTTAATTCGTCAGATGAAGACATTAAGATTGCTAAGGAACGTCTTTCGATGATTGAAGAGTAAAGATGCAAGAAAACACCTCTATTGCAGTGCAATGGAGGTGTTTTTTTGCTATTGCCTAATCAGAAAGAATGTAAAAAAAATTCGCAGATTATTACAATCTGCGAAAATCACCTCTGTTAAAAACACTAGGAACATAATAAAACTTGAGTCGTTTTATGTCAACTATTGTATCTTTTTTTGTATCTTTTTACAATTTTAATAAAATATCAGGTTGAATTTTATATATTTTTTAGTTTTAGATGGTCAAAATTGTGGTCAGAAATAAAACAGAAGATATTATATGGAGTTAATATTCTTCTTCCTATAAATTATATATACATATATATTTTTTAAGGAGGAAATAGACATGTCAAGAAGAGGAACCAACATCAGAAAGAGAGCCGACGGACGCTGGGAGGGGCGCTACTACATAGTAGACACAGCCGGCAGTAAAAAGTGCAAATCGGTATACGGCCACAGCTATAAGGAAGTAACAGAAAGGCTGCTTACAGCAAAAGCTGCTTCACTTAATCAAACAGCAGCCCCAAAGCAGTCCGCTATCACCGTAAAAGAAGTCGCTGAGAAATGGCTTGAAAGTATAGCATCCAGCCGGAAGTGCTCTACCATTCAAAAATATTCTACTATATACAATAAATATATCAAACCAAACTGGGGAGAAAGTGTCATAGATCAGTTAAATCAGAATGAAATACTCAAGCTACTGCCTGAGACAGCCGGTGAGAGCGTTATAAAGAGCATACTTTGTATATTCAATTCAATCCTTGCATATGGAGCTGCAACATATGGCACCGGAGAAATTCATCTGTCGTACAGGTCAAAGCGTTCATCCGTCACATCCTCAAACAACATAAATACAATCAATACAACAGACCAGCAAAAGCTAACCGAGTATCTTCTTACCGAGCTTGATATCTATAAGCTCGGTATTTTATTGTGCCTTTTTATGGGGCTGCGTTTAGGAGAAATTTGTGCCTTGAAATGGGAAGATATCGACATGATTAGTCGCACTCTGCATGTCAATCGCACAGTGCAGAGACTTCCGGTAGATACGGTACACACATCCGATTCATCACAAAATAACCACACAGCCACGAAAAAGACTTCTTTATATATAGATTCACCAAAGACTTCAAATTCACTTCGTGAGATTCCTATCCCAGACTTTATATATGACAAGCTGTCAGATTATTATAACACTTCAATGAAAGGTGACTCTTATTTTCTAAAGAAAAATCAGCCTATGGATCCCCGCACTTATCAGAATAGATTTCATATCTATATAAGAGAAGCAGGTATCGGGAATACTCACTTTCATGCATTGCGCCACACCTTTGCCACAAACTGTATCAGCAGCGGCGCCGACGCTAAGAGTGTAAGTGAGATTCTTGGACATTCCAATGTAAATATTACATTGAATCGCTATGTGCATCCAAATCTGGATACCAAGCGTTCCGCAATCAATTCTATAGTTATCCCATAAATGGTCAGAAAAATGGTCATATTTATATAAAATGCTTATTTTATACATAAGGGAGGTTGGATTTCGCAGATTGTAATAATCTGCGAAATCCAACCTCCCTTTTAATGTAGTGTTTCATCCGGAGGCAGCAAATGAGCATACATCTTTACAAGCACAACGAAGATGCATACAGAGCAGTCGAAACCATGCTGGAGGAAAAGCAGATGGCAGCCGTCATCCATCCGACCGGCACGGGCAAGTCGATGATAGCCTTCAAGCTTGTGGAGCAGCATCCGCACAATTATTTTCTATGGCTATCGCCAAGTGAGTACATCTACAAGACACAGCTTGAGAACATAGACACACAGTTCTCAAACATAGAATACATGTCATACAGCAGGCTCATGAAGCATGAGGACAGCATAGACACCCTGCACCCGGACTATATCATACTCGATGAGTTCCACCGCTGTGGAGCCGCAGAGTGGGGCAAGAGTGTAAGAAAGCTTCTGGATGCATATCCGAAGGCAAAGCGCCTGGGACTCTCAGCGACAAACATACGCTATCTGGACAACCAGCGCAATATGGCAGAGGAGCTCTTTGAGGGCAACATAGCCTCAGAGATGACACTCGGAGAAGCAATCGTGAGGGAAATACTTCCGGAGCCTAAATATGTCATAGCCATGTATTCATACAAGAAAGAGCTTGAACAACTGAAAAAACGAATCGAGGGCTTATCAAACCCGGGACTTGTATCGGAAAACGAAAAGCTTCTAGAGCAGCTAAAGCGTGCACTCGAGCAGGCAGACGGACTCACAGAGGTCTTTGCCAGACAGATGACAAAGCCTGATGGCAAATACATAGTATTCTGCTCAGGCAGAGAGCATATGGATGAGATGAAGGCGCAGGCGTCCGACTGGTTTAGCAAGGTGGACAAAAAGCCACACATATACACAGCGTACTACAACGATGCGTCGACCAGCAAAGCCTTTGCCGAATTCAAAAAGGACACTGGAAGCCACTTAAAGCTCCTCTACTGCATAGATATGCTGAACGAGGGCATACATGTGGACGATGTGGACGGAGTAATACTGCTTCGCCCTACAGTGTCACCAATCATCTATCTGCAGCAGATAGGCAGAGCACTGTCAGCAGGAAGCAAAAACCAGCCGGTCATATTTGACCTGGTCAATAACTTCGACAGTCTCTACTGCATAGACTGCCTGAAAAACGAGATGCAGGAAGCATTTTTGCTGTATCCGGACACTCACTCGCCAAGAGAGCACTTTGACGACAGATTCCGCATCATTGACGAGACCAAGGACAGCAGGGAGATATTCATGCGCCTGCAGGAAAATCTGGGAAGTGCCTGGGACACATACTATGAGGCAGCAAAGCAGTGGTATGAGGAAAATGGAAATCTCAAGATACCAAAGAGCTATGTCACTGGGTTAGGCCTCACACTGGGAGCATGGATAAACACCCAGAGGCGTGTGAAGTTAGGCAATATATCCGGAAACCTCACCTGGGAAAAGATACAAAAGCTAAACGACATAGGCATGATATGGGATGTCATGGACTCAAGCTGGCAGGAGGTACTGGAAGAGCTTAAAAGCTATCGCAATACCTACGGCAATCTGGACATCAAGGCCAAATACGTATCGCCTACAGGCTTTAGGCTCGGCTCATGGATCAACAACATGCGCTTCAAGGTAAAAAAGTACGGCATAGAGCAGGCACTCACCGATGAGCAGAGAAAAGAACTTGAGGAGCTTGGCATGATATGGGATCACAACAAGCAGAAGTGGGAAGAGTACTACAGCGCAGCCAAGGTCTACTACAAGGAGCATGGAAACCTCGAAGTACCTGCAAAGTACGTCACAGCAGACGGCATACCACTTGGACGGTGGCTATCCAACCAGACCAATAGCCACTCAATGACAGACGAGCAGCTACAGCGCCTGCAGAGCATAGGCTACAGGTCAGAAAGTAAGACTGCCATACAGTGGAACAGAAAGTTTGAGCTTGCGAAAGCATATTACGAGAAAAACGGCAATCTGGACGTGCCGGTATCATATTCCACAGACGGAGTGAAGCTGGGACGCTGGATATCAAATATCAGATGTAAAAGAAAAAACCCGAAGGCCAGCGGCATGGTGCTCGACACAGAGCGCATAGCAAGGCTTGACAGCATAGGGATGAACTGGAAATAGGGTAATCAAGAAATACAGGGAGACACAAAAATGTACAGAAAGAAAGGAAGAGGCTGGACAAAGCATATAGATTTCATGCTCTTAGATGTCCTGTGTATGCAGATAGCATTCATATTCTCATACATATGGCGCTTTGGACTTGGCAATCCATACATAGATGAAGACTACAGGATACTGGCAGTAGCATTTCTGTTCATAGATTTCTTCGTGGAAATAGTATCCGATGCCTTCAAAAATGTATTGAAGCGCGGATATCTCGATGAGTTCATAGTTACATGTAAGCATGTGGCACTTGTGGAAATAATAACAACCTTCTTCCTGTTTACCACACAGATGGGTGAGATATATTCGCGTATGTCTTACTACATCATGATTCCAATATATATTCTCGTGTCGTACTTAGGCAGAATGGTGTTAAAGAAAATAATTAAAAAAAGAGGCTTTGCTTCATCAAAAGAATCACTCTTTGTCATAGCACCGGAAAAGCTCCTTAGGGAGACACTTCAGGGACTTAAGGAAAATGGTTTTGGATATACACAGATAGTGGCAGCGGCAACAGATGCCGACCTGAATGGCAAAACAATATGTGAAATACCAATAGTTGCAAACCATGACGGGATAGTGGACTACGCTTGTGAGGAATGGGGGGACGAGGTGCTTATCCCACCGTGTGCGGAGAGCGAATATCCCTACGAAATGGCAGACATATTCCTGGAGATGGGAATAGCTGTTCACAGAGGCATCACCAAAAACAAGGTCATGGCAGGCAGTTTTAATCAGATAGAAAAAATAGGTGACTACACAGTCATCACAGCCAGCTTGAACTATGCGAGAACCACACAGCTTCTTGCCAAAAGAGGCATGGACATACTCGGAGGGCTGGTCGGATGCATCATTACCTTGATAGTGACGATATTTGTGGGACCAGCAATCTATATAGCATCACCGGGACCGATCTTCTTCGCACAGGAGCGAATCGGCAGAAACGGAAGAAAGTTCAAGATGTACAAATTCAGAAGCATGTACATGGATGCTGAGGAGCGAAAGAAGGAGCTCATGGCACAAAACAAGGTGAGCGACGGAATGATGTTCAAGATGGACTTCGACCCAAGAATCATAGGCAATAAGATACTGCCGGATGGAACAAAGAAAACCGGCATAGGACAGTTTATCAGGAAGACATCAATAGATGAGCTGCCACAGTTTTGGAATATCCTCAAAGGAGATATGAGCCTGGTGGGAACACGACCACCAACACTTGATGAGTGGGAGAAGTATGAACCACACCACAGAGCCAGAATGTCATTCAGACCGGGATTAACCGGGCTGTGGCAGGTGAGTGGCAGGAGCAATATCACGGACTTTGAAGAAGTTGTGAGATTGGATACCCAGTATATTGGGGAGTGGAGTGTGAAGAATGATATAAGAATTATTTTTCAAACTATTATAAGAGTGATGAAGAATGAGGGAGCAGTATAGGGAAGAGTTGCATTAGATAGGCATGTTAAAACGTAAGAACTAGGAGAGAATTTTTAAAATGAAAAATGTAAGAATTGCAGTTGCTGGAACAGGCTATGTAGGTTTGTCAATTGCCACATTGCTTTCTCAGCACCATCAGGTGACCGCAGTTGATATTGTTCCGGAGAAGGTTGAGATGATCAACAATCGCAAGTCTCCAATTCAAGATGACTATATTGAGAAGTATCTCGCAGAGAAAGAACTGAATTTGACCGCAACGCTGGACGCTAAGACCGCATACGCCGATGCTGATTTTGTTGTCATTGCGGCCCCTACCAACTACGATAGCCACACCCAGCACTTTGACACATCTGCAGTCGAGGCTGTGATCAAGCTGGTCATGGAATATAACCCGAACGCCATCATGGTCATCAAGTCCACGATTCCTGTGGGCTACACTGCAAGCGTACGTGAAAAATTCAACAGTAAGAACATCATCTTCAGCCCGGAGTTCCTGCGCGAATCCAAGGCTCTCTATGACAACCTGTATCCTTCTCGTATCATCGTCGGCACTGATCTGAGTGACAAGCGGTTGGTAGAAGCAGCGCACGAGTTTGCTGGTCTGCTGCAAGAAGGCGCTATCAAGGAGAACATCGACACTCTGTTCATGGGCTTCACCGAGGCAGAGGCAGTCAAATTGTTTGCCAATACATATCTGGCCCTGCGCGTGGCTTACTTTAACGAACTGGACACCTATGCAGAGAGCAAGGGCTTGAACACCCAGCAGATTATCGACGGTGTATGCCTTGACCCTCGTATTGGCAGCCACTACAATAACCCGTCATTTGGTTACGGCGGATACTGCCTGCCGAAAGATACTAAGCAGTTGCTGGCTAACTATGCAGATGTGCCGGAGAACCTGATCGAGGCTATTGTCGAGAGTAACAGAACTCGTAAAGATTTCATCGCTGACCGCGTCCTAAAGCTGGCTGGTTATTATGGTTATGACGAGGATAACGAGTACGATAAGGAACAGGAAAAATCTGTGACCATCGGTGTGTACCGCCTGACCATGAAGAGCAACAGCGATAACTTCCGTCAGAGTTCTATCCAGGGGGTCATGAAGCGCATCAAGGCAAAGGGCGCAACGGTTGTGATTTATGAGCCGACTCTGAAAGATGGAGAGACATTCTTCGGATCAGTAGTGGTTAATGATCTGGATAAGTTCAAGGAAATGAGCCACGCCATCATCGCAAACCGCTATGACAAGTGTCTGGATGATGTGAAGGATAAGGTTTACACCAGAGATATTTTCCAGCGAGATTAAAAGTAGGAGGAACCTATGGCGGAGAAAAAGAAAATACTGTACATAGTCGAAGCTATGGGTGGAGGCGTTTTTACTTATATAGTTGACCTCGCCAATGAGCTTGTCAATTCGTATGACATGTATATTGCTTATGCAGTGAGAAAGCAGACACCGGAAAATTATAAGGATTACTTCGACAAGCGAATTCATTTGATTGAGGTCAAGAATTTTGGACGAGCGATTGATCCGGCCAAAGATATCGCTGCATTTTTTGAAGTAAAAAAGATAGTGGCAGAAATCAAGCCTGATGTGATCCATTTACATAGTAGTAAAGCTGGTGTGATTGGTCGGGTGGCATTCAATGGAAAAATTCCCATGTTCTATACCCCACATGGCTACAGCTTTCTAATGGAAAATTATAAACCGATGAAGCGCAGAATGTTTAAGCTGATTGAATCAGTGTGTGCAAAGCGAAATTGTACGACCATCAGTTGCAGCGTGGGTGAGCATCAAGAATCTTTGAAACTTACCAAACGTGCCACGTATGTAAATAACGGCATCAACATGGCAGAACTCCAAGAGATTATTGATAAAACAGAAAAAGTAGAGCACCCATTTACAGTTTACACACTGGGAAGAATCTGTTATCAGAAAAATCCCACACTGTTTAATCAGATAGCCGAATCACTTCCAGATGTGAAATTTGTCTGGATTGGTGATGGTGAGCTTCGAGAACAACTTACAAGTAAGAATATTGAAATTACAGGATGGGCTGATCGGAGCACTGCGATTAGATATGCGGTTAATGCAGATGTTTTTCTGCTTCCTAGTAGATGGGAAGGCCTTCCGATATCGTTACTGGAATCTATGTATATGAAGAAAGTATGCGTGGTAAGCAATGTAATCGGAAATCGAGATGTTATTCACAATGAGGAGAATGGCTTTGTGTGTACGAAAGTGGAAGACTTTGTGAAGGCTATTAAAGAATGCCAGAGTGAAGATGGAAAACTGGTGGAGCGGGCATATCAGGATATTCTGAAGATGTATAACACAAAAGTGATGGCTGAACAGTACAGTAGAAAATACGAGATGGCTACAAATAAACTGGGGGGTACAGCTTAAAGTAACGCTGTATGCCTTAACCAATGAGAATTATGTCGTCGCAAAGGCGGTGGCATGATGAAAAAGGTTCGTATTTTACATGTGGCGCAGGCCGCAGGTGGTGTAGATCGCTACATCCGAATGCTTCTCAAGTATTTGGACAAAGAAAAGTTCGAGAATATATTGGTTTGCTCACAGGATTTCCATGAAGAAGATTACAGAGGTCTGGTAGATTCTTTTGAACAGGTCGAAATGACCAGAGCCATTGGTGGTAATGACTTAAAGGCGATTAAAGAAGTTAGAGCACTGATAAAAAATATAACCCTGATATTGTCTATGCTCATTCCAGCAAAGCTGGAGCGATTGCTCGTGTTGCAGATATTGGTCTGAAGAATCACAGTGTATATAATCCACACGGTTGGGCATTTAATATGCGATGCTCGGCAAAGAAAAAAGCAATATACACAGTGATAGAAAAAATTGCAGCACCGTTCTGTGACAAAATTATCTGCATTTCGGATGCCGAGAAGCAGTCAGCACTGGATAATAAGATTTGCAGAGATTAAAAATTACAAGTCATTTTTAATGGCGTAGACATCGAAGCATACGAGAATGGTGTGCATAGTGCGGTTAAACGAAAAGATCTGAACATACCGGAAGATGCATTTGTCGTTGGTATGGTTGGCCGAATGAGTCCACAGAAGGCACCAGATGTTTTTATCAAGATGGCAAAACTGGTGAAAGATGCGGTTCCAAATGCACACTTCATTATTGTTTGAAACGGAAACCAAGAGGTCGAGATAAGAAAGTATGCGGAAGACAACGGTTTCTCAGACAGTCTACATATTACAGGCTGGGTTGAAAACCCGATGAGTTATGTGGAGCTGCTTGATGTTGCGTGCTTGCTGAGCCGTTGGGAAGGCTTTGGTTTAGCTTTGCCAGAGTATATGATGGTAGGCAAGCCTATTGTAGCAAGCAGAGTAGATGCAATCCCTAATATAGTCTGAGATGGAGAAAATGGCTTGCTTGTTGAAGTTGATGACTATGTTGGAGCAAGTAAAGCGGTGTTGCGAGTCTATCAGGAAGATGGATTGAAAGATAGATTGGTGGCACAGGGCATGGAAGATGTACATAACAGGTTTAATGCTCAGAGAGTTTCAGAAGAACATGGGAAACTGTTTGAACAGATAGTAAAGTAATCAAGAATAGTTTGGAGAGTAGAGGAATGAAGAAAACAGCAATTGTGTCATGCTATTTCCAGCATAACTATGGAAGTATGCTTCAGGCGTATGCCACGCAGATGGCATTGGATAAACTGGGATATGAAAATGAAACCATAGATATTTCCGGTTTTAACGGAGAAATTAAAAAGGCAAAATTGCTGTATTTTGCTAAGGCAAGTTTAACATCAGATATTTTGTTGTCTAAACTCGGTATGGCAAAGAATGTATTGATAAAAAAATTTTCAAAAAATCGGTACTCAGAATTGTCAAAAGTTCGCGCAGAAAAATTTTATGCATTTAGCCGTAAACAATTCAGGCTCTCTCCCAAATACAACTCGAAAGCAGAGTTGGGAACTAAATGTAAAGACAACTATTCAAGTGTACTTGTTGGAAGTGATCAGTTATGGCTTCCGGGAAATATTGCAGCAGACTATTACACACTCAATTTTGTGCCGGAATCAGTAAATTCGATTGCCTACGCAACGAGTTTTGGCCAGTCAAGTTTGCCGAAGGGCTCTGAAAAAAAGGCAGAGAAATTTTTAAAGAAAATAAAGCACATTGGCGTAAGAGAAGAATCGGGTCAAAAACTGGTGAAAGAAATTGCTGACCGCAATGTTCCTGTAGTTTGTGATCCGACATTGCTGTTTACAGGCGATGAATGGATGAGCATCCAAAAGAAAGAGCCAATTGTAGAAGGAAAATACATTCTGTGCTATTTCCTTGGCAACAATCCACCTCATAGAGAATTTGCAAAACGCTTAAAAGAAGCTACAGGTTGCAAGATTATAGCACTGACACATTTGGATGAATTTGTAAAGAGCGATGAAGGTTATGCTGATGAAACGCCTTATGATATTGATCCGGCAGATTTCCTGAATCTAATTCGAAATGCGGAATATGTGTGTACAGACTCTTTCCATTGTTCCGTGTTCTCAATTCTTTATAAGCGGCAGTTCTTTACATTCCGTCGTTATAACAGAAATACGAAACAGTCAACGAATAGCCGTTTGGACACGTTGTTCAACATGGCGGGAATTACTGGGAGATTGCTGACGGGAGAAGAAAATATAGTTGATTGCTTAAAGATAGAGACGGATTTTGAAAGTGTTCATAAAAAGTTGGAAGGAATCCGGCAGAAGTCGTATGAGTATCTTCTGGCTGCATTAAAAGATGAAGGGAGTACAGATTTGTGATTGAAATCAATAAAAAACAAGATTGCTGTGGCTGTACTGCCTGTGAAGCAATTTGCCCCAAAGATGCAATTGTTATGAAAGAAGATAATGAGGGATTCCTTTATCCGACTGTCGATAAAAGTAGATGCGTAGAGTGTAATGCCTGCTACATGGTTTGTCCAATTCAAAGTCCCGTTACTGAGGAAGAAAAGCCACAAAAAGCTTATTTGGTTCAGCATAGTGATGAAAAGGTGAGATTGGATAGTTCAGCAGGCGGTGCGTTTACAGCTATAGCAACGGTTGTTCTTCAAAAAGGTGGAGTGGTCTTTGGTGCAGCCTACGATGAGAATTTTCATGTACAGCATACATACGTAGAAACGGTTAATGAATTAAAACGATTCCGGAACAGCAAATATGTGCAAAGTAAATTGGGAGATTCTTTCTGTTTGGTAAAAGACTTTCTTAAAAAAGATAGATGGGTCTGCTTTAGTGGAACACCGTGCCAAATTGAGGGATTATCAAAGTTTTTGAGAAAACCATATGAAAAGTTGATTTTAGTTGATGTGGTGTGTCATGGTATCCCATCACCGCTGGTGTGGAACAAGTATCTGGAATACCAAGAAAAGTCTTTTCCAAATCCAGATAACATTCGATTCCGAGATAAATTTTATGGATATAAATACTCTACAATGAGTATTATCCAAGATGGAAAGAATGTATACCATGCAGGATCGCAGCTCGATCCAATGTTGAGAGCATTCTTCTCGGATACCTGCGATCGACCTTCTTGTTATATGTGCCCTTTCAAAAAGAGATACCGTGTAAGCGACTTCACGATTTGGGATTGCTTTTCTGTATATGATTTCGATAAGAAATTAGATGATGACAAAGGTACGACCAGAGTTCTTTGCCATTCCCCAAAAGGGGCAGATCTTATACAAGAGGTGAAAGAGTACGCAAAGTGCGAAGAAGTTTCGTCGGATAAGTTGGTTGCAGGTGTAAAGGAAATGTTTGAATCTGTTCCAATGAATCCAAAGAGGACAGTATTTATGACTGATGCAGCGAATCTGTCTGGTAAAGAGTTGTTTGAAAAATACTATCCTGTCACTAACAAGGTAAAAGTAAAAACAGCTATTCGGAAGATGCTTCTAGTGACTGGAATCTATGGAACAATGAAGAAATATTTAAATCGGGTGCGAGGGAGATAAAATGACGGAGCCAGTAGTAAGTATTATTGTTCCAGTGTATAAAGTACCGGAGCAGTATCTAAGACAATGCATAGATAGTTTGACTTCTCAAACTCTGGAAAAAATTGAAATTATTTTGGTGGACGATGGCTCACCTGATCAGTGTGGTAAAGTTTGTGATGAGTATGCAAAACAAGACGAAAGGATTCGAGTACTACACAAAAAAAATGAAGGCGTTTGTTCAGCAAGAAATGAAGGTATCAATTTGGCAACAGGAAAATATCTGTCTTTTTTAGATGGTGATGATTGGATTGAAAAAGATACGTACCGTTCTGTTGTTGATATCGCAGAAGAAAAATCTTATGGACTTATATCGTGGAATCACTATTATAATAAAGAACCAGAATTTGATGATAATATCCCAAGAACCTCAATGCCAGAAGAACAATTTATCTATGATAAAAAAGCAATAATTGAGAGATTGCAGTACGATTTTATAACTCCAGAATATGATATACGCAAGTATGGCACGAACTTGGGTGCGATTAGAGGCGTATGGGGAAAATTGTACGTTACAGAAGTAGTAAAAAAGAATAAAATCTATTTTGATAAACAGCTGTTGATTGGGGAAGATGCATGCTTTAATGTTGAATATGTGAGATGCATTGATTCAGTGCTATTTCTTAATAAATATTATAACCATTATAGAATATTATCTGATTCGGCTAATCATCAGGCACGTCAGGATATTATCGAAGTAAGACTCGCTTTACTAAAAAAGTACAAACAGATTTTTGATGTGCATGACAGTATATTTTGGATGTGCTATGCAAGAGAAGCTATGAGCTGTGTAATAAACTGCATGAAAAAGTGCTTGTGCAATAAGGAAGTGGGATACGACATAAAACAGAGATATTTCTTATTGAGAGAGCTATTAAGCGATGAAGAAATAACATGCATAAGGAAAAATTTAAGGAAAAGCGAATGGAGTTTTTATACAAGCTATGAAAAAGTGCTACTGTGGATGATAATAAATCAAAAGACGGGACTACTCTTAGCTGTTGGAAATATTATTTGTAGATGAAATGATACAGAAAGTCTATAGAATTCGTTAAAAGAACGGAAGTGAATTTATGAATAAGAAGATTCTTTTTTTGATTCCATCCTTGCGATATAATGATGGGATTGCATGTGCTATAATGAATTACTATATGTCGCTTATTGAAAGCGGATGGATTGTTGATTTTATGCTAGTCGAAGAAGGAGAAAATGCATGGAATCAACAAATCAGTGGCAGAGGAAAGATTTATAGATTACCGAATGTTAATAAGTATAATCCTGTAATAAAAAGAACTATAGAAACTATTATAAGAAAAGGAGATTACAGTATTGTACATGTAAATATTCCGGGTCATGTTGCATTAATGACACTTATAGCCGCTCAAAGAAATAACGTTAAAATCAGAATTTTCCATTGTCATAATCCTAAGAATATTTTAACGATTAAAACGAGTGTGTCAACATATATTTATGATCACTTATGCTTTCCGAAAGCGACGCACTTTGTAGCATGCTCAAATTCAACTGGAGTTTCGAGATTTGGAGAGCGAGAATTTAAGGTTATAAAAAACGTCATAGATCCTGTAAAGTTTAGATTTAACGAGGCTTCAAGAAAAGAAAATAGGGAAGCTCTTCGGATGAACGATAATTTTGTGGTTGGTGTTGTTGCACGAATATCTGCTCAAAAAAATCCAGAGTTTATTCTTGAGTGTTTTGCAAAGTTTAAAAAATTGCAAGAGAATGCTAAACTCATTTGGATTGGTGACGGGGAGATGAAGCCGGAGCTGGAAGTTTCAATTGATTCTATGGGACTGCAGAATGAGTGCATTTTGTTAGGAAAGAAGTCTGATGTGGAAAATTGGTATGCTGCAATGGATTTATTCTTTTTGCCCTCTAAGTTTGAAGGTCTAGGAATAGTCTTTTTAGAAGCTCAGTGCACAGGGCTTCCGTGCTTAGGATCAACCAATGTGCCGGTTGAAACGGAAGTTACAGATTTGATGTATCGATTAGACTTGGGGAAAAGTGCAGAACAATGGGCAATTGAAATGAAGAAAATTTCTGAAACAAAACTAAAAAGACATAGCAGAGCACAAGAATTTATCGATGCTGGTTATACACATGAGGCAACAAAAAATGATTTGGTAGAGTATTATAATAGTTTGATAAAATAACGAAAGAGAGATTTTGACATGAAAGCACTAATCATAGCTCACGATAAAAATTTTGTGGGTGGAGCCAACCGATCCTTGCTTATGGTGATAAAAGGATTAAGAGAAAAATACGGTATAGAATGCGATGTTATTCTTCCGGGAAAAGGAACCATGGAAGAAGAACTAAAAAGAAACAAATTTAAGTGCATTATAAGTGATTATAAGAATCCTTTTAGCGTAAGTAAGGGAGATAAATTTGACCTATTAAGGAAGATAAATGTTTATTTCAGATTTTGGCGAGAGTGGATTCTTGGAAAAAAGATGGCAAGCAAGCTAAAAAATGAAAAATATGACTTTGTCTATACAAATACTCGTTTTCCTGTTGTAGGAGCGAGCATTGCCAAAAAATTAGCAATACCTCATATTACACATATTCGGGAATTTGGCTCTGATGAGTGTTTTCAAGGACCGTGGACTCCAAAAACTATTTATAATTGTAGTGATAAAGTTGTTCTTATCTCGAAGGCTCTTTACAACACGATGGCATCAAAAACGCCGTCTGAGAAGTTAATTATGATTCACAATGGAATTAGCGGAGATTTGGGAATAGAAACGCATCAATTGTTTCCGGATAAACGATTCAATATGATTCTTACTGGACGGATTGTTCCCGACAAAGGGCAAATAGACGCTGTTAAGGCTTTAGTAAAACTCAAAAAAATGGGAGTAAGTGAAGCTAAATTATATCTGGCAGGAAGTGCACCAGAAACAGATAGAAAGTATGAGAATGAAATTAAGCAGTATGTGGCGGAAAAGGGACTAAATGAAGATGTGATTTTTCTCGGTGAAGTTAATGATATGAAAGCTGTAAGAAAAAATATGGACATAGAGTTGATGTGCGCAATACGTGAAACATTTGGTCGAGTTACAGTAGAGGGAATGCGCAATGGATTATTGGTTATAGGAAGCAATACTGGTGGAACGATTGAGATTATTCGAGATAAAGAAAATGGATTACTCTACGAGCAAGGAAATGTAGATAGTTTATCACAGATTTTATATAAGGTCTATCAGGATGTCAAATTCAGTCGAAAAGTTGCGTTGAATGGTTATCTGTTTTCACAAACTTCTTTTACAGAAGAAAACAATGTAAAACAGATATATGAAGCTATTAGAGAAACTCTTTCTTGAACGTAAATATCTTGAAATATTTGTTTTATAGAGTGAAGGAGAATGAAGTTGTGAATGAAAAAAAGTTTTATATTTATAGGAGTAGGTTGCTCTTAAGCATATTTTTACTTATATTGATAGAACCAGCATACTTTTTGACAATCGAGTCAATTCATAGAATTTATTGGGTTGGTAAATTTTTGGTATTTATAGTGGTTTGCATGATGATAATGCTTACTCAAAAAAAACCGAGAGGGTTAGTATGGATTAGCACTTTTTATGGAGTTATATTGTTTAGTACAATTATAAATTCTGGTTCGATACAAAACTGTATAGGCTCAATTTGCAGTAGCTTGACAATGTGTTTGATTTTTGTATTATGGTTGGATAAAAATCCAGATACATTATTAAATGCATTTGCGGTACTAGAAATATATATATATATAAACTTGGTTACAATACTTGCATATCCGAATGGAATGTATAACAGTGGTTTATTTGATCAAAGTTGGTTCTTGGGATTTAAAAATCCACAAATTAGAACAATACTTCCTATTGTTTGTATGGCACTGATACGGGCGTACAGATGTAGAGGAAAGATAACGCTGTCAGCAGCGCTACTTGTGGTAGCGTCAGCAATGACGATGGTATTAAATGGCTCGTCGACCGGATTGGTTGGAATAGCCGTTTTTGTTTTTCTCTTAATAATGTTTCACAGAAAATATAAAAAACTTCCTAGGATATTTAATCTTTTAACTATGACAATGATAACTGGTGGATTGTTTTTAGGAATTATGGCATTCCAGATTCAGGATATATTCTCGTTTTTAATTGTTGGAGTTTTGGGAAAAGATTTGAATTTTACACATAGAACTGGAATTTGGAATACTGCAATTCAACTAATAGGAGAAAAATTACTGTTTGGATATGGATATTTAGGAGACAGTGATTATGCATCACTATTTAATTTTACTGTCGCTACGCATCCACACAATTATCTGTTGTACATTTCAATGACGGGTGGAGCATTGCTCATTGTTGTTTGGCTTGCTGGAATAGTAAAAGCAAGTAGGACACTTAATGAAAATATTTCAAGCATTTATTGTAAAGTTATATTGTTTACCCTATGTTCTTTTTTGGTGATGGGATTGACGGAGTCATTGGTTAGTACAGAACTTTTGTATCCAATGTTTGTTTTGGGAATGAAAGCGGATAAAATTAGTAATCTTCCGTATCAAGACAAAGGTGTTATAATATTAGGAAAACGAATTATTTGGGGAAGGAAAGGATAAGTAGTATGCAAAAAACAAGTATTAAAAAGAATTTTATGTACCAGATGATCTATCAAATTTTGATCATTATCTTACCATTCGTTACATCTCCATATATTGCTAGAGTGATAGGAGCGGAAGGACTTGGAACATATTCATATTCATATTCTATTGCTTATTATTTTGTGTTGTTTTCGATGTTGGGACTTTCTAATTATGGCAATCGCATAATTGCACAAAATAGAGAAAGTCAGGATAAACTAAATGAAGTGTTTTCTAATGTTTTAGCAATACATATGCTCTTTTCATTTGGATGCTTTATAATTTACTGTATATATGCGTTTTTTGTGGCCAAAGAGCGGGTATATGCTATTATACAAACTGCCTATGTGTTGAGTGGTATATTTGATATAAGTTGGTTTTACTTTGGAATAGAAAAGTTTAAACTAACTGTTACTAGAAATACAATTATAAAAATATTGAATGTCATTTGCGTCTTTACTTTTGTAAAACAACCTTCAGATCTTTGGAAGTATTGTATTATTATGGCTTTTGGGATGCTCATTAGCCAAATAACTCTTTGGATTCCGCTGAAAAAATATGTGAAATTGGTTAAACCAGAGATGGCTAAAATGGTAATTCATATAAAGCCTCTGCTGATTTTATTTATACCAGCAATTGCAGTTAGCCTATATAAGTACATGGATAAAATAATGATAGGTACTTTGAGTAGTAAGGCGCAGTTAGGATATTATGAAAATGCAGAGAAAATGATAAACATTCCGTTAGCGATAATAATGTCTTTCGGAACAGTGATGCTTCCTAAAATGTCGAATTTGGTATCGTCGAATAATAGAGCAGAAGCAAACAGATACATTGGACTATCGATGAAATACGTGATGTGTTTAGCTTTTGCACTAGCCTTTGGTTTGGCTGGAATAGGAAAAGTTTTTGCTCCAGTATTTTGGGGAAAAGAGTTCTATTTGTCAGGTCTTTTAATAATGGGACTTTCTACGACAATTCCATTTATGTCATTTGCAAATGTAATAAGAACGCAATATTTAATACCAACTGAGAGAGATAAGGAATATTTATCATCTGTTATTGGAGGTGCAATTGTTAATCTTATTATAAACGGTTGCTTGATTCCACGATATGGTGCAATTGGAGCAACAATTGGTACAATAGTAGCGGAGTGTGTTGTGTGTGTGATTCAAGCGTGGGTTGTAAGAAAAGAACTACCATTAAAAAAATATATAGTGAATATGATTCCATTTTTAATATTTGGATTCGGTATGTTTGTAGTTGTTTACGGATATGGAAGAATGTTTGATACAGGATTAAAAACACTATTTGTTCAAATTACAATAGGAGCTTTTTTATATTGTGGTATTACATGTATATATATGTATGTGACAAATGATGCATTTGTGGTTAGTACTATACAAAAATTGAAGATGCGGAAAAAAGGAAAGTCTTGACTTGTTGATTGTAATCAATTAGTTTATAAAAGGAGAAATATGAAAACAACATTACTTATCATGGCGGCCGGAATCGGCAGCCGATTTGGAACAGGAATAAAACAGTTGGAGCCGGTCGATGATGCAAACCATATTATCATGGACTACTCAATCCACGATGCGATTGAAGCTGGTTTCAACCATGTGGTTTTTATTATCCGCAAGGATATCGAGAAGGAGTTCAAAGAGGTCATCGGTGATCGTATTGACTCCATTTGCTCCGCTCACAATGTAACTGTGGACTATGCTTTCCAGGGTATCAACGATATTCCGGGAGAACTTCCGGCAGGTCGTACAAAGCCGTGGGGAACTGGACAGGCTGTGCTTGCAGCAAAGAGCGTAATAAAGACTCCGTTCATTGTGATTAATGCAGATGATTACTATGGCAAAGAAGGCTTCAAGGCTGTACACGAGTATCTGGTGAATGGTGGCAAGTCCTGCATGGCTGGTTTCGTTTTGAAGAACACTTTGTCCGAGAACGGCGGTGTGACTCGCGGCATCTGCAAGATGGATGAGAATGGAAACTTGACAGAGGTTGTGGAGACCAAGAACATCGTGAAAACTGCAGATGGAGCAGAGGCAGACGGTGTAATTGTTGATGTGAATTCTCTGGTATCCATGAATATGTGGGGCTTGACTCCTGATTTTCTGGATGTGCTGGAAAATGGTTTCAAGGAGTTTTTCGAGAAAGAAGTACCGAGCAATCCTCAGAAAGCCGAGTATCTGATCCCGATCTTCATCGGTGAACTGCTGGAGCAGGGAAAGATGTCCGTGAAGGTTCTGAAGACCAACGACACCTGGTACGGCATGACCTATCATGAAGATGTCGCAGCAGTAAAGGACAGCTTTAAGAAGATGCTGGAGAACGGTGTGTATAAGGCTGATTTATTTGCTGACTTGTGATATACTGAGAACGTTAGCTCCCTACGCTGCTCGTAATAATATCACACACCTCTCCGTGGTGAGCAGTAGGCAACGATCTTATGGTCGGCGAAGATGTGAGAAAAGATAGTCGAAAATGAATCATACTACCCAAAAGAGTAGGGGTGTATTATGGGAATCTTGTCATTATTTCAAAGAAAACAGAAAAATACACAAGTAGTTCTAAAAAGATATACTTCTTTGAAAAGGGCAGCAGACAGTATTCTTAGCCAAAGAGGAAAGCAAATAGTAGATGGACTAAACAAAACCACAGCAAGAAAGGCAGCAAAAACCGTCCCAAAATCAATACCACAAACGACTACGCATCCCAAATCGCAGAAAAGAAAGAACAGGTGGTGAACTTAACCACCGAGATTGCATCCATCCAGAAGGCAAAGGCAGATGCTAAGAGTTACACCAAAACGAATGGTTTTGTATCCACATGCAGTCCAAATTGCCGGAATTGATTTAAATAGAGCTCTTGTGTGGAGAAATATGATAAGAGATTGTCAAATTACAGAAAGTAGAAAAGAGCCATTTGACGAAACAGAAGTAGAAAAGGTGTTTTACATTATACGTGGAAAAATATTACCTTATATTGAAAATAATATATTTTATGGTCCTTGTAATGGTCATAATGATTGGCCTAGTTATGGTAGAAGTAATTGTTGGAGCTTTACAAGGAATGTATACTGGCATATATGGTGGGAAAGTTTTACAAACAGAACCGGGACAAAAGATGATATGATGCGAATTTATACTTCCTTGTCTGACAGAACCATTACACATGAACATTGTAAGAAGTATTTAGGAACAGCGGAGTTGGGAGCTGTTATTAGAATATGTGATGAAATTAAGGGAAATGACAGAATGGGGCACTGTAAACATTCTCAAATACTGCTCGGGCATGACGAAAATGGTGTTACTATATATGAAAGCACAGATAAATGTACTCAAATTGTATATTTTACATGGGATGAATATGTACAACAATATGGTAAGTATAAGTATTTTAAGTATATAAAGTGGCCTATTTTTGTGAGATAAGAATGAGATAAGAATGTCAGTGCAGATGGCGCAATGTGTCGCAATGTACAGTAAATTATATTTGTAAGCACATTAACTTTAAATTGTATTTTACATGGCAATCCGCTATACTAGTATTAAGTATAGCGGATTATTTTTTGGAGGCTTTTATGGCAAGTACTTTGAAGTTACCGGTTGGAATTGAAAATTTTGAGGAAATTAGAAAACTGGGTTTCTATTATATTGATAAGACAAGGCTTATAGAGAAGTTCTTACAGAGTTGGGGTGAGGTTATAATTTTTACCCGCCCTCGCCGTTTCGGTAAGACTCTCAATATGAGCATGCTAAAAAGCTTCTTTGAGATAGGCACAGATAAGACTTTGTTTGATGGCTTATATATTTCAGACAATAAAGAGCTTTGTGATGACCATATGGGTAAGTACCCGGTTATTTTTCTTTCACTCAAGGGCGTGGAGGGATTAGAGTTTGCGTCAGCAAAAAGAATGCTATGTACTATTATAGACCGTGAGATAGATAGACACTATTACTTGAAAACAAGTGATGTATTGACTGATGAGGATAGAACACTGTTTACAAAGATGCTTCATGGGCAGGATGACAATATTGAGGACAGTATACGAATGCTTTCACAACTATTGTATAAGCACTATGGTCAGAAAGCAGTTATCCTCATAGACGAGTACGATGTTCCACTCGACAAGGCTTTTCAGAATGGCTACTACAAGGAGATGGTTTCTCTCATCAGGGGGCTTTTCGGGCAGGCGCTCAAGACCAATGAGTTTTTACAGTTTGCGGTGCTCACAGGCTGTCTTCGTGTGTCAAAGGAGAGCATTTTTACAGGGCTCAATAATTTTGAAATCAATTCTATTGTGGATATCGACCATGATGAGCAGTTTGGCTTCACTGATGATGAGGTTATGAAGCTGCTTTTAGACTATGACAGGAGCGAGAGGTACCCGGATGCAAAGGAATGGTATGATGGCTATCATTTTGGTAATGCGGATATTTATTGTCCGTGGGATGTGATTAATTTTGCCAAGAAGCTTGTTTCAGATCCGTCAGCCAGACCGAGTGCGTTCTGGATTAACAGCAGTGGAAATGACATGGTGAAGCGCTTTGTGGACAAGGCTGATCAGACCACGAGAGATGAGATTGAAAAGCTCGTGGCAGGTGGATTTGTGGAGAGGCAGCTTCGTCTTGATTTGACATATGATGAGATTGACAATACTATTGACAATCTGTGGAGCGTGCTTTTCACTACCGGTTATCTCACCAAAATTGGTGAGGTCAAGGTGCCTGACAGCGAGAGCTATGCATACAGGCTTGTGATTCCGAATAAGGAAGTACGCGAGGTTTTTATCTTGCAGATTCAGGAGTGGTTCAAGGCTGTTGTTGCAAAAGATGATGATACTATGAAGCTTTTATCAAAGGCAATTCTGGATAAAGATGAGAAACAGATTGCCAGGCAGCTCAATATCGTTATGAGCCGCATGATTAGCATACTAGATACCAAGGCGCCTAATGCTATGAAGGAGAATTTCTATCACGGCTTACTTCTCGGTCTGCTGCGAGGCAGCAATCCGGACTGGCTGATTAAGTCCAATCGCGAGTCGGGAGATGGCTTTAGCGATATTTTGATTGAGCCGGAGGATCCGGATGCGGGAATCGTTATAGAGGTGAAGTATGCTAAGGAGATGAAGGAGCTTGACGCAGCGTGCGAGACTGCTATGGCACAGATTAAGAATAAGCGCTATGATGAGGCTCTGCGGGATGAGGGGCGGTGTGATATTTTAGCCTATGGCATTGCTTTTTGCAGGAAGCGGTGCAGGGTGGTTGGTGAGAAGCTGTAATTTATTTTTATTTTATACCAGAGGCTGGTATAGCGGATTATTTTGGAGGTATTTCTATGAAGCTTAAAACAGGGCAAAAGTGCGCATTCGGATTTGGCGCATTCGGAAAGGATATTGTGTATATGCTTATTTCATCGTATTTGCTCTACTACTACAATGTAGTGCTAGGGATGAGCAGTGTGTTTATCGGCACGGTGATGATGGCGGCGAGGATTTTTGATGCGTTCAATGATCCGGTGATGGGCATTATCGTAGCAAAGACGCGTACCAGGTGGGGCAGGTTCAGGCCTTGGATTTTTGCCGGTACGGTGCTCAATGCCGTGACCATATATGCTTTATATGCCACTCCTGAGTCTATGGGTGATTCAGCGCAGAGAGTGTGGCTTACAGTGTTTTACTTTGCATGGGGCATCACATATACGCTTATGGATATTCCGTTTTGGTCTATGATTCCCGCAATCACTGAGCCGGGCAGCGACAGGGAGCAGCTTACATCGCTTGCGAGGACATGCTCTGGCATTGGAGATGCTATCCCTACGGTGCTCACGATGACAGTGGTGCCTATTCTTGGTGCAGGAAGCTCTATGGCTGACTACAGGATTGGATTTAAGTGGTGGGCACTTATTATAGCGGTAGTATTTGTGATTTCTGAGCTTGTATGTGTGGCATGTGTGCCTGAAAGACCGGTTGCCTGTGATGAGAAGCCGGGAAAGATATCCGACATGTTTAAAGCTTTATTTAAGAACGACCAGGCTATGACTGTTGTGGTATCAATCATTCTCGTGTATACATCACTCAATATCTGTGGTAACCTAGTGCTTTATTTCTTCCGGTTTGATGTGGGAAACGAGGGCGCATATTCTATATTTGCTGCAGTTGCTTTTGCAGCACAGGTGCTTGTCATGATGGTTATACCGCTGCTTCGCAAGAGATTCAGCAAAAGCCAGCTTTTTATATCAGGATTTATTATTCAGATAGCAGGCTTTGCGGTGATACTTATCATGGCATTTGCAAAGCTCTAAACGCCGCAGAGCTGGTACATACTCTGCCTGCCGGGTATTTTGATTTATCTGGGCTACGGTATGCTCAATGTTATCATGACTATATTTCTTTCGGATTCTGTTGATTATGGTGAGGTGATGAATGGCACGAGAGAGGAGTCGGTCATTTTCTCAATGCAGACATTTACGGTAAAGCTCGCATCCGGTGTAGCGGTATTTCTGGCTGGGCTGGTGGTTGACTGGATTCATCTGGATACCGCGGCTGCAGTACAGACACAGGATACACTTGATGCTCTTCGTATGTGGATGACGATTCCGTCTGTTATCCTGCTCATTGTGGGCATATTTGTATTTAAGAGGTTTTATAAGCTGGATGATACAAGGATGGAAGAAATTAAATCCAAGCTTAATTAAAAAACTGCTTAGAGTCTGTAGAATTGCATACGAAAACTAACAACGCCCATGCATGAATGCATGGGCGAATTTTTTATTTCTTAAGCTTCTTCTGTGCCGTAGAAAGCATCAGCTTAATACGGTTCAGCTGGTTTACTTCAGAAGCACCCGGATCATAATCGATAGCCACGATATTGGCATCCGGATGATCATGTCTGATTTTCTTTATAACTCCCTTACCTACAATATGGTTCGGTAAGCATGCAAAAGGCTGTGCACAGATGATGTTTGTGACACCCTCATTGATGAGCTCAAGCATCTCACCTGTCAAGAACCAGCCCTCACCGGTCTGATTACCGCACGAAACGATAGGAGAAGCATACTCTGCGAGATCCTGCACGTGAGCGGTTGGCTCAAAATGCTTGCTCTTAGCCAGCTCGTCCCTTGCATCCTTTCTGAGCCACTCGAAGAAGGCGATAAGTCGGTTGTTCATAAACTTAGCTTTCTTAGAAGCACCGAGATAGTCAGCCTTGAAATTCGTGTTGTAGCAGCAGTAGAGTAAGAAATCAGTCAGATCAGGCACTACAGCCTCGGCTCCTTCAGCTTCAAGCAGGTCAACCACATAGTTGTTTGCTGCAGGCAGGAATTTGACGAGAATCTCACCGACCACGCCGACACGCGGCTTAACCTCATCTGTTATAGGCAGATTGTCGAAATCCCTTATGATTTCGCGGCACATATTTTTGTATTTCTTGTGAGAGAGCATCTTTGTGTTGCCGACAAAGTCGATGACTCTCTTTTTCCACTTCTCATGGAGTGCATTGGCACTTCCCGGCTCTTTCTCATAAGGACGTACCCTGTAGAGACAGCGCATAAAGATATCACCAAACTCAAGCGCATATAGTCCGTGCTGGATAAGGCTTGGAGTAAACTTAAAGCCCGGATTCTTCTCGAGACCTACCATGTTGATTGAGATAACAGGCACATCAGGATATCCGGCCTTTTCGAGGGCTCTTCGGATAAAGCCGATGTAGTTTGTTGCACGGCATCCGCCACCTGTCTGTGAGATGAGGATGGCTGTGTGTGTCATATCATAGTTGCCTGATTTGACGGCTGCCATAATCTGTCCTACGACAATGAGTGAAGGGTAGCAGGCGTCGTTGTTTACGAACTTAAGTCCCACGTCCACACATTCCCTTGCAGGGATATCCGGTATGACCATATTGTAGCCGGCTGCCTTAAAGGCTGGCACGAGAAGGTCAAAGTGTATAGGTGACATCTGAGGGCAGATGATGGTGTAGTTGTCCTTTTTCATCTGCTCGGTGAATACAACACGCTCGTAGTTAGACGGTTTTAAGTCACGTTTTTCATGCTTGGTTTCCTTGACTCTTATGGCGGCAAGGAGCGAGCGGATACGGATTCTTGCTGCGCCCAGGTTGTTTACCTCGTCGATCTTCAGGCAGGTGTATATTTTGCCTGAGCCTGTCAGGATATCATTTACGCAGTCGGTTGTGACAGCATCGAGACCGCAGCCAAACGAGTTGAGCTGGATTAAGTCAAGGTCATCACGGGTCTTTACAAAGTTGGCTGCTGAGTACAGTCTGGTGTGGTACATCCACTGATCCATGACGATGAGAGGTCTCTCAAGCTCGCCCAGATGGGATACGGAGTCCTCTGTCAGCACACAGATGCCATAGCTTGTGATGAGCTCAGGGATACCGTGGTTGATTTCCGGGTCCACATGGTACGGACGGCCTGCGAGCACGATTCCGCGACGTCCGGTGTCTTCCATGTAGTCGAGCACTTCCTCGCCCTTTCGCTGTATCTCAAGTCTTGTCATGGCAAGCTCCTTCCAGCCTGCGGCTACCGCATCACGAATCTGTGACTCAGGCAGATTGAAATCACCCTTTGAGAAAGTGGCTACGAGCTGCTGTGAGATAGTTTCCTCACTCTCAAATGACATAAACGGATTTATGAATTTAACCTCGCCTGAGGTAATCTCGTCCACGTTGTTTTTGATATTCTCAGAGTATGATGTGACAATAGGGCAGTTGTAGTGATTGTTTGCATCAGGAAACTCCTTGCGCTCATATGGCACTGCCGGGTAGAAAATAAAATCTACATTTTGCTTTATGAGCCAGCTTATATGACCATGTGTGAGCTTTGCAGGGTAGCACTCTGACTCACTTGGGATGGAGTCGATACCCATCTCGTAAATCTTTCTGGTAGACTGTGGTGACAGCACTACAGAAAAGCCGAGACGTTTGAAAAATGTAGCCCAGAACGGATAGTTCTCGTACATATTTAATGCTCTTGGGATGCCGACTGTACCGTGTGGAGCATCCTTTGGGTCAAGTGGCTCATAGTCAAATATACGTTTGTTCTTGTATTCAAAAAGATTTGGGATGTTATCCTTGTTCTTCTCCTTGCCAAGACCCTTTTCACAGCGGTTTCCGGTGATGTACTGTCTGTTGTCGGAGAATTTGTTTATAGTTAAAAGACAGTGGTTTGTACAGCCCTGACAGCGTGCGAGCTTTGTGGTGTAGGTGAGCTCGTTTATCTGGTCGATTGTGAGCATTGTTGTCTTATAATCAGCCGTGTGGCGCTCACGTGCGATGAGTGCGGCACCAAAGGCACCCATGATACCTGCGATATCAGGCCTTGTGGCATGTACACCTGCTATTTTTTCAAAGCTTCTAAGAACGGCATCATTGTAGAAGGTACCGCCCTGGACTACGATATTTTCACCGAGGTCGCTTGCATCAGACAGCTTGATAACCTTGAAAAGTGCATTCTTTATTACTGAGTAGGCAAGTCCTGCTGATATATCTGCGACAGATGCGCCCTCCTTCTGGGCCTGCTTTACCTTTGAGTTCATGAAAACCGTACATCTGGTTCCAAGGTCGATAGGATTCTTTGCAAAAAGGGCTTCCTTCGCGAAATCCTGAACTGAGTAGTTTAAGGACTTTGCGAAGGTCTCAATAAATGAGCCGCAGCCTGAAGAGCAGGCCTCGTTGAGCTGTACTGAGTCGACGGTCTGGTTCTTTATCTTGATGCACTTCATGTCCTGTCCACCGATATCAAGGATACAGTCTACCTTTGGGTCGAAGAATGCTGCTGCGTAGTAGTGGGCTACAGTCTCAACTTCGCCGTCGTCCAATTTTAAAGCTGCCTTTAATAAAGCCTCTCCGTAGCCTGTAGAGCAGGAGTGTACGATGTGTGCATCCTCAGGAAGCTTTGCGTAAATCTCCTGGATAGAACGGATGGCTGTCGCGAGAGGGCTTCCGTTGTTATTGCTGTAGAATGAGTATAAAAGGTCTCCGTTCTCGCTTACGAGAGCGATTTTAGTGGTGGTTGAGCCTGCATCTATTCCAAGATAGCAGTTGCCCTTGTATGTAGAAAGGTCACCGGTCTTTACGTGATTGTTGCCGTGACGCGTTGTAAATTCATCGTAATCAGCCTGATCCTTAAAAAGAGGCTCCATACGTGCCACCTCAAATTCCATCTTTATGCCGTTTGAGAGGCGGTCGATTAAGGATGAGAGTGTGGTGACAGAGTTGTCTTTATAGTTTAATGCAGAGCCTATTGCTGCAAACAGATGAGAGTTTTCAGGAACGATAGTGTGCTCGTCATCGAGATTTAAGGTTCTGATAAATGCTGATTTAAGTTCTGACAAAAAGTGCAGAGGACCGCCAAGGAAAGCAACATGTCCCTTGATTGGCTTACCGCAGGCGAGACCGCTGATGGTCTGGTTTACCACGGCCTGAAAGATTGAAGCGGATAAATCCTCGCGTGTGGCTCCCTCATTGATGAGAGGCTGGATATCTGTTTTGGCAAATACTCCACAGCGGGCTGCGATAGGGTAGATGGCCTTGTAGCTTTTTGCGTATTCATTTAGTCCTGTAGCGTCTGTCTGGATGAGAGAAGCCATCTGGTCGATAAATGAGCCTGTACCGCCGGCACATATGCCGTTCATACGCTGTTCCACGTTGCCACCCTCGAAGTATATGATTTTGGCATCCTCGCCACCTAGCTCTATTGCCACATCGGTCTGTGGAGCATAGTGTGTGAGTGCGGTAGATACAGCTATAACCTCCTGTACGAATGGCACCTCAAGGTGCTTTGCAAGAGTGAGTCCGCCGGAGCCTGTTATCATAGGACAAACTGAAAGGTCACCTGTCTTGTCGTAGGCCTTTCTGATAAGGGACTCAAGTGTCTCCTGGATATTTGCAAAATGACGCTCATAATCGGAAAAGAGGATATTGTCATCGGCATCAAGAAGTGCAATCTTGACGGTTGTTGAGCCGATATCAATACCCAACTTATGTAAGCTGTTATTTTCCATAGTGGTTCCTCCATAATGTATTACTTATATGTTTTTATATATCTTTCTTCTTATTAAAATATATAATAGTTCTATTTTCAAAACAGAGATTATTATACGACAGATATCGACAAATTACAATGACTATAATTATAAAGAATTTGTGAATAATTCGCTGTCTCGTTGACAAAGTATGATTTAACTATCATAATAAATTTTGTAATAATCGCTGCCCTTTGTACTATAGTATAAAAGGCAGCAATAATATGACAGGAGGATGCAGACGCGTGGTTTTATATTGCATCAAAACCATGTCTGCTAAAATGTATGAACTGGCTTAACAAACTAGAACAAAAATATGGAAGTAAAGCGATTCCGAATATCACTAGAATATTTATCGCTGCGAATCTGATAGGCAGTGTGCTGCTTTTGACAAAGGGAGATGTTGTCCTTTATTATCTGCAGTTTTCAGCCTCTGCTATTTTGCACGGACAGGTATGGCGTCTTATAAGCTGGATTTTTGTGCCGAGCGGCAGCATATCATTTTTACAGCTTTTATTTATATTCTGTCTGTGGACGCTTGGAGACAGCATGGAGTCATATCTTGGCTCTTTTAGGATGAATGTGTACTTTTTCGGAGGCTTTTTGCTGTATGATATAGTTGGAATGCTTGCATTTGCAGTGACACATGTATCCATCAATCTGACTATGTACTATATACTTATAGCTATGTATCTGATGCTTGGTCTTTTGATGCCGGAGGCAGAGGTTAGGCTTTACTTTGTGCTTCCTATAAAGATGAAGTGGATGGTGCTTGTTTACTTTGTGATGTTTGCATATGATGTGTATACCTATATGAGCTTTGGATGGCAGATTGGATTGGCATACGGCTCAGAAATCGTTCTTGCACTTATAAATCTGTTGGTATTCATTTATGGCTGCAAGCACAGGCTCTCATTCAGGCAGAATATGCACCAGAAGAGGAGAAAGGCACAGTTTAAGGCTCAGTTTTCAGAACCTCGCCCGGGAAGTGGCATCTCACGCCACAAGTGCTATATATGCGGCAGAACAGAATTGTCAAATCCTGAATTAACATTCAGATACTGCTCGAAGTGCACCGGCAACAAGGAATACTGTCAGGATCATCTGTTTACACATACGCACGTATAATATACATGTACTACTTTTTCTAATTCATTGACAAAGTAAACTGATGAATTTATAATGGACACAGTATTATTTTCGGAGGAACATTTATGGAGAACGAGGCAACAGTTTCGAAAAATTTTATTGAACAGATTATTGAGAAGGACTTGGCTGAGGGTCATTGCAAGACAGTAAAGACCAGATTCCCACCGGAGCCAAACGGTTATTTACACATCGGCCATGCGAAGTCTATTCTTTTAAACTATGGACTGGCAAAGAAGTATGATGGACAGTTCAATCTCAGGTTTGATGATACAAACCCTACCAAGGAGCGTCTGGAGTTTGTAGAGTCTATTGAGGCCGATGTTAAGTGGCTTGGTGCTGACTGGGCGGACAGGAAGTTTTTTGCATCCAATTACTTCGACAAGATGTATGAGTGTGCAGTAGGACTGATAAAGAAGGGAAAGGCATATGTATCTGATCTGACACCTGATGAGATAAGAGAGTATAGAGGTACACTCACAGAGGCAGGCAAGGAAGATCCATACTCAAAGAGAAGTGTTGAGGAAAACTTAGACCTTTTTGAGCGCATGAAAAACGGTGAGTTCGAGGATGGCACAAAGGTGCTTCGTGCGAGAATTGACATGAGCTCTTCAAACATCAATATGAGAGATCCGATTCTTTACCGTGTGGCTCATATGACACATCACAATACAGGTGATAAATGGTGTGTATATCCTATGTATGATTTTGCTCATCCTATAGAGGATGCTATCGAGGGTATCACACATTCTATATGTACTCTTGAGTTTGAAGACCACAGACCGCTGTATGACTGGGTGGTTATTGAATGTGGATTTAAGAATTCTCCAGAGGAGTCGCCAAAGCAGATTGAGTTTGCAAAGCTCTATCTGACTAATGTTGTAACAGGAAAGAGATATATCAAGCGTCTTGTGGAGGACGGCATCGTTGATGGCTGGGATGACCCGAGGCTTGTTTCTATAGCAGCACTCAGACGCAGGGGCTTCACACCGGAGTCTATCCAGAATTTTGTTGATCTGTGTGGTATATCAAAGGCTAACAGCTCTGTTGACTACGCTATGCTTGAGTACTGTATCCGAGAGGATTTAAAGGCTAAGCGCCCTCGTATGATGGCTGTGCTTGATCCGGTCAAGGTGATTATCGACAATTACCCTGAGGGACAGGTTGAGTATCTTGAAGTGGACAATAACGTGGAGAATCCTGAGCTTGGAAAGAGAAAGGTTCCTTTCACCAGAGAGCTTTATGTGGAGAGAGAGGACTTCATGGAGGTGCCACCGAAGAAGTATTTCCGTATGTTCCCTGGCAATGAAGTGCGTTTCATGAACGCTTATTTTGTGAAGTGTAATAGCTGTGTGAAGGACGAAAACGGCAATGTTACAGAGATTCACTGTACATATGACCCGGCATCAAAGGGTGGCAACAGTCCTGATGGCAGAAAGGTCAAGGGAACTATCCACTGGGTTTCAGCCGAGTATGGAAAGCAGGTAACTGTACGTCTTTACGAGAATATCGTAAATGAGGAGCTTGGAGTGTACAATGAGGACGGAAGCTTAAATCTTAATCCAAATTCACTCACAGTGCTTGATAACTGTGTAGTGGAGCCGGAGCTTATGAATGCCAAGGCTTATGACAGCTTCCAGTTTGTCAGAAATGGTTTCTTCTGCGCGGATTGCAAGGACTCAAAGGATGGACAGCCTGTATTTAACAGAATCGTCTCATTAAAGAGCTCATTCAAGCTTCCGACAGCTAAATAGTTTTTGACTAAAAATAAACAGAAGAGAACGAAATTATTAAAAAAATAAGAGATGTGAAATAATTGCTGTTATTTCACATCTCTTTTCTTTTATTTGTTATAACAATTAATTATTTTTCTTGTTCTCAAGCTCAAGAAGCTTCATTGCACGCACCTTGAGTGGCAGACCAAACAGTGTGATGAAGCCGTCTGCATCATGGTGATCATATAAATCTCCTGTAGTAAAGCTTGCAAGAGACTCACTGTAGAGTGAATATGGTGAAGTAGTGCCGGCCTTGATGATATTGCCTTTATATAATTTAAATTTAACTTCTCCGGTTACATATTCCTGTGTTGACTCTACGAAAGCCTGGATTGCTTCACGAAGTGGTGTGAACCATTTTCCTTCGTATACTACCTGAGCGAGCTTGTTGCCCATTTCTTTTTTGACCTCCATTGTAGCACGGTCAAGGCAGAGCTCCTCGAGCTGGTCATGTGCCTCCATGAGGATTGTTCCACCAGGAGTCTCATATACACCACGTGATTTCATACCTACTACACGGTTCTCAACGATATCGATGATGCCGATGCCGTGCTTGCCACCGAGACGGTTGAGCTCTCTGATGATGTCTGCTACTTTCATCTTTTTGCCGTTGACAGATGTAGGAACACCCTTCTCAAATGTCATTGTAACATACTCACCCTCGTCAGGAGCATGCTCAGGTGTGACGCTTAATACGAGCAGATGGTCATAGTTTGGCTCCTGTGAAGGATCCTCAAGCTCAAGTCCCTCGTGGCTGATGTGCCAGAGGTTACGGTCACGGCTGTAGCTTGAATCTGTGCCGAACGGAAGGTCGATTCCGTGTGCCTTACAGTACTCGATCTCAGCCTCACGTGAATCCATTTTCCAGTTGTCCTGACGCCATGGAGCGATTACCTTGATATCAGGAGCGAGCGCCTTGATACCGAGCTCGAAACGGATCTGGTCGTTTCCTTTTCCTGTTGCACCGTGGCAGATGGCTACAGCGCCTTCTTTTCTTGCAATCTCTACAAGCTTCTTTGCGATGCCCGGTCTTGCCATTGCTGTTCCAAGGAGGTATTTGTGCTCATAAACTGCGCCGGCCTGTACACAAGGTACGATGTAGTCCTCACTGAACTCATCACAGATATCCTCTATGTAAAGCTTTGAAGCTCCAGATAATTTAGCTCTCTCATCGAGTCCGTCAAGCTCCTCTCCCTGTCCGCAGTTGATGCAGCAGCAGATTACGTCATAGTCATAAGTCTCTTTAAGCCATGGAATGATAGCAGTGGTATCAAGTCCGCCTGAATAAGCTAATACAACTTTGTCTTTCATAAGTGCGTGTCCTCTTTTCGTTTATTCTTTATGATGGTAACCATTAACTGCTTTTGTGTCTAAAAGCCTTGAATAATTACTTTAGAATAAATATATACCAGTTCTTTACATATTGCAAGTGAAAAAATATACATTATTCATGTATAATTATACATAATTTTGTATAATTTTTCTCTTTACGGATTGAAATTACTGTACTATATTATTATGTATGATGCGTCAGACCCATTTTATATGGTTATGCAGAAATACAATATGAAAAGAGGAAATACTATGATAAAGGCTGGTATTATTGGAGCCACCGGATATGCCGGAGCAGAGCTCGTGAGAATTTTGATGAATCATAAAGAGGTAGAGATTGCATGGTATGGCTCACGAAGCTATGTGGATGAGAATTATGCCGATATCTATGGAAATATGTTTCAGATAGTTGATGCAAAGTGCATGGATGACAATATGGAGGAGCTTGCAGAGTCTGTTGATGTGATTTTCACTGCGACCCCACAGGGCTTTTTGGCAGGCGTGCTCACTGAGGATATATTAAGTAAGGTAAAGATTGTCGATCTGTCAGCGGACTTCCGTATCAAGGATGTAGCCACATATGAGAAATGGTACAAGATTGAGCACAAGTCGCCGCAGTTTATTGATGAGGCTGTATATGGTCTGTGTGAGATAAACAGGGACAAGGTCACAAAGGAGACAAGGCTTGTTGCAAATCCTGGCTGCTATACCACATGCTCCATCCTTACAGCTTATCCGCTTGTGAAGGAGGGACTTATTGATACAGATACACTTATCGTTGATGCAAAGTCAGGCACATCTGGCGCAGGACGTGGTGCAAAGACACCTAATCTGTTTTGTGAAGTAAATGAGAGCATGAAGGCATATGGCGTTGCCTCACACAGACATACCCCTGAGATAGAGGAACAGCTTGGATATGCGGCAGGAAAAGAAATCCTTATCAACTTTACTCCACATCTTGTTCCGATGAACAGAGGAATCCTCGCTACAGAGTATGCGACACTTAAGAAAAAGCCTGATGGAACACTTCCTACATATGATGAGATTAAGGCAGTTTACGATAAGTATTATGCAAATGAGAAGTTTGTCAGAGTGCTCAAAAAAGGTGTCTGCCCTGAGACAAAGTGGGTTGAGGGCAGCAACTATGTGGATGTAAACTTTGTGATTGATGAGAGGACCGGCAGAATTATTATGATGGGTGCTCTTGACAATCTGGTTAAGGGTGCTGCAGGACAGGCAGTTCAGAATATGAATCTGTTATTTGGCTTCGATGAGGCAGAGGGACTCAATATGGTTCCTATGTTCCCGTAATAATTAATAATAGGAAAGTAATTATCAGAAAGATGCTTTATGATGCTGATAGTTATATAATAATATAAGGATGATTTAATAAAATGAGTAATGAGAATAAATATGAAATAAGGGTTATGACGATAGATGACTATGACGAGGTGTACAGCCTCTGGCAGACCATCCACGGCTTTGGAATCCGTTCTATTGACGATTCGAGAGAGGGAGTTCTTAGATTTCTTAAGAGAAATCCGACTACGAGTGTTGTAGCGGTAGAAGATGGAAAGATAGTTGGAGCGATACTCTGCGGACACGATGGCAGAAGAGGCTGCCTGTATCATGTGTGCGTGGATGAGCATTACAGGAAGTGCGGCATCGGAAAGAGCATGGTGGTTGCCTGCATGAGAGCGCTTCAGGCAGAGCATATCAACAAGGTGTCAATCATAGCATTCAAGGTGAATGAGCTGGGCAACCACTTCTGGAAGGAAGAGGGATGGACATTCAGAGAAGACTTAAACTACTATGATTTCACACTTAACGAAGAAAATATAACAAGATTTAACAAATAAGGAGCGGTACAATGGCAGATAAGAACATGGAACAGGTAATGGAAAAGGCACAGGTGCTCATAGAGGCACTTCCGTATATACAGAGATTTAACAGAAAGATTATCGTTGTAAAGTACGGCGGCTCTGCAATGGTTGATGAACAGCTTAAAAAGCAGGTGATCCAGGATGTTACACTTCTTAAGCTGGTCGGCTTCAAGCCTATCATCGTACACGGCGGAGGCAAGGAAATCAGCAAATGGGTAGGAAAGGTCGGCATGGAGCCTGTATTTGTAAACGGACTCAGAAAGACTGATGCCGATACAATGGAGATTGCCGAGATGGTACTGAATAAGGTAAACAAATCTCTCGTCACACTCGTTGAGGAGCTTGGTGTGCAGGCTGTCGGAGTGAGCGGCAAGGACGGCGGCCTCTTAAAGGTAAAGAAAAAGTATTCAAACGGAGAGGATATAGGCTTTGTAGGTGAAATCACTGATGTCAATCCAAAAATTCTTTATGACCTGCTCGAGAAGGATTTTCTTCCAATCGTGTGTCCAATCGGTCTTGATGACGAATACAATACATACAATATCAATGCAGATGATGCAGCATGTGCTATCGCCAGAGCAGTTTCAGCAGAAAAGCTTGCGTTCCTCACAGATATCGAGGGTGTATACAAGGATCCTTCAGATAAGAATACACTTATTTCAGAACTTACAGTCTCAGATGCAAAGAAGCTTATAGGTGATGGTTTTATCGGCGGAGGCATGCTTCCTAAGCTCAACAACTGCATAGATGCCATCGATAACGGAGTTTCAAGAGTTCATATTCTTGATGGACGTATCGCACACTGCTTACTGCTTGAGATATTCACAAACAGAGGAATCGGAACAGCTATTCTTGGAGATTCGGAGGAGAAATTTAACAATGAGCAATAATATGGATAAACAGTCATACATTGATGAGGCAGAAAAGGAACTGCTTCATACCTACAACAGATTTTCACTTGTACTCGATCACGGCGAGGGAGTACATCTTTATGATACAGACGGCAATGCATATCTGGACTTTGCCGCAGGAATAGCTGTATGTGCACTTGGTTACAGCAATGAGCACCACAAGGAGGCATTAAAGGCACAGGTTGATAAGCTTTTACATACATCAAACCTTTACTACAATGCGCCTGTCATCGAGGCGGCAGACAAGGTGCTTAAGGCAAGCAAAATGGACCGTATTTTCTTTACCAACAGTGGTACAGAGGCTATTGAGGGCGCTATCAAGGCTGCAAAGAAATATGCCTTTACAAGAGACGGCCATGCAGGTCATGAGATAATTGCCATGAACCATTCCTTCCACGGAAGAAGCATCGGAGCGCTTTCTGTCACCGGCAATGCACATTATCAGGAGCCGTTTGAGCCACTTATGCCGGGCGTTAAATTTGCTGATTTCAATGATTTAGAGAGCGTTAAGGCTCAGGTGACAGACAAAACCTGCGCCATTATTATGGAAACTATTCAGGGTGAGGGCGGTATTTATCCGGCAAAGAAGGAGTTTATCGAGGGAGTGAGAGCTCTCTGTGATGAAAAGGATATTCTTCTTATTCTTGACGAGATACAGTGCGGCATGGGCAGAAGTGGCGAGATGTTCGCATGGCAGAACTATGATGTGAAGCCTGATATCATGACCTGTGCGAAGGCACTCGGCTGTGGCGTGCCTGTTGGTGCATTTCTCATGACACAGAGGGTGGCAGACAAATCCCTTGCACCGGGCGACCATGGCACCACATACGGTGGCAATCCGTTCGTAGGAGCCGCAGTAAATGCAGTGTTTGATGAGTTTAAGCGTCTTGATATAGTAAGCCATGTAAAGGAGGTTGCACCTTACCTGGAGAAGAAGCTTGATGAGCTTGTTGCAAAATTCGACTGTCTCACAGCCAGAAGAGGTATGGGACTCATGCAGGGCGTGGAGTGCAGCCTTCCTGTAGGAAAGGTCTCAGCAGAGGCTTTAAATCAAGGCCTTATAGTCATTACGGCAGGCAGCAATGTGCTCAGATTTGTGCCTCCTCTTGTTATCGAAAAGAGTGATGTTGACGAAATGATAGAAAAACTTGAAACAACACTTGTAATACTGTCAAAAAGTCTGTAAAATAAAGAGGACATCGATTTCTCCTTTGAGATTATGATATTAATCAAAGGAGACCATATGAAAAAAATAATATTATTAAGTGCGTTTATTTTAACAATAGCGTTTGGCCTTTGCGGCTGTAAAAAGGATGATGCCACAGTTCATTTTGCTTCTGAAACGGAGCAGACTGCTGTGGTTTCAAGTGATGTAAACAGACAGACTGCTGATCCCAAGGAGAAGAAAGCTTCATCCGATGGAGAACAGGAGCAGAAGGCAAAAGACACAGCAGATGACACTGATGAATCTACTGAGTGGTGCGTCTATATCTGTGGTCAGGTTGCCAATCCCGGTGTATACAGAGTAAAGCCGGGCGCGAGAGTTTGTGAGCTCGTTGATATGGCGGGAGGCATGCTGGATACAGCTGACAAGAGCTTTTGGAATCTGGCATCAGAGCTGTATGATGGGCAGATGCTGTATTTCCCGACTGTAGAGGAGCTTAAGTCAGATCACATACCTGAGGGCACATATACCACCGGCATAGATGGCTCGCTGATGAAGGGCGGCGCTGAGGAGCATATAGGCGTAAAGGATGGCAAGCTCAATATCAATACCGCAACTGTCGAGCAGCTAATGGCTCTTTCCGGAATTGGTGAGAGCAAGGCAAAGAGTATTGTTGAAGATCGCGCTAAAAATGGATTGTTTTCTTCGATTGAGGATATCACGAGGGTGTCCGGCATTGGTGAAGCAATGTTTAATAAAATAAAAGATGATATAACAGTAAATTAGGAGTGTATAAATGGCAAAAAAAGTGCTGGTCGTTGACGACGAAAAGTTAATTGTAAAAGGAATACGTTTCAGTCTGCTGCAGGATGGCATGGAGGTAGACTGCGCATATGACGGTGAGGAGGCCTTAAATATGGCGAAGGCCAATTCATATGATATGATTCTTTTAGATGTCATGCTTCCAAAGATGGATGGCTTTGAGGTGTGTCAGGCAATAAGGGAGTTTTCTGATGTCCCGATTGTCATGCTCACTGCAAAGGGCGATGACATGGACAAAATTTTAGGACTTGAGTACGGCGCTGATGACTATATCACAAAGCCATTTAATATTCTTGAGGTAAAGGCCAGAATCAAGGCAATCATGAGGCGCACTTCACCGGAACGCGCACCACAGGTACAGTCATCTGTAATTGAAAAGGGTGATATCAAGCTCGACTGTGACAGCAGACGTCTGTTCATAAATGATAATGAAATCAATTTGACAGCAAGAGAGTTTGAGCTGCTCGAGATTCTGATCAAAAATGAAAATAAAGTGTACAGTAGGGAGAGCCTTTTAAAGATTGTATGGGGCGAGGATTACCCGGGTGACGTGCGTACGGTTGATGTGCATGTCAGACGTCTTCGTGAAAAGATTGAGGCAAATCCAAGCGAGCCTAAGTATGTTCATACCAAGTGGGGTGTGGGATATTACTACAACCAGAAGTAATACTTTCAGAAAGGTTCTAAAATGTTTAAGAGTAAAGTACATTTTGCATTTTATAAGAGTCTGAAATCCAGGCTGATTTTCATGATTTTTGTTCTCGTTCTGGTACCGGAGGTGGTGCTGTGCTTCGGCATACTTAACACCTACGAGTCCAGAGCGGTTTCAATCCGCGAAAGTGAAGTGCTTAGTCAGGCAAAGATCCTCGCAAACAAGATATCCACAAGTAAATACTTTGATGAGGATGGCGGTGACTTTAGCAATATTGATGCTCAGATTGACACTCTTACTACTATATATGAGGGTCGTGTGCTCATAGTTGACAAGCATTTTAAGATCATTAAGGATACTTACAATTTAGATGATGGCAATACTATTGTCTCAGAGGAGGTTATCAAGACCTTCTCAGCTTCAGAGATTACGAACTATGATTCTAAAAACCACTATATCGAGCTTTCTGTTCCGATAAGCAATCCAAACGACAAGGATTCAAAGATAGAGGGAGCACTTGTTGTAAGTGTGTCGACGGACAATATATCGCTAAATATGTCGTATCTGACACAGATTGCGGTGACTGTTGCCATTATCGCAGGTGCGGTGGTGCTCTTTTTTGGTGTGCTTGTGCTTTTGCACCTTTTTGTTCCGATTAAGAAGCTTTCTGATGAGATATCAGACATTAAGGATGGCTTTGGAAAAGAGCAGCTGGATGTAGATGACTATGCGGAGACTGCTATAATAAGCAGGAATTTTAATGAGCTGATGAGCGGAATGAAGGTCATGGATGAGTCCAGACAGGAGTTTGTATCGAATGTGTCACATGAGCTCAAGACACCTCTTACTTCCATGAAGGTACTCGCAGATTCCATCAACAGCATGGGTGATGAGGCTCCGATTGAGATGTACAGGGAGTTCATGGGAGATATAACAAGCGAGATAGACAGAGAGACAAAGATAATAAATGACCTGTTATCACTGGTCAAGATGGATAAGTCGGCTGCCACTCTGAATATCGAGAGCGTTAATATCAATGATCTGCTCGAGCAGATTATGAAGAGACTTCAGCCGATTGCTGACAAGCAGCAGGTGGAGCTTGTACTCGAGAGCTTCAGACCGGTAACTGCAGAGATAGATGAGGTGAAGCTGACGCTTGCTTTTACAAACCTCATTGAGAATGCCATAAAGTACAATGACAATGAGACCGGTGGCTATGTGCATGTATCCTTAAATGCGGACCATCAGTATTTCTATCTGAAGGTGGAGGACAACGGTATCGGTATACCGGAGGAGTCCTTAGAGCACATCTATGAGAGATTTTATCGCGTGGACAAGTCACATTCGAGAGAGATTGGCGGTACAGGTCTGGGACTTGCCATTACAAGAAGCTCTATTCTTATGCATAGGGGAGCTATAAAGGCTCACAGTGTGATGGGAGAGGGCACTACCTTTGATGTGCGTATACCGCTCAACTATATTGTATAGGAGGCTTGATGTGAAAAGAATAATTATATTCGTGCTCACTGCAGTAATTCTGCTCTCCATGGGCGGCTGCACAAAGAAAAAAGCAGACAATACGGTTGAGGTGTTTTGTCTGAATATGGATGTTACGAGCAGCGTGCCGGAGTCATATGTGCTTAGAAGCAAAAACTCAGATGTGGACAAGCAGGTGGATGAGCTCCTTGGGAGAATGCAGGATAAGCCTGAAGACTCAAGACTGCGCAAGGCGATTCCGGATGAGGTGTCTGTGAGAGGTCATGAGGAGAAAAACTATAACTGCACTGTGGATTTCAGCAAGGAGTATTATGACCTTACGGCTGCGCAGGAGGTGCTTTTGAGAGCTTCTGTAGTCCGCACGCTCACACAGCTGGATAGTATTTCATATGTGACATTTACCGTGAACAGTATTCCTCTTGTGGACTCGGATGATGAGATTGTCGGTAGCATGGGTGCTGATGATTTTGTTGAGAATCCGGGTGAGCAGATTAATACAAGTGTGAAGGAGACGCTCACGCTTTATTTTGCTGACAAGGATGGTACAGGGCTTGAGAAACAGACCAGAGTGATACATTACAGCTCAAATATAGCGCTTGAAAAGCTTGTTGTTGAGCAGCTTATTGAGGGACCGAAGGGCTCTAAGCTCAAGGCAACTCTTCCGGGCACAACAAAGCTTATCAATGTGTCTGTGGCAGATAGAATATGCTATCTGAACTTTGACTCTTCGTTCAGAAATACTATTGACAATAAGCTGACAGAGGATGTGGTGCTGTATTCGATAGTTAATTCACTCACCTCACTTCCTACTGTGGACAAGGTACAGATCTCACTTGACGGTGAGAATGACGGCATGCTGCTTTATAATTACAAGCTAAGCGACATGTATGAGTTTAATAAGGATATAGTGGATTCTGATGATTCCACGGAAAAAACTGAAAAATAGAATAGATTGGATTAGGAGGAGAAGAGTATTAGTAAAAGACCGATGTTTTTATTTGCGTTGGTCTATACTGCAGGAACTGTTTCCGGTATGTATGGCAGGGGCTTTGGGTTTTTGGCCTTTGCCATTCTGCTTGTGATTTTAATAGCTGAGTGTGTGGTGTCTAAGGGCGGCCTTTCCGGTATCAGGCGCATAGTTGTTTTGCTTATCCTGACATCGTCAGCTGTTTTTGCCACAGCACAATTCAGATACACTTCGGTAGAAGAAAACCGTGACGGCTATATGCAGTATATGACAGATGAAAAATCTGTCATCGTCTGGGGGAAGATTTATAAAACTGAATACAAGTATTTCTCATACAGGTATTATATGACGGACTGCGTAGTGCAGCCCGGGTACGGCAAGGCTTTTGGCAGAAAAATATCCTGTGGTGATGTCGTGGTATACTGTGACAGCAAAAGCGCACATCTTGGCGATTATATGAAAGCTTGTGGCAAGATAGGCTTGTTTAAGTCTGCAACCAATGAGGGAGAGTTTGACAGAGCGCGCTTTTACCGCTCACAGGGAATTGATTTCTCGGTGAATGCAGACAGTATTAGGACAAGCGCCGGTAAACATGCATGGTATTACCACAGACTTGAAAAAATTCGTGATACGCTGTCAGCTTCACTTCTTGAGGTGACTGATGAGACCACGGCAGGAGTTCTTTCGTCCATGCTGCTTGGAGACAAGTCGTATCTGGATGATGAGATAAAGGATTTATACCAGGTCAGCGGTATTTCTCATATACTGGCTATTTCCGGACTTCATATTTCTATAGTTGGCATGGCCTTTTACAAGCTTCTCAGAAAAAGAAGGGTGAGCTATACAGCGGCATTTGTCTGTTCTGCGGCACTTATACTAAGCTATGCTGTTATGACAGGAAATGCCGTGTCCACAAGGCGTGCCGTGGGAATGTTCATACTTACAATGCTTGCGGCAGCTTTAGGCAGATGTACAGATATGCTCAATTCTCTTGGCATCATGGTCATTTACCTGCTGTGGGACAATCCTATGGTTTTGGGATATGCCGGATTTGTGTTCTCGGTAGGGGCAATACTTGCTATAGGTATTGTGACGCCTGTGATGAGTGCTCCTAAGGGCGGGAAATTCTGGGCATCAGTATCCATACAGCTTCCGATGCTTCCGGTTGTGGCTATGAACTATTATGAGCTGCCTCTTTTTGCGGTGTTTGTAAATCTCATTGTGATACCGGCTTTGCCTGTCATATTTATCTCGGGGCTGCTTGCGTCTGCCGCAGGCTGCTTTGGCGTGATGCCCGGCAAACTGCTGGTGTTTCCTGCATTTGCAGTGTTAAAACTCTATGAGGTACTTTGCGGTCTTGTTATGAAGCTTCCGGGGGCATCGGTTATCACAGGAGCTCCTGATGGATACAGGATTTTTCTTTTTTATGCTGTTATGAGTGGCTTTTTGGTGGCATTTTCGCTTAAAAAACGTGCCATAGAGTGTGGCTTAAAAGAAAAAAGCCAAATCCTTTACAGTGTCCAAAGAGTGGTGTGTACAGCAGTCCTGCTTGCGATTTTGCTTGTGAAGCCAAAAATTGCTGCGCAGCTTGATATACTTGATGTGGGGCAGGGAGATGGCATATTTTACCGCTTTGAGTCAGGCACATGCATCTTTATTGATGGAGGAAGCTCTGACCGAAAACAGCTTGGCGAGAATGTGATTATGCCGTTTCTTAAGTATAACGGCATACAGAGTATATCATACTGGTTTGTTTCACATGCAGACAGTGATCACATAAGCGGATTGTCTGAGGTGATAGACAGCGGGTATACTATAGAGCATATAGTTGTGGCAGAAGCAGCGGTTAAAGAGGAAGCTATGGAGGAGCTGCTTTTTAAAGCTAAGGAAGCAGGAATTGATATATGCCTTATGTCAAAGGGGGATTCGATTGAAATAAATGATGCATCAGGTTCGCGCAGTACTGCAAATGAAGAAGCTGATGGTATCATGTGCCTGTATCCGGGTCCTTCGGATACTGCCTTAGACAGAAACGATATGTGTCTTGTGCTGAAGCTCACGGATGGCAGGTTTAGTGGTATTTTCGGCGGAGATATACCATCTGAGGTAGAAAAGAAGCTTGTTAATGAGTATGGGGATGAGCTTTCTGTGGATTTTTACAAGGCAAATCATCATGGCTCCAAGTATTCAAGCTCTGCAGACTGGATTGAGGCTTTAAGCCCAAGGTGGGCTGCAGTATCATGCGCGGCAGAGAACCGCTATGGACATCCGGCAGATGAAGCCATGGATAGGCTTATAGATGCAAAGTGCCGAATTTTATACACAATGCAAAGTGGTCAGATTAAGTATAAAGAGAGTACTATATATGAAAACAATAGACAATGATATAAAAGCAGGAGATTTCAAAAAGGTTTATCTGCTGTATGGACAGGAGAGATACCTCATAAAACAGTACAGGGACAAGCTGATAAAGGCTATGGTAAGTGAGGGCGACAGCATGAACTTTTCATCGTTTGAGGGCGATGGAATCAACCAGAAGGAGATAATTGACCTGGCGGAGACACTTCCATTTTTTGCGGATAAAAGAGTGATTCTTATAGAGGATGCAGGCATTTTTTCAAAGGCAGGCGATGAGCTTGGAGAGTATTTAAAGGATTCACCTGAGAGCACGCACTTTATATTTGTTGAGGAGAGCGTTGATAAGCGCTCAAAGCTTTATAAGGCGGCAGCCAAGTGCGGTAATCCTGTGGAGTTCAAGGAACAGACGGATGAGACACTTGCCAGATGGATAGGAATAAGGATTAGAAAAGATGGAAAGGGTATGAGTCAGGCTGCCTACAACAGCTTTATAGAAAAAACCGGCACAGATATGGAAAATATCGACAAGGAGCTTGAGAAGCTGCTGTGCTACTGCATGGACAAGGACGTGATTGAGCTTTCGGATGTTGAGGCTGTAACGACAGAGCAGATCACAAACAAGGTGTTTGAGATGGTTGATGCGATTGCATCACACAAACAAAAGCGTGCGCTTGAGCTGTATTACGATCTGCTGGCACTTAAAGAGCCGGCCATGCGTATTATGTATCTTATATCGCGCCAGTTCAATATATTGATGAATGTGAAAGCCATGACAAATAAGGGCTTTGGAAACAAGGATATAGCATCAAAGGCCGGATGTCCGGAGTGGGCGGTGCGCAAATATCAGGCGCAGTGCAGGGCATATTCACTGGATGATTTAAAGAGGGCTGTGAGAGACGGTGTGGCATATGAGGAGGCTGTGAAGACGGGCCGGATGAATGACCAGATGGCAGTGGAGCTTTTTATAGTGCAGTACTCTGCAGATATGACCGGCACTCATGCGACAGGCAGTATATGATATAACGCAAATATACAAAAAAGCAAATAAAAAACCCATCGGTATGACGGCACCGATGGGTTTTTATTTATTGTTATATAGTAATTAAGCTAATCCGTTAACAAGCTTTGTTAAACGAGATACTTTTCTGGCTGCGTTGTTCTTGTGGAAGATACCCTTTGAACCAGCGCTTGCGATAGCAGAAGTTGCATCCTTTAATGCAGCCTCAGCAGCAGCCTTATCATTTGCAGCTACAGCAGCCTCAACCTTCTTGATTGCTGTCTTAACTCCTGATTTGATTGCTTTATTTCTTGCAGCCTTAGTTTCTGTTACTAAAATTCTCTTTTTTGCTGATTTAATGTTAGCCAACTCGTACACCTCCAAATATTTAATCTAATGTATGCCAAAACAGACACGGACGCTTTGGCACAAACATACTAGAATATAATATGTCAACCTTTCTGCTCTGTCAATACATATTTTGAAAAAAATTGCAAAAAATTAACATATATGTGATTTTGGAATATCATACAGGGGAGGTGTATTGATTTGTCGGCTGATAAATGGTGTGCAAGAACTGATTTGGCGCTTGAGACGCAGGAGAGCCTTAAAAAGGCAAACACAGATATGAGAGGTGTGAATTTCTCTGAAAAAAAGCTGGATAATGGAATCATAGTCAGTGTAGTGACAATTGACTCAGAAAATGCAGTCAGGGCTACAGGCCGTCCTAAAGGAAAATATGTGACAATTGAGGCTGCTATGCTGTCCGAGGGAGATGAGGAGTGCTGTCAGGCTGTGACGAGGGAGCTTTCAAGAGAGCTTAAGAGCTTTGTAAAGGCTGTCTGTGACAAGCGTATATATGCGGCACTTGTTGTCGGGCTTGGAAACAGAAATGTAACTCCTGATGCGCTTGGACCAAGATGCGTTGACAGCCTGTTTATCACCCGCCATATAGTAAAGGAATATGGCAGGTATGCGTTTAGCAACGAGAATGTAAACAGTGTGTGCGGCCTGGTGCCGGGCGTGATGGCTCAGACAGGCATGGAGTGCCTTGAGATAATAAAGGGTGTGGTGAGCGAGGTGAAGCCTGATTTTGTTGTGACAATTGATGCGCTTGCAGCACGCAGTACAAAGAGGCTGGGCTGTACCATACAGCTGACGGATACGGGCATAGTGCCCGGAAGCGGGGTAGGAAACCACAGGGATGGTATTAATCATGGCAATCTCGGAGTGCCTGTTATCGCAATTGGTATTCCGACAGTCATTGATGCGGTGACTATTGTTTCAGATGCGGTAAATGCCAGCCGGGAGAACACCGCAAAGCTCATGTCGCCTAAGTTAAACGGCATGTTTGTGACGCCAAAGGATATTGACGAGACGGTTAAGAGACTGGCAGGGCTTTTGTCTGAGGGCATAAATATGGCTTTTTCAAACGATGAATATGATGACTATAGTGAATAATTTTATTGCTTCGAATATCATTAGAGCCAGCCGCATATGCTTTATGTAGCAGGGGCTGCCTGATGCTTTAGATGGGAGATGATATTGTGAAGAAAAAAATGATTGTGCTTATAGCATTTATATATATTGCGTCTATGCTGTTTTGCGGTGATGGTGTGGGAAAGAAGTTCGTGGAAGAAAAATTTCCGCACCTTACATATTCTGACAAGGAGTGTGGTGACTCAAAAAAGAAGGAGCTGCGTATTGTGGAGGATGAGGATACAGCAGGAGGTATTCTCTCATATGAGGAGCTTGCTGCGATGGAAAATGAAAATGCAAGTGTCAGGAACAATATGCTGCCGGATACCGACCAGCTGGCATTTGTTGATGAAGCTGAAAAAAACGGTGAGCTGGCAGAGCTCAAGGAGCAGCAGAACGTGAAAATGCCGCAGGTAGATATGAGCTTTGACAATCTGGTAAAAAACTATTATCAGGTGGACAAGACTACATATATAGGAGCAGATGAGCTGTGTGAGGAGGCTTTGCTTGGGCGTGATATGTCTATAGAAAAGTCAGGCAACGGTCCTGATATACTCATATACCATACACATTCGCAGGAGGGGTACAGTGATTCCCTTGATACATCAGAGGCAGAGACCGTAGTTGGAGTGGGTGACAGGCTTGAATCACTTTTGAGGGAAAAATACGGCTACAATGTGCTGCATCATAAGGGGCAGTATGATGTGAATGACCGCGACCATGCGTATTCTAATTCACTTCCTGAGATTACAGAGATTATTGAGAAAAACCCGTCTATAAAGGTGGTTATTGACCTGCACAGGGATGGAGTGGCTGAGACTACAAGGCTTGCTGCCACAATAGATGGAAAGCCTATGGCACAGATTATGTTTTTTAACGGGCTGTGCCGCACTGCTGCAAGGGGACCGATTAATAGTCTGCCCAATGAGTATCTGGGGGATAATCTGGCGTTTTCATTTCAGCTGCAGCTCATGGCAAATGAGTATTATCCGGGGCTTGCAAGGCGCATATACTTAAAGGGCTACAGATATAATATGCATCTGTGTCCGAAATCGCTGCTCGTGGAGGTGGGAGCGCAGACAAATACCAAGGAGGAGGCATACAATGCAATGGAACCACTTGCAGATATACTTGATAAAGTGTTAAAATAATATAGACTTTATTTCACAAATCTGATAAACTTTGATGAGTTATTGAAAGCATTAGGAGGACATATGTCAATAGATCAGAGCAAAATCCGCAATTTTTGTATTATTGCCCATATTGATCACGGTAAATCTACACTCGCGGACAGAATTATAGAAAAAACAGGCACACTTACCAGCAGGGAAATGCAGGCTCAGGTGCTCGACAATATGGATTTAGAGAGAGAGCGTGGTATCACAATCAAGTCTCAGGCAGTCCGTATTATATATAACGCAAAGGATGGCGAAGAGTATATTTTTAATCTGATAGATACACCGGGACACGTGGATTTTAACTATGAGGTATCAAGGAGTCTTGCGGCATGTGACGGAGCTATACTTGTAGTGGATGCGGCCCAGGGCGTTGAGGCACAGACACTTGCAAATGTTTACCTTGCACTGGATCATGACCTGGATGTATTTCCTGTTATAAATAAGGTGGATCTGCCGAGTGCGCGCCCGGATGAGGTGGCACAGGAGATTGAGGATGTTATCGGTATTGAAGCTATGGATGCACCGCGTATTTCCGCAAAGACAGGACTCAATATAGAGGATGTGCTGGAGCAGATTGTAAAAAAGATTCCGGCACCAACAGGCGATAAAGATGCACCGCTTAAGGCACTTATATTTGATGCAACATATGATTCTTATAAGGGAGTCATTATTTTCTGCCGACTGAGAGAGGGCTCTGTAAAGGTAGGAGACACAATAAAGATGATGGCTACAGGTGCATCTGATGTGGTTACAGAGGTGGGTTATTTTGGCGCAGGCCAGTTTATACCATGCGATGAGCTTTCGGCCGGTATGGTTGGATACATTGCGGCCAGCATCAAAAATGTCAGGGATACACGCGTGGGTGATACAGTTACACTCGTTGACAGACCGTGCGATGAGGCACTCCCGGGCTATAAGAAGGTCAACCCTATGGTTTACTGTGGTCTTTATCCTGCGGACAGTGCAAAGTATCCTGATTTAAGGGATGCACTTGAAAAGCTGCAGGTCAATGACGCTTCATTACAGTTTGAGCCTGAGACCTCTCTGGCACTTGGCTTTGGCTTCAGATGCGGATTCCTTGGACTTTTACATCTGGAAATTATTCAGGAGAGACTGGAGAGAGAGTTTGATCTGGATCTCGTTACCACTGCACCTAGTGTTATTTACAAGATTCACAAGACAAGCGGTGAGGTGATAGATCTGACCAATCCTTCAAATATGCCGGATCCGTCAGAGATTGAGTATATGGAGGAGCCATACGTATCTGCAGAGATTATGGTCACAAGTGACTATGTCGGTGCGATTATGAAGCTGTGCCAGGAGAGACGAGGAGTCTATATCAGCATGGAATATATCGAAAAGACACGAGCTCTCATAAAGTACGACTTGCCATTAAATGAGATTATCTATGATTTCTTTGATGCTTTAAAGTCACGTTCGAGGGGTTATGCTTCGTTTGACTATGAGATGAAGGATTATGAGCGCTCAGAGCTTGTCAAGCTTGACATCTTAATCAATAAGGAAATGGTCGATGCACTTTCATTTATCGTATTCAAGGAGAGTGCATACGAAAGAGGCCGTAAGATGTGTGAGAAGCTTAAGGGTGAGATACCAAGGCATCTGTTTGAGATACCTATTCAGGCAGCAGTCGGTGGCAAGATTATAGCAAGAGAGACGGTTAAGGCGCTTCGAAAGGATGTACTTGCCAAGTGCTACGGTGGTGATATTTCACGTAAGAAGAAGCTGCTTGAGAAGCAGAAGGAAGGAAAGAAGAGGATGCGTCAGGTGGGCAATGTAGAGATACCACAGGAGGCATTCATGAGTGTGCTTAAGCTGGATGAGGAGTAATAGCACATATGAAGAATCTTGAGATTTATATTCATATACCATTTTGTGTGAGAAAATGTGAATATTGTGATTTTTTGTCATTTCCAGCAGACGATGATGCAAAGCTTCGTTATGTCAAGGGGCTTATGGCGGAAATGATATTTTACGGCCCGCTTATGAAGAACTATCAGGTGTCATCTGTCTATATCGGAGGAGGTACACCAAGCTCTATAGATGAGCGGTGGATTGCTGCTTTGATGGAGGATGTGTTTGACTGCTTTAATGTGCTGCCTGATGCTGAGATATCCATAGAGTGCAATCCCGGTACGCTTAGCAGGGAAAAGCTTTTAGCATACATGGATGCGGGGATCAACCGCCTGTCCATAGGACTGCAGTCGGCAAATAATGATGAGCTTAAGCGGCTCGGGCGTATACATACCTTTGAACAGTTTGTGACGAATTACGAGGTGGCCAGAAACGTGGGCTTTAAAAATATCAATGTAGATTTGATGTATGGTCTGCCGGAACAGTCAGCGTCACAGTATATGGCGACAGTAAACAAGATCATAAGGCTTCATCCGGATCATATATCGGCGTATTCTCTTATAGTGGAAAAGGGTACTCCTTTCTATGAAAAGTACAAGTTTGACATGGTGCGCCAGGAGGCGGGCATGGGAACGGAGTTTCTGCCTGACGAGGACGAGTTATATGATATGGAAAAGGCGGGACAGAAGGCGTTTATGGATGCCGGCTACAGGCAGTATGAGACATCTAACTATGCTAAAAGAGGCATGGAGTGCCGCCATAATATAGGCTACTGGACCAGAGCTGACTATTTAGGACTTGGAATAGGGGCGGCATCGCTTATATCAAATGTCAGATATACCAATACATCCGATATGGATGAATATCTGTCGCGCTGCCGTCATATACATGATGTGGGTGATGATATATTTAAGGCCAATCTGCATGTGGCAGCTGATATTATAGACAAAAAGGGACAGATGGAGGAGTTTATGTTTCTTGGACTTCGTATGAATGAGGGGGTCACAAGAGAAGCCTTTGAGAGGGCATTTGATATTTCGATAGATGCAATCTACAAGGATACGATAGACAGCATGAAAAAACAGGAGCTGCTCGTGGTAAAGGACGGGCATATCTATTTATCGGAGAGAGGAAAGGATGTAGCCAATTACGTTATGGCACAGTTTTTGAGGGATTAACGGAGTACAAATTATGGATATGACTTTTAAGCTTCAGGTGTTTGAGGGACCGCTTGATCTGCTTTTATACCTGATAGAGAAAAATAAAGTAAATATTTATGATATCCCGATTGTCGAGATTACAGCGCAGTACATGGAGTATGTGGACCAGATGAAAAAGGATAACCTGGACACGCTCAGCGAGTTTCTCGTGATGGCAGCTACGCTCCTCGACATAAAGTCAAAGATGCTTCTCCCAAAGAAAGAGGAAGAAGAGCAGGAGCAGGAAGATCCAAGAGCGGAGCTTGTGCAGCAGCTGCTTGAGTACAAGATGTACAAGTGTATGGCAAATGAGCTTAAGGACCGCCAGCTGGATGCCGGCAAGGTGTGGTATAAGAAGAAGGACATACCTGATGAGGTCCTTGCATATGAGGAGCCTGTTAATCTTGAGGAGCTTGTCGGAGATATCCGTCTTTCTGATTTAAACAGAATCTTTCAAAGTATAATGAAGAGACAGGAAGAAAAGATAGATAAGGTCCGTTCGAAGTTTGGAAAGATTGAAAAGGAAGAGGTCTCCTTAGAGGAAAAGATGGAATATCTGACAGACTATGCTGCCTCACACAAGCACTTCAGCTTCAGAGGGCTGCTTACTGCATCGTCAAGCAAAGTGGAAGTCATAGTTACATTTCTTGCAATACTGGAGCTTATGAAGACCGGCAAATTAACTATCGTTCAGGAGCATATTTTTGATGATATCCGGATTGAGTCAAGGATTGCTGCATAAAGAGGGTTTGATGATATATGAATTATAAAGCTGCAATAGAGGCTATTTTATTTACCATGGGAGAATCCGTGGAGCTTGGAAGGATAGCCGATGCAATACAATTAAATGAAAAAGAAACAAAAAAGCTGCTTGACGAGCTGATCAAGGAGTATAGAAGCTCTTCAAATATAGGTATGAATATCATAGAGCTTGATGGGGCTTATCAGATGTGTACAAAGCCACAGATGTATGAATATCTCATCCGCATTGCAAAGCAGCCTAAGAAGAGGGTGCTTACTGATGTGCTTTTAGAGACTCTTTCAATCATAGCGTACAAGCAGCCTGTAACAAAGGCTGAAATAGAAAAAATCAGAGGTGTGTCAAGTGAACATGCCATAAGCAAGCTTGTCGAGTACAATCTGGTGCAGGAGCTTGGAAGGCTTGATGCTCCGGGAAGGCCGCTTTTGTTTGGAACCACAGAGGAATTTCTAAGGAGCTTTGGGGTTTCGTCTATCGACGAGCTGCCGGTATTAAGCCCTGTGCAGGTTGAGGAGTTTAAGCAGGAGGCAGAGGAAGAGATGCACGTGAAGCTTGATGTGTAGTGCAGGTGTATTGCGTAAGCTGCCATTTCATATAATAAGGACATGCAAATAATCATATATATTACCGATGGAGGTAATTATATGATTATTTTTTTGAAAAAATATAAGTCGAAAATAGCTTTAATAGTTTTCATTTGTGTGTTGATTTGTACTGTCAGCTGTTTGCTTGGTTTTAAGACACTAGAAAAGCAAAAAATGCCCGGTTTGGAAAAGAAAAGTGTGTTTATGGCGGCTGAAAATACTGTTGCTAAAAATACAGACAAAGCCGTAAATGAGCCAAAGCTTCATGCTGTTTCAGCGGCATTATATGATGCGGATGACGAGACGTTTATATATGGCAGAAATATGAGAGACAGCATGGCAAATGCCAGCACCACGAAGCTTCTTACGTGTATTGTGGCACTTGAAAAAGCTGATATAAATGATACTGTTACGATTTCACAAAATGCCGCATCACAGCCTGCGGTCAAGCTTGGACTTGTGGCCGAGAATAGCTATAATATGAAGGATTTACTCTATGGCATGATGCTTGAGTCGTTCAATGACTGTGCCTATGCGATTGCGGAACATGTGGGCGGCTCGACGGAGGGCTTTGCAAAGCTTATGAATGAAAAAGCAAATGAGATAGGGTGCCTCGGCACGTATTTTATTACACCAAACGGGCTGGATGCTGAGAATGATATAAGCTTTCACCACTCCACAGCGGGAGATTTGTGTGTTATAATGTCTTATTGTGCGTGGAAATCACCAAAATCAACACAGTTTCTTGAGATAACACAGACTATGCAGTACACGTTTGAGACAAAGGAAGGTCAGATGGTTTTTAGCAATCACAACAGGCTACTTACGGAGACGGACTACTGCATATCGGGAAAGACCGGCTTTACCACAAAGGCAGGCTACTGCTATGTCGCAGCAGTTGAAAAGGATGGAAGGAGAATGTGCCTTTCTCTCTTGGGCTGTGGGTGGCCAAACAATAAAAACTATAAGTGGGCTGATGCAAAGAGTCTGGTGGAGTATGCGGTTTCAGATGCTGCCGAAGATTCTTACTGTGATGCTGCTTGTGTAACAACACAACAGACCGGTGATACACAGACAACGGATAAGCAGGCAGCAGGAAAAGAAACTCCGGCGGTAAAAAAAGAGGATAGAAACACAATTGACTTAAAATATATAGAAAACAACAAGAAGAATAAGAAAATTTGCAAGAATTTTCTCAAGAATTTTACAATTAATATAGGAAATTTTTTCTAAACAAAAAATAAGGTTAAAAATTTAACAAATTAGTTGAAAAAAATTTAGAAATAGTCTATTATCATACTAGCGAAAAATTTTATTTTTTTATAGATGGAGGATATAAAATGAGTAGTAACAATCAAAGCTTGGCAATGCAGCGTATTGCTAAGTTAGTCGACGAGAACAGTTTCATGGAAATTGGTTCTCTTGTGACAGCTCGCAGTACAGATTTTAACCTTACTGCAGCAAAAGCTCCTTCAGATGGTGTTATTATCGGACACGGTCTGATTGATGGAAATCTTGTATTTATCTACAGCCAGGATGCAACAGTTCTTAACGGAACAATCGGCGAGATGCATGCAAAGAAAATTGCTTCTGTATATGATATGGCCATGAAAATGGGCGCACCTGTTATCGGATTTATCGATTGCGGTGGTATCAGACTTCAGGAGTCAGTTGATGCATTAGACGGATTTGGTCTTATTTACGCCAAGGAAGTTGCAGCAAGTGGCGTTATTCCACAGATTTGTGGTGTATTCGGTAACTGCGGTGGCGGACTTTCTGTAGTACCGGCTCTTTGTGATTTCGCTTATATCGAAGAGTCTAAGGGCAGAATGTTTGTTAATACTCCTGATGCAATAGAGGGTAACCGCGTTGAGAAATGCGATACAGCAGCAGCTTCATTCCAGAGTGAGAACAATGGATGTGTAGACGGAATTGGTTCAGAGGATGATATTATCGCTGATATCAGAGCTCTTGTCAGCATGCTTCCACTCAACAACGAGGGAGATGTATATACAGACTCATGTGAGGATGATCTCAACAGAGCATGTAACAGCATGGCTGATATGAAGGCTGATCCAAGATTCCTCTTATCAGAGCTTTCTGATGATCATGTATTCTTTGAGACAAAGAAAGACTTTGCCAAGAATATGGTAACAGGCTTTGTTAAATTAAACGGCATGACAGTCGGTGCAGTTGCAAACTGCAGCACAGTATATGATGCTGAGGGCAAGAAGGCAGAGGAGTTTGCACTTTCTCTTACTGCAAAGGGCTGCAACAAGGCAGCTGAGTTTGTATCATTCTGTGATGCTTTCTCAATTCCTGTACTTACACTTACAAATGTAAACGGATTCAAGAACTGCATGTGCTCTGAGAAGAAGCTTGCAAAGGCTCTTGCCAGAATGACATACGCATTCTCAAGTGCAACATGTCCAAAGGTTAACCTGATTACAGGCGAGGCTTATGGAAGCGCATATGTTGCAATGAACTCTAAGTCAATCGGAGCTGATATGGTTTATGCATACCCTGATGCAAAGATTGGTATGATGGATTCAAAGATTGCAGCTGAGATTATGTATCCGGGCGCTGATGCAAAGGAAATTGATGAGAAGGCAGCTGATTACGAGAAGCTTCAGTCTTCTGTTTCATCAGCAGCAGCCAGAGGATATGTAGACCTCATCATTGATCCGGCTGACACAAGAAAATATCTTGTAGGTGCTTTTGAGATGCTTTACACCAAATATGTAGATGCACCAGAGAAGAAACACGGAACTAAATAATAGAAAGGCGCATTTTGTTATGAAGAAAAAAATAACATATATCCTTAGCCTTCTTATGATTGTATGTATGCTTGGAGCATGTGGCTCTGACAATGCCGAAAAGACATATGGCGGATACACAACAGACGAGCTTCATACTGAGGCAACAGACAGCCTTAGCAACATCCAGAACTACATTGCACTCGTAGATAGTTGTGGCGGTTATGACAGCTATGAGAAGAGTGTCAAGGGAGTTGAGGAGAAGACAGGCATGACAGAGGGTGAGGTTGTTTACAACACACTCGGACAGTCGGGAGCAAGCGTTTCAATGAAAAATATCGACGCTGAGCTTGATGCCGTTTCATCATGGCTTGATCTGGTTGACAAATACGGAGACGTAAAGGATGCAACTGATGGCAAGGATTTTACAGTAACTAAGTCAGGTGGTACACTCACTACCGACATGACACTTACATTTGGCAAGCAGGATGTAACATACGAATTAGTATATGATTCGGTTACCATGGAGGTAACAGGTATCTCACTTACTCCTGTTCAGACAATGGGACAGAAGCTTGCTAAGGCAGGACAGAACACAGTAATTTCAATGAGTATTGTATTCTGTGTACTTATTCTTATCTCTCTTATCATTTACTGCTTCAAGTTTATTGCTCTTATCGGCAATAAGCCAAGGAAGGCAGAAGCTAAGAGCGAGCATGAAAAGAAAGAGGCTGTTGTTGCAGCAACGCCTGCTACAGACCTTACAGATGATACAGAGCTTGTAGCTGTTATCTCAGCAGCTATAGCAGCAAGCGAGGGTACTACAACAGAGGGCTTTGTAGTCCGTTCAATCAATAGAAGATAATTTAGGAGGACATTTGAGATGAAAAACTATACAATTACCGTTAACGGAAATGTTTACGATGTTACAGTAGAAGAGACAGGAAGCACACCTAGCACAGCAAGCGCACCTAGAAGAGCTGCAGCACCTGCTGCCGCTGCACCAAAGGCTGCTGCACCTGCAGGAGCAGGAAGCATCAAGGTTGAGGCCGGAGCTGCCGGAAAGGTATTTAAGCTCGAGGCTAAGGTTGGCGATGCAGTAAAGAAGGGTGATACACTTCTTATTCTTGAGATCATGAAGATGGAGACACCTGTTGTTGCACCACAGGATGGAACAGTAGCAAGCATTGATGTTGCTGTTGGTGATTCAGTAGAGTCAGGTGCATTACTTGCAACATTAAACTAATTCCAGGAGGTAAACTAATTTGAGTTACGTAGGTGAAACACTTTCAAACCTCCTACATCAGACTGCCTTTTTTAATCTGTCAGTCGGAAACTATGTTATGATTGCCGTAGCATGTGTATTCCTGTTTTTGGCTATAAAAAAAGGATTTGAGCCTTTACTTTTAGTACCTATTGCTTTTGGTATGCTCCTTGTTAATATCTATCCTGATATTATTGTAAGTCCTGAGCACTCAAGCAATGGAGTAGGTGGTTTACTTTATTATTTCTATACACTTGATGAGTGGTCAATTCTTCCTTCACTGATTTTCCTCGGTGTCGGAGCTATGACAGACTTTGGTCCGCTTATCGCAAACCCTATCAGCTTCTTACTCGGAGCTGCAGCACAGTTTGGTATTTTCGGAGCTTATTTCCTTGCAATCCTTCTCGGATTTAATGACAAGGCAGCAGCAGCCGTATCTATCATCGGTGGAGCTGACGGACCTACATCTATTTTCCTTGCCGGAAAATTAGGTCAGACAGGTCTGATGGGACCTATCGCCGTGGCAGCGTACTCGTACATGGCATTAGTACCTATCATCCAGCCGCCAATTATGAAATTATTTACTACAAAGAAAGAGCGTGCGATCAAGATGCAGAACCTTCGTCCTGTAAGCAAGCTTGAGAGAATTCTCTTCCCTGTAGTAGTTACTATCGTTGTTTGTACACTGCTTCCAACTACAGCACCACTCGTTGGTATGCTCATGCTTGGAAACCTTTTCCGTGAGTCTGGTGTAGTACGTCAGCTTCAGGAGACAGCAAGCAATGCCCTTATGTACATTGTAGTTATCTTACTCGGTACATCAGTAGGTGCTTCTACAAGCGCAGAGTCATTCCTTAATATGAGCACAATCAAGATCGTTATCCTTGGTCTTATTGCATTCATGGTAGGAACTGCTGCCGGAGTACTTTTTGGAAAGCTTTTATGCTTCCTTACAAAAGGCAAGATCAATCCACTTATCGGTTCAGCCGGTGTATCCGCTGTTCCTATGGCTGCCCGTGTATCTCAGAAGGTCGGTGCAGAAGAGGATCCAACAAACTTCCTTCTTATGCATGCTATGGGACCTAACGTAGCCGGTGTTATTGGAACTGCCGTAGCGGCCGGATGCTTCATGGCTATATTCGGTATTTAGATTTAATTAAGGAGGATTAATCATGTCAGAAGTGGTAAAGAAACCATTAAAAATAACAGAAACTGTTCTTCGTGATGCACATCAGTCACTGATTGCAACCAGAATGACAACAGAGCAGATGCTTCCAATCGTTGACAAAATGGACAAGGTTGGATACAACGCAGTAGAGTGCTGGGGTGGTGCAACATTTGATGCCTGCCTTAGATTCTTAAAGGAAGATCCATGGGATCGTCTCAGAAAATTAAGAGACGGCTTCAAAAATACAAAGCTCCAGATGCTTTTCCGTGGACAGAATATCTTAGGATATCGTCCATATGCAGATGATGTTGTTGAGTATTTCGTACAGAAGTCAATCGCAAACGGAATCGATATCATCCGTATTTTCGACTGTTTAAATGATATCAGAAACTTACAGACAGCAGTTACAGCATGTAACAAGGAAAAGGGACATGCCCAGGTAGCTCTTTCATACACACTTGGAGATGCTTACACACTTGACTACTGGATGGATATGGCAAAGAGAGTTGAGGACATGGGTGCTGACTCACTTTGTATCAAGGATATGGCCGGTCTTTTAGTTCCTGCAAAGGCTACAGAGCTTGTTCAGGCTTTAAAGGATTCTACAAGCCTTCCTGTCGAGCTTCATACACACTACACATCAGGTGTTGCTTCAATGACATACATGAAGGCTGTTGAGGCCGGAGTTGATATCATTGACACAGCTATGTCACCATTCGCTCTTGGAACAAGCCAGCCTGCAACAGAGGTTATGGTTGAGGCATTCAAGGGCACAGAGTTTGATACAGGTCTTGATCTTAATCTCTTAAGTGAGATTGCTGATTACTTCAGACCAATGAGAGAGGAAGCTTTAGCTTCAGGTCTCATGAACCCAAAGGTACTCGGAGTAAATATCAATACTCTCCGTTATCAGGTTCCTGGAGGAATGCTTTCAAACCTTATCTCACAGCTCAAGGAGCAGGGCAAAGAGGACAAGTACGAGGAGGTTCTCGCAGAGGTACCTCGTGTGCGTAAAGACCTCGGTGAGCCACCACTTGTAACTCCTTCTTCACAGATCGTTGGTACACAGGCTGTATTTAACGTACTCATGGGCGAGAGATACAAGGTTGCTACTAAGGAGACTAAGGATATCCTTCTTGGTAAGTATGGTCAGACAGTTAAGCCTTTCAACCCAGAGGTTGTTGACAAGGTTCTTGGTGATGATAAGAAGAATGCCATCACATGTCGTCCGGCAGATCTTCTTGAGCCAGAGCTTGACAAGATTGAGGCTGAGATGAAGCAGTGGAAACAGCAGGATGAGGATGTTCTTTCTTATGCTCTTTTCCCACAGGTTGCTACTGATTTCTTCAAGTACAGACAGGCACAGCAGACAGGTGTTGATGCAAAGGCCGCTGATACTGAGAATAAGGCTTATCCTGTATAGTATTTAAAAATATAATTCATGCTTTTGAATTTCAAACAGGTCCGGCTTTGCCGGGCCTGTTTTTTATATTGTGTGGATAGGGAAACTTACGAGTCTATTTTATGGCAAAAATAAAAAATATAAATTCGCTCTTTCATATAGAGGGAAAAAGTGATAATATTTTAAGGTATGAAAAAATTGCTGCAAAGCACACAAACGTGTGAAGCACAGCCATAAATGGGAAAGCTCAGGAGTATATGATGTCAAATACTAACGACTTACTTAACAGGATAAATGCTAAATACAGTACGATGAGCAAGGGGCACAAGCTGCTTGCTACATACATAACTGATAATTATGATAAGGCTGTCTTTCTGACAGCGGCTAAGATGGGCGAGACGGTAGGAATTTCTGAGTCTACGGTTGTCAGGTTCGCTACATCGCTCGGATACAAGGGATATCCCGATTTTCAGAAGGCACTCGAGGAGCTTGTAAGGAACAAGCTCAATTCGGTTCAGCGCATGGAGGTTACATATGGGCGTATCAGCCAGTCACAGATTCTTGAGACTGTACTGCAGTCTGATCGTGACAAGATTAAGAACACTCTGGAAAAAATTGATGCGGATGCATTTGACATGGCGGTAGATACTATTTTACAGTCAAGGAAAATTTATATTGTCGGAATCAGAAGCTGTGCACCTCTTGCAAGCTTTCTTGCATTTTATATGAATCTGATGTTTGAGGATGTGTGCCTGCTTACGACAAACAGCTCGAGCGAGCTTTTTGAGCAGATGGTGCGCATTGGCAAGGATGATGTGATTATCGGCATCAGCTTTCCGCGTTACTCTATGCGTACTCTTAAGGCATTAGAATTTGCCAACAACAGGAGCGCAAAGGTTATCACTATCACAGACAGCATTCATTCACCGATGAATCTGTATTCTTCATGTAATCTGATTGCTGACAGCGATATGGCCTCTATAGTTGATTCACTCGTGGCTCCGCTTTCTGTCATCAATGCCCTTATTGTAGCTCTTTGCATGAAAAAGCAGAATATTGTTGCAAAGACACTGACAGAGCTTGAGGATATATGGAATGAGTATCAGGTGTACGAGAATGATGAGATTGATTACATTGATGACTCTATAAAGGTACATTACGCAAAGCTGGGGGATTCGCAGGATGAGTAAGAATATTATTGTGGTAGGAGGCGGAGCTGCCGGAATGCTTGCGGCGTATTTTGCTGCAGAAGCAGGAAATAAGGTTACGCTTCTTGAAAAAAATGAGAAACTTGGGAAGAAAATATATATAACCGGAAAAGGCAGATGCAACCTGACCAATGCGTGCGATGTTGAGGAGCTTTTTTTAAATGTAAAGAGCAACAGTAAGTTTTTGTACAGTGCATTTTATGGCTTTGACAACAGCAGGGTGATTGATTTTTTTGAGAGTCATGGCATGCCTGTAAAGGTGGAGCGTGGCAATCGTGTATTTCCGGTGTCTGATAAGTCGTCGGATGTGATTTTTACTTTACAGAGAGCTTTGAAGGAAAAGAAAGTGGAGGTATTGCTTCATACGGAGGTATCGAAGCTGTGCTATGAGAAAATCACTGATACTAGGGCAGATGAGGAAGCTAGTGATAAAAAGCCTGAATTAAAAATAACAGGTGTCATATTAAAGGATGGCACCAAAATGGATGCTGATGCAGTCATTGTTGCCACAGGAGGACTTTCATATCCGTCTACAGGCTCTACAGGTGACGGCTACAAAATGGCAGAGGATGCAGGTCATACTGTGACAGAGTGCACACCGTCGCTTGTGCCATTTAATGTAAAGGAAGAGTGGGTAAAGAGTCTTCAGGGGCTTTCACTTAAAAATACGGCTATTTCCATATATAGTGGCAAAAAGAAGCTGTATGAGGATTTTGGAGAGATGCTTTTTACGCATTTCGGGGTCAGCGGCCCTATGATTTTGTCGGCGAGTGCATCAATTAAGCAAAGCCTTATTAAGCAGCCTCTTGACATGTATATTGATTTGAAGCCGGCTCTCACACAGGAGGCCTTGGATAAGAGGCTTCTCAGGGAGTTTGAGGAGGCAAAAAACAAGCAGTTTAAGAATTCGATAAACAAGCTTTTGCCTGCAAAAATGATTCCGGTGATAATTGAGCTTTCAGGCATTGACCCGGATAAGAAGGTCAATGAGATATCGAAAGAGGAAAGAAACAGACTTCTTATGCTTTTTAAGAAGCTGCCTGTCACTCTTAATGGTCCAAGAGGATATAATGAAGCTATTATCACAAAGGGAGGCATAAAGGTGAAGGAAATTAATCCATCCACTATGGAGTCGAAGCTTGTGAATGGCCTCTACTTTGCCGGCGAGGTGCTGGATCTGGATGCATATACGGGAGGTTTCAATCTGCAGATAGCATGGTCCACCGGATATCTGGCAGGAACAAGTGCAGCGGTTTGATGATTTGGAAAACTATTTTGAGACACTTATAATAACAGTTATTTATGCGCATAGTGAATTGAGCAGCTGGGATTTTAATAAAAATGATGAACAATAATATTTTAAGGAGAAATTATGAGATACAATATAGCAATTGACGGACCGGCAGGAGCCGGAAAAAGCACTATAGCAAAGAGACTTGCAAAGGAACTTGGCGCAATTTATGTCGATACAGGTGCCATGTACCGTGCCATGGCATACTATTTTATCCAAAAGGGTGTGGACAAGGATGATATTGACACCATCACAAAGCTGTGTAAGGATGTTGAGGTTTCAATCAGCTATGAAAATGGTGAACAGCAGGTTATCTTAAATGGTGAGAATATCACAGGCTTTATAAGACAGGAGGCTGTCGGCAATATGGCATCAGCTACCAGTGTCTATCCTGTAGTAAGAGAAAAGCTTGTTGAGCTTCAAAGACAGCTCGCTGCCAGAGAGAATGTGGTGATGGACGGAAGAGATATAGGAACTGTTGTGCTTCCTGATGCTAATGTCAAGATATTTTTAACAGCAAGCTCTAAAGTACGTGCAAAGAGACGCTTCGATGAGCTTACTGCAAAGGGTGAGAAATGCGATATTGATGCAATCGAGAAGGATATTATAGAGAGAGACCACAGGGATATGACAAGAGAGACATCACCTTTGAAGCAGGCGGATGATGCTGTGCTGCTTGATTCGTCTGATATGACAATCGATGAGGTGGTAGATAGAATGAAACAGCTTGTGAAAGAGGCATAGCGTATGGGAGAGCTTACTATCGCAAAGAGCGCCGGCTTTTGTTTTGGAGTGACGAGAGCAGTAAATATGGTCTATGAGGCAATTGAAAAGGAAAATGTGCCTATATACACCTATGGCCCGATTATTCACAATGATGAGGTCGTAAAGGATATGGAAAAAAATGGCGTAACCGTCATAAACGATCTCGATGAGCTTTCTTCTCATGAAAAGGGTGTGATGATTATCCGTTCACACGGTATAAGCAAGGCTGAGTATGACAGGATAAAAAACTGTGGCTTTGAGGTGCTTAATGCAACCTGTCCTTTTGTATCAAAAATTCACAGATATGTGGAGGATTACAGCTCAAAGGGCTATGATATTATAATTGTCGGCAGTCCAAAGCACCCTGAGGTGTGTGGAATAAAGGGTTGGGCAGACGAAAAATGCCATGTAACCATAATAAATTCGCCTGAGGATGCCAAAAATTACATGAAAAATAGTACAAAAAAACTATGCATAGTGTCACAAACGACATTTAACTACAATAAATTTCAAGATATAGTTGAAATTATTGCAAAAAAAGGTTATGATATAACTGTTTTAAATACAATCTGTAATGCTACAGAGGTCAGACAGACCGAAGCAAGGAAGGTAGCACAGTGCTCAGATGTCATGATTGTCATAGGCGACAGGCACAGCTCCAATACACAGAAGCTATTTGAAATATGTAAAAACGAATGCAAAAATACTTACTATATACAGACAAGTGACGAAATGGATTATACACAAATCAGGTCCAACAATAACGTAGGTATTACAGCAGGGGCTTCAACCCCAAATAATATCATTGAGGAGGTTTCAAAGAATGTCAGAAATGAGCTTTGAACAAATGCTGGAAGAATCTTTTAAAACTATAAGAAATGGAGAAGTGGTAGAAGGTACCGTTATTGATGTTAAACCTGACGAGATTTTCTTAAATATTGGATACAAATCAGACGGAATTATTACTAGAAACGAGTACACAAATGAGCCGAACGTAGATCTTACTACTGTTGTAAAGGTTGGCGACAAGATGGAAGCCAAGGTAGTTAAGCTTAACGATGGCGAGGGCCAGGTTATCCTTTCTTACAAGCGCCTTCAGGCAGAGAAGGGCAGCAAGCGTCTTGAGGAGGCTTTTGAGAACCAGGAAGTATTAAAGGCAAAAGTTACACAGGTATTAGCCGGTGGTGTATGTGTCAGTGTTGATGAGACAAGAGTATTCATCCCTGCAAGCCTTGTATCAGATACTTATGAGAAGGATCTCAACAAGTTCAAGGATCAGGAGATTGAGTTTATCATCACAGAGTTCGATCCAAGAAAGAGACGTATTATCGGAAACAGAAAGGTATTACTCGTTGAGCAGAAGGCTAAACAGCAGGAAGAGCTTCTTGCAAATCTTCATGTTGGTGATGTAATCGAAGGAACAGTTAAGAATGTTACAGATTTCGGTGCATTCATTGATCTTGGCGGAGTAGACGGATTACTTCATATTTCAGAGATGTCTTGGGGCAGAGTAGAGAACCCTAAGAAGGTATTCACAGTCGGACAGACTGTAAGAGTATTTGTTAAGAACATCAATGGTTCTAAGATTGCTCTTTCAATGAAGTTTGATGACGAGAATCCATGGAATGGTGCAACAGAGAAATTTGCTCCTGGCAATATCGTAAAGGGCAAAGTAGCCAGAATGACTGATTTTGGTGCATTCATCGAGCTTGCTCCTGGTGTTGACGCACTTCTTCATGTTTCACAGATTTCAAAGGATCATGTTGAGAAGCCATCGGATGTTCTCAAGATTGGTCAGGAGGTTGAGGCTAAGGTTGTTGAGTTCAATGAGGACGATAAGAAAATCAGCTTAAGCATGAAGGCTCTCCTTGATTCAGAGGATGATGGAGCAGATGTTGCAGATGTAAATATCGACGAGGTTGCTTCTGATAACGAGTAGTTTTTGATTTTAAAGCTGTCATATATAATTATATGGCAGCTTTTATTTGTATCGGGTGGCAAATATTGGAGAATTTCAGGAAGCCATGATATCTTATCAGAGATTAAACAGATGGTCTGTTATGTGTTTTACATATGACAGTACCATCTGTTTTGAATTTATAAAATCGTCAGTCAGCAGGAAATAGCTGTACTTATCCTTTATATCGAATCGAAACTCGGGCTTCATGAATTCAGAGTACTGTCTGATGAAGGTACCGGTTTTACGCACATAGCAGTTGTATGCTTTACATTTTTCGCGGTATTCGTGGTCGACATATGCTGCGACACTCTTGTGTATGGCCATGTCCTCCTTTGGCAGATAGTAGTAGTTTTTGTAATCGCTGTAGAAATGGCGCATTTCCCCCTCGAATATCTCTGCACGCACATAGCTTTTTGTAGTGCCGATGGTCAGATAGATGTCATTGTCATGGTAGCTTACAGATTTTGGAACGGAGAATTTATTTTCAAATGATATGATAAGCTCATTCATCAGGCTGCCGTCGTATGCTGTATATGGGTTTACGGATACACCGGTGATATCTGCAATGCCATGTATGCATTCTTTATACGAAAGTATACTAAGGAGCTTTGTCATGCCAAGGACATCCTCGTAGTTGTGTGTCAAAAGCAAGGATAGCTTTTCGGCGTCCTTTTGGGCAAGATATTCATAATAAACGTTTATGAGCTCGCCACCGGAATATTTATCCGCCCTATCTATACCAAGAAATGCTTCGATGCTTTTTTGCTTGTAGTTTTCGAGGCACAAAAGAGGCTTTATCGGGGAAAGCTCCTTAAAGATATCGAGTATCTGCACATTACAGAAGGGGTCATCCTGCTTATATTTCTTGTATTTATTCTTTAAAAATGGTATATCAAAACCGACACCGTTGAAGGATATGATAGTGCTGCAACCTGACAGACTTCCTGCGAAGGCTTCAATTACAGCTGCTTCGTCATCGACAGATTCGGCAAAATACTGGTCTATTACAATACGATTTTTAATGCGCCTTGCACAGCCTATCATGTAGACAATCGCTTTCACCGGTGAAAAGCCTGTTGTCTCAATATCAAAGAACATTGTGTTTTCTTTAAATATGCAGTCTGAAAAATTATCGGTTTTTATGTAAATTTCTTCATTGTGAAATATTTTCATTTTTGATTCCTGCCTTGAATATCATTTGTATAAACATTATAACATAAAGTATTAAAAAAAGTACATAATATACTATTTAACTAAAAATCATAAGTGGTATAATAGGAATAGTAATGTGCAATAGCATTTCCACGTTATTAATCTAAAAGAAAGAGGGACACAAAAATGGGTCATAAAACGTTTATTGGCGGTGTTCATCCATATGATGGCAAAGAGCTGTCTAAGGATTCACCAATTAAAGAAGTTTTGCCCAAGGGCGACATGGTATATCCGGTTTCGCAGCATATCGGCGCACCGGCTAAGCCTGTTGTTGCCGTAGGTGACACTGTGTTGAAGGGACAGATGATAGCAGAGGCCGGTGGCTTTGTTTCATCACCTATCTATTCATCAGTGTCAGGAAAAGTTAAGGCTATTGAGAAGCGACGTGTGGCGGTCGGCGATATGGTTGACAGTATTGTTATCGAAAATGATGGCATGTTTACTGAGACAACATATAAGAGCGTCGAGGATGTCACTGCGCTTTCAAAGGAAGAAATCATCGAGAAGGTCAAGAATGCGGGAGTTGTCGGCATGGGCGGTGCCGGTTTCCCTACACATGTAAAGCTTTCTCCAAAGGAGCCGGACAAGATTGAGTATATTATCGCAAACTGCGCTGAGTGTGAGCCTTACCTCACATCTGACTACAGACGTATGCTTGAGAATCCTGAGGAATTAATTGGCGGCATGAAGATCATACTTCAGCTTTTTGACAATGCAAAGGGTATCCTTGGTATAGAGGATAATAAGCCTGACTGTATCGAAAAGCTCACAGAGCTCACGAAGGATGAGCCACGTATTGAGGTCTGTCCGCTTATGACAAAGTACCCACAGGGTGGTGAGAGACAGCTCATCTATGCTACAACCGGCAGAGCCATCAATTCTAAGATGCTCCCTGCTGATGCAGGCTGTATCGTTGATAATGTAGAGACAATCATTGCTGTATACAATGCAGTAAAGAATGGACAGCCTGTCATGAAGCGTATTTCAACAGTTACAGGAGATGCTGTGAAGAATCCTTCCAATATATTATACAGCATCGGTACCTCATATCAGGAGCTGGTTGATGCTGCAGGTGGCTTTAAGAGCCAGCCGGAGAAGATTATATCAGGTGGTCCTATGATGGGCTTTGCCATGTTTAGTCTTGATATCCCTACTACAAAGACCTCTTCATCAATACTGTGCTTCACACATGATGAGGTGGCAGCATTTGAGCCACAGGCCTGCATTAACTGCGGTCGTTGCGTGGAGGCATGTCCTGAGCAGCTTATTCCAAGCCGTCTTGCGAAGTTTGGTTTGCGTGGACAGATGGATGAGTTTGAGAAGTGGCACGGACTTGAGTGTATTGAGTGTGGAAGCTGTTCATTTGCATGTCCGTCAAGGAGACAGGTGGCTCAGCCTATTAAGACAATGAAGAAGCTTGTTCTCGCTGAAAAGAGAAAACAGGCCAGCAAAAAATAAAGAAAGAGGTGGATTAAAGTGAGTGATTTATATCATGTTTCATCATCACCACATGTACGTGCCAAGGATTCCACTGATAGAATAATGCTTTATGTCATTATAGCATTACTCCCGGCAAGTCTTTTTGGTATTTACAATTTTGGATTTAGAGCACTTTTTATCATTCTGCTTACCATCGCATCGTGTGTGGCATCAGAATGGGTGTTTGACTACATAGTTAAGAAAAAGAGCACAATTACAGACCTTAGTGCGGTAGTTACAGGACTGCTTTTAGCACTAAACCTTCCGGTTTCACTTCCATGGTGGGAGGCTGTACTCGGTGGAGTATTTGCAATCATCATTGTCAAGTGTATGTTCGGAGGACTCGGACAGAACTTTATGAACCCGGCACTTGGTGGAAGATGCTTCCTTCTCATCGCATTTGCGGCTGATATGACTAATTTCAATGTCACAAGAAACGGTGTGGATGTATACTCAGGAGCAACACCACTTGCGCTCATCAAAAATGAGGGGCTTTCAAGTGTCAATGTAAGGGATATGCTTATAGGAAATACTGCAGGAACAATCGGTGAGACATCAGTTATAGCTATTTTAATAGGTGCTATCATCATGATTTTACTTGGAGTCATTGATTTAAAGATTCCTGCATCTTACATTATTACATTTGCCGTTTTCATGTTCCTTTTCGGAGCACAGCAATTTGATATCAACTATGTTGTTGCAGAGCTCTGCGGTGGCGGACTGATGCTTGGTGCATTTTTCATGGCAACCGATTATGTCACAAGCCCGATTACGCCGATGGGAAAGATAATATTCGGTATCTGCTGTGGTATATTGACAGGAGTATTCCGTTGCTTCGGTGCCAATGCAGAGGGTGTTTCCTTTGCTATCATCTTAAGCAACTGCCTTGTTCCTATTATTGAGAAGGTTTCTATCCCAAGAGCCTTTGGTATGGTAAAGGAGGCAAAGAAGAATGAATAAACGTATTGTACATGACGCTTTGATTTTAACTGCCTTTACTTTGGTGCTTGGTTTTATTCTTGCCCTGGTTCAGGGAATCACGGCAGAGCCTATCGACAAGGCCAATAAAGCAGCAGCACAGAAAGCATATCAGGCAGTATTTTCGGAAGCAAAATCATTTGAGAAATATGATTATGATGTTGATGAAGCTGATAAGCTTGTATCTGATGCGGGCTACAAGGATACAATCGATGATATTGAGACTGCCCTTGATTCAAACAAAAAGACATTAGGCTATGTCATCACAGTTACAGCCAAGGATGGAAGCCAGGGAAGTATCACATTCTCTGTAGGTATCAAGAATGATGGTACTGTAAACGGCTACTCGATCACAAGCATCAGTGAGACTCCGGGACTTGGAATGAAGGCCGAGGAGGCTGATTTCTACAAGCAGTTTGAGAACAAGAAAGTAGACAAGTTCGACGTTGTAAAGGCCACACCTTCAAAGGATGATGAGATTGAGGCCATCACAGGCTCAACCATCACATCAAAGGCTATGGCCAACGGCTGCAACGCAGCTATTACTTACTTCCAGAATAAATTACAGGGAGGTGCCAACTAATGAACAAATATGTAGAGCGTTTATATAATGGTATCATTAAGGAAAATCCTACCTTTGTACTTATGCTTGGTATGTGTCCTACACTGGCTGTTACATCCAGTGCCATAAACGGACTTGGAATGGGACTTTCCACCACGGTGGTACTTATATGTTCAAACCTTTTGATTTCACTTTTCAGAAAAGTGATTCCTAACGGAGTGCGTATGCCGGCATATATCGTCATAGTTGCATCTCTTGTTACAGTAGTACAGTTTTTAATGCAGGCTTATCTGCCTAGCCTTTCAGCAGCACTTGGTGTATACATCCCACTTATCGTGGTTAACTGTATCATCCTTGGACGTGCCGAGAGCTATGCTTCAAAGAATCCACCTGTAGAGTCTATCTTTGATGGAATGGGAATGGGACTTGGATTTACCATGGGTCTTACAATTATCGGACTTATCCGTGAAATTTTAGGTGCAGGAACATTCTTCAACATCAAGATTTTCGGTGACTGGTTTACACCAATCACAATCTTTATCATGGCACCGGGAGCCTTCCTCGTACTTGGCTTCCTCGTTGCAGGCATGAATATCATCCGTAAAAAGATGGAAGCAAAGGGTACACCTCTTGCTGAGCCGGCAGGCTGCCTTTCAGGAGATTGTGCACATTGTGGAGCATCATGTCCATCAGCAAAAGCAGCACAGGCCGCTGTTGCTCCTAACACTACAGAAGGAGGGGATAAATAATGGGTACATTAGGTCATTTACTGCTCATTGCAGTAGCATATGCAATAGTTAACAATGTAGTACTTAGCCAGTTCCTTGGTATCTGTCCTTTCCTCGGCGTATCAAAGAACACAAAAACTGCTGCAGGAATGGGTGGTGCGGTAATTTTCGTTATCACAATCGCCACATTCGTTACACAGCTTATTTACAATTTTATACTGTATCCGCTTAATCTGTCATATTTGCAGACTATCGTGTTCATTCTTGTAATTGCAGCACTTGTTCAGTTTGTAGAGATGTTCTTAAAGAAACAGATGCCTCCTCTTTACAAAGCACTCGGTGTGTATCTGCCTCTTATCACAACAAACTGTGCCGTACTCGGTGTAGCACTTAACAGTGTAACAAAGGGCTACAATATCTTAGAGAGTGTAGTTTACGGCTTTGCCACAGCTTTTGGTTTCTTTATTGCCATCGTGCTTATGGCAGGTGTTCGTGAGAAGATTGAGTATAATGATATTCCAAAGCCTTTCCAGGGAACAGCCATCGTGCTTCTTACAGCGTGTCTTATGGCTATCGCCTTTATGGGATTCTCAGGAATGGTTTCTGTATAGGATTGGAGGAAAAGTGATATGAATGTTACTGCGATTATTATTGCAGCTTTAGTTGTTGGAGCTGTCGGTATAATTCTTGGATTTTTCCTCGGTATTTCAGGAGAAAAATTCAAAGTAGAGGTTGACCCGAGAGAGGAAGCAATACTTGAGGTGCTTCCGGGCAACAACTGTGGTGGCTGTGGATATGCCGGATGCTCCGGACTTGCTGCCGCCATCGTAAAGGGAGAGGCACCGGTAGGACAGTGTCCTGTTGGTGGAGACCCTGTTGCAGCAAAAGTCAGCGAGATTATGGGTGTAAAGGTTGAGGCCGGAGTAAAGAAGGTCGCATTTGTAAAGTGCGCCGGCACATGCGATAAAGCAAATACAGACTACGACTACACAGGAGTAGAGGATTGTGTTGCCATGTCATTTGTACCGGGCGGCGGACCTAAGTCATGTAATTATGGCTGTCTCGGCTATGGAAGCTGTGTGAAGGCATGTCCTTTTGATTCAATCCATGTGGTTGACGGAGTTGCATGCGTCAATCCGCTTACATGCAAGGCCTGCGGCAAGTGCGTAGAGGCTTGTCCAAAGCACCTCATCGAGCTTATTCCATATGACACAAAGCACGTTGTAAAGTGCAGCTCAAAGGACAAGGGCAAGGATGTCATGAAGGCATGCTCGGTTGGATGTATCGGCTGTCATCTGTGCGAGAAGAACTGTCCGTCAGATGCTGTCCATGTAGTAGACAATGTAGCTTATATTGATCAGGAGAAATGTACAGGCTGCGGAATCTGCGCAGAGAAGTGTCCAAAGAAGATTATTTTATAATGCATAAAAGCTGTCACATATCGTTATGATATGTGGCAGCTTTTTTATAAGCTTGCAGCTATTCTGTGCTTACGTTATATTCATCTGATGTCGTGATAATACTATAATCATCTGTCACAAATATTGCCTCAACACCGGAAAGGGAATTTATAAGCTCCTTTGCTTTATCAATGCCAAGAGCAAAGCATGTGGTGCTTAAGGCATCTCCGTCGCAGGAGGAGTCGCTTATGATGGTAACAGAGTACAGATTATTTTTGACAGGATAGCCGGTTGTGGTGTCCAGTATATGGTGATATAGCTTGCCGTCTACTCTGTAGTACCGCTCGTAGATGCCGGAGGTGACGACGGATTTGTCCTTGACTTTGACAGTACATATTGGCTCGCCACTCTCGTCAAAAGGCTTTTGTATGCCGACTGTATAATCACTTCCGTCTGATTTTTCACCGACAGTGAGGACATTGCCACCCAGATTTATGATGCCTGATGTGATTTTTTTTGACTGTAAATAAGTCTTCATCTTATCGGCGATAAAGCCCTTTGCGATTCCACCAAGGTCAAGCTTTGCTTTTGAATCGGTTAGCATCACATCGTTTCCGTTAATCTGTATATTGCGGTAATTTACATGTGACAGCTCGCTTTGTATCTGCGCATCAGACGGAACGACTGATGCATCAACCTCATTATCTTTAGAGTCGGTATTTTCAGCTATTTCGGAAAAATTCCACAAATCAGACAACTTTCCTATAGTGATATCAAACCTGCCGTCACTTGTGTCGCCGTATTCGATGCCTTTTTTGATGAGCTCAAGCGTATCATTGCTTACTGTGACATATTCTTTGCCGGCAGCGTCATTTATTTTGCTCACCTCTGAGTAACTAACTGTGTTTGACAGCATATCCTCATATTTCTTTGCCATATCAAAGCAGTCGTCTATGTATTTCTCGTCGGTAGTGCCATAAAGCGTAATCTGTATTATCGTGTCAAAGTAGAAGCCCTGTTTGGAAACCTTCTGCTGAGCCTTGGGCTTTAATTCACATGCAGACAGGCTTCCTGTTATTGTGGCAAGCGCCAAAAGGACAGGGACAAGGTGTTTTAGTTTATTTTTCATAATGCATCCTTTATTAATTTCCTAGTTGTAAATTATTTATGGTTAAAGCTTAAATAGTAAAAGCATAAATATAATAACACAGAATAAAAAAATGAGACAGTAGTAAAAATGATTTTGTATTTTGCATGAATATATGGTAAAGTAGTAAATGTATGCGTAATGTAATTATGTATGCATTTAGACTTACAATAGGAAAGATGATAGAAATGAGTTTTTTAGACAATTATAAAAGAGTGGTAATAAAGATAGGTTCATCGACGCTGACACATGCAGAGACGGGAAGCCTCAATTTTTCAAAGATGGAGCGTCTGGTGCGCTCGATATGTGATTACAGAAACAGCGGTATGGATGTGTGCCTCGTAAGCTCCGGCGCTATCGCGGTTGGACGTGATGTGATAGGCATAAAGGAGCGCCCGAGCGATATTTCAATAAAGCAGGCATGCGCCGCAGTGGGACAGGGCAGGCTGATGATGACATATCAGAAGCTTTTTTCCGAGTATAATCAGAATTCCGGACAGGTGCTCATGACAAAGAATACCATAGTCAATCCTGTTTCCAGACGCAATGTTATGAATACATTTGAGGAGCTTTTTGATCTGAACGTGGTGCCTATTGTCAATGAAAATGATACGGTAAGCACATACGAGATGCAGTTTGGTGACAATGATACGCTGTCTGCTATTGTTACATCAATCACGAAGGCCGATCTGCTCATACTGCTTTCTGATATAGACGGACTGTATTCCGACGATCCTCATGACAATCCGGATGCAAAGCTTATCAGAGAGGTTGATACGCTTGACAGGAGAATACTTGGCATGGCAAAGTCATCAACCGGCAGCGATGTCGGAACCGGCGGCATGGCGACAAAGCTTACAGCGGCAAAGATTGCCACATATTCCGGTGCCGATATGATTATCGCAAACGGCGGCAATATGGGAATTTTATATGACATTATGAATGACAGATATACAGGAACACTTTTCCACAGGGCAAAGGATGCAGAGTTTGTGCTTGCGGATTATATACAAAGAGAGATGGCACCTACATCTACAGGCGGCCAGTAATCAGCTATAAATTTGAAATCAGGAGAGTGCTATGACACAGGAAAAAATACAGCGAATCAATGAGCTTTACAGAAAGTCACAGGCAGAGGGACTTTCTGAGGCAGAGAAAAAGGAGCAGGATCTTTTGCGCAAGGAGTATATAGCAAACGTGAAGAAAAATTTAAGAAACCAGCTCAACAATATCGATATGGTAAACGATGACGGTTCGGTTGAGAACCTCGGCGAGAAATATGGAAACAAAAAAAGAAATTCGTAGCAGGCTAAAAAAGCAAAGAGGCCTTCTGGGTGCTGATGAGTGCCACAACATGAGCCATGAAATTTATAAAAGGCTCATAGCTTTAGAGCTCGACAGATATTATGACAACATACTTTTGTATTCAGCTATCAGAAATGAAGTGAATACTGATGAGTATTTTGCCTATTTAATAAACAAAGCAAAAAGGATATATTATCCGAGGGTTTCGGGCAATACAATGTCCTTTTACAGGGTAAGAAGCCTTGATGAGCTTAATTGTGGTTCATTTAATATTAAAGAGCCTGATATGACGAAGGAGTATACGCAGGAGGATGGCAGGGCGCTTATGATAGTGCCGGGGCTTGCATTTTCGGATACCGGTTACAGAATCGGTTACGGAAAGGGCTTTTATGACAGATATTTATCGTCTTTTACAAAAAGAGACACTGTCATGGCAGTTGGAGTGGGCTACGATTTCCAGTTACTTAGCAGCATGACGTTTGAAGATGAATATGACGTACCCTTAGATGGAGTGATAACAGATAAGAGAGAGGTGTTTATTGATGACTGATTTAGAAAAAATTTGTGCGGATGCATACGAGGCCAGAGTAAAGATAGGAACACTGGATACAGATATCAAGAATAAGGTATTAAACGATGCAGCGGACAATCTGCTTAAGGCAGAGGAAGAAATCCTTGAGGCAAACAAAAGGGATGTGGCTACAGCAGAGGAAAATATGAAGGCAAAGAGCATGATTGACAGGCTCTCGCTGGACCATGACAGGCTCCTTGGCATGGCTGACGGACTCAGACAGATAGCAAAGCTTGCAGACCCAATTGGGGAAGTGATGTCTATGGCAAAGCGTCCTAATGGCCTTATTATCGGAAAAAGAAGAGTTGCAATCGGTGTTGTGGGAATCATTTTTGAGGCGCGCCCAAATGTCACATCAGATGCCTTTGGTCTGTGCTTTAAGACAGGCAACTGTGTCATATTGAAGGGTGGAAGTGATGCGATAAATACCAATATCGCAATAGTAAAGGCTTTAAAAAAGGCCTTGACGGACAATTTGGTTTCTGCTGCTGCACTTGCACTTATTGAGTCAACAGACAGAGAGACAACAAATGCGTTTATGAAGATGGATCAGTATGTGGATGTGCTCATACCAAGAGGCGGTGCAGGACTCATCCAAAATGTTGTCAAAAATGCCACAATCCCTGTCATCCAGACCGGTACAGGCAACTGCCATGTATATGTGGACAAGGATGCTGACTTTGATATGGCTGTTAATATTATAAACAATGCAAAGACTCAAAGAATCAGTGTCTGCAATGCATGTGAGTCGATTGTAGTACACAGTGCCATAGCAGAGGAGTTTCTGCCAAAGCTGTACGATAAGCTAAGAGAGCATCATGTACAGCTGCACTGTGATGAAAGAGCGCAGGCTATACTGCAAGGAAGAGATGATGTGACAGAGGCCACTGCCGATGACTGGGGTATGGAGTATCTTGATTACATCATGTCGGTAAAGATTGTTGACAGTATTGATGAGGCAATCGAGCATATCAACAGATACAACACATCACATTCTGAGGCAATCGTTACAAATGATTACGACAATGCGCAGAAGTTCTTAAATGAGATAGATGCTGCGTGCGTTTATGTAAATGCTTCAACCAGATTTTCTGATGGAAATGAATTCGGCTTTGGAGCTGAGATAGGCATCAGCACACAGAAGCTTCACGCAAGGGGACCTATGGGGCTTGAAGCACTGACAAGCTATAAGTATATTATTTACGGCAGCGGTCAGATCAGGGAATAGTCAGGTAAAGTATTATAGAATTAATTTGAGAGGAAACATAATATAACATGAGCTACGATATAGATATAACAAAGACACCACCGGCACATGAGCCTGAGAGGCAGTATTACTACATGGCAAAGGCAAAGGATTTTGTTGAAAAGAAATCTAAAGAAATCGGCCGTCCTATGACTTATTTTGTAAAGACCTTCGGCTGTCAGATGAATGCCCGCGACTCAGAAAAACTTGTCGGAATACTCGAGCAGATTGGCTACGTGGAAGGAACTGATGAGCACTCGGATTTTATTGTATACAACACCTGCACCGTACGTGAGAATGCTAACAACAAGGTGTATGGCAGGCTTGGATATCTGCAGAACTACAAGAAAAAGAATCCTTTTATGAAGATTGCTCTCTGCGGCTGCATGATGCAGGAGCCGGAGGTTGTTGAAAATATCAAAAAGCATTATAAGTTTGTAGATATTGTATTCGGAACCCACAATATATTCAAGTTTGCAGAGATTTTGTGCAACAATATCGAGTCTGGCTCACAGGTGATTGACATATGGAAGGATACCAATCAGATTGTCGAAGATCTGCCGGTGAAGAGAAAGTTCTCTTTCAAATCAGGTGTCAATATCATGTTTGGTTGCAACAATTTCTGCAGCTACTGTATTGTGCCATATGTGAGAGGACGTGAGAGAAGCAGGGAGCCTAAGGATATCATAAGAGAGATAGAAAAGCTTGTTGCAGACGGAGTGTGCGAGATAATGCTTCTCGGACAGAATGTCAACTCATACGGTAAAACTCTTGACAATCCTATAACCTTTGCAGAGCTTCTTCGAGAGGTCAATAAGATTGATGGACTTAAGAGGATTCGTTTTATGACATCTCATCCAAAGGATTTATCCGATGACCTGATTATGGCGATAAAGGAGTGCGACAAGGTGTGCAAGCATATGCATCTGCCGCTTCAGTCGGGAAGCTCAAGGGTGCTTAAGGAGATGAACAGGCACTATGACAAGGAAAAATATCTCGACGAGGTAAAGAGACTTCGTGAGCAGATTCCTGATATTGCAATCACAACTGATATCATTGTAGGCTTCCCGGGAGAGACTGAGGAGGATTTCCTTGAGACAATGGATGTTGTCAAGCAGGTCAGATATGACAGTGCTTTTACATTTATTTACTCAAAGAGAACAGGTACACGCGCTGCCACAATGGAGAATCAGGTGCCGGATGATGTGGTTAAGGACAGATTTGACAGGCTCTTAAAGGAGGTTCAGACTATCTCATCAGAAAAGGCAAAATGCTATGAGGGCAAAGTGGTGCCGGTACTTGCAGAGGAAATGGATGACCAGAAGGACGGCTATGTGACCGGACGTATGGACAATAATTCAATCGTACATTTTCCGGGTACCGAGGATATGATTGGAAATATCTATAATGTGAAGCTTGATGAGTGCAGAGGTTTCTACTATATGGGAGAGATAAAAGAGGATGCGTAAGCGTTTTGGCAGAAATGATATAATCCTGATATCGGTTATTGTAATTATCTCTGTCGCTCTGCTTCTTATATGGAAGCTTGTATATTTAAAGGGGCAGGATACGGATAGCGATGCATGTGTCGAGGTGACTATCGATGGAAGGGCCTATGGCACATATCCGCTTTCAAAGGATGATACAATTGAGATAAAAAACGGCGATGGCGATGTTACTAACACCCTTGTCATAAAGGGTGGTGTGGCGGATATGACCTCTGCCGACTGTCCGGATCATCTGTGTGTGAAGCAGAAGGCGATATCAAAGGAGGGAGAGTCGATTATCTGTCTGCCTAATAAGGTTGTTGTGACGGTAAAAAGCGGCATGAAATCCGATATAGATTCGATATCAAAGTGATACCCGAACATTTTTATAGAAAGAATGAGATAAATGAAAACCAGAAAGATTGCATATCTTGGTATGCTTATGGCACTGGCACTGGTGCTAAGCTATGTTGAGTCACTTATACCGTTTGCGGTAGGCATACCGGGAGTGAAGCTTGGACTTACAAATATAGTGACAGTGATCATGCTTTATATAGCATCACCCATGGAGACGTTTCTGCTATGTGTATTTCGCGCGGTGCTTTCGGGCTTTATGTTTGGAAATGCATTCAGCATCATATATTCACTGGCAGGCTGTATACTAAGCTTTATCGTTATGTACCTGCTTAAGAAATCAGATAAATTCAGCTCGGTTTCAATAAGCCTGGTCGGTGGAGTGTGTCACAATATAGGACAGATAATAGTTGCGGCTATAGTTTTGTCAACCTACAGCGTAGTGTATTATATTCCGGTGCTTCTTGTGGCGGGATGCATCACAGGTCTTGTGATTGGAACAGTAGCTTCACAGGTGCTTTTAAGGATTTCTGACAGCTTTCACGTATAGTTTTAATGGGCTGTAATCTACGTATATTTAATAAAAAAGGAGATGCTGCTGTTTTATGCCTGTGTGTCAGGCTACAGTCGAAACAGTAACAAATGGATTCAATGTATGCATATATAAAAGGAGAGCTTGCAGAAAAAAATATAGACAGCATTGTAGTGGAGGCAGCAGGTGTAGGCTATCTCATTTACATACCGACGCAGTATTTTGATATGCTGCCTGACGAGGGAGAGGATGTAAAAATTTACACCTACCTGTGTGTCAGGGAGGATGCTATGATACTTTACGGTTTTTTGAGCAAGGATGATCTTGAAATCTTTAAGCTGCTGATTACAGTCAGCGGAATCGGACCAAAGGGAGGTCTTGCGATTCTGTCAACTCTGTCTGCCGATGATTTGCGTTTTGCGATTCTATCGGGCGATTCAAAGGCTATATCAAAGGCACCGGGAATAGGTGCAAAGACGGCTCAGAGAGTGATACTTGATTTAAAGGACAAGCTGTCGCTTGAGGATGCATTTGAAAAGAAGCTTGAGAACCAGGCATCCGGTGCTGCTGTATCCATGAACAGCTCTGTGAAAAATGATGCTGTCATGGCGCTCAATGCGCTTGGATATTCGTCTACTGAGAGTCTTAAGGCAGTGTCCAAGGTTGATATCACAGAGGATATGGATGTAGAGGATGTGCTGAAGCTTGCGCTCAAAAATATGGGCTGATTGGACAAGCTGTAAGCTTAAAACAGAAACGGGGAACGAAACGTGAAAAGAGTAATTTCCACACAATTGCAGGAAGAGGATATAAAGATAGAGAAATCCCTGCGTCCTATGTATTTTGATGACTATATCGGTCAGCAGAAGATAAAGGACAATTTAAAAATATATATTGAAGCTGCAAAATCAAGGGGCGAGGCGCTCGATCATGTGCTGTTTTACGGGCCTCCGGGGCTTGGAAAGACAACACTTGCTGGAATCATTGCAAATGAGATGGGTACAAAGATAAAGGTGACCTCCGGTCCTGCAATAGGTAAGCCGGGAGAGATGGCAGCCATACTCAACGGACTTTCTGAGGGAGATATACTGTTTGTCGATGAGATTCACAGATTAAACCGTCAGGTGGAGGAGGTGCTCTATCCTGCTATGGAGGATTACGCCATTGATATCATGATTGGAAAGGGCGAGTCTGCAAAGTCAATCAGATTCAACCTGCCAAAATTCACACTTGTAGGTGCAACAACGAGGGCGGGTATGCTTTCGGCACCTCTTCGGGACAGGTTTGGCGTGGTAAATCACATGGAGTTTTATACTGTCGATGAGCTAAAGCATATTATCGTCAATTCCGCAAAGGTGCTTGGAGTTGAGATAGATGACAAGGGAGCCTACGAGATGGCGCGTCGTTCAAGAGGTACCCCAAGACTTGCAAACAGACTTCTAAAGCGTGTCAGGGACTTTGCGCAGGTCAAGTATGACGGCAAAATCACCTATGATGTGGCAAGCTTTGCGCTGGACCTTTTGGAGGTGGACAAGTACGGACTGGATTTGAATGACAGAAATATACTTCTCACTATCATTGACAAGTTTGCGGGAGGACCGGTGGGCCTTGATACGCTTGCAGCGGCAATAGGTGAGGATTCCGGAACCATTGAGGATGTTTACGAGCCGTATCTGGTGAAGAACGGCTTTATAAACCGCACACCAAAGGGACGAGTGGCGACAGAACTAGCCTTTGAGCATTTTGAGAGAAAAAGGGCTTAAAGTTGCAATTTATATCTATAAGGCATATAATAATTAAGTATTTGATATTGAAATTGATAGTAATATTAATACTAATATAGCTGGTTTGAATAAATGTGAAGACGGAGGATGATTAAATGTCTGCAAAAACAAATGCCGAGGTGGTAATAGACGGAAAGGTTTACACACTGTCAGGATATGAGAATGAGGAATACTTACAGAAGGTTGCGGCATACATCAACAACAAGATTGCAGAGTTTGATGATATGGATGAGTATAAGCATCTTCCGGGCAATATGAAGAGCACACTTATTGAGCTCAATATTGCGGATGATTATTTCAAGGCAAAGGCACTTGTCGAAAAGCTCGAGGGTGATATAGAGAATAAGGATAAGGAAATATACGATTTAAAGCATGATTTAATTTCCAATCAGGTAAAGACCGAGAATGCTGAGGCAAGCATGAAGGAGCTTGAGGCACAAAACAAGGAGCTTTTACTCAACAAGGCGAGACTTGAGGCAACACTTGAGGAGTCGCTTCTTGATGGAAAAAAGCCTGTTAAAAAATCTGCACATGCTTCCAATGGGGCAAATGACAGTAGCGATAAATAGCAATAAAAGGGGAACAGTTATCGTACACTGTTCCCTATTTTATTGCAGGTTTATATGATATCAAATGAGCATCTATATGAGGAAATATATGAGAAATAAAGATTTTGAACTGCTTGCACCGGCAGGCAACCTTGAGATATTTAAGGGCGTGATAGAAAGCGGCGCCGATGCTGTGTATGTGGGCGGAAGCATGTTTGGAGCCAGGGCATATGCCAATAATTTCACAGAAGAGGAGCTTTTAGAGGCAATTGATTTTGCGCATTTACGAGGAGTAAAGGTGTATCTGACGGTCAATACGCTGATTAAAAACAGTGAGTTTTCAAAGCTCTACGACTACCTGCTTCCATACTACAAAAGAGGTCTTGACGCAGTGATAGTGCAGGATCTTGGCGTGGTGAAGGCTATCCATGAGTATTTTCCGTCAATGGAGATACATACGAGTACACAGATGACGGTGACGGGAGCAGACGGAGTGCGTTTTCTTTCACAGTTTGGAGTGACGCGCGTGGTCATGGCAAGGGAGGTTTCTCTTGCCGAGATGAAGCGCATACATGAGGAAACCGGCATGGAGCTTGAAGCCTTTGTGCACGGAGCATTGTGCTATTCGTATTCGGGACAGTGCCTTTTCAGCAGTATTTTAGGTGGTAGAAGCGGAAACAGAGGCCGCTGTGCACAGCCGTGCAGACTGCCGTATACCGTGGAGGGCAAAAAGGATGAATACATTTTAAGCCTTAAGGATATGTGTGGTATAAAGGCTCTTGACAAGCTGCATGATGCAGGTGTTTATTCGCTCAAGATTGAGGGACGTATGAAGCAGCTTGAGTATGCATGTGGAGTGGTAAAATACTACAGAAACTATATTGACAGCAAAAAGCCTGTTAGTGATGCTGATTATGACAGGATAAAGGCACTTGGAAACCGCTGTGGTTTCACAGACAGGTATTATTTCGACCACAATGGCTCTGATATGGTGACTTATGTGAAGCCTAATTTCGTTTCAAATGCTGCAGAGCCTTCGCCTGAAAAAAGAAAGCTTTCGATAGAGGGAGAGCTTGTTTTAAGAGAGGGCGAGCCCGGAAGCCTCACTGTAAAAAGAGGTGATGTGACATACAAAGCTTCAATAGAACCTGTCAGCGCCGCACTTAAGGCACCGCTTGATAAAAAGGCCGCTATAGACAGGATAAACAAAACCGGTGATACAGACTTTGAGTTTTCACATATTAAAGCTCAAATCGGAGAAAATGTCTTTGTGCCAAACGGAGCACTAAACAAGCTGCGGCGTGATGCAATTTCAGGGCTTTGTGATAAGCTGTTGAAAAAGTATTACAGGAATGATGCACGATACGCTGATATGTCAAGACTTACAGCACTTCCTGAGCATGTCGTAAAAAGTGATGCAGCACATGATGAAGCTATAAATGATTACACCACCATATGCTCGTGTATGACACGCGCGCAGCTTGATACACTTATTGGCTATGAATGCTTTGATGTATTTTATCTGGATTTTGACATGTATGACAGGAAGACTCTGATACAGCAGTTTGCAGATGATGTGAAAAGCCTTACAAAGCGAAATAAAAAAGTGTATCTCATGCTGCCTACGATATTCAGGGCTGATTCATCGGATTATTTTGTATCTATCGCAAAAGAGCTTGATAAGGTAAGCTTCGAGGGCTTTGTTGTGAAAAACTATGAGGAGCTTTATCTGACAGAAAATCTGTTTACAGGGAAAAAAGTTATTTTAGACCACAATATGTATACCTTTAATGATGTTTCAAAGAGTGCATTTTTTGAGCACGGAGTAAGTGGTGACACAGTGCCGCTTGAACTTAATTCAAGGGAGATTATGCATAGAAACAATATAGGCTCGCAGATGATAGTCTATGGATATTATCCGCTTATGACCACCGCCAATTGTGTGCACAAAAACACAAAGGGCTGTGATAAAAAGCAAAAGCTTATATATTTAAAGGACAGATACAATAAATCCTTTGCAGTTTGTAACAACTGTAAGGAGTGCTATAATACAATATATAATTCACTGCCTACCATGCTCACAAAGAACATAAGTAAGCTTAAGGAGGCAGGTATCAGAAGTTTTAGATACAGCTTTACAATCGAGACTCCAAAGCAGATTAAGGCGGTTATGGATGATAAGGTAGCTGAATATACAAACGGACATTATAAAAGAGGAGTAGAATAACATGGTACATCTGATAGTACAGCTTTCCAAGTATATTATGATAATACTTTTTCTCATATATACTTTTTTATGCTTTCATTTATTCAAGTATCCCGACAAGCCGAAAAAGCAGAGGCATATATATAATCTGCAGAGATTTTATATGTTTCTAATTCATTTAGATGGTTTTTTGGTGCTCTTTGTCACGACAATGGATACAAAGATAATAGGCTTTTATATAGCACAGCTTGTGCTTTTTGAATCAATTTATCTGATTTATCATAAGTTTTATAAGAATGCCTCAGAGCTTGTGCTAAACAATATGGTGATGATGCTTTGTATAAGCATGATTATTTTAACTAGAATTTCGTTTGACAAGGCATTAAGGCAGTTTGTTTTTGTACTTGCCGGAACGATATTTGCGTTTTTAATACCGCTTATCATGCAAAAAGGCACGATGTTTCGAAAATTGACATGGACATATGCCGGTGTGGGAATACTTGGTCTTTTGTCAGTGCTTGTGATAGGAGTGGCGAGCAGAGGAGCAAAGCTTTCTTTGACATTTGGTCCTGTTTCGATTCAGCCGTCTGAGTTTGTAAAGATACTTTTTGTGTTTTTTATAGCATCCATGCTGTATAAATCAACCGATTTAAAGCAGCTTGCCATAACAAGCGGCGTATCGGCCGTGTTTGTGCTGATACTTGTTGCATCAAATGACCTCGGTGGAGCGCTTTTGTATTTCTTTACATATCTGGTCATGATATATGTTGCGACAAAAAAGTTTTATATTTTTGCCGGAGGACTCGCGTTTGTTGGGCTTGGAATGTACGCAGGCTATCATCTGTTTTCACATGTGAAGAACAGAATTGTTGCATGGCTTGATCCTCTTTCTGTCATAGACAAGGCCGGCTATCAGGTGTGTCAGTCACTCTTTGCCATAGGTACAGGCGGACTGTTTGGCTTTGGACTGGGGCAGGGACTGCCGAATAAGATACCTATTGTGTCAAAGGACTTTATCATAGCGGCTATCTCAGAGGAGATGGGCGGTATATTTGCTATCTGCCTCATTATGGTTTGTGTCAGCTGCTTTCTTATGATATTTAATCTTTCCATGCAGATGAAGGATGCATTTTACAAGTATGTGGCGCTGGGACTTGGCAGTGTGTATGCGCTTCAGGTGCTTTTAACTGTCGGCGGCTCAACCAAGTTTATACCGATGACCGGTGTGACGCTGCCGCTTGTGAGTTACGGTGGCAGCTCGCTTCTATCTACGATGATTATTTTTGGAATGATACAGGGCATGTATATTATGCAGGCAGCCCCTGAAAAAAGGAGAAATATAGATGACAAGAGACGAAAGGACCATGAGACAAAAAACAGACAAAAGCAGACAGCTAAAGAGCCGGGCGCGCAGGGAAGTCAACAGAGAAGGAGAAAACCAGCAGCAGGCAGCAAAAACAGCACGAAGACACAGAAATAGAGAGTATGCGGTTGTTACATATTTTTTCCTTATAGTTTTTGTTGGATTGATAGGTTATTTCTTATATTTCCAATTTGTAAAAAGCGATGAATTCATCAACAGTCCATACAATTCGCTGCAGGATCTTTTCTCTAAGAACGTAGTGAGGGGCGAGATACAGACTAAGGATGGACATGTCATAGCACGGACAAAGGTAGGTTCAGATGCGTCTGAGACAAGGGAATACCCTGACGGCAGGATGTTTGCGCATGTGGCGGGCTTTGCTGTAAATGGTAAAGCCGGGCTTGAAAAGCAGGAAAATTTCTCATTGCTTCGCTCACATGAGTTTTTCCTTGACCAGATAGTAAATGATATAAGCGGCAAGAAAAATACCGGTGATAATGTCATAACCACACTGGATTACGAAGCACAGGCGGCTGCATACAATGCTCTTGGAGATTACGAAGGGGCTGTCATTGCAATTGAGCCGAAAACAGGAAAGATTGCAGTTATGGTGTCAAAGCCTGATTATGATCCAAATACCATCGCAAGTGACTGGGAGAGCGTAAACGGTGAGGGCAGCACTTCTCTTTACAACAGGGCAACACAGGGACAGTATGCTCCGGGCTCAGTGTTTAAGATTTTTACAGCACTTGAGTATTATAACGAAAATCCGTCTACATACAACGACTACAGCTTTGATTGTGACGGCAGTATTACAAAGGACGGCTTTACAATCCACTGCGCCGGCAATAAATCACACGGACAGGAGGATTTAACAAAGTCGTTTGCAAAGTCATGCAACTCGTCCTTTTCCAATATAGGTCTTTTGGTGGACAACAATAAGCTTAATACCTTGTGTGACGATATGCTTTTCAATAAGAATCTGCCCATAGCCTTTGATTCAAAAAAGAGTAAGTTTGCATTGGATAACAATGCTTCGTCAGCTCTGACCATGCAGACCACGATAGGTCAGGGAAACACGCTTGTTTCACCGCTTCACATGTGCATGATTGCCGGTGCAATCTGCAATGATGGAAATCTGATGAGGCCATATCTGGTAGACCATACGGAAAATGCGAGCGGGGCGCTTGTGGAGCAGAATAAACCGGCTTCATACAAGCAGATTATGTCAAAGAATCAGGCAGCTTTTCTTCAGAATCTTATGGCAGCAGTGGTATCTGATGGAACAGGCGCAAAGCTAAGCGATCAGAGCTATGAGGCCTTTGGAAAGACCGGAACTGCCCAGGTATCAGATTCTACAGATCAGACCAATGCCTGGTTTGTGGGCTATGGAAAAAAGGATGGCTACAATGATCTGGCAATCGCAGTAGTTGTGGAGGATTCGGGTGCCGGAAGCACATATGCGGTGCCGGTGGCAAAAAAGGTATTTGATAAATATTTCAATGAATAGGCTTGTTGCACTTTTTTTAGAAGTAGGTTATACTTAAGTGTAATGACAGACGTTATCGTTCATATTTCGCTTGAACTGACAGATAGCGTTTAAACCACACTTGGAGGAATGGCAATGATAGAAGCAACGAGCTGTGGCGGTGTGGTAATCTTTCGTGGCAAAATATTACTCTTATACAAGAACTACAGGAACAGGTACGAGGGGTGGGTACTGCCCAAGGGAACTGTGGAATCTGATGAAGAGTACAAGGACACTGCAATCCGTGAAGTGAAAGAGGAGACTGGTGCCAGTGCAACGATAATCCAATACGTGGGTAAGAGCCACTATTCTTTTACCGTGCCACATGATACAGTGGAAAAGGATGTACACTGGTATCTTATGATGGGCGAAAGTTATTATAGTAAACCGCAAAGAGAAGAGTATTTCATGGATTCAGGGTTTTACAAGTATCACGAGGCATATCATCTGCTCAAGTTTGCAAATGAGAAGCAGATACTTGAGAAGGCTTACAATGAGTACCTGGATTTAAAGAAAAGCAATTTATGGGGGACACACAAGTATTATTAGTATTATTAAAAAGCAGTTTTAAAAACTGCTTTTTGAGGTTTTGGAATGAAATGGTATGAGGATTTATTTGTAGGAGAGTCTGTTACCGGAAAGATAAAGAAAATCAAGTGGAAGATAGAGCATAATGCCGGCATGCTTCACACATACATCATCACGTTTCCGTCAAATGAGGAAAATCTTTTGGATATCATTCCGACAAGAGAATTGCTGCAAAAGGGATATCCGAAGAAGAATCTGCACATAATCGCAGTAGCGGGTAATTATGATGAGGCACTTTTGCTGGCCTGTGATATTGTTAAGGAGACATACGAAAATACAGGTAAAACAGATGTAAAGAGCTATTTAAAGAGCAAACGGAGGAAATAGATAGATGATATTTACGATTTTAAAGGTCATAGGCATCATACTCCTTGTAGTGCTTGCTCTTATACTTACAGCACTGCTTTGCGTACTGTTTGTGCCGGTCAAGTACAGGGCTGTCGGAAGCTTTGACAATACAGACATAAGAGCAAAAGCACATGTGTCATGGCTTTTTCATTTGTTTGCACTGCATATAGAGTATGCGGATGAAACTGACGGATATATAAGACTTGTCTTTGTGAAGAAGGGGCTGTTTGCTGATTCGTTGGGAGATAATTATGAGGCTTTTAATGATGATGTAATGGATGATGCAGCTAAAACTGAAACAGAAGATAAAATCAGTGAAAACACCGGAGATGGGCCTAAAATACCGGCAGATGAGTCAGAACACATCATAGATGAACAGGCAGAGGATGAATGCACGGCACGTACGCATAATGAGTACAGGTCAGTAACTGATGAGAATCAGCATATAAAACAACAAACAAAGCCCACTCATAAAAAAACGTATAAAAAGCCACACAAAAAGTCACATAAAAAGCAATTTAAAGATAAGTCAGATAAAATAAAAAACTGTATCTATAAGCTAAAAAGAGAATACAGTGATGAGAGAAATAAAGCCGCTTTTTCACATCTGAAAAAAGAGCTTTTTATCATTCTTAAAAGAATATGCCCAAGGAGGCTTAAGCTTACAATGGTTTATTCAACAGGCTCGCCTGATACAACAGGTATTTCATTGGGAATTTTAGCATGCTTTCCTGTCGGCTATACAAACAGATGGCGGATTACACCCGATTTCGAGAGCGAAAAGCCGTATGCAAAGGGCAGCTTTGATATAAAGGGGCATGTGATAGTAATAAGTATTTTAGCGGCAACACTTAGAATTTTATTTGATAAAAACTGCCGCAGATTATATAATAGGATAAGCAGATAGGAGGAAGATATTATGGCAGATAATAGTTTCAATAACACAGTAGAGTCACTTTTCAAGGGGATGGACAGCTTTATCACTACAAAGACGGTGGTCGGTGATGCAATTCATATAGGGGATACAATCATACTTCCGCTTGTGGATGTGTCGTTTGGAGTGGCAGCAGGAGCATTTTCGGCAGAAAAGAAAAATAACGGAGCCGGTGGTATGGGCGGAAAGATTCAGCCAAGTGCAGTGCTCGTTATCCAGAATGGACAGACAAAGCTTGTCAATGTAAAGAATCAGGACGGCATGACAAAGATACTTGATATGGTACCGGACATTGTAAGCCGTTTCTCAAAGGGAAAAAATGATGACCTTAATCTCGACGATGTAAAGGTAGACGATAAAGAGGACGACAAGCAGGATTAATATCATATATGAGAGCAAATAAAAAGGACATCCAAACGGATGTCCTTTAAAATTCAAAAGATTCAAAAATAAAGACTAAGCTCTCTCAACTTTGCCAGATCTTAAACATGAAGTACATACATATAACTTCTGTGGAACTCCATTGACCTTGCAAGAAACCTTCTTAATGTTTGACTTCCAAACATGATTTGATCTTCTATGAGAATGGCTGACATTATTTCCATAATGAACACCTTTTTCACAAATTGCACATTTTGCCATGATATTGCACCTCCTTGCATTTCACTAAGCTTACCATACTCTTAAGCTCACAACAAATGTATTCTATCAGATTAAAATAAAGAATGCAAGGATAAAATATAAAAATATTTGCTTTTTGTGAAAAAAAAGGTATAATAACATTAGCTACGTCACAATATGATGGAGGTATATATTATGAAGGGACAGATGGATACCCAATATGGACAAATTTTAATTGATACAGATGTTATTGCAACCTATGCAGGCTCTGTAGCTGTAGAGTGCTTTGGAATAGTAGGCATGGCAGCGGTCAACATGAAGGATGGTCTTGTAAAGCTTTTAAAGAGAGATTACCTGAACCATGGAATAAATGTAAAGGTAGATGAGAACAACGAAATTACGATTGATTTCCATGTAATAGTAGCGTATGGTATTTCGATCGGCACTGTTTCGGACAATCTTATCGAGACGGTTAAGTACAAGGTTGAGTCATTTACAGGAATGAAAATTGCAAAGATCAATATTTACGTTGAGGGCGTAAGGGTAATTGATTAAGGAGGACTACAAAAAGTGGAGATCACAAGCATTAATTCAAAGCTCCTTGCAAGGATGTTTCTTGCGGGAGCCAAGAATCTTGATTCAAAGAAAGACTGGATAAATGAGCTGAATGTATTCCCGGTACCGGATGGTGATACCGGAACAAATATGACAATGACAATCATGTCTGCGGCCAAGGAGGTCAGCTCGCTCACAGAGCCTACCATGGCAGAGCTTGCAAAGGCTATTTCATCAGGCTCTTTAAGAGGTGCCAGAGGAAACTCGGGTGTTATCTTATCACAGCTTTTCAGAGGCTTCTGCAAGGTTATAAAGGAATACGATGAGATAGATGTCACTATTCTTTGTGAGGCATGCCAGAAGGCGGTTGAGACAGCTTACAAGGCAGTTATGAAGCCAAAGGAGGGAACTATCCTTACAGTGGCAAAGGGCGCAGCAGAAAAGGCTCTGGAGCTGTCAGACGAAACAGAGGATGTTGTCACATTTGTTGAAGAGGTTATAAAGCAGGCTGAGTATGTGCTTGACCAGACACCGGAGATGCTTCCAGTATTAAAGCAGGCAGGTGTTGTTGATTCAGGCGGACAGGGACTTGTTCAGGTATTAAAGGGAGCATATGATGCTCTTATCGGCAAGGAGATTGATTATACAATTGAGGGCGCACCAACAGGAGCAGCTCCTGCAAAGATTTCGGCTGAGACAGAGGCAGAGATTAAGTTTGGTTACTGCACAGAGTTTATTATTGTACTCAATGCGCCAATGTCAGACAATGAGGAGCACGCATACAAGGCATTCCTCGAGTCAATCGGTGACTCTATAGTCGTTGTAGCTGACGATGAGATCGTAAAGACTCACGTACATACAAACGACCCTGGACTTGCATTGCAGAAGGCACTTACCTTCGGCTCACTCAGCAAGATAAAGATCGACAATATGCGTGAGGAGCATCAGGAAAAGCTCATCAAGGATTCACAGAAGCTTGCAGCACAGCAGAAGGCTGAGGAAGAGGCTTATGAAGCTGCTCAGGCTGATGAAAAGACAAATAACATGCCTGCAAAGGAAATGGGCTTTGTATCTGTTTCAATCGGAGAAGGCATGAATGAAGTGTTTAGAGGCCTTGGAGTGGACTATCTCATAGAGGGTGGTCAGACCATGAACCCTAGCACAGAGGATATGCTCAACGCTATCGAGCATGTAAATGCAAAGACAGTATTTATCCTGCCAAACAACAAGAATATCATCATGGCTGCAAACCAGGCAGTAGACCTTGTTGAGGATAAACAGATTATTGTTATCCCTACAAAGACTATTCCGCAGGGTATCACAGCACTCGTAAATTATATACCTGACCACAGTGCCGAGGAGAATAAAGAGCAGATGATGGCTGAGATAGAAAATGTCAAGACAGGACAGGTGACATATGCAGTCCGTGATACTGAGATTGACGGAAAAACTATCAAGCAGAACGACTTCATGGGAATCGGAGACAAGAGCATCCTTTCTGTTGGAACAGACTTAAAGGCTACCACACTTGAGATGGTAGATGCCATGGTAGATGAGGATTCAGCGATTGTCAGCATCTATTTCGGAAGTGATTCTGATGAGGACTCAGCTAATGAGCTTGCGGCAGCAATCGAAGAGAAATATCCTGATGTAGAGGTTGAGGTCAACGATGGCGGACAGCCAATCTACTATTATGTTATTTCTGTAGAGTAAAGCCTTTTAAAGAATATAAATGATATTTATTATATTTAGGAGCAAATATGGATATAGCTTCACCGATTACCGCGGTTAAGGGAATCGGGGAAAAAACACAAAAAGCATTTGCTAAAATGGGAGTATACACCGTTGGTGATATACTCCTTCATTTTCCCCGGGATTATGTAAAGTTTCCGGAAATAACGGATATTGATGAACTGAATAATGTAAACGTAAGCAGCACCTATGCCATCCATGCTGTGATTAAAAAGGCACCTGTAGTGAAAAATACAGCGAGAATGCAGATTACATTGCAGGATATCGGCTCGCCAGGGCATATGATACAGCTGGTATGGTACCGTATGCCATATCTTAAGGCACAGCTTGTGCAGGGGAGACATCTTATATTTTACGGACATATTAAGCCAAAGAGCGGCAGATATGTCATGGAGCAGCCTGTGGTATATGACGTGCAAAAGTACGAGGCTATACGCGATACACTGCAGCCTGTGTATTCCGTGACAAGCGGTGTGACAAACAATCTGATAGTCAAGACGATAAAGGAGACTTTGTCACATGATACACTGCTGTCAGATTACCTGCCTAAGGATATAAGGCACAGATACGGCTTTTGCGAGTATAATTATGCCATGAAGCAGATACATTTCCCTGATGACTTTGACGCTCTTGTGGAGGCAAGAAGACGGCTTGTTTTTGATGAGTTTTTTCTCTTTATCATGGGCATGCGGTATCAGAATAAAAAGCAGCAGAAGGACAAAAATGAGTTTGAGTTTACGGATGATGCTTTTATAGACGGACTGATTGAGAAGCTTCCGTATGAGCTGACAGGCGCGCAGAAGAAGACGATAGATGAGATAAAGCAGGATATTAAAAGTCCTTATGTGATGCAGAGGCTTATTCAGGGCGATGTGGGCTCAGGAAAGACGATTGTTGCTTTTCTTCTTATGGCGTGGGCGTCAAAATGTGGCTATCAGTCTGCCATAATGGCTCCGACGGAGGTGCTTGCAAACCAGCATTATGAGACGTTTTGCTCACTGGTTGGTCAGTTTGGACTTGACAGTCCTGTTGTGCTTCTTACTGGCTCTATGACGGCAAAGCAGAAAAGAGAAGCCTATGCGTGCCTTGAAAACGAGAAAAATGCGCTTATTATAGGCACTCATGCGCTCATACAAGAGAAAGCGGATTTTTCCAATCTGTCGCTTGTTATCACAGATGAGCAGCACAGATTTGGCGTAAAGCAGAGAGAGAGCTTCTCGGATAAGGGAAGAAAGCCACATATACTTGTGATGAGTGCCACTCCGATACCGCGTACGTTAGCAATAATCATATACGGTGATATGGATATCTCTGTCATAAATGAGGTGCCTGCAAAGAGGCTTCCGATCAAGAACTGTGTGGTTGGCACGGCATTCAGGCCAAAGGCCTACAGCTTTATTGCTGAGCAGGTGAGAGCCGGCCATCAGGCGTATGTTATATGCCCTCTTGTGGAGGAAACCGAAAACTCGGAAGGGGAAAATGTCACAGACTATGCAAATGTGCTTAAAGCGGCACTGCCAAAGGATATCACTGTAGATGTGCTTAACGGCAGGATGAAGAGCAAGGCAAAGGATGAGGTGATGCAGCGCTTTGCAAATAATGAGTCGCAGGTGCTTGTGTCCACAACAGTCGTGGAGGTTGGTGTAAATGTGCCCAATGCAACCGTCATGATGATAGAGAATGCAGACAGGTTTGGACTTGCACAGCTTCATCAGCTAAGAGGCCGTGTAGGCAGGGGGGATGCACAGTCGTATTGCATTTTCATCAATTCGTCAAATTCAAAGAAATCAAAAAAACGTCTGGAGATACTAAATAAATCAAATGATGGCTTTTATATAGCAAGTGAGGATTTAAAGCTCAGAGGTCCCGGGGATTTCTTTGGAATCAGGCAGAGTGGAGACCTTGCGTTTGCACTTGCGGATGTGTATCAGGACAGCGATGTGCTAAAGGAAGCATCTGAGATGGTGGATGAGGTGCTTGAGGCAGACCCGGCGCTTTGTACACCGGAAAACAGAATACTGAAAAAGAAAATGGATGAATTTGCAAAAGAACAATTAAAGAGGATGAATCTGTGATGAGCTTAAATGGCTAAAATAAAAGCTGATATAGCATGCAGGACTATGCATGTGTATATCAGCTTTTTACTTTAAGCGTATTGGAATGGTTATGAAATTGTTATGAAATAAGTATAATCTGCTTACTCAATCTGCCTGATATCGGATATATCCGGGTGAATCGTGAGAGAATAGTTTGTGTAATACACGACAAAGCCGGCTGCGGCACCGTTTGGCTTTTTGACATTTTTCTTTTGCAGATAGTCTATCTCTACCTTGTCGGCATTTTTGCCCTTTGAGTAGTAGCCTGCGAGCTTGCCGGCCTCCTCAAAGGTGCTGTCCGGCAGCTCTTTGTTTTCAGCTTTTACAATGACATGTGAGCCGGGCATGCCCTTGGCGTGGAACCACCAGTCGTTTCCGGTTGCCAGCTTGAATGTGAGCTCATCGTTCTGGTAGTTGTTTTTGCCAACGTACATATCAAAGCCGTCCGATGAGATATAGTGGAAGGGTTTGCTCTTTACCTTCTGTTTCTTTGAACCCTTTCCTTTTTTGATAAAACCGTATTCTATCAGCTCATCCTTTATCTGGACGAGGTCGTCAGCGCTTAAAGCGATATCCAGTGAATTCTGGATTGATTCGAGATGGTCTATCTGACTTTTTGTTTCAAGAATCAGCTCGTTCAATGCTTCGGCAGTACGTTTCATCTTTCCGTATTTGTCAAAGTATTTCTGCGCGTTCTCGGCAGGAGTTTTTGTGTTGTCGATAGGGATTTTGATGATTTTGTTGTCATCATAATAGTTTGCAGCTTCAAGAAACTTGTCGTCCGGTGTAAGTCCGTAGCCGAATGCGTTGATAAGCTCGCCGTACACCTTGTACTTTTCGCGTTTTTCGGAGTCCTTAAGCTGCTTCATCTGCAGCGAATATTTCTTCTGGTTTCGCTCCAAGAGGGTATTTACGTGTTTTCTCAGGTCGGCTGACTTCTGGCGTATACGTGTATAGGTGTTTCTCTCAGAGTAGTAAAGCTCTAAAACCTCTGATATAGATTCATATTTTGTGACCGTTAAATCGCTATACTGAGTCAGCTCTATTGAAGAAAATTCCTTTGGCTCATTGCCGTCACGCACGATATTCGGCGTAAAACGATTATTTTTTATGTCCTCCATCATCCATGTGAAGTTGCTTCCCAGGTGCAAAAGCTCATCGTGTGAGTAGGCAGCTACAGGGGAGTCCGCGTCAAGGCCTGCCCTGTGAGCCAGCTCATTTGCCACAAGGGGGCTGATGCCGGAAAAGGATGAGTAGATAGCCTTTGAAACAGTAAGCGGCTTTGCTGATATAATATCCACAAACTGCTTCGAATCTACAGTCAGAGGATTATATTTATCTTCCTGTGTCGCGGGGATGGTGTAGGCTCTGCCAGGAAGCACCTCACGCACAGAGCTTACGGATGCGGGAATACGCTTGGCACTGTCTATTATCGTACCATCGGAGTCGGTAAAGATGATGTTTGAATATTTGCCCATCAGCTCGATAATAAGCACCTTGTGGCATAGATCGCCCATCTCGTTTAAGTGCTCGATTTCAAAGTTTATGATACGCTCCATGCCCGGCTGGTAAATCTTTGTGATGCGTCCGTTTGCTATATGCTTTCTTAAAACCATGCAAAATGTAGGGGCAGTGAGAGGGCTTACCTTATTTGTAGGTGTCAGGTAGATGAATGGAAGCGATGCACTTGCAGACATCGAAAGCCTGAACGAGCCGTTTGGTCCCTTTAGGGTAAGAAGCAGCTCATCTGCCTCAGGTTCTGCGATTTTACTGATTTTTGAGTTTAGTATCGTGCTGTTTAGCTCTGCAACTATATTTGAAATGACTATTCCGTCTAAAGCCATGATGTTCCTCCTTATTTCCTGTAAATATTCTAAGGTGCTGAATATTTATAATCATGAATATTTATATTATAATATATTTGACGAAAATCTCAAGGAGTTATATAATAAATTCATCTATGCATATGCGAAAGGAAAAATTATGATTAAAAGTATGACCGGCTTTGGCAGATACGAGTACGCAGATGCAAGCCGTAAGATTACAGTTGAGGTAAAATCTGTAAATCACAGATATCTGGATGTCAATATCAAGATGCCTAAAAAGCTCAATTTCTTCGAGAGTGCAATAAGGACTCTGCTTAAGGAGTACATAGAGCGTGGCAAGGTCGATATTTATATCACATATGAGGATTTTACAGAAAATAATCTCTCATTACAGTATAATAAGGCTCTCGCGGGAGAATATCTTAAGTATCTGAATCAGATGGCGGAGGAATTCGGACTGGAGAATGATATAAGAGTGAGCACGCTGTCGAGATATCCGGAGGTATTTGCGATGGAGGAGCAGCCTGTAGATGAGGATGAGCTGTGGAGCAGTCTTGAGAAGGCTCTTCGCGGTGCATTTGAGCCATTTGTTGAAAGTCGCGTGCGCGAGGGAGAAAATCTTAAAAAAGACCTTTGCGAAAAGCTCGATAATATGGTATCATATGTTGATTTCATTGAGGAGCGTTCGCCACAGATTATTGTCGAATACCGTGCGCGTCTTGAGGAAAAGCTAAGAGAGCTGCTTGCAGACAATCAGCTTGATGATTCAAGAATAGCCCAGGAGGTCACTATTTTTGCGGACAAGATCTGTGTGGATGAGGAGACAGTCAGGCTCAAAAGCCATATCCTTTCCATGAAGGATTCGTTAAATGCCGGTGGCAGTGTGGGAAGAAAGCTTGATTTCCTCGCACAGGAGATGAACCGTGAGGCGAATACCATCCTTTCAAAGTCCAATGATCTTAAGATTTCTGACACAGGCATCAGTCTTAAAACTGATATAGAAAAGGTCAGGGAACAGATTCAAAATATTGAGTAATTTTAGGAGATTGTGATGAGTAACACAGGAAAATTAGTTGTTTTTTCAGGCTTTTCGGGTTCCGGAAAGGGAACTATCATGAAGGAGCTTATGGCAAAGCATGGTGATGATTATGCACTGAGCGTATCAGCCACGACCAGAGGTCCAAGGCCGGGTGAGGAGAATGGCAGAGAGTATTTTTTTATCTCAGAGGAAGAATTTGAACAGATGATAAAGGCAGATGGACTGCTTGAGTATGCCAAGTATGTAGATCATTACTACGGCACACCAAAGTCATATGTCAATGAGCAGCTTAGCGCCGGAAAGAATGTGATTCTTGAGATAGAAATCCAGGGAGCTTTAAAGATAAAGAAGCAGTTTCCTGATACGGTGCTTATGTTTGTGTCAGCGCCGAGTGCAGATGAGCTTAAGGATCGGCTTGTAGGAAGAGGCACAGAGACCAAAGAGGTCTGTGAACAGAGACTTTCAAGAGCATATGAGGAGTCTTTAGGCATAGAGAAATATGATTATTTAGTGGTAAATGATAAGCTTGACGATTGTGTAGAGCTTGTGAATGACATCATCCACAGTTCTGACGACACAAAAAAGAATCAGGATTATCTGGTATCATCAAATATAGATTTTATAAATAAAATGAGAAAAGAGCTTTTAAGCTTTTCGAAAGGAGATAAATAATATGATACATCCATCGTATGTAGAGTTAATGAAGGTAGTAAACAACAATGTAGAGATAGGTGAAGAGCCGGTAGTAAACAGCCGTTATTCTATCGTTATTGCTGCAGCAAAGCGTGCACGTCAGATTATTGATGGTGCAGAACCACTTATCGCACGCCCTAAGTGCAATAAGCCATTATCTATTGCTGTAGAGGAGCTGTACACGGGAGCTGTCAGAATCGTCTCAGATGATGAGGATTTAAACGAAGGCGAAGAGGCTTAATCTAGGAGGGGAAAGGCTGTTTTGTCTTTCCCTTTAATTGTAAATACTTACATTTGAGAGGTACTATGAAATTATTATTTATTTCGCTTGGATGCGATAAAAACCTTGTGGATTCAGAGTATATGATAGGCATGCTTGCAAATGACGGCATTGAGATGACCGATGATGAGACGCAGGCTGATATCATTATCGTAAACAGCTGCTGCTTCATAGGTGATGCAAAGGAGGAGAGTATCAATACAATTCTCGAGATGGCTCAGTATAAGGAGACAGGCAAATGCAAATCACTTATTGTGACAGGCTGTCTGGCACAAAGATACAAGGATGAGATTTTTAAGGAAATCCCAGAGGTTGATGCCATACTTGGCACCAATTCATATGATACTATAGTTGAAGCTGTCCATGAGACACTTGAAAAACACAGATACAGCAATCTGCACACCTTAGAGGGCCTTCCCAGCATAAAGACAAAGCGTATTGTCACCACAGGAGGGCATTTCGCTTACCTTAAGATAGCAGAGGGGTGCAATAAAAACTGTACCTACTGTGTCATTCCTTCCGTCAGAGGCCGTTACAGAAGTGTGCCGATGGAGGATTTGATTGAGCAGGCGAAGAGCCTTGTGGAGCAGGGAGCAAAAGAGCTTATACTTGTTGCCCAGGAGACCACACTTTACGGAGTGGATTTGTATGGTGAGAAGTCACTTCATAAGCTTTTAGATGAGCTCAATAAGATAAGCGGGCTGTTCTGGATAAGGATTATGTACTGCTATCCCGAGGAGATATACGATGAGCTTATAGAGTCCATGATAAAGGATGAGAAGGTATGCCATTATCTGGATATGCCAATCCAGCACTGCAATGACGATATTTTAAGGCGCATGGGCAGAAAAACAACAAAGGCTGAGCTCATGGAGCGTATCAGAATGCTGCGTGAGAGAATACCTGATATCACACTAAGGACCACACTCATATGTGGCTTCCCGGGTGAGACACAGGATAATCACGAGGAGCTTATGCAGTTTGTAAATGATATGGAGTTTGACCGTCTGGGAGCCTTTACGTATTCTCCGGAGGAGGGCACAAAGGCAGCTGCAATGCCTGACCAGATAGATGAGGATATAAAGGCTGACTGGCAGGCTGATGTCATGGAGCTTGAGGAAGAGGTCATTTTTGATAAAAATGAGACACTAAAGGGTAAAGAATTATATGTTTTCATAGAGGGCAAGGTGGTTGATGAAAATGCTTATATCGGCCGTACATACAGAGATGCACCGAATGTTGACGGATATATATTCATCAACACTGATGAGACACTTATGACCGGCGATATATGCAAGGTTATGGTGACCGGTGCGTATGAATATGATTTGATAGGAGAACTTGTAAAATGAATTTACCAAACAAACTTACAATCTTAAGAGTGATACTTATTCCGTTCTTTGTATTTTTCCTTATTTCACCGTTTTTTGACGGATACGGAAATTATATAGCACTTGCGATATTTATCATTGCAAGTCTGACCGATATGGCTGACGGAAAAATTGCAAGAAAATACAATCTTGTTACCAATTTCGGCAAATTTATGGATCCGCTTGCAGACAAGCTGCTTGTATGCTCTGCAATGATATGCCTTGTTGATTTAAAGCTTATCCCTGTATGGGTTGTGCTTATTATCATTGCAAGAGAGTTTATCATAAGCGGTTTCAGACTTGTTGCATCAGACAATGGAATCGTCATTGCAGCAAGCTACTGGGGAAAGTTTAAGACAACCTTCCAGATGCTTATGGTTATTGTTATTATTTTTAATATCAATCTGCAGCTTGGCTGGTTAAATATCCTTGGAACAATCCTCATATATGTGGCACTTGTGCTCACAGTTGTTTCGCTTATTGACTATATTGCAAAGAATAAGGAAGTCTTAAAGGACCAGAAATAGACTATAACAGGGAGAAAAGTATGAGAATAATAGCAGGAACGGCGAGAAGCCTCCCTCTAAAGACTATTGAGGGAAAAGATACAAGACCGACTACTGACAAGACGAAGGAGACTCTTTTTAATGTCATGCAGTTTGATGTTCCGGGAGCATATTTTTTAGATCTGTTTGCGGGAAGCGGACAGATAGGGCTTGAAGCACTAAGCCGTGGTGCAGCCTATGCTGTATTTGTGGAGAATTCAAGAAAAGCCGCTTCATGCATCGAGGACAATATCCATTTTACAAAGTTTGATAAAGTCTCAAGGCTTATGATGACGGATGCTGTCACGGCAGTACGTACTCTTGAGGGCAAATACAAATTTGATATCGTGTTTATGGACCCGCCATACAATAAGGAGCTTGAAAAGGAAGTGCTTATTACACTTTCGGACAGCGATATATTAAAGGATGATACACTTATCGTGGTTGAGGCTTCAAACGATACTGATTTTGATTATCTCACAGAGCTTGGCTATGAGATAGTCAAAGAAAAAATTTATAAGACAAACAAGCATGTTTTCATAAAGCGTGCATAGGAGATACAATATGAAGGTAGGAATTTATCCGGGAAGCTTTGATCCGGTGACATTTGGACACCTGGATATAATAGAGCGTTCAGCCAAAATAGTTGACGAGCTGGTTGTCGGAGTACTCAATAATAGTGCAAAAAACTCGTTGTTTTCTTTGGAAGAACGTGTTAGTATGATAAAGGAAATGACAGCACACATACCAAACGTCAGGGTAGGGTGCTTTGAAGGACTTTTAGTTGACTACATGAAGAAAATCAATGCAACAATCATAATAAGAGGATTGCGTGCAGTGACAGATTTTGAGTATGAGCTGCAGATTGCACAGGCTAACGGAGTGCAGAATCCGGAAATAGAGACGGTTTTTCTCACCTCGAGCCTCAATTATTCATATTTAAGCTCTACAATTGTCAAGGAATTTGCATCATACGGAGGAGATATATCAAAGTTCGTACCTGAACAGTTCATTGATAGAATTTATGCCAAATACAATATTACCAGGTAAGGAGACAGTATTTATGAGCAGTAAAATGGAACAGATTATTGAAGAAATCGAAGACTATATTGATGGCTGCAAGCCGTCACCTATTTCAAGAAACAAGATTCTTGTCAATCGTGAACAGTTAGAGGAGCTTCTTTCAGAGCTTCGTACAAAGACCCCTGAGGAGGTCAAGAGATATCAGAAGATCATCAGCAATAAGGAGGCTATCCTTGCTGATGCACAGGCGAAGGCTGATCAGATAATCGCGCAGGCTCAGATTCAGACAAATGAGCTTGTCAGCGAGCATCAGATTATGCAGCAGGCATATGCTCAGGCGAATGAGGTAGTGCAGATTGCAACAAAGCAGGCACAGGAGATACTTGACAGTGCCACAAACGAAGCAAATAATCTCAGAATGAGTGCCATGGCATATACGGACAGCCAGCTCAAGAGCATTGAGGACATCTTAACAGGCTCTATTGAGACTTCAAAGGCCAGATATGACAGCCTTATAAGTTCACTGCAGCAGTTTGAGGATGTTGTTGCAGCAAACAGAGCAGAGCTTTTCCCACCGGAAGAGAATGGCGATGAAGCTGCAGGAGCAGAGTCGTCTGACAATGAGGCAGCTTCAGATACATCTGATGATGACATAGAAATCACCAATATTTCCGATTCAGATGAGGATGCGAAATAGGATAATACATAACAGGCATGAGAGTATGCTCATGGCTGCCTTAAGCAGTATGTATCTGTAAAGCCTAAAGCCTGTATCCCGGAATATTGATTTGGTCTGGACCATGCATGATACACCGCCAAATGACAGAAGTGCAATGCACAGCACTATTGACAGGGTGCGTGGAATGCATAGACCGCAGACTATGCCGATACCGTTTGTGGTTTCAAAAAAGGCACCTATTATGTCTGCCGACAGTGGCATGCTGCAGTCAGCCTTTTGGGCTATGGTCTGTGGGATACGTGAGACTATAGAGAACAATACAATATATCCACAGAGTTTTATAAGGGTTTCAAACCCTTTCATTATTCCGGCATCAACGATTTGCATGTTAAGCTTAAATCCTTGAGCCGGGATTTTTTGTTTTAAGCTTCTGTTTTTGTTAATCGAAAGCATAGCTATCATTCCTATAGCAGATGGCAGATAAAGTGACACAAGATAAATGCTGTAGTGGCTGCATATGTTAAGTTGCTCGGACAGTGCATAGGTAATGATAAAGGGAAGGCTGAAATGGTTTGCCAGTGCACTCAGTATTTCCCTGTGATTTTTATCTATGTATCCTTTCGAACAAAAATCTGCTGTGAGCTTTGCTCCTATCGGAAATCCAAATATTATGCCTATTATGTATGTAAAAAGCATGATATGCTTTTGGGGAATGTTTTGCAGTACATTTGTTGAGATAATCAGGTTAGATAAAATCGTAAATATAAACAGAAGCGGAAATATCTGGTTGAACCATAGCATTATGCCTGCTTTAGCGCACGTACTTACCTGTGCCGGAAACAATATGTAATAAATACAAAATAGCAGTATAAAAGCGATAAACAGTAATTTTTTAAGTTTGTTTTTACTCATGTGACAGTATATGTGGAGAGAAATATCAATATGATTCGATTAGATAAATTTTTATCAGAGATGGGGCTTGGCACACGCTCTGAGGTAAAAAAGCTTATAAAGACCGGACAGATAGCCATAAATGGCACGGTGGCCGCAAAGCCTGAGACAAAGGTAGATACTGATGCCGACGAGGTATCAGTTAACGGCAGAATAGTTAAGTATCAAAGGTATGAATATTACCTGTTTAATAAGCCCTCAGGCTGTGTTTCTGCGACCTGTGATAATGTGCATGATACAGTCATGGACTATATCACGGATGCTGTGCATGATGATCTGTTTCCTGTCGGAAGGCTTGATATAGACACGGAGGGGCTTTTACTTATCACAAATGATGGAGCGCTTTCGCACGAGCTCTTAAGCCCTTCAAAGCACGTGGCAAAGACTTACTACGCACGTATTGATGGTGAGGTGACTTGGGATGATATCATCAGGTTTAAAGAGGGCATTGATATAGGCGAGGAAAGACCTACAAAGCCTGCGGAGCTTGTTATTAAAAAAAGTGGCAGCGTATCTGAGATTGAGCTTACGATAACAGAAGGAAAGTTCCATCAGGTCAAGCGGATGTTTGAGGCGCTTGGAAAGAGGGTAATCTATTTAAAGAGAATATCCATGGGACCGCTTAAGCTGCCAGATGACCTTAAAACAGGGACTTACAGAGCTTTGACACAGGCTGAAACGGATATGCTTATGCAGATAAAATCCGGCAAATAAAATAATTTTTAATTATGAGGTATGATATGAGTAATGGTTTTTTACCAATTTCAAAACAGGATATGATAGATGAGGGCATTGAGCAGCTTGATTTTGTGTATGTCTGCGGTGATGCATATGTGGATCATCCGTCCTTTGGACATGCAATAATTGCAAGGCTGCTGCAGGCACATGGCTATACGGTCGGCATCATTTCACAGCCAGACTGGAAGGATGATGAGTCTATATCCATACTCGGGGTGCCGCGCCTTGGCTTTTTGGTTTCGGCAGGTAATATGGACTCCATGGTAAACCATTATTCGGTTTCAAAGAAAAGAAGAGCAAAGGATTCCTTTACACCGGGTGGCGTGATGGGAAAGAGACCTGATTATGCGACCGTTGTGTACTGTAACCTGATACGCCATACTTATAAAAAAATCCCTATCATAATAGGCGGCATCGAGGCGAGCCTTAGGCGCATGGCACATTATGATTACTGGTCAAATAAAGTCAAGCGTTCAATTCTTTTAGATTCCGGTGCGGATCTCATTTCATATGGCATGGGAGAAAGAAGCATCATCGAGATAGCGGATGCGCTTGCCAGTGGTATGGATGTAAAGGATATTACGTTTATAGATGGTACCGTGTTCAAGACAAAGGACAGGGATATCATATATGATGCGATTGAGCTTCCGGATTATGACGTTATAAAAGAGGACAAGAGGGAGTTTGCAAGAAGCTTTTACATACAGTACTGCAATACTGATCCTTTCTGTGCAAAGAGGCTCGTAGAGCCATATGACAACTCTACGCTTGTGGTGCAGAATCCACCGCAGAAGCCGTTGTCGCAGGAGGAGATGGATGAGGTATATGCGCTTCCTTATATGAGGACTTATCATCCGAGCTACGAGGAGGCAGGCGGAGTGCCTGCTATAAGCGAGGTGAAGTTTTCTCTTATCAGCAACAGAGGCTGCTTTGGAGGCTGTAATTTCTGTGCATTGACCTTCCATCAGGGCAGGATAATCCAGACAAGAAGTCATGAGTCAATAATAGAAGAGGCAAAGCTTATCACGCAGGATAAGGACTTTAAGGGCTATATCCATGATGTTGGAGGCCCTACAGCCAATTTCAGGCAGCCGGCATGTAAAAAGCAGCTCACAAGGGGAGCGTGCCCTACAAAGCAGTGTCTGTTTCCTAAGCCGTGCAATAACCTGATAGTTGACCACAGCGACTATATACAGTTGCTTAGAGAGCTTCGTGCACTGCCAAAGGTGAAAAAAGTGTTTATCCGCTCAGGCATCCGGTTTGATTATCTGATGTATGACAAAGACAAGACGTTTCTTCGTGAGCTGTGTGAGTATCATGTCAGCGGACAGCTCAAGGTGGCTCCGGAGCATATCTCCAATGCTGTTTTGAGCAGGCTTGGAAAGCCGAGTGTAGAGGTATACAACAGCTTTGTGAAGGCATACAAGGATATGAATAAAAAGATAGGCAAGGAGCAGTATCTTGTGCCTTATCTCATGTCTTCACACCCGGGCTCAACGCTTAAGGAAGCGATAGAGCTTGCGGAGTATCTGCGCGATCTGGGATATATGCCTGAGCAGGTGCAGGATTTCTATCCGACACCGTCTACCATCTCTACATGCATGTACTATACAGGGCTTGACCCGGCAACACTTAAGCCGGTGTATGTCACAACTAACCCGCATGAGAAGGCTATGCAGAGGGCGCTCATCCAGTACCGCAATCCAAAGAATTACGATCTCGTGCACGAGGCACTTGTGAAGGCCGGCAGGGAGGACTTAATCGGATTTGACAAAAAGTGCCTGATAAAGCCTAGGAAAATGCATGCTGATGGCGGCTGGGACAAAAAAACTTCTAAGTCTGATAAAAATTCAAACAGCAGCTATGGCAGCGGCAAGAATGCAGGTGTAAAGAAAACCACGAAAAATGTAACGGAACGAGGGAAAAACGGAAGCGGAAGTAACACCGCAGGCACAGCGCACAAAAAGAAAACAATCAGAAACGTCCACAAGAAGAAAAGATAGATAGTTAATAGCAGATATTTGATAATATACAAGATAAGACAATGAAAGAATTTAAAGCTGGTAAAAACGAGGCAGGCCAGAGGCTTGACAAATACCTTAAAAAGATACTTCCAAACGCATCCATGGGCTTTATTTACAAGATGCTCAGGAAGAAGAACATAAAACTGAATGATAAGAAAGCGTCAGGCACAGAAATTGTGTCAGTTGACGACAAAATCAAGATTTTTCTGTCAGATGATACATTTGCTAAGTTTTCCGTCAATGAGGACAGTCTGATGAAGAATTTCAAGGCACTTGGTGCACTAAAGCCTGATGGACTAGGTGTGGTATACGAGGATGATGATATACTGGCTGCAAACAAGCCAGTTAATATGTTGTCGCAGAAATCAAAGGAGACTGATATTTCTGCGAACGAAAGGCTTATCGGATACCTGATAAAAGAGGGAAAGCTTGATTTTGACACATATAAGAGCTTTAAGCCATCGGTGTGCAACCGCCTGGACAGAAATACATCGGGGCTGATTCTGATGGGTAAATCGCTTCATGGACTGCAGTACCTGTCACAGGTGCTTAAGGACAGAACCGCAGAAAAGTATTATATGGCGCTTGTTGCAGGAGAGGTTGATGAGCCTATGACCATAGAGGGCTTTCTGACAAAGGATGAGAGCGCGAACAAGGTACAGATAACCAAGGAACCAATAAGTGATGAATCACTGCCAGTAAAGACTGCCTACAGGCCTCTTAAGACGATTGAGATGAGTGCTTCGTGCCATAAAGCAACTCTTCTTGAGGTGCATCTCATTACTGGAAGAAGCCATCAGATCAGGGCACATCTGTCATCGATTGGTCATCCGATCATAGGTGATATGAAGTATGGTGATAAAAGGATTAATGCTTTTTACAAAGAAAATTATCATGTGACCAGCCAGCTTTTGCATGCGCACCATGTGATTTTGCCTGATGGAAGATATATAGAGGCAGCTTTGCCTGACATATGGAGCAGGGTGGGGCTTTAATCCCGTCATTATTTACTTTACATCGCATAGCTTACAGTATTAAGGAAGATAGAAACGATATGGCAACCTGGAATTCAAGAGGCTTAAGAGGCTCGACCTTAGAGGACATGATAAACAAGACAAATGAAAAATACAGGGAGAACGGCCTGGCTCTCATACAAAAGATTCCCACTCCGATTACACCTATAAAGATGGAGCCGGAAACCAGACACATTACACTGGCTTATTTCGAGCAGAAGAGTACGGTTGACTATATTGGCGCTGTACAGGGAATCCCGGTATGCTTTGATGCAAAAGAATGTAATACCGACACGTTTCCCCTTGCCAATATACATGAGCATCAGGTAGAGTTTATGAGATGCTTTGAAAAACAGGATGGTGTTGCATTTATCCTTATATCGTACACACACAGGAACGAATACTATTATCTCACGTTTAAAAAGCTGACGGAATTCTGGGATAGAGCTGCAGAAGGCGGCAGAAAGAGCTTCCGCTATGAGGAGCTTGAGCCGGCATTTTTCCTCCCGGAGGTGCCCGGAATACTTGTGCCGTATCTGAACGCACTTCAGCTTGACTTAAATTGCAGGGCTTGACAGTATTACTATCGTATGGTAGCATATTACCACGATAACACTTTACTACATGAAAGCGAGATTTTACAGATTATGGAAAATCAATTATTACACACTCCGGACGGAGTAAGAGACATATATAACGGAGAATGCAAAAAAAAGCTGTATTTGCAGGATAAGCTGCATCGTACACTTTTAAAATACGGATATCATGATATCATGACACCTACGTTTGAGTTTTTTAATATTTTTGGAAGCGACGTCGGAACAACCCCTTCAAAGGATTTATACAAGTTTTTTGACAAGGAGGGCAATACGCTTGTCCTTCGTCCTGATTTCACACCTTCTATTGCAAGAAGTGCGGCTAAGTACTATATAGAGGACGATATGCCTGTCAAGCTGTGTTATCTTGGCAATACTTTTATCAATTCATCGGATTATCAGGGCAGGCTCAAGGAAAGCACACAGTGCGGTGCAGAGCTGATAGGTGACGGCTCTATCTCTGCAGATGCCGAGATACTTTCGATGACAGTTGAGTCGATGCTTGAGAGCGGACTTAAGAATTTCCAGATTTCAGTCGGACATTCGCAGTTCTTTTACGGTCTCACAAAGGCAGCAGGGCTGTCAGGGGAGCAGGAGGAAGAACTAAGAGAGCTCATAGCAAATAAGAATTTCTTCGGTGTGGAGGAGTTTGTTGACAGTCTTTCAATGAACGACAAGCTAAGGAAGCTGTTTGGACTATTAGACAATTTCGATTTACAGGATGAGCAGCTTATGGAGGCTTTAAAGCTTGCGAAGGGATATGATGAGATATTATCATCTATTGATACTCTGCTTAAGCTTAGAGAATATTTAAAGGCATACGGCATCGAGAAATATATTTCGTATGAGCTTGGACTTATCAGTGACTACACATATTATACTGGTATCATTTTCCAGGGCTACACATATGGTACAGGAGAGCCTATTGTAAAGGGAGGCCGTTATGACAAGCTGCTTTCACACTTTGGAAAGGACGCTGCGGCAATCGGCTTTGCAATTGTTGTGGATCAGCTCATGGCAGCATTAAGCCGTCAGGATATTGATGTGCCTGTCATTGAGAATTCATCACTTATAGTATTTGAGGAGGCTGCATACCATGCGGCAATCAAGCGCTCTATGGAGCTTCGAAGAGATGGGGTAAATACACAGATGGTGCTTAAGGACAAAAATAAAACGAAAGAGGACTATGCTTCATATGCGGTAGACAACCGTATAAACAGAGTAGAGTTTATAGAGGAATAAAAGATGAGTGATGACAGATATTTAACCTTTGCCCTGGGAAAGGGCAGACTTGCAAAGAAGACCCTGCAGCTTTTTGAGCAGATAGGCATCACCTGTGAGGAGATGAAGGATCCGGATACCAGAAAGCTGATTTTCGTAAATGAGGAGCTTAAGCTTAGATTTTTCCTGGCAAAGGGACCTGATGTGCCTACATACGTGGAGTATGGCGCTGCCGATATCGGTGTGGTAGGAAAGGATACCATCCTCGAGGAGGGCAGAAATATATACGAGGTGCTTGATTTAGGCTTTGGAAAATGCCGCATGTGCATATGCGGACCGGAGAGCGCAAGGGAGCTTTTGCAGCATCATGAGCAGATAAGAGTTGCCACCAAGTATCCTCATATCGCAAAGGATTATTTCTACAATAAAAAGCATCAGACGGTAGAGATTATAAAGCTAAACGGCTCAATAGAGCTTGCTCCGATTGTTGGACTTTCAGAGGTGATTTGTGATATAGTAGAGACCGGAACTACACTTAAGGAGAACGGACTTACCGTGCTTGAGGAGGTCTGTCCGCTGTCTGCGAGGGTTGTGGTAAACCAGGTCAGCATGAAGATGGACAATGAGCGTATCACAAAGCTCATAAGTGATTTGAAGACTGTTATCAAATAGCGTATAATTTATATCAATACATGATTTTAGACGGAGGCTGTAATGAGAACTTTAAAACTTACAAAGGATTCACAGAAGAACATATTGGAGAGCCTGCTTAAGAGAAGCCCTAACAACTATACAGAGTATGAGAGCACGGTAAATGAGATTATAAACAATGTAAAGGAAAACCGTGACAAGGCTGTTTTTGAATACACAAAGAAATTTGATAAAGCGGATGTGGATGCATCAAATATCCGTGTCACAGAGGAAGAAATAAAGGAAGCATATGAGCTGGTTGATGAGAAGCTTCTTGCCGTTATAAAAAAGGCTCTTATAAATATCAGAAAATATCACGAGAAGCAGCTGCAGAACTCATGGTTTACAACAGAGGACGGCATCATTTTAGGACAGAAGGTCACACCTATAGCAAAGGCAGGAGTATATGTGCCGGGCGGCAAGGCTGTCTATCCTTCATCCGTACTGATGAACGTGCTTCCTGCAAAGGTAGCAGGCGTTGAAAAGATTGTTATGTGTACACCATGTGGAGCTGACGGCAAGGTATATCCTTCCACACTTGTAGCTGCAAACGAAGCCGGAGTAGATGAAATCTACAAGGTAGGCGGTGCACAGGCTATCGCTGCAATGGCATTTGGTACAGAGAGTGTGCCAAAGGTAGACAAGATTGTTGGACCGGGAAATATCTTTGTTGCCCTTGCCAAAAAGGCTGTGTTTGGATATGTCAGCATTGATTCAATCGCAGGACCTAGCGAGATTCTGGTGCTTGCAGATGAGACTGCAAATCCACGCTATGTGGCAGCAGATTTACTTTCACAGGCCGAGCATGATGAGATGGCATCAGCTATCTTGATCACAACAAGTGAGGAGCTTGCAAAGAAAGTATCAGAGGAAGTTGATAAGTTTGTTGAGGTCCTCTCAAGAAAAGAAATCATTGAGAAATCTCTTGAAAACTACGGATATATACTTGTTGCAGAGGATATGGATGAGGCAATTGATGCAGTAAACGATATCGCTTCAGAGCATATGGAGATTGTCACAAGAGATCCTTTCTCAGTCATGACAAAAATCAAAAATGCGGGAGCAATCTTTATCGGAGAGTACTCATCAGAGCCTTTGGGAGACTATTTTGCAGGACCAAACCATGTTCTGCCTACAAACGGAACAGCAAAATTCTTCTCAGCCTTATCTGTAGATGACTTTATCAAAAAGTCAAGCATCATCTCATATTCAAGAGAAGCACTTGAGAGAATACATACAGATATTGAACAGTTTGCAGAGTGTGAGAAGCTTACGGCACATGCAAATTCAATCAAGGTTAGATTTGAGGATTAGTCAAAGGAGTAAGAAATGGCAGATAGATGCGCTAAGCTTAGCAGAAAAACAAAAGAGACTGATATTTCGGTCGGTTTAAATATAGACGGAACCGGAAAATCAAATATAGACACAGGCATAGGCTTCTTTAACCATATGCTGGAGGGCTTTTCAAAGCATGGTTTTTTTGACCTCGATATGACATGCGACGGTGACTTAAATGTGGACTGCCATCATACTATAGAGGATTGCGGCATAGTGCTTGGCAATGCCATAGCACAGGCTGTCGGAGACAAAAAGGGCATAAAGAGATTTGGAAGCTTTATTTTACCGATGGATGAGGTGCTTGTACTATGTGCCATTGACTTATCAGGCAGACCGTACCTGCAGTTTGACGGTGAGTTTACCTGCGAGAGAGTCGGAGATATGGATACAGAGATGGTGAGAGAGTTTTTCTATGCCGTTTCTTACTCTGCTGCGATGAACCTGCATATAAAGGTTTTGACACCGGGAAATAATCATCATATGATAGAAGCTATGTTTAAGGCATTTGCCAAGGCGCTTGACGATGCCTGCACCTATGATAGCAGAATAAAGGACGTGATGTCCACGAAAGGAAGTTTGTAATTTGACTGGTTTTAAGAACATCGTTGCTACACTGTATTTAAAAAACGGCCAGGCCGTGAAATCAGCGTCTGATATGACAGTTATGGGCGACGTCTACAATCTGTGTCAGCTCTACAATGACAGTGGCATAGACAAGATTATTATTTTTGATCTTTCAACTGATGATGATGAGCATGAGAAAAACATACATACGATAGAAAATATAAACAGAAATATCGACATAAAGGTGTGCGCAGGAGGCAATATCAACCGCATAGAGGACGTGAAAAAGCTGCTGTATGCAGGCTGTTTACAGGTCATATTCAATGCCACAAAGGATTCAAGCCTTGAGCTTGCAAATGTGGCAAGCGAGAAGTTTGGCAAGGATAAAATTCTTTTGTCAATCAGCAATGTAGACTATATTTTCAAGCATCAGGAGGAGATAGAGGATACCTTTCATGAGCTTTTGGTCTTGAATATAGATATAATAGATGCGCTTGAGAATCTCACATCCACACCGTATGTGGTCTATATGCCGCAGTTTGACATGGATAAAATAATTGATGTCATGAAGCGTGAAACACTAAGAGGCATTGCAGGAGAGTTTATAAATGATCCTGAAAATGATATCATGGCGTTAAAGACAAAGCTTTCTGACGGAGGAATACTTGTTGACAATTTTACTCCCGACTTAAAATGGTCTGATTTAAAGCTTAATTCTGACGGCATGGTGCCTGTCATAGTGCAGGATTACCGCAACGAGCAGGTGCTCATGCTTGCCTATATGAATGAGGAGGCCTTCAATGTTACGATAAACAGCGGACGCATGACCTACTGGAGCAGAAGCCGCAATGAGCTTTGGACCAAAGGACTTACATCAGGACATTTACAGTACGTAAAGTCTTTGACAGCGGACTGTGATTATGATACTATCCTTGCGAAGGTTTCGCAGGTGGGAGCTGCATGCCACACTGGTAACAGGACCTGCTTTTTCAATAATATCGTGAAAAAGGAGTATGTGGAGAAGAATCCGCTTACAGTGCTTGAATCAGTCTATGCGGTGATAGTTGACCGTATGAAGAATCCAAAGGAGGACTCGTACACCAATGCTGTCATGGAAAAGGGCATAGATGAGATATTAAAAAAGCTCGGACATGAGTGCACTGAGATTATTCTTGCAGCCAAAAATCCGGACAGTGATGATTTGAAGTTTGAGATATCGGACTTTATGTACCACTGCATGATTCTTATGGCTCAGAAAAATATCACATGGGCAGAAATCGCAGGGGAGCTGGCACAGCGATAGCCTTAAAACACAATAATTATTTAGAGGAAATTATATGAGAAAACTAGCTTTAAGTGATGAGATACTTATGAAGGTAGACAAACCGGCTAGATATATCGGGAATGAGTTCAACTCAGTAATGAAAGACACATCGCAGGTAAATATACGTTTTGCGATGTGTTTTCCTGATGTTTATGAGATTGGTATGTCACATCTGGGAATCCAGATATTATATGATATGTTCAACCGCATGGATGACGTGTGGTGCGAGAGAGTTTATTCTCCGTGGCCTGATCTGCATGAAATCATGAAGCAGGAGAATATACCGCTTTTCGGACTTGAGTCGCAGGAGCCTATAAAAGACTTTGACTTTGTAGCCATGACGCTGCAGTATGAGATGTGCTACACAAATATTTTGCAGATACTTGACCTCGCACAGATACCGCTTCGTTCAAGGGATAGAGCGGAAGGCTGTCCTATTGTGATTGCAGGTGGTCCATGTACCTACAATCCGGAGCCGATTGCAGACTTCTTTGATATATTTTATATCGGAGAGGGAGAGACACAGTATGGCAATCTCTTTGAGCTTTATAAGAAGGCAAAGGCTGATGGTCTTTCAAGGGAAGAGTTTTTACATGAGGCTGCAAAGATTGAGGGCCTTTATGTACCTGCTTTGTATGAGGTGGAGTACAATGAGGATGGAACAATTTGCTGTATGAAGCCTAAGTATGATGATATTCCTGTAAAGATAAAAAAACAGGTGCAGGTAGATTTGACGAACTCAACTTATCCGGAGGCACCGGTTGTGCCTTTTATCAAGGCTACGCAGGATAGAATGGTGCTTGAAATACAGCGTGGATGTATAAGAGGCTGCCGTTTCTGTCAGGCCGGTATGATTTACCGCCCAAACCGAGAGAAGAAGGTTGACCACCTAAAGGACGTTGCAGCGGCTCTTATCAAAAATACAGGACACGAGGAGATTTCTTTAAGCTCCTTAAGCTCATCCGACTACAAGGAGCTTGACGAGCTTATCACGTTTTTGCTTGATATCTGCAAGGAAAAGAAGATAAATATCTCCCTGCCTTCACTTAGAATTGATGCGTTTTCACTCGATATCATGCAGAAGGTGCAGGATGTGAAAAAAAGCAGTCTGACCTTTGCGCCTGAGGCCGGTACACAGCGCCTTAGAAATGTCATTAATAAGGGGCTTACCGTGGATGATATCATGAACGGCTCAAAACAGGCCTTTGAGGGCGGCTGGAACAAGGTGAAGTTTTATTTCATGCTTGGTCTGCCTACAGAGACAGAGGAAGATATGAGGGGCATTCCTGAGCTTGCAAACGATGTGGCGGCATTGTACTATGATACCGTTCCAAAGGAAAAGAGAGCCGGAAAATGCCAGATTACGATAAGTACATCATTTTTCGTGCCAAAGCCTTTTACACCATTCCAGTGGGCGAGAATGTATGAGCCTTCTGAGTACCTGGGCAGAGCTAAAATAGTAAATGACCATGTAAAGGAGCAGCTCAACAGAAAGAGCATCAGATACAACTGGCATGAGGCATACGTCACTGTGATTGAGGGTATACTGGCAAGAGGCGACAGAAGGCTTTGCGATGCGATAGTAAAGGTATACGAAAAGGGCGGATATTATGATGCCTGGACAGAGTATTTTGACTATGACAGATGGATTGATTCGATAAAGGAATGCGGACTGGATCCGGATTTCTACACGATGAGAGAAAGACCTTTAGATGAAGTATTCCCATGGGATTTTATCGATATAGGTGTGACAAAGCAGTTTATGATAAGAGAGTGGGAGACAGCCCATAAGGAGACAGTCACTCCTAACTGCCGCATGAGGTGCTCTGCCTGCGGGGCAAAGAGCTATGGAGGAGGTGTCTGCTATGAAAATTAGAGTGAAGTTTAAAAAATGGGGCTGCATGAAGTTTATAGGACATCTCGATATGATGAGATACTTCCAGAAGGCGGTCAGAAGGGCGGATATTGATATCCGCTATTCAGAGGGGTATTCTGCTCACCAGATTATGTCATTTGCGGCTCCGCTTGGAGTGGGCATCACAAGTGATGGTGAGTACTTTGACATAGATGTAAATACAACAGAATCTACAGAAAAAAGCATACAAGCTTTAAATGCCCAGATGGTGGACGGAGTAGAGGTGACAGGCTATGTGCTTCTGCCGGATGATGCCAAGAAGGCTATGTCGCTTGTTGCGGCTGCAGACTATGTACTTAGCTTCAAGGAGGGCTATGAGAGCCCATACACCATAGAGGAGTGGAAGGAAGCGATAGATAAGCACTTTTTTGACGAGCCATCCTTTGTTGTGATGAAAAAGACTAAAAAGAGTGAAAGAGAGGTAGATATAAAGCCTCTTGTATACAAGCTCACAGTCATGGAAAATAACGAAAAGCCTGAGTTTTTCATGCAGGTATCAACAGGAAGCATTGACAATATAAAGCCTGAGTTTGTGCTTCAAGCCATATACGAAAAGTGTGGCCTTGCTTATGATCCGCTTGCCATACAAATCCACAGGCAGGAAGTGTATGCAAGAAAAGACGATGGAACACTCATTTGTCTGCTTGACATGGGAGAAGAAATCTCATAATGAACAGAATTATTCTGACTAAAACAGTAAAAAATAATAATACATACACAGTGTATGCACTGATGGACGAAAACGGAAATTATAAGGATTTCCAGCTCCTTCCCGAGAAGGATACGATAATAAACAATATATACGCGGCAAGGGTAAATAAGATACTGCCGGGCATAAATGCGGCATTTGTGACCATTGCGCAGAATAAAAGCTGTTATCTGTCTCTAAATGATGCAAAAAATCCTGTATACACAAACAAAAAATCAAAAAAAGAAGGATTGTGTGAGGGTGATGAGATACTTGTGCAGGTCATAAAGGATGCGCTAAAGACAAAGGATCCGGTGGTCACAACAAAGCTTTCTATATTCGGAAGCAATGTGATTCTCACCAATTTTGATACACAGATAGGTGTTTCGTCGAAGCTGGATAAGGAAAGGGCGGCTCTTTTACGTAAGGCTGTGCTTTCAAAGTGTGCAGATCACGAAAAAGAGGGCTATGGCATCATAGTCAGAACCAATGCCAAAAATGTGGAGGATAAAGCTGTTTCGCAAGATGCGTATTCTGTAGCACAGAAATACAATCAGATAATAAAAAAGGCACCGCATCAGGCGCTCTATTCATGCGTATATCATGGGATGAGCGATTATCTGCTTTTAATGAAGACAATTGATTTTGCCACGGTGGAGTGGATAAAGACTGACTGCGATGACATATATGACAGTCTTCTTACAGAGTACGGCATATATGACCATGCTCATGAAAAGATAATGAGATATGACGATTCAGCTATCAGCCTGTCAACGCTCTATGGCATAAGAGGGCTGATTGATAATCTGACCTCGCGCAGGGTATGGCTGGACTGTGGTGGCAACATCATAATAGAACAGCTTGAGACACTTACCTTTATAGATGTAAACAGTGCAAAGAATATATCATCGGGGAGCAATAGCATATTAAAGACCAATATGGAGGCTGCAAAGGAGATAGCCAGGCAGCTTAGGCTCAGAAATATCTCCGGCATGATAATAATTGATTTTATCAATATGAAGTCTGAGGCATCAAAGGATACGCTTATTGAAGCGCTCAAACGGTATATAAAGGACGATAATACAGTCTGTACCTTTGTGGATATAACGAAGCTTGGACTGGTGGAGCTGACAAGAAAAAAGGTCCACAAATCTCTTAAACAAATTTTAGAAAAAACACTTGACGAATAGATGACTCTATGCTAATATACTGGAGTATGCCGCACAGTGAGGTATAAGTTTGCGACTTTCGCAGCACCGTAACTGGCGAGTAATGATAAATAGGAGGTGCCATATGTACGCAATTATAGCAACAGGTGGTAAGCAGTACAAAGTATCTGAAGGCGATATCATTACCATTGAAAAGCTTGGCGTTGAAGCTGGTGAGAAGGTTACTTTTGATCAGGTTTTAGTTGTAGGCGGAGATGATCTCAAGGTTGGAGATCCAACAGTTGCAGGTGCAACAGTTGAGGCTTCTGTAGTTAAAGAAGGCAGAGCTAAAAAGGTTATCGTTTACAAGTACAAGAGAAAAACCGGATATCACAAAAAGAACGGACACAGACAGGCTTTCACACAGGTTAAGATTGAAAAAATTAACGGATAATGATAGCTATAACCGTTTATCAGAATTCAAAAGGACATAAGATAGGCTTTAAGTCAAAAGGACATGCAGGTTTTGCAGATTCCGGTTATGATATAATCTGTGCCGGGGTTTCAGCGCTGGTGATCAACTTCATCAATTCTGCTGAAGAGCTGTGTCATGCTGAGTACAGCCTTGATACAGACGAAGAGACAGGTATGATTGACTACAGACTTGACAAGCCGGCGACAGGTGATGTTGCACTGCTTATGGATTCCATGATTCTGGGACTAAAAGGAATACAAAGAGACTATGGGAATGAGTACATCATTCTAGACTTCAAGGAGGTGTAAGACATGTTGAATATGAACCTTCAGTTTTTTGCTCATAAAAAGGGAGTTGGTTCTA
>OFPS01000089.1_pt1 | contig 121412 bp, 106 predicted proteins | sample 1542111 | NCBI WGS metagenome assembly OFPS01 (sample SAMN04209233, study PRJEB22552) | human gut metagenome | biome: gut; material: feces | host: Homo sapiens | place: USA: Oklahoma | reverse complement strand
CATTGGCAGTGCCATGTGACGGATTGTAGTTTGCTACATCCGCTAAATGTTCCTTCTTCGAGAACTTTTATGTTTTTTTGCAAGCAAACCTCTTGGAGTCCGCTTTTATAAAAAGCATATAGTCCAATTTTTTTGACGTTTGAAAAATCAAATTTTGTTAAATTTGAGCACTCAGAAAAACAAAAGGCAGGGACCACATCACATTTGTGGTTCCATGTGACAGATTTTAGTTTTTTACACATATAAAAGGCCTTTTCTCCTATTCCCTTTATATTTTCACCAATTTTAATGTTTGTAATAGAAGTGGATTGAAAAGCCTTTGGCCCTATTTCTATCACAGGCATACCGTCAATTGTTTCAGGTATAACAATTGATGTGGTGGCTAAGCCTTCTTGCAACCCGGTTATTATAACTTCGCCGTTATTTTCGGTGTGTTTAAAAATACTATTCAAAACCTTTCCTCCTTTTTTGCTTTTAACAACAAAAAAAGAGTCCAAAACACTTAACGCACTCTGAACTCTCAATTATTTGCTATGCCTTTATTATATCACTCCAGCTTAGCTTTGTCAACCGCAGTTATACAAAGGTGATTTCAGCATTTGGGGATGACACAAAGGCACTAGCTTCAATATTTTTTACTTTATCAGAGATAAATATTTCTTTAATATTTTTGCAGCCCTTAAAAATATCTCCTTTAATGCTTCTGGCTGATAGCCATTCGACCTTTGCTAGACTCTCACAAAAAGCAAAACAGCTTTGACCAACTGCTGTTCCTTTTCTTAATGTAACAGAGATCAGGCCGCTTTCCCAAAAAGCATCTTGTTCAATTTTTTTTATGCCTGCAAAATCAAAGTTGGTTAGCTTCGGGCACTCAGAAAAACAATAGGCAGGAATTACATCACATGCGCAATTCCATGCGACGAATCTTAGTCCGCTACATTCTTTAAATGTTCCCCCTTCAATATTTTTTATATTTTCTGGTAAGAAAACCTCTTGTAAGCCGCTTTTTCCAAAAGCATATATGCCAATTTTTTCGATACCCGAAAAATCGAAATTCTTTAAATTTGTGCATTTATAAAAACAAAAGGCAGGAATTGCATTGCATTTGCAGTTCCATTTTACTGAAATAAGTTTGCCACAGTGAGAAAAGGCTTCGTCCTCTATTCTCCTTATATTGCCCCCTATTCTAATGTCTACAATAGAAGTAAGCCTAAAAGCCCGTGCTCCTATCGCAACCACAGGCATGCCGTCAATTGTTTCAGGTATAACAATTGACGTATCTGATACGCCTGCTTTCAAGCTAGTGATTATAATTTCACCGTTAATTTCTTTGTATATAAAAATATTATCCAAAGCTCCTAACTCCTTTCTTCAAATTATTTTTTCACGAAACGTGGTGCTTCCTAAATAGTATCACATTTGTACAAGCTGCTTGATGACGTTTTTCACATCATCAAGTATTTCTTTCGTTGTCCATTTGCGTCCAAGAGGGTGCATATTGGCCTCATAATCTCCTGGATGCAGATAGTCCCAGCCAATCCAATGGCCTTCTCTATAATTTTCAACATTGCCCTTTAAAATTCCACCTGTTGAAATACAAGTTATGCCACCGTGGCAGCGAATGCTTTCAATTTTCGGATCAAATTCGTCACAAATATAATATAACCTATGGTCTTCTGGAATTTTAACATAGGCACAAGGATGAGTTCCCAATGAGACTATCGCATACTGATATCTCTTATATGTTCCCTCTGCCAGTATTTCGTCTGGAAAGCTTCCGAAGCGTATTTTTTTGTATATCATTTCTTTCATGATTTTTTTCTCCTTTCAAAAAAAAGCCCAAAGCACATCACAATGTACTCTGGACTTATAACTAATATTTTATACGCTTATTATATCATGTATCGCTTGCTCTGTCAAGACCGCCGGCTATATTTTGTATATCACATCAGACAATACAAAAGTATATTCTGTCTGCATTCAAAGTATTGCTAAGGAAAAGCAGCATTTCATATTCTGAAACCAAGAAAACAGGGGAGTTACCGTCTACATATCTGGCTCTTCCAAAAAGCTCATTGTGTTTTGCAAAAGGCTTAATAGTTTCATGTTTTGAAAACTTATAATTAAAAGTTAAATTATAGCTAACGAGATTATACAAAAAACCAATTCTAAGCACATCTTCTGGAATTTCTCTGTAGTTAATTTCAAAATGGTCGTCGTTAAGAAACGTCATACTTATATCACCAACGGAAGGAAAGGCAACATGCGAATAGCCATAGCCGTCTGAACATTTTTCAAAGATCTCTATACCTTTTTTCTTTTTCACAGCTTCCTGTAAAGGAATAGAACTGATCTCTTCCAATTTTTCTCCGTTTCTGTAGATATCATCATATCCAACTACATCGAAACAATTCATTCCATTCATTACTCTGTACATTTTTCCTTTATATGCTGTCGGATAAGTATATCTCCAAAGAGGATCTCCGTCAGCGTCTACACAAGATTCAAGTATCAAGTGATCCTCTGTGGACGGTGATGTATGGGCCATCAAATTATATACCTCGTCTAGATTTACAAATGAGTCTTGATAAGAATATACATTCTTGTAATTTTTATTGATAACCTCAAGAGCTTCCGCTTCGTTCTTTACAAGTCTTTTGCATAATGCATTTTTATATAAGAAATCGACATATATTCTGTATGGAAAATATTCTCCGGTGGCATCAGTATTTATATACGGACCGTCTTTTTCTTCCGAAAACATAACACATTTCAATTTCCCTTTGAAGTGTCTTTCAATGATACGTTGCATAGCTATTCTCGCCGCAGATGTTGGACTTTCGATATTAACCCACAACGCATCGTTAATGAGCAGCAAATCTATTATGCTGTTCTTATCGACATCTATCATTTCACTTGGAAAAAACACAGATGCCGGGTTTCCAAATTTGCCTTTATAAGATAAACAAAGTCTCTTTTTTAGTGTTTCCAATGAATCATTATTGCCATATATGACAAATTTCGTATAATAATCATCATGCTTTGACATATATATTCCTCCTCTTTTAAAAATAAAAAGTTCAGAATACACAATGTACTCTGAACTTTAATGATTATATCTCATACAATGAGTATAACATATGCTTTAAACTTTGTCAAGTTTACTTGATCCCCCGTTTTGCCACAGAACGGACAATACCATATTTTTTCGATTTGAGCAATTCTCACGCAAAAAGATTTAGTCATAAAATGCTAAACGTAACATTTTGTGAATATTTTTGATTTACTATTGACACAATATGATTGTAATGCTATAATCTTTACTAAGAGGTGAATTAATGTGAATAGACCAATTATGAAAATCTCGTATATTGAGATTAATAATTTTAAGAATGTGAGAAGAGGACGGATTAATATTGGACTTGATGATATTAAAAGTTCTAATATCATCGGAATATACGGACAAAATGGTTCTGGAAAAACGGCATTAATTGATGCCTTATCGCTGTTGAAATTTGTGCTTTGCGGTCAGCCTATTCCAGAAGATTACTGCAACTATATTAACAATGAATCAGATTATGCGTCTTTTGTTTATAAGTTCCTTATTAAGTTGCAAAACGGCTCAAACGTACAGGTAAGATATTCGTTTGCCATAAAAAAAGAAAAGAGAGTAGTTAATACTAATGTTTTGCTTAAAACAAGAAATGGTCAATTTCTCAACACCAGCGACGGCAACCCTTTACTTGCACCTAAGAAGGTCGATTCGTTTAGAATTATCGTGAAGGATGAATGTCTTGCATATCTTATATTAGATGAAGATAACGGTCAACGAATGAAAAATCTTATTTCTACTGTGAATGCAGAAATCTTTTTGCCGAAAATTAAGTATGACCTTTTGATTGGTGATGATGAGAATGATTATTTGGAACTTCTTACGTCTAAGAGGGTTTGTGCTGCAGAGTCACGATCTTTTGTCTTTTCCCCAGAATTGCTGAAGAAAATAGGGGAAAAAAATAACAATTCTAATGATTTCAAAAATCTAATTTTGTCCATTATCGAATCAATCGTCATATTTGGCAATCACGAATTATTTGTAATAAACACATCTAATCACGCATTAATTAGCCTTAATGCATTGCCTATGTCATTTAGATATGACAATGATAAAGATAGGCAAAGCTCTGTCGGATCTATTGCATTGCCGCTTGATAAGCCTGCTGCTATTCCTAACGAACAATTATCCTTAGTTGAAGACATTGTTTCTAATATGAATATAGTCTTAACGGCTCTAATACCTGACCTCACCATCAGCGTTAAAGTTATTGGAACCGAGCTTGCCCAAGACGGATCCAACATAAAAACTATTGAACTTGTTTCTCACAAAAACTCAGAAGATATCCCCTTGAGGTATGAATCAGAAGGAATAAAGAAAATTATCTCTATCCTTCAGCTCCTCATTGTGGTATATAATCAGCCGTCTATAACAGTAGCTATTGATGAGCTAGACGCTGGGATATTTGAATATTTGCTCGGAGAACTTATGCAAATACTTGACAGAAATGGGAAGGGACAAGTGATTTTCACTTCCCATAATCTTAGACCGTTAGAGATGCTTAACAAAAATTCTCTTTATTTTACTACAACAAATCCCTATAATAGATATGTTAGGATGCAGCATCTTAGGCCAAATAACAATCAGAGAGATTTTTATTATAAGAGCATTTTATTGGGTGGACAGGGCGAGAATCTCTATGACCCTACTGATAACTCAGTTATTTCAATAGCTTTTAGAAAGGCTGGTAGACATGCCTAAAAAGAAAGTTGTATTTGTTCTTGTAGAGGGGCCGTCCGATGAAACTGCGTTAGCACCTTTTTTTAAAATATTATATGATCCAAATAAGGTTTATGTCTATGTCGAAGGAGGTGACATTACATCTCAAAAAGGCGTAACATCGGTAAATATCATAAATGAGGTTGCTCTTCGTGTAAAAGATTATGCAAAAAAGCACAAAATTCACAATACTGATTTTGAACGAATAATCCACATAGTAGATACAGACGGCACATTTATTCCTGAAGATAAAGTCAAATTTGATAGTTGCTGTCAGAAAATGCACTATGAACTTGAGTGCATAAAAACAGCAAATGTGAACCGTATTCTGTTAAGAAATCGAAATAAGAAGAATAACGTATCAAAACTTGTTTCAGTAAATCATATTTGGAAAATTCCATATAAGGTCTATTATATGTCCTGTAATCTTGATCATGTATTGTATAATAAGCTTAACAGCACCGACGATGAAAAAGAATTTGATTCACTTGATTTTTACGAAAAATACGAAAATGATTATAAGGGTTTTGTAGATTTTCTCTGTAATTCAGATTTTTCCGTGAATATGTCATATAAAGACTCTTGGAAATACATTGAGCAAGGTTTGAATTCCTTAAACAGGCACACAAATGTGAATTTGTGTTTTGCTCCCAATAGTACAGTATAAAGAACTCAAAAAAATTCGGCAGTTCTGGCCTGCATAGAGAGGAGAAAGTAGATGTCCGCATATGAGAAATACATAATATATTGAGACGATAAGGCTCTTAACGATTTAAAAAAAATAGAATTTCTTTGGAGAAGGATAGATATCTCGAAAACCTATTGAAAGACTACTCTATAGATCCTAGCATTGTGGATAAGAAATGTAAAATTGTATTTATCACTCAGACTAAAGACTTTATTATGTTTAGAGTAAATTCAGCAATACATTAAACGCTGATAGAGTGTATTTCATAGTTAGGAAGTGACCATATGAACCAATTTATTAAAGAAAACATAGATCCTAAACTCGCAGAGTTTTATGATAAGCATTATACAGTGTTAAATTGGGACCTGCTTAATGATAAAAAATACACTTATCTGGGGAATAAAGAAACAAAAGTATGCCGCTTTTGTGGAAAAGATGAATTCAATGGAGCAACCTTCAAGAAGTTGGCACACGCATTTCCTGAAAGCATTGGCAATAGATGCCTTGCAACGTATTATGAATGTGATAAATGCAATGAAAAATTCGGAAAAACTATAGAAAATGATTATGCGAATTATATGAAATTCTATCATTCTATTTCTGGAATACATGGAAAGAAAAAAATACCAGAGTTTATTAGCAATGATAACAAATCCAAATCCGTTTGGGTAGATGATAAATATATATTGACAGATACCAATGAGCATTGTCATTGTTTAATAAAAGGCAACTCCATTTTATACCAATCAACTGCACCTACACATACACCAATGGCTGTTTTTAAGTGTTTCGTCAAAATGGCTATCTCAGTAATGCCTGAAAATAATTTAAAACAATTTGCAAAAACCATTGAATGGATTTGCAATAAAAAGCACGAAAACATTTTTGAAAATAAGAAACTACTTTGTCGCTATGAAATGATACCGGGCTACACTATTGAATACCCTTGTTATTTTCTTTACCAACGAAAAGGTCCAAAGTCTCTTGCTATTTATCCATACATGATATTCCATCTCACCTATGGCAATTTCTCGTATATGATTGAAGTGCCGACCCAAGAAGACTTACATCAAAGCATAGACAAAATTAAATTTCCACCGATTCCTTTTAAATCATCATCGGCCGGAATACTAGACCTAACATCAAACAAACCTGTTAGTGATTTGCAACAAACTATGTTATTTCACTTTGATTCTAGTGAAGAAATCAGCATCGAACATTTACCTGAAAAAGTAAAGAATGCTGCATTGATTAAAAAGTAGCAAGGTGAAAGTATCATATTAACGAAAAATCAAGGAGAAAAAATATGCAGATAAAATCATTCAAAGCTACCAACTATGGCCCACTTGAAGATCTGGAACTTCATTTTTCGTCAGATATGAATAATATCTCTTTGCCGCACGGGTCCGGCACTACTACCATTCTAAAAACTATGTACTCAATAGTTGAGTCTACACGAGAAACAACAATTGAGGGAAAAAGGCGGCTGCTAAATGAAAAGCTTATAAGCGTCTTTCCAATAACTACCCACTCAATAGGGAAGTTAATATCTCAAGATAGTGCTGCCGCTGATGTTGAACTTGAACACAGTAAAGGGGTATGTAGTTTTGCTCTTAGCAGAAAAATCAAAACCATACAGCCTGATATAACTTCAAGTGACGAGGAGTTCACATCTCTATATATTCCTTCTCGAAGCGTGATAGAGTATGCAAAAGATATATGTGGACTGTACCCAGAATATCATATTAATATCTCAAGTGCAACATATGAGCTCGCACGGCATATACTTGGCCCCCACAGAAACCTGTCACCGAGCAGCTTTGAAATAAAATTATTAAGGCGGCTAACAGAGCTATTGAACGGAACTCTCGAGTATGAAGGTGGAATATTCTACCTCAAAAGAGGAAAATACAAGTTGGAAATGAGCTTGTGTTCTGAAGAAGAAAAGAAAATAGCTCAGTTATATCAGCTTATCCGAAATGGTTTCTTTCTCCCGGGCACGATCGTGTTTTGGGATGATTTTGATAGAGGATTAAGAGAAACTATCAAAAAGCAACTTTTGAATATTCTTTTAGAAATATCTCACACAGGTGTTCAGTTCTTTCTTGGACGTTGTGACAATTAATATGATTCTTTCTTGACAAAAAAGGAAGTGATATGATAAAATGTAATTGAAAAGCCTTGTGATATATGCACTGGTAGCAGCTTCAGTCCTCTTTTGAGGTTTTGGAGTAGTGTAAATTCATAGGGTAGCAAAACTACAAATTATTGCAGAGTATAATAGTCATCGTTTTGGAGTAGTGTAAATTCATAGGGTAGCAAAACGCTGAGAACGAGCTGAACGTAGTCACGGGTGTTTTGGAGTAGTGTATTTGCGTGCATTTTGCGCCGGTAGCAACTTCAGATGTCTCTTTGAGGGGCTGAAGAGGTGCAAAATCGCAGGGTAGTTGAACAAATTTGCACAAGTATGGTAATCAATATGTTTTTTCTGAAAAAAGGGACGTGATATAATAAAATGCAATTGAATGTTCTGTGATACATACACTGGTAGCAACTTCAAATATCCTCTTTTGAGGTTTTGGAGTAGTGTAAATTCATAGGGTAGTAAAACCGTACTAGGTATCTGCATATATGCAGGCTCGTTTTGGAGTAGTGTAAATTCATAGGGTAGTAAAACGCTTACATACATCGCTGCAACACGATCATAGTTTTGGAGTAGTGTAATTGCGTGCATTTTGTGCCGGTAGCAACTTCAGATGTCTCTTTGAGAGCCTGAAGAGGTGCAAAATCGCAGGGTAGTTAAACAAATTTGCACAAGCATGGCACTCAATATGTTTTTCGGACAAAAGGGAAGTGATATAATAAAATGCAATTTAATGTCCTGTGATACATACACTGGTAGCAGCTTCAGAAACTTCTTTTGAGGTTTTGGAGTAGTGTAAATTCATAGGGTAGTAAAACTGAAGTTATCCTTCAATAACCATCTCACAGTTTTGGAGTAGTGTATTTGCGTGCATTTTGCGCCGGTAGCAACTTCAGATGTCTCTTTGAGGGGCTGAAGAGGTGCAAAATTGCAGGGTAGTTGAACAAACTTCCATAAATATGGTAGTCAATATGTTTTTAACAAAAGGTTGGCGATATGATAAAATGTAATTGAAAAGCCTTGTGATACATGCACTGGTAGCAGCTTCAAATATCCTCTTTTGAGGTTTTGGAGTAGTGTAAATTCATAGGGCAGTAAAACACAACGACTGAGGAATATTATCAGTTAGATCAGTTTTGGAGTAGTGTAATTGCGTGCATTTTGAGCCGGTAGCAACTTTAGATGCCTATTTAAGCATTTGAAGAGGTGCAAAATCGCAGGGTAGTTTGAACAAATTTGCACAATTATGGTAGTCAATATGTTTTTTCTGACAAAAGGGAAGTGATATAATAAAATGCAATTGAATGTTCTGTGATACATACACTGGTAGCAACTCTAAATGCCTTTTTTTGAGGTTTTGGAGTAGTGTAAATTCATAGGGCAGTAAAACTATTTTCTATATTATATCACTAATCAGAGGTTTTGGAGTAGTGTAATTGCGTGCATTTTGCGCCGGTAGCAACTTTAGATGCCTATTTAAGCATTTGAAGAGGTGTAAGATCGCAGGGTAGAAAAAACTGAATTTCACATATATACCATATCACGCTTTGTTTTGGAGTAGTGTATACAAAAAAATATATCAAAATAGAAGAACCATTTAGATATGTGTTCTTCTATTTTTATGCATAAATTTCAATGGCTATTTTTGCAAGAAAACACAAAGATTCGTATTTTTGTTGCCAATGTATTGAAATCTGGTTGACATAACACGCAATGCGTGATATTATTATAATAGATAAACTAAAAAACTGATAATGTGGGGTGTTTAAGATGACCATTAAAGAAATGCGTATGCGTACAGGACTAACTCAAGCAGAATTTTCCCGCCGACTAGGTATACCAGCAAGAACATTACAGGACTGGGAGCGTGGCATCAGACAATGCCCACAGTATGTAGCCAATTTGATGGTATACTATTTAAAAAATGAGGGGTTCTTTCAGGAATCTAAGGATTTGGTGATCAGTCCAATTGGCAAGGTTAAGATAGCCGACGAGATTGCAAAACTAAGTCTGCGGTCCGAGAAAACAAAAGCTGGCACGCCATATATATGGGAAACAGTATATAAAATGCCAGACGGAACAAATGGGCTGATAAGATGGGAAGATCAACGCATAGTTTTTCAGCCATTGGACGACTTCAAAACAAACGCAGAGGGCATCCGCACTATACCGAATCATCAGTGCAGAGCACTAACACGCAAGGAATATCAGGCAATTCCTTTTCTTTGTTCCGATGAGAAGGAAGCATTGCCAGAAATTCTTTAGAAAGTCTGCAAAAGCAGGGAAAAATATCGAAAGGAGCTTATAATGGATTTTGAATCATTGTTAGAGGAAGGTTTCTCACAGGAAAGAGCTAAAGAAATTCTTCAAAAGTATTCGAAACTTACTCAGTAAAGGCAAAAACAGCGAGAAAAAGAGCAGAACATAGAACCGAGCATTCGTCTGGTCTATGATTATGAGAGAAATCCTTATGCCTATTACGAAGAAATGATGGGGCACCCAATGATTATCTAAGCGATTTCAGCTATTGATCATTAAGCAAAAAAGAATTGAGGACAACAGACGATAGGGGAGATTATTATGGCTAAATTATCTCAAAAACAAATAGATGCTATTAATGCAATTGATAGTGATGTGGAAATAATAGCCTGTGCTGGTGCCGGCAAAACAGGTGTTGTAACAAGAAGAATAATCAATATTTTGAAGTGCAAACCAAATATAACGCCTTAAAATATTGTAGCTTTTACATTCACTAGAAAGGCTGCGGAAGAATTAAAAACACGTATTTATTCTATTGGAAAAGCCGAGCTCGGAGATACAAAGGGCTTCGCTAAAATGTATATTGGGACAATACACGGTTTTTGCTTGAATATGCTTCAGGAATATCTGCCTGAGTTTCAAACATTTACTGTTTTGGATGACATACATACAAAATTATTTGTAGAACGATACTATGCCGAAATTGGTATGTTCGATTTAGGCTTACAGAAGTACCTTGAAACTGATCTATTCATAAAGATTATGGGATTGCTTAATGAAAATTGGTCTGACTCGACAAAATGGAGTCAAGATGTCCAAACTGCATTCCAAAAATATCATGATAAGATGTATTCAGAAAAACATTTCGATTATTCTCTTATTCTTCGTGAAATGGTCACTCAGCTTGAAAACAACAAAGAATTTAGCAATATAATTGCTCAAAAAGTAAAATACCTAACCGTTGATGAGTATCAAGATACGAACCCTGTTCAAGAAAAGCTTATATCACTTATAAAAAAGCTTGGGGCGAATCTTTGCGTAGTTGGAGACGATGATCAAACCATTTATCAGTTTAGGGGCAGTGATTCGACTAACATTCTGACCTTTACGCAACGATATAATATTTCAAATTTTATTGTGCTTAGTACCAATTATCGTAGCACAGAAGGAATAGTTGATGTTGCCCAAAACGTTATCGCCAATAACTCGAGAAGACTACCTAAATTTATGGAATCAGGTTGTTCGACAGTATACGATAAAGGAGATATTGTATATAAAGAATTTGATTATCCACAGGCAGAGTATGAATTTATCGCTGCTAATATAGAAAAGCTTCATAATATAGGTGTTCCGTATTCGGAGATGGCTATATTGCTCCGCAAAAGAAAAATCAGTGCCTATATTGCCAGAACGCTCAATCACCATGACATCCCATTTATTGTCGAGGGTATGAATGAACTAATGAATACGCCTGAATGCAGGGCTGCTAAGTGTATTTTTGATTATATAAATGGCGAATGTGATTTAAAAGAACTTTTTGACCGTTGGCTTGCAGTAAACTATCCATTTAACCCCAAAGAACTTACCAGTGCTTTTAATGATTTAATGTGTCTGGATATATCAAAAATAAAACATTATCCTGAATTTAATCTTCAGAAGATTTATCACAACTTTTTGGAAAAGATAAATCTTATCGAAGATGGTAAAAAATCAACTGAGCTCATACTGTATAATCTCGGGAAATTCTCACAAGTAATCAACGACTATGAAACGATAAATTATACGTTAAAACCTAAGTCCAAATTATCTGGATTCTGTTCGTTCTTGCAATACAAGGCAGCTGATTACTATCCGGAGGGAAGTTTAGATAATTCCTTAACCAAACCAGATGCAGTTCAAATTATGACAGTTCATCAGTCCAAAGGATTGGAATTTGCAGCCGTTTTCATTCCTAACCTGAACAAAAATTTTTTCCCAGCTCGAAAAGTTGGAGGTAAAGGAGTATGGAATGTCATAAGCAGGAGCTGGATAAGCGGTTCGAGTAGATTTGATAGCGATTTAGAAGATGAGCGAAAATTATTTTATGTTGCTGTTACAAGATCAAAAAAATATCTTTTTATTACTCGTGCAAAGGACGAGAAAGATAAAGCAACATCAATATTCTTTATGGAAGCTCAAAAATCACCGTTTATGCTCCCATATCAAGATAATGTAGCTTATAATTCTTCACATTTGCCTGATTTAAAGAGGCAAAATGTACCTATTACTCTTAATTTTTCGCTTCTTGAGGATTATTTTGAATGCCCATATCGTTTTAAGCTGTCGATGTTTTATGGCTTTGTGCAGCCGATTCCGGAACAAATGGGTTATGGCAACGCATTGCATGAAGTTATTCGCTGCATAAATCAAAGTGCAATAGAAGGAAAACCTATTACAGATAAATACGTGAATAATCTATTTGATGAGGTATTTTATTTACCATACACAAGCACAAAGCTAAAAGAGCGTATGACAGAGAGTGCAAAACGTGCAATAAAAAAATACTTGGAACGCAACAAAACAACACTGGGAGATATACGACTGGCTGAGTCGGCTATAGAAATAGATATAGGGGACGGTATTACCGTTAATGGCCGAATAGATATGGTAAAAGATACTATGGTCAATGGCAAAAAGAAAACGGTTATAGTAGATTTCAAAACAGCAAATAAAAATGTTGTTGAGGCGATAAATACAGAGCAACTTAAAATCTACTCACTTGGCTATCAAGAACTAACAGGAAAGACCGCTGATTATATGGAGATCTATCATCTCGACTCGGAAAACACGGCAAGAAAACCTATTACTCAAGATACGGTAGCTGCTGTTAAAGATGACATTCGTGAGGCAGCTCAGCACATACGCAAAAATGAGTTATACAAAAAATGCAGTAAAGAAAATTGTTCTAAATGTCATCTCAGCCATTTATGTTTGAGCAAGACAGAACAAAACACATACACAGGAGGATAAAATGGCAAATCTATCACAGTTGAAAAGAGAAAAAATGCTTGTTTTTCTTGAAAAGCTGAAAGAGCAGCATACAGATGATGATTCGTTGATTGCGATCGGCGAAATTGAAAAGGAACTGAAAGCGAAAAAGTACGGACTTGTGTGGGAAGAACATGAGGAAGCTGTTGACGTTCAGATGAAAACACAGATTCCTGTTTTTACGGAAGTCAAGGAAAGAGAAATTTATGCTGACGAAAGTGGAGCATATAATTTTTTGCTTGAGGGAGACAATCTTCATAGTCTTTACTTGCTCGAAAAGACACATAAGGGAAAGATTGATGTGGCGTATATTGACCCACCATATAATACCATAAATAGGGAATTTATGTATAATGATTGCAGAATTGGTGAAGATGACGGATTTAGACATAGCAAGTGGATCTCATTTATGGAGGAACGATTAAGAATAGCCCAAAAGCTAATGTCTGAAAGAGGTTGCATATTTATTTCGATTGATGATAATGAACAAGCAGTTTTGAAAATGTTATGTGATGAGATCTTTGGTGAACAGAAATTCGTCGCCTTAATTCCTTGGAGAAAAAGAACCGCAAAGTCTGACGTGCCATATGGAATATCCCAAGATTGTGAGAGTATTCTTTGCTATGCAAATCCATTATTTAAGGCCGCAGTTAGGGGTAAAGAAAGAAAATACTATGAAACCCCAGATTTTCCAGGGAAGCCTTGGAGATTTCATGATCTTACTAAGCAAACAACCATAGAAGAAAGACCAAACTCCAATTTTTCTATAGTCAATCCTAAAACAGGTAAAGAATATCCAGTTAATCCTCTTAGAAGTTGGGCAATTACAAGGGAAACTTTTGACTATTATTATAAACAAGGAAGAATCATTTTCCCTGGAGATTATGATTTTCTGAAAATTTCAAAACCAGTACTTCGTTATTGGAAATCAGATGATGTAAAAAAAGCTGGAGCCGATTTTGGGCTTGTTGCGGCAAGTACCTATCTACCATCTGAAATAGTTGGAATGACACAGGATGGAACAAAAGAAATTACAAGTATTTTTGGAGAAAAGAAGTTCAATTTTCCTAAATCGTTGGGACTAATCAAATATTTGATTGAAATTTCAACATTGCGTAAAAAAGATTCCATTATTCTTGACTTTTTTGCAGGATCAGGCACAACAGGGCACGCAGTAATGGAACTGAATAAACAGGACGGCGGTCACAGAAAGTTTATTCTCTGCACAAACAATGAAAATAACATCTGTGAAGAAGTGACCTACCAACGTCTGAAAACAGTTATTACAGGCAAACGTGCTGATGGCAGCGAATATTCCGAGGGCATTCCTGCAAACCTGAAGTACTTTAAAACCGATTTTGTTGATAAGAACTCTGAGGACCTATCCGATGAATTGCTTAATCATATAAAGGAAATGATCGAACTTGAAAACGGCATTAAAGTTGATAATCAGCAATATGTAATAATCCTTACAGATGAAGATATGGATAAGTTTGAACAAGATATCGAGAAATATGCAGATCTAAAGGCTGCTTTTGTGAATCAGGATATTCTTCTTACATCAACGCAGCAAAAACTTCTTGACAGCATAAACTCTTACATCATTCCAGACTATTACTTTGATTTTGAACTTAGGGAGGCTGGCGAGCTATGGTAAACGGATTAATAGATTACGAATTTCAAGACAATTGTGTGGACTATCTTTTTGATAAGACCACATCAGCCGACTCGAAAAAGGTAATAACGGTTAAGGCTTCAACAGGAGCAGGAAAGACCGTTATCCTTATAAAATATGTAAACTTCTATCTTAACAATACAAACGAAAAGACGGCCTTCATATGGCTTTGCCCTGGAAAAGGAAACCTTGAGGAACAAAGCCGAGAAAAAATGGAGAGGTTGATGCCCTCCATTGATTCGAGAGATCTTCCTTATTCATTGCTTCAAGGCTTTAATGAAAGAAGCGTTACTTTTATCAACTGGGAACTGATAACAAACAGAAAAAATAATGCACTTAAAGAAAGCGAAAAAAAGAATCTCTTTGATTGTATTGATGAGGCACATAGTAAAGGAATTAAATTCTTCCTTATCATTGACGAAGAACACCTTAACAATACAAAGAAAGCAAAGGACATTATCGACAAATTTGATCCGGTTTATACTATCCGTGTTTCTGCAACGGCAAACAAAGTAGCACATCAAGAATACTATGAGGTTCCAGAAGATGAAGTTATTAATGCCGGTTTGATAACTCGTGCAATTTATGTCAATGAAGGCGTCATGGAAAATGATAAAATCGAAAACGATTATGACTATCTGATTGACCTTGCAGATGCAAAACGCCAAGAGCTACTTGAAGGATATAAAATGGTTAAAGCAGATGTAAGACCATTGGTTCTCATTCAATTTCCAGCAGCACGTCCAGAAACAATAAAAGCGGTCGAAGAAAAGCTTGCCTCAATGGGATACACTTACGATAATGGGCTGGTCAACATTTGGATGAGTGACGACAAAATAGTGAGCGATGACCTCACAAAGAACAACGGCATGCCAGCATTTCTTCTAATGAAACAGGCTGTATCTACCGGTTGGGATTGTCCACGTGCAAAAATTCTTGTAAAGCTCCGTGAAGGTGGCAGTGAAGACTTTCAGATCCAGACTATTGGCAGAATACGTCGTATGCCAGAGCACAAGCACTATAACTTTCCTGCATATCTTGACTTATGTTATGTTTATACCCTTGACGAAAGATATAAGCAAGGTTTGATGAGCGAATTAGATAAGGCCTATCAAGTTCGTAAGCTTTTTCTCAAAAAAGGTTTTGAAGATTTTACTCTGGTTAAGGAGCTGCGTAATCTTGACAATGACAACGGACTTGGTGAACGGGAACTTCTTAAGCTCATATATAATCACTATGCGAATAAGTATAACCTTGGAACAAAAAAAGCTGCAAATCAAGAAATACTTGCGATGAACGGATATAGCTTCTCGCATGAGGTTGACAGCAAAGTTGTTCAGGGGTTGTTCAGAAGTGACGAAACACTTTCAAATGCTACAAGCTCTCAGAAAATATCTGTTAAGACCAGAATAAATACGCATACACACGGCATTCAGCTTATGCACAGTGTAGATGAAATTAAGAAGATAACAACTATCCCTGCGCAGCGTGTAAAAAACATTTTGCAAAGGCTTTTCCGTAAAGGAAAAAGAAACTCCAGAAAGCTTTTGTCTCTCGATACAAGTGATTTCTATGCCTTTATAATTAATAATATTAAACAGCTTAAGGAAGAATTTCGTGAAATCATGGCTACTCAGGATAAGCAGTTGTCCTTTATCGGTGAGGCAAAAACAAGTAAATTCACTATTCCAGACACAGAGCTCTATAAATATACGGAAGTTAAGCAGGTAGAGCTGATGAAAAAGAATGTATATGAAGGATATACAAATGAATTTCTGTCATCAGAAGCACGAAAGAGTAAGTCGGAACGCTTATTTGAAAGATTCTGTGAGGACTCTGATAGTGTGGAATGGATATACAAAAATGGAGACGCCGGACAGCAGTATCTTTCAATTGTATATGTTAATGGCATAAGAAAGCAATGGCTTTTCTATCCAGACTATATTATCAAAACAAAAGATAATAATGTATGGATTATTGAAACTAAAGGCGGCATGGAAGCAGATCGTTCAAAAAATATCGATCGCCAGGCTGAAAACAAGTTCAATGCGTTTAAATCTTATGCTGAAAGATATAAGCTCCATTGGGGCTTTGTGCGTGATATCGACGAAGAATTATATATAAACAACACTGTATATACTGAAGATATGCACGGAGAAAACTGGGTTCCGCTCAAAAACATTTTAAAAATATAACGTTTTCCGAAAAAATCCTCTGGCCAAATGGCTAGGGGATTTTTCCATACAAATCAAAATCCTCAGGGTTATGTGATATAATACATATATAGCCATGTTAAATGGCTATAAGTTATACAATGGGAAAAGAGGAAAATAAAAATGTCGGATAATATATTTACTTATAAAAACAGCGAAAAAGGAATAATAATAACAGGCTTAGCGGACAAAGAGTCAGTTTCGGAGATAATTATTCCAGATACTATAGATGGAACTCCTGTGACTACAATAGGAGAGGATGCCTTCTACAAATGCAAAAACTTGAAGAATGTGAAACTTGGAAAAAATGTGCGTTACATTGAAAACAATTCATTTGCTGAAAGTGGCATTACCCATATTAATCTTGAAAAAAATATAAAGTATATAGGCAATTATGCTTTTGAAGACTGTCGTAAACTGAATGATGTAACGTGGAATTGTGACCTGTCCATATCTGAATATTGTTTTGCCGGATGTTCTGCTTTACATCACTTTGATTTTTCACACGTCACTGGGATACAACTTCTTGCGTTTGAAGAAAGTGGGCTTAAAGAGGCTCAACTTACTAATAATGTTGAATATATAGAGAATGGCGTGTTTCGTGGTTCAAATTTAGAAAAAGTCCAGCTTGGCAAAAATATTCGAGGTATAGGAGATTATGCTTTTTCCAATTGTCGCTGGCTAAAAGAAGTGGTTTGGGACTGCAATAATCAAGTTACCAGAGGCTGCTTTTATAATAATGTGTCATTGACAAAATTTGATTTTTCAAATATTCCCGTAATAGACGAGGCGGCATTTAGCAAAAGTGGTTTAATTGAAATTCAGCTAGATAAAAAAGTAGAACGTATTGAAAAAGGTGCTTTTTCTAACTGCAAAAAGCTCTCTAACGTCATTTGGAACTGTCCACAGTCGATTCCACAGGATTGTTTTAAATCTTGTACATTATTAAAAAACATAGACCTTTCAAAAGCTGCCGGAATAGACAAGTGTGCATTTAGCAAAAGCGGGCTCAGAGAAATACAACTTGATGAAAATTTGCAAAGAATCGGAGAAGGTGCCTTTTCTGAATGCAAAAGACTTAAAAATGCAATTTGGAACTCCAAGAAACCAGTCCCTAGAAGTTGCTTTGAGAATTGCACTGCTTTAATAGACTTCAATTTTCATGGGCTAAAAACCATAGGAGTAAAATCTTTTTCAAACAGCGGAATAACAAGCGTACATATAGAGAAAGGCACCACAGTAAGAGAAAGCTGCTTTAGTAATTGCAAAAGTTTAACGAAGGTAGAATGGAAATCCAACAAAGAAATAAAGAACGGAACTTTTGAAAAATGTCCAAACCTTAAAGAAGTCCTTGTATCAGAACAAGTGAAAGCAATAGAAGCTGATGCCTTCAAAAAAAGTCCTAATGCTGAAATATCATTCATCTAAGGTCACACTAAAAAACAAATAAGTGCAAATCTATCAACATGGAAGTTGAAATATCTATATTAGCTATTTCAATTTCCGTGTTGATTTTTTATAACCGTATCTATAGATACGGTTATAAACACTGTGTTCGCTTTCTGAATTGACGCCAAGCCGCCGCACGCTCGTGACTTTAGTCGTGAGTTAGGCGGCTGACTTGACAGGCTAAATAAACATATGGTATAATAAAAGCATGGATAAAACAACGTATTTTTCAGAGCCTAAAGATGTAACATATGGTCGAGGATATGTGTATTCATTACAGTATCATATCGTATGGACGACAAAATATAGAAAGCACATATTTGTAGGAAATATCGAAAAAGAGATAAAAAACTATCTTTTGAATATACTTAAATCCTTAGATATGATCCCTATTGCAATGGAAATAATGCCAGACCATATACATCTTCTTGTTGATTGCAAACCTCAGCTTAGATTGTCTGATGCTATCAAAATTCTTAAAGGCAATACCGCAAGGTGGTTGTTTTTAAGTCATCCGGAACTAAAGAAACAGCTATGGGGCGGACATTTGTGGAACCCGTCATATTTTGTAGCTACCGTAAGCGATAGGTCTCTTGAACAAGTGAAAAAATATATAAATGAGCAAAAAATCAAATAATCAGAGAGAGGAGGCTTCACGATAATGAAGATCTACACAACATACAAAGTAAAGATAAAGGGATTCAATCATATATTTAAAGATACGATATCCATATATCGTGAAGCTGTTGATTATCTTCTTACTGTGTGCTATGATAACTGGGATAAGATATCACAGTTAAACGGTAACAGAAAGCTATCCTTGGTTGAACGCCTTGTGCATAGAACAAAGGATAATCCACATCCTGCATATGATTTTGATTCAAAGTTCTATAAACTGCCTTCTTATCTAAGAAGAGGAGCTATCAATGAAGCTATCGGCAAGATAGCTTCATATACAAGTAATCTTGATAACTGGAAGAAAGAATGCAAAGGCAAAAAGCCTTCTTTTCCGAAAGCAGGATATGTTTATCCTTGTATGTATCGATCCGTAATGTTCAGAACAGTCGATAAGTATACAGCTCAGGTAAAGGTGTATATACGCAATACCTGGGATTGGATAACTGTTAGCTTGAGAAGATCGGATATGGATTACATATACAAACATTGTAACGATAGAAAGATGTGTGCTCCAACTCTTCAGAAAAGAGGAAAAGAGTGGTTCTTAGACTTCCCATTTGAAGAAGAAACAAAACTAACAAACGAAAACGTGTTTGAACAAACCATAGTAGCGGTGGATCTTGGCATAAATACAGCCGCTACGATAAGCGTTATACGCAGCGACGGCACTATCATTGGAAGACATTTTTGTAAGCTTCCTAAAGAAACAGACCGTCTAACGCATAGCGTTAATCGTATAAAGAAAGCACAGCAGTATGGTAATAGTAAAACGCCAAGGCTTTGGGCTAGAGCAAAGGGTATAAACCACGATATCGCTTGTAAAACAGCTAATTACATTATGGATATATCAACTATGTATAACGCTGATGTGATTGTTTTTGAACACCTTGATAAAAAAGGTAAGGTAAGAGGTTCAAAGAAACAAAAGCTCAAAATGTGGAGAAGTCAAGAGGTACAGTCTATCGTGACAGATAAAGCGCATAGACTGGGAATGAGGATAAGCCATATATGTGCTTGGGGAACAAGTAAGCTGGCCTATGACGGCAGCGGAGCTGTTCTTCGTGGCAAATATGGTGGCTTTGATACTTATGAGCTATGCAAATTTAAAAATGGAAAGACGTACAACTGTGATCTGTCTGCTTCGTATAACATAGGAAGCAGATACTTTGTACGAGAAATACTAAAATCCTTGCCCGTGAGGGAGAGGTTAGCACTTGAGGCAAAAGTTCCTCAGGCTGCTAGGAGAAGCACCTGCACGTTATCTACATTAATTAGCTTGAATGCGGAGCTTATGTCTTTATCAGCATAGGTTTCTGAGTTCTAGCTGTATTTGTAGTAACGCTGTTCCCGTTTTCTAAAGAAACTACGTGTATTTTTACACTTATGGGAAGCACGTGACTTTAGTCATGTGAGGCTTCACGGACAAACAAAAGACAAACTTAAAAAGTTTGTCAACAACTTTTCTTTTACCGAAGAAAACGTCACCGCAGAAATAAAAAGCAAGACTATAGATAATGGAAACTATTTAGTCACCGTGCGAGATGGAATACACAATTATGAAGTGGAAACCACAAAAGAAGAATATGATAACGCAGAAATAGGAGGACAGCTCTCTTATTATACTGTAAGTTGCCCCGATATAAAATACTATTATGATGAAAGGCCTACAAGAGGTATACACTTAAACAATATTATTTGTATGAGGGGGACAGACGCCAATAAGCTTAAAGAACAAGAAAAAAGTATTATACGTAGCGAATACTCAGAGCTTGTGAAGAACAAAGTCTTTGTTTATTGGCCAAAAGCTTTAATATCAGGTATATGTTCAAGCTTTGTTGGTATTGCAACACTCATTGTTGTAACAATCGCCTACACAGACGATTGGAAATGGGAATACATTAATGGAAAGCCGGTGAATGGAAAAGATGAGTACTAAAAGAGTATTATTCAAAAGGCTAATAGTTATAGCAGCATATTTTCTTTCTTTCTTCAGCGGAGCCACATGTATTGTTGTATCTATGCGAAACATAGTCCATTGCAAATCAGCATCTATAGGTATCATTGCAAAAGCGTTGCTGTTTATATCTTCGGAGTTTGCATTATTCTGTATGTGTACATATATAATGCTTTGGCTTGTTCGTGCGTTCGAGACCTATATACGTTCTTCAAGAAAAAGGTTTGGAACTAAAAATCTCTTTATGTATTTTCCGCTGTTTGTAATTGGGCTTTTACTCATATTTATCGTTTTAGGCATGGAATACTGTTGGCAGTTCATAATAGTTGCGGCATTAACAGCGGGAACAGCAAATGTATATGGAATGATAAAAGATAAATCATATCTTCTGCATAACGCATTTAGAGAGGTAAAATTCTGGATCACTTGTAAGCCGGGAGAAAAATTCGAAATATAATTTTTAAAACAAGTTAAAAAGCAGGCTTTAGGTCGCATTTTGCGGTGAAAAGCCTGCTTTTGTTTGTGCTGAAGCTTGACAGTTTTTTAAAATCGGGTGTATAATAAAAATAATATCAAATAGGATATATCGGAAGGTGATTTTTTAATGGCAAAAAAACAGGAATATGGAAATGACGCAATAAGAGCGTTAAAAGGAGCAGATCGTGTAAGAAAACGTCCTGCCGTTATATTTGGTTCAGACGGATTGGAAGGCTGCAAACACTCTACGTTTGAAATACTGTCCAACTCGATAGACGAAGCAAGAGACGGACACGGAAATAAGATAATACTTACTCATTATAATGATAATAGTATAGAGGTAGAAGACTTTGGTCGTGGCTGTCCAGTTGATTATAATGAAAAAGAGCAAAGATTTAACTGGGAACTCGTATACTGTGAACTCTATGCCGGCGGAAAGTACGATAATAATTCAGGCGATAATTATGAATTTGCCTTGGGACTTAATGGCCTTGGTGCTTGCGCTACTCAGTACGCATCTGAATATATGGATGTTGAGGTATATAGAGACGGATACAAATATAACCTTCACTTTGAAAAAGGCGAAAATATCGGTGGACTTAAAAAAGAAGAAACAAAGCAAAAGAAAACCGGTACAAAAACACATTGGAAACCTGATCTTGATGTCTTTACAGATATAAAGATAGAAAAAGAGTATTTTGAGGAAGTTTTAAAAAAACAGGCTGTAGTAAATCCTAATATTCAGTTTATATATCGTTATCAGAACGAAGACGGCAATTTTGAAGAAGAGGTATTTTGCTATGAAAATGGTATTGCTGATTATGTAGCTGAAATAGCAGGGGAGAGTGCCCTTACTTCTATCCAGTATTTTGAGGGAGAAAGAATTGGACGTGACCGTGAAGATAAGAAAGATTATAAAGTAAAGCTAAGTGTATCTTTTACATTTTCAAATCAGATAAAGGATCTGGAATACTTCCACAATTCCAGCTATCTGGAGCACGGTGGCTCTCCTGAAGATGCGGTGAAAGCAGCTTTTACGTCTCAAATCAATGCTTATTTGAAAAATAACAATAAATATACCAAAAACGAAAAACAGATAACTTTTGCGGATATTGAAGAGTGTCTGATTCTTGTATCAAGTTCGTTTTCTACTCAAACGTCATATGCAAATCAAACAAAGAAAGCTATAACAAATAAGTTCATAAAAGAGTGTATGACAGAGTTTTTAAAGCATAATCTTGAGGTTTACTTTATAGAAAATCCAAATGAAGCTATAAAGATAGCAGAACAAGTGCTTTTAAATAAACGAAGCCGTGAAAGTGCTGAAAAATCTCGATTGAATATAAAGAAAAAGCTTTCTGGCACAATAGATCTTGCAAATCAGGTGCAGAAGTTTGTTGATTGCCGCTCTAAGGATACAAGCATAAGAGAAATATATATCGTAGAGGGTGACTCAGCTCTTGGTTCTGTAAAAATGGCACGAAACGCCGACTTCCAGGCTGTTATGCCTGTAAGAGGAAAGATACTTAACTGCCTCAAAGCAGATTATGATAAGATATTTGGAAGTCCTATCATAACAGACCTAGTTAAAGTACTGGGGTGTGGTGTAGAGGTTAAAACAAAGGCAAATAAAGATCTTTCTTTATTTAATCTCGATAATCTCAAATGGAATAAGGTAGTTATATGTACCGATGCTGACGTTGACGGCTTCCAGATAAGAACACTTATACTTACAATGATATACCGTCTTATGCCGACTCTTATAGAAAAAGGATATGTATATATTGCTGAATCTCCGCTTTTTGAAATAACAGCAAAAGAAACAAAAGGCAAAGAAAAGAAATACTTTGCTTATGATGAAGCCGAAAAGGTAGAAATACTTAAGATGATCGGAAATAAGAAATATACAATACAGCGGTCAAAAGGTCTTGGCGAAAATGAAGCTGATATGATGAGCCTTACTACTATGAACCCTGCGACAAGAAGGCTTATACAGATAACACCGTCAGATATTGAGAAGACAGCATATATGTTTGATATGCTGCTTGGTGATGACCTGCAGGGAAGAAAAGAATACATAAGCGAGAATGGTCACGAATATCTTGATTTAGCGGATATTTCGTAATAAGAGAGGGGACAAATATTAATGGCAAGAAAGAAAAAAGTTTCAAATACGCCTGCTGCTACAAATATAGACGCATATATAGCGGGCGCAGGAAAGGTAGAACAAGAAGAGATAGTTGATACTCTAGACAAAAACTATATGCCTTATGCGATGAGCGTTATCGTTTCAAGAGCATTTCCAGAAATAGATGGCTTTAAGCCTTCACATAGAAAGCTGCTTTATACAATGTACAAGATGGGGCTTCTTACAGGCGGTCTTACTAAAAGTGCAAATATCGTAGGACAAACAATGAGGCTTAATCCGCATGGTGATAGTGCTATATATGAAACTATGGTAAGACTGGCGAGAGGAAACGAAACGCTTCTTCATCCTTATGTCCAGTCAAAAGGCAACTTTGGAAAAGCTTATTCCAGAGATATGGCGTATGCCGCTTCACGTTATACCGAAGCAAAGCTCGAACCTATATGTAACGAACTCTTTAGAGATATTGATAAAAATACTGTTGACTTCGTGCCTAACTACGATAATACGATGCTTGAGCCAACATTATTTCCTGCGACGTTCCCTTCTATTCTCGTAAATAATAATGTGGGCATTGGCGTATCTATGGCTTCGGCTGTTTGCTCCTTCAATCTTGCTGAGGTATGTGAAACTACTATCGCCCTTATCAAGAACCCTGCACATAACGCTTTAGATACTCTTAAGGGGCCAGACTTCCCAGGCGGCGGACTTCTTTTGTGGGACGAAAAAGAGCTGGGAGAGATATATAAGACGGGAAGAGGATCCGTTAAGCTAAGAGCAAAGTATAACTATGATAAGGAAGCTCGCTGTCTTGAAATTCTTGAAATACCTGCTACTACTACGATAGAAGCAATCAAAGAAAAGATGATTGCTCTTATAAAAGCTGGCAAAATCAAAGAAATAAACGATATAAGAGACGAAACAGACATCAATGGTTTAAAAATAGGCATAGATATCAAAAAAAGTGTCGATCCCGACGCTCTTATGCAGAAACTATATAAGCTTACGCCTCTGCAAGACTCGTACTCCTGCAATTTTAATATTCTTGTTCACGGATATCCTAAGGTTATGGGTGTATATGACATCATAAAAGAGTGGACAAAATTCAGAACTGAGTGTATAAAGAGACGCACCCAGTTTGATTTGGATAATAAAGAAGCAAAACTTCATCTGTTGGACGGTTTAAGCAAGATACTGCTTGATATTGATAAAGCTATCGGTATTATACGAGAAACCGAAAAAGATGAAGAAGTCATCCCAAACCTTATGACGGGCTTTGAAATTGATGAAATACAAGCTGAATATATAGCTGAGATCAAACTGAGAAACTTGAATAAGAGATACATACTGGATAGACTTGAAGAATCTGAAAAGCTTGAAAGAGAGATAAATGAACTCAAAAACATTCTAAATGACGATAAAAAGGTCAAGAATATTATTATATCTGAGCTAAAAGACGTCATAAAGAAGTATGGGGAGCCAAGAAAGACTCAGTTCTTCTATCCAGAAGATATAGATACAGCAAAGGTCGAAGAAGCTGTTCCTGAATATCCTTGTACTATCTTTTTAAGTAAAAGCGGTTACTTTAAGAAGATAACGCCACAATCGCTTCGTATGGCAAGCGAGCAAAAATATAAAGAAGGCGACGATCTTCTTCAGCAACTTGAAACAAACAACAATTCAGATGTGCTATTTTTCACAAGTGCTCAGCAGGTATACAAATCAAAGCTTTCTGCTTTTGAAGATACAAAAGCAAGCCTTTTGGGAGACTATGTTCCTGCAAAATTAGCCTTTGACAGCAACGAAGATATTGTATATATGGCTAATACTGCCGACTATTCAGGATATATGATATATATTTTTGAAAACGGCAAGATCGCTAAAGTTCCTATGAACTCATATGAAACAAAAACAAATCGAAAGAAGCTTAATAATGCCTATTCAGATAAGAGCAAACTGATAAGAATGTTTTATATACTGGCAGACACGGATATAATGATCAAGTCTACAAATGGCAGGGCCATAGTTTTCAATACATCAGCAATTTCAGAAAAGAGTTCAAGAACAACTCAAGGAGTACAAGCAATCACACTTAAAGCTAAATCAGCGGTAGAAGATGTGTTCATACTGACAGAAGAACAAAAACAGGAATATGCTAAATTTGTTGTAAAAAATGTTCCTTCGGCCGGTAGCTTTCTTCGAAACGTAGCAGATCCTGAACAATTAACACTATTCTAAAACATGAAAAATAGCAAGGACTTGTTGTTCTTTTTTCTTGACAAAAAAAAGAGAATATGATAAAATACAGCTGTAGTCCTATGATATTTTCACTGGTAGCAGCTTCAGTCCTCTTTTGAGGTTTTGGAGTAGTGTAAATTCATAGGATAGTAAAACCCAGTAGTGGCAATGATGCTTGCAGGGCACGTTTTGGAGTAGTGTAAATTCATAGGGTAGTAAAACTAATACCACACGAATTTCGGAAAAAGAATAGGTTTTGGAGTAGTGTATTTGCGTGCATTTTGCGCCGGTAGCAACTTTAGATGCCTATTTGAGCATTTGGAGAGGTGCAAAATCGCAGGGTAGTTGAACAAATTTGCACAAGTATGGTAGTCAATATGTTTTTTCTGACAAAAGGGAAGTGATATAATAAAATGTAATTGAAAAGCCTTGTGATGCATGCACTGGTAGCAGCTTCAGTCCTCTTTTGAGGTTTTGGAGTAGTGTAAATTCATACGGTAGTAAAACCGCATATGATAGACGGTGTTATCGACGTTGGTTTTGGAGTAGTGTAAATTCATGGGATAGTAAAACAACAAATTACGAGAATATCATATAGTAAAAGGTTTTGGAGTAGTGTATTTGTGTGACTTTTGTGCCGGTAGCAACTTTAGATGCCTATTTGAGCATTTGGAGAGGTACAAGATCGCAGGGTAGTTGAACAAATTTGCACAAGTATAGTAGTCAATATGGCCTTCTGACAAAAGGAAGGTGATATGATAAAATGTAATTGAAAAGCCTTGTGATATATGCACTGGTAGCAGCTTCCGTCCTCTTTTGAGGTTTTGGAGTAGTGTAAATTCATAGGGTAGTAAAACATATTCGATTTTCAAGCTGCATTTTTGGTAGTTTTGGAGTAGTGTAAATTCATAGGGTAGTAAAACAGCAAAAATCTTTTTGCCAATTAGTCTTGCGTTTTGGAGTAGTGTATTTGCGTGCTTTTTGTGCTGGTAGCAACTTCAGATGCCTATTTGAGCATTTGAAGAGGTGCAAGATTGCAGGGTAGTTGAACAAATTTGCACAAGCATGGCACTCAATATGTTTTTCTGACAAAAGGGAAGTGATATATTAAAATGCAATTGAATGTCCTGTGATACATACACTGGTAGCAGCTTCAAATATCCTCTTTTAAGGTTTTGAAGTAGTGTAAATTCATAGGGTAGTAAAACCTCAGGAAATGGTGGTTTCCTGCTATGAGGTTTTGGAGTAGTGTAATTGCGTGCATTTTGTGCCGGTAGCAACTTTAGACGCCTCTTTGAGTGTCTGAAGAGGTGCAGAATCGCAGGGTAGTAAAACAATTCGCACCAGTGTAGTAGGTCGAAGTTGAGTTTTGGAGTAGTGTAAATTCATAGGGTAGTAAAACTTTAAGATGAGCTCCATGGCGTGGAGGGTGGTTTTGGAGTAGTGTATTTGCGTGATTTTTGTGCCAGTAGCAACTTCAGATGCCTATTGGAGTATTTGGAGAGGTGCAAAATCGCAGGGTAGTTGAACAAATTTGCACAAGCATGGTAGTCAATATGTTTTTTCTGACAAAAGGGAAGTGATATAATAAAATGTAATTAAATACCTTGTGATACATACACTGGTAGCAGTTTCAAATATTCTCTTTTGAGGTTTTGAAGTAGTGTAAATTCATAGGGTAGTGAAACTTATTTACTCAACTACTCAATTTCTTGAATGGTTTTGGAGTAGTGTATTTTTATTGGGTAGTAAAACTCGCAACGAATTTCAAAAGGATTATCACAGGTTTTGGAGTAGTGTAAAAAAAGCTTGACATAAGAATAATCTTGTGTTATACTTATAATGTAAAAGAAAAGTTTAAGTGCTAGAGTATCGTCTCTGGCACTTTTTTTATTTTTAATAAAAAAGGAAAGGAAGATATATATGGATTTATACAATGAAAATTCGTCTAAATCATTTACTAAAAATGAGGAGAAGGAGATGCAGCAGTTTCTGAAGAAGAAAGATTCAGAGGCTGTATGGTACAAATTTGAGCTTTGCCTATCACAGGCAAAGAGTCTGGCCGAAGGACCAATGTACCTTTATGACAAGGCAAAAAAGCTCGGTGTCACAAACTCCGAGGGAGCAATTGCTTCGGTGGGTCTGATCGACATAGACGATCTGTCCCATATGGTTCTCCAGACAAGACTCAAGGACGGAGATCACAAAGTCTGGCTGATGTCGAATTCAGCTAGGCGAGATTTTACGCAGAGATGTGGAGCGGATTGCCCACTTATCTGGAAAGTTAACATTGATGAAGCTTTTGATTTTATCAATGAGGGAGTAAAATCCCTTGATGGCAAGAGTGCACTAGCCAAATATGAAGATGAAAAAGTTTGGGCTGTTCACGGTCCAGAATATCGTATTTTGCCACCTTCAAAGCTTTTTTTTGAAGTGCAGAAGGCAATTGCTAAGTCTTTCAAATCTACTGATTTTGCAGGCGGAACCTGGACGCACGAAATAGTCCAGGCTTCTTGGGTGTCAAATGACGATGAAATCATAGAAAGCTACAAAGATTTGGCTTTTGAAAAAACTGGACTTTTAAACTACGACCAGTACCAGCCAGTCATAATGTTCTCGACCAGTGACGTCGGAGACTCAACGGCAACAGTCTTTGCTGGAATTACAGACGGCAAACGCTACATCAACATCGGTAATCCGATAAAACTAAAACATGCAGGTACCGCAAGTATTGAGAAGTTTGCAGACCTGCTGCAGGGGCTGTATGCAAAATACAAAGAGAGTATAGACTCCCTTAAGAAACTTTACGATATTCCAATATCGTACCCTGTTAATTGTGCAGTAAACATTGCAAGAGATATAGGGATCCCTATATCGGCAATAACAAAGGCAACAGAAAATTTCTGCGATATATTCGAAAGTGATACGCCGCAAACTGCCTCAGAAGTATTCTTTCTCCTGCAGGAGGCTATATATATAGCTGAAACAGTAAAGAAAGAAAATATATCAAAAAACCTTCTTTGCATGAAAGAAGCTGCTTCAAGGCTCCTTACAGGAAGATTTAAGTGGGAAGATTATGATTCTCCGACTATTTTCCAGAAAAAGAAGAAAATAAGATAACATAAAGGGCTGCATCATGCGGCCCTTTTGTATTAAAAAGGGGGATAAACATATGTCAAGCATACGAGATGAAATACCAAAGATCAAACAATATATAATTGCAAAACATAAGGCTAAAAACCACTACAACTACTTGTACAAGAACGGCAAGCCATATCGTGAGTTATGTATTGTAGAAAACTCAAATGGCTCTTTCACCGCAACGTGTTATATCCGCTGCAACTATGGTGAAAAAGAAATACGCCTATTCAAACAGAATGGTAAGTGGGAAAAGATAATATAGGAAAGGAGAAAAAATGATTTTAAAAGTAAAAAAAGTGATATATCCAAAAAATCCAGAAGCGGATTACAAAGGATTTGTTATTATGTTTGCTCTATCAATAGAAAAGCAAACAGACATAATGGTAAAAGGCAGCGGGCTTCCGCTTTGCTCGGGTACAGTATTTGACGCTGAGGGCGAATTTAAAAAAGATAAATATGGCGAAGCATACAATGTAACTGGTTTTCTTCCCGTTATTGGAGTTGATGAGAAAAGCATAATAGATGCAATTTGCTCTATAACTGAAGAAGATACAGAAATTGCGGAGGCGGTATATTCAAAATATAAAGCGGAAAGCATAGAAAAGCTTGACGCCGAACCAAAGCTTCTTTTAAATTTAAAAGGCATCTGTCCTAGAAAGAAGAGAAGGGCGTATTATAAATATATCGAAAATAGGCTCTCTATAAAATATATGAGGGAACTAAAGAAGTGTGGGATCCCGACATATATGGCTGTTAAGCTTATAAATGCCCATAAAGGCGGAGCTGTAACAACTGCAAAAGAACACGCATATCAAATGTGCGAAGTATGCAATGTTAATTTCAAAACGGTTGACGCTCTTATAAAGAAAAACGGTCTTAAATCGAGCTATACCGAAAAGGTATATGCAGCTCTTTATGACGTTTTTTTGCAAGCAGAAAACGGTGGACCACTATTTAGCTCTGTATCGGGACATTGCTGTGTATCAGTACAAGATTGGATAGAAATGGCTGCCTCAACTCTTAAGGTCTCTTCACAAGAAGAAAAAGATAAGTTTATATCACTTGCAAGAAAATATGTATTGCAACATAAGGTTTATCTTGATAGAGACAGCGATAATACCATTTATGCAACAAGAGAAAAGACGTATTGGGCCGAAACAAACACTGCCCAGTATATTGTTTCTCTTTTAAAAGCAAATGATACAAGTAATGCATCAAATCTGGACAGTGAAATAGCAATTATGGAAGAGAAAGTAGGCTTTTCGTTAACGAATGAGCAGAGAAATGCTGTAGAAACTGCACTTAACAATCTCATATCCGTTATAACCGGCGGACCAGGTACAGGAAAATCTACTATACTTAATTTTATAAGAACTATTTATGCTAAAAAAAATACAAAAGGGAAGATACTACTACTTGCCCCAACAGGCAAGGCGGCAAGACGCATGCAGGAAACAACAGGCTGCAGATCTCTTACGATACATCGTGGGCTTCAACTTAAAGTCGATAATGCCGGTGAATTTGGAGAGCCTATACCAATAGACGCTGACTTTATACTTATTGATGAGATATCAATGCTTGATATTTTTATTGCCGAAAAGCTGTTTAAGTCTATAAAGCCTGGCACAAAAGTAGTGCTTGTGGGTGATGTAGATCAGCTTCCTTCCGTTGGAGCAGGAGCTGTGCTTGATGATCTGATCGACAGCAATATTATTCCTTTGGCAAGACTTACACAGGCAAAAAGGCAAGCCGGAGACAGTCATATTATTCTTAATTCTTTTCTTATGAAAAATGGAAATTATGATTTGGAATATGCTGATGACTTTATCCTTGATGTTACCGACAATTTTGAACAAGCAGCAGAAGAAGTCGATAAGATCTTTCTTAAGGAAGTAAAAAGAGTAGGAATAAATAATGTTGTAATGCTTTCTCCATACAGAAAAAAAGGAACTGCAACAAGCGTAGAGGATTTTAATACTCGAATACACGATCAGGTAAACCCGCCTATTGAAGGTAAGCCATATATGTATAGCAAGGGCACTAAATACCGTGAGGGCGACAAAGTTATGCAAACATCCAATACAAATGATGTTTCAAATGGTGATGTTGGATATATAACTGAAATAAGCGGCGGAAAAGTGACCATAGACTTTGACGGAAGAGTTGTGGAGTATGATAAGAACGATATGGATAATGTTGTTCTTGCGTATGCAACTACAGTTCACAAGTCCCAGGGTTCTGAATACAAGGTAGTTATCTTCAATATTCAGAATGAACATGGTATGCTTAAAAAGAGAAACCTTATATATACAGCTGTTACACGTGCGAAAGAAAAGGTATATATAGTTGGTTCAAAAAAAGCTCTTGTCGATTCCATTAATCACGGAACAACCGGAGAAGATCGCAGAAGGACTCTTTTAGCACATCGTATAAAACTCCTATGCGAACAAAATTAACAAAGTTAGGCTATACGATATGAGTGTAGCCTAACTTTTCTTTTTGAAAAAAAGATATTGACAAGTTGACTCACTTGTGATATAATTAATGTATCAGATGAATATATTGAAGTGTAGTGTTTCTTAGCACTGCACTTTTTTTATTTTTTCTGAAATTTATATATAAATCGCAAAATAAAAACGGCAAAAAACTTGACGATTTCATTCATTTGTGATATTATATATATTAGAAGAACAAATTTGTAAAAGAAGGAGGGGCAAAGTTGTTTTTTTGAAGAACTAAAAAAGAAACAAGGCGAACTATCACAGCTTGTAGTTAATGATATGATTTCACCTAACGTATATCAGGAACTACTAAATATCGATGAAAAACTTTTCTTTTTGGAGCGTTTGTCAGAAATCAGCAAAACTGCCCCAAAAAGCATGCATCCTCGGCGAATTGAGGAACATGTAGATCTAATGTGTCGTTTTTTTCGAAGGCATCTATTTGCCCCAGAGGAAGACGTCGAAAAACTTTGCTCGGCAATGACGAAATTTTATTTATCATTTAAGCCAAGCAATGTAAATTCGTATGCCGAATCATTAAAAGATTTTATGGTTGCGGCAATAAAACTATATAAATAATAAGGAGGTCACAATAAATGAACGAAATTAGAGATATAAGCAATGAACTCATCCCCGTAGCAGCGGTGGAAATTGGAGAGGACGGCAATGTTTTTTACACAGCAAACGTTCTCAGAAGGAAATTCAGAGAAAAGTATCCGGAAGGACGTATCTTTGTAGGTTTGCCTAAGAGGGTAAACCCTGATCCTGCGGCTGTTGATGAATATATCACAGAATGTAAGGTCTATGCTAAGGTCACAGATGCTCCAGAGGCATTTCTTGCAAATGCTTATGCCAAGAAAAAGAGTGATGAAAAGATAGACGGATATGCGTGGTCACAGACCGCTGCTGTTGTCGCCGCTTTGGGCAATGCAGGAATAACAAATCCTGTAATCTCGTCCATTGATAAATTCAATATTATTCAGGCTAAAGAGCATGATATTGAAACAGCCGAAGAAGCTCAGACGGCAGATGTTGTTTCTACATCAGAGCCAGTTAAGGCAGAGGAACCTGCTGAGGAACCTACTGAGAAACCTGCTGAGGAACCTGCTGAGGTGGCTAATGTTGATTCTGACATTGATGAGGAAATGGCTAAGATCAATGAAACCATTAGCCAGCAACTGTTCGCTGAAGATGTTAAGCTAGAGGCAAATGTTGCTCCAGCCGTAGTTGAAACAGTAAATGAAGAAGCATCAGCTGAGTCTGATACGGAGCGTACTGAAGGCAATGAAACAGTTATGTCCGAAGATGATATTTCTGAGCTTCAGGAGAGCACTACTGAGGAAATCAACGATGAAGTTTCCTCTGCTGCAGAAAAGGACGCACCAGAAGAAATGGTGACATCAGACGTTGTAGAAGAAAATACGAAGGAAGAAACAACTGAGTCTGGTGTAGAAACAGAGACAGCAGACGACGCTAAAGACGCTGAAAGCGAAGAAACAGTGGAAGCTCCAGCTGTCGAAAACGAGGCGAAAATAGAAGAAAAGCCTGTAAAGGAAGTCCAGCAACTCAGCTCGGACACTTCTCCATATGTCATAAAAAAATATATGGATGAAACTATAAAAAAGGCTTATAATGAGCTCACAAGCGTTCCAGAAATGCTTGCTAATGAAAATACATTTAGTGAAGCAGTCGAGATTTGCCAGGCTGCTATACAGGCTGCAGCCAACATAAAAGCAACCATAATGCCTGGACGGAGTTATCATAGAATAACTCAGGCGGAAAAGCTCCTTCAAAAAAAGCTCGAAGAAACAATACCTTTGATAGGAGAAGAACATCTGCATCTTAATGTAGCAGGTACTTCACTTATATCTGAAGCACCGTCACATGTGGATGAATCTGAAGAAGTTCCGAAAGAAACTGAACCAACGGTTCACAAAAACAGCTCCAATGCCATCCCTTCAATTGATGATACAAGTATCACCGATGAGGAAAAAATAAAAGAATACGAAAAAATCATTATTCGTACTTCTATCTCGGATACGGCAGAAGATTCCGGAATGACTATTAAGGAAATGTTTGAGAGAGTCAAGAATGGCGATCGTAAGGCAATACGTGTCCTCAACTGGTATAAGCAGAGCAAGCCAGGAGAAGAGAAGCGTAAGTTCTGGAAAGACGTAATTCTTTACCTTATAAGCCATGGATATGGCGAATAAAAAAAGAGGGGACTCGTTTAGAGTCCCTAATTTTTTGAATAAGGGGTGAGTAAAAAATGTATAACAATGAAGAAGCAAAGCTTATGGATATGGTCATAAGCTCGCTCAAGCTGCAAATTGACACAGCCGGCAATATGGGCTGTCCCATATGCGACTCCTCAAAGAAAAATAAGAAGAGGCTTCATATAAATATAGCAAAGGGTGTATTTCGTTGTGCCGCTTGTGCAACAAGTGGCAATGCTGTGCATCTATATGCGTGGTTAAGATATGGAATATCTCCAGAAAGACTAAAACTTAGCGACGCATCTGACAAAGCTGAAAAAGATAAGAGAACAGCTCTTATGCTAAAATACAAAAGAGAACTTCTTTCTATGTCCGGCGTTTCTAATATCAATACATATAACTTCACACAGAATATTTCTGCGACGGATAGTACAGTTGCCACTCAGGACTTGACTATGCGTGATAAAGTGTATGAATGTATGCTTGATAGGCTTACTCTTAATAAGGAACATTATAATAACCTTATAAAAAGAGGATTGAGACGTTCAGATATTCTTCAAAACGGATACAAAAGTGTTCCTGAAGGATTTGGTTCATTGGATAATATTGCTTCTGAGCTCAGAAGCAAAGATGCTTGTTCTTTATCAGGCGTTCCGGGCTTTTTAAAAAAGAAAGAGGGCAATTGGACGCTTAAATATAACAAATCTGGCTTTTATATTCCTGTAAGAGCAGTATCCGAAGATTTTTTTGAAAATCCACGAGGAAAGATAGAAGGTCTCCAGATAAGATTTGATACACTTGATAACGAATCTGATGTAAGATATAAATGGCTTTCATCAGGTAGTTATAACGAAGAAAAATACACAGAGGGCTGCCGGGCATATACCTGGTCTCACTTTGTGGGATATCCCGAAAGGGAAGCGATAATTACAGAAGGACCACTCAAAAGTGATATAATATATCGCTTTATCGAAAAACCTGTATTAGGTATTCCTGGTGTTAATTCTATTCAGAACATGATACCAATGCTGGATAAACTAGCGGAATATGGCGTTTCTCGTTATAAAATAGCTTTTGATATGGATATGTATAAGAATCCAAACGTTGCTAAAGCACTGACAAAGCTTCTTGACGTTATGAAAGAAAAAAAGCTGGAATGCTCCATATTCAAATGGGATCCCGAATATAAAGGTCTTGACGATTACCTTTTAAATAATTACCTTAAAGCAGGTCATAATCTTGACCCAACAATATAGCTAAAGAAAGGTGCCGGATTAATTTCTGGCGCCTTTTTTTATATTTTGCCTCTTGATATTTTTGCTTCTTTTTTGTATAATATATTATATTGCAAATGAAAAGGTGGAAAAGTATATGGCAGATTATATTCAATTTATAGAAATAATATGTGATGATCTCGAAATAGAAAAGCCTTTAGTAGAAGAGGTTCTATTCTTGCATACTCCAACACAATTGGCAGAATATATTCCTTCTGATAATATTCTTAAGTACCGTCCCGGAAAGATTCCGCTTGATACTATGTTTTCAATCGCACATGAGTTAAGACACATATGGCAAATGAAGAATTGCCCTGAGATTTTCCAGAACTATATTAATTCTACAGATACCGACATTGAACAATACAATCTGCAAAGTGCAGAGATCGACGCAAATGCGTATGCTATGGTTATAATGGAAAGCGGATTTGGCATAACACCGCAGTTTAAAGGGTTAAGCGAAAAGGTTAAAAACAAAATATTGTTAAGGGCTAACGAGATAGTGGAAGAATAGTTTCTATGAAATAAAGATTTTATTAGAAATTTATAAGAGAAAGTCTTATAAAATAGTTATATATAAATGTAGAAAAGACAATAAGTTGAATTTGTACAATGATACAAAACATAGCAAAACGTATTGACAACCCACTATAAATCTGATATAGTATAAGTGTCAGCTATGGTATTGCCATAGTTAGTGAGTTGAAACATATTTGTATTCTATGTGTAACTAACCAAGTTGCAAGAAAAAGGTGTGTTCTTTATGAATGCACCTTTTTTGTTTACATTGCAGTAAAATGACTGCTAAATTTATAGCTAGTTAAAATTATAAAAAAGTTTGTAACGTCTTGACAAATAGATTTTTTTATGCTATATTATATATGTCAGTTGTAGTATTGCTACAGCTTGTGAGTTGAAACATATTTGTATTTGGTACGACCTAATAATCGGTTGCAAATGCAGAAAATAAGGGTGTGTCCGTTGTGTCATACCCTTATTTTTTTTGCAGAAGAATAGATACGAAACAATAATTATTTCAAAACAAGTGTGTATTTCTGGTACACACTTGTCTTATATAACTGGCGGTGTTTGTTTTCCTTTGTTCGTATGATATAATAAATATATAATTAAAAATAAACAAGGAGGTGCTTCGGATCATAAATCCGAACATATTATGGTTATAGGTATTGATAATGGAAATGCAAATACAAAAACACTTCACACGGTATTCAATTCTGGCCTAATAGAATCATCAACAGCTATTCCAATGGCAGAGGATTGTATACAATTTGACGGAACTTATTACTATCTTTCTAGTAAGCGTGCTTTCTTTCAGAAAGATAAAACACAGGATGTCCAATGCTTTATACTCACACTCTTTGGAATAGCTAAAGAGCTTGCTTATAGCGACATAAGTGCAGATAAGGAGTATTATAACGTAGAACTGGCCGTGGGACTTCCACCTCTGCATTATAGCTCACTCAAAAAGAAGTTTGGCGACTATTTCTTGAGCTATGGCCCAATGATAGATTTTAAGTATAATGGGAAAGATGTAAAAATAAATCTTAATGATGTAAAGGTTTATCCGCAGGCTTACAGCGCAATTGCGAATAATCCTGAACTCAAGTCGCTTTATTCAAGAATATATGTTATAGACATCGGCGGTTATACAACAGATGTTGTTGGTTTTAGAGATAACAGGCTTGATGCCGCTTGCTGCTTCTCTTTGGAAAACGGCATTATAACTATGTGCAACAGTATAAAGCTTAAAGTTGCAACAGCATTTGACGAAGAAGTAGAGGAGTCAGATATAACGGACGTTATATCTGGAAAGAACGTATTTCTTAGTTCTCAGGTAGTTGAATACATAAAGAAAGAAGCAGAGAAGTATACACACAACATTATAAATCAGCTAAGAGAATTTGGCGTTAACGCCAAAACAACGCAGGCAGTTTTTGTTGGCGGTGGCTCTGTACTCCTTGAAGAATACATTCAGAGAAACTCTCTTATAAAAAAGCCTGTTTTTATAAGACAAATAAACTGTAATGCACTCGGATATACTCAGCTTTCTATGGCTTATTATAAGCAAAAAGGGAAAAATCCTAGCAAATAATTGCTTGAATGGACGTGTATTTTAAACGATGGGTAAATATTTAGCTATAACGCTTAATTTCAGAAAACGTAAAAACGAAGATGTCATTGTACATAAGTTTGTGAAAAATCTTCCCGCCGGTAGAAAAATTCCGATGATCGTAAAAGCATTGCTTTTCTATGCAAAATATGCAGACCTTACGGAAGATAAAAAAGAATACAATATTAACTTTACTATTCTTAAAAATTTAGGAAAGAAAAGGCCAGATCTTATTCCTAATTGTATAACAGGGGATATCGTGGAAAACACAGAAGATGAAACGGAAACAGAGCAACAGGCTTTTGAAGAAAACAAAGGAAAAATCGCATTAGATACAAAAGAGAATGTATTTTATGATGAGGATATAAAGCCGCAGGAGACTGTAAATGAAAAACAAGAGCCAGAGGAAGAAAAAAATCCACCAGTTTCTATTTCAAAACAAGAAAAGAACAACACAATTAATAAAGCAAATAAGAAGCCTCGTGTATACAACATAAAGCAAGAAGATAAAAAGCAAAATGAGATCGAAGATATCTCTATTTCAGAAAAAAATGCTGACGATATGTTCTCAATGCTCAATGATCTGGATAACTTCACATAACATTTTTGTGCTATTTGTACACAAAAGCACCACTAGATTTTAAAAATGGTGATTAAATGTAGAAAATTTGTGATTTATCGATGAGCTATTCCTTTTGCAAATAAAATAAGATAATATTATTATTAAGAGTAAAAAAGCTCTACCAACAATTTTATTTTATCAAAGAAGGAGGTTTTTTATCAATGGCACGAATTGATAAAATCAGATGTAAGTTTAACACATCTTGTATGAAGGGAGCAAACTCCGTAAAGAGCTTTGCAAGAAAGGAAGTAGTGGACAAGAAAAACTCATTGTCCGTAAAAATGTTCTACACACTTTGGTCGGCAATGTCCGCTATAATGGCTGTGTTTGGAACAATGGCAATGTCATTTGCTGATAATAATGACACAACCACCATTGACGGAGCCGTTGATGGCATTGCGTCTTCCTTTGGAGATGTCGCTACAGCTATATATAATGGAGTGCTTGCAGTTGCCTCGATAGTTTGTGCGATGGTTATTGCGATCTGTCTCCTTATAAGAATGCTCAGCAAAAACCCAAGAGCAGCAGAGTCGGCAACAGAATGGGCTAAGAGGGCATTTTTTTCTCTTCTTATTCTCTGGCTTATCAAGCTTTTATTCGTCATTGGAAAAGCTATTGCAAACTCTGCAGGTGCAACTGGCAACCCTTGGGATGCATAACGACTTGCGAAATAAAAGGGTCACATTAATTTGTGACCCTTTCATTTTTTCGGCTATATGATATTAAGATAAAATATGATATATATATAATAGAAGTTTATTTAGAAAGGAAGATGAAAATAATTGTGGATAATTAATACGTTGCTTTCGTGGCTTGTAGATGTTATATGTCGTGCTTTTCAATTTTTAGTTGAATGCTTCCTTAATATGTTTGGCATGGACGGAGCAAATACGCTTAACCTATTTCATTACGTTTTTCCTTTTACTGATACGGTGTGGAATGTATGTATGTACGCTGGATTCTCTGTCCTTTTCATCATAACAGTATGGCAAGTGTTTAAAGCTATGTTTGGAAACTTGACAGAAGCGGAATCTCCGACAAAAACTATAGCAAAGATGATAATAACGGCGGGCTTCGTAGGTTTTTCGGGGACTTTATGCAAAATATTCTTTTACATCGGAACCGTTCCTTTTGAAGCGTTTATGAATGCCTCTGATTCTTTTACGGACTTTAGTGAAACATGGGACGATTTAATGGCAATGGACAGCCCATTAGATGCATTTACTGCTTCGACGACATTTGCAGACAGCGCAATGATATTGATGGGTGTAAGTGGACTACTTCCATTTATATTTATAGTTGCATTCTCTGTTTTAATGCAAGAGTTTTTTAAGCTAATGTGTGAAGCGGTGGAAAGATATGTGATTCTTGGCATCTTATCAATGTTTGCACCAGTGTGCATCTCAACTGGTGTAAGTAAGAGTACTCAAAGAATTTGTTTTTCCTGGGTCAATATGATGATATCTCAGACGATCCTTATGTCAATGAACGTCATTTTTTTAAAGGGATTCTGCTCAGGCATATCAAGGATGTTTAGGTTACTTCTGGGAACAACAGCAGGAACAGGCGAAACGGGACTAGGAACTGATTTCACATTTTTTACGGCACCTGTCGCTTGGCTTATGGTGGTAGCTTGGCTCAAGGTCGGACAACGAATGGACGAATACATGAATTTGCTTGGAATGACAGCTGCTATCTCAGGCGGTGGCTTTGGAGCAGGCATACTAGGTGGTATCGATAGAGGAGTTCGTGACGCCAATCCTTGGTATAATAACGCTCATAACACTCAATTTGGACGCCCCGGAGCTCCACGTTCTCCATTTTCTTTTGGAGCTTTATTTGGTAGCAGCAGACAAAGGAAGCAGGAAAATGCAACCGTAAATGGTGGGCCAAGAATGACTACACCTTCTAGCTGGCTCGATAGTATGGCTAAAAGATCAAAAATGGATAGCCGTGACCTTAATGATGCACTAACAAAGGGGCAGACCTTCCGAAGCAAAAGTACAGGAGAAGCAGCGGCAAAGACTTATGGCATAGATACAAAAGGCCTGGGCAAACTTACGGACGCTTGTACGTTTAATGGACGCAATGGCACATTTACTCTTGAGGGGCGTGATGCAAACGGCAATATAACAAGAGCGACATATGCTATCGGACAGGACGGCAAAGCAAGGCTTACAAATGCCGAAGGTAAAAACGCCGCAACTATGTGTGATCACTCAGTAGATAAAACATTTGGTAACAATGCAGCTAATCTTAATTCTGCAAATAATATTGCGGCAGCCGCAAACGTACCGGAAGGACAATATGTTGACGCAAACGGCAACATATATAGAGATGGTGTGTTTGATAAAGATAATGGCGACTCTTATGATAATTTAAGAACCGCAAGTGGAAGAGCAGTGGACGAAAAAGACATTGGCTTTGATAGTCAAGGCAATCTCATTGATAAAAATACTGGTGAACAGGTATATGGAGACATGAAAAACAGTGATGGTTCCGTTACCGAAGGAATTGCTCTTAGTGATTCTAATACCCAGCTTGGACTTAAAGCACAGGGCGAAAATTCTATTGCAAATGGCATCACAGCAAACGATGTTTATGGCACAGCCGTATTTGACGCAAATAATAATGCGGTAGCCGGAGCTACACATCTTGACGAAAATGGCAACGCTATAAATGACGCTGGTGAGATAGTAAGAAATGCTTCTGAGGGTTCTCCTATGCATGAAGGACTTGCAACAGTACAATCACTTAAGGATACTAACTATGGTGAGAGTGGGCACTTAACAGAAGCGGCTACATCAAGTGATCTTCAGGGCTTTATCCACTCAGGGCAGGCTGTACCTGGAGCTGTTGGAGTTAATAGCAGTGGCAATGCTATCGACTATAAAGGAAATGAGATCACAGATAAGTTTGGCCAGGCTATAAAGGCAGAACAGGACGATTCAGGCACAATTACATCAACTGCAAACAACGTAATGATGTCTGAAGGAACTGCGGGGTGCTCATACTTCTCAGCCGATGGTAAGGCTTATGATTATAATGATTGTAGCGCAAATGTATCAGATAAAAACTTTGCGGCAATGGGCAGAACAGCGTATGTCGCTGGTACAGCAGCGGACGGCACAGAAGGAAACTTCCGAATAACTCAGCCAGAAAAGAGCTTTATAAAAGACGGAGACAGCTTTATTGAAGATCCTAATGGTACATATAAGATGAATGCTGCGCCCGCATCTGAGGGACAGCAGTATTTTGAGCCAAAGTACAACCCTGATAATAGTATGGAGGTATCGACAAAGAGTTCTTCTGTAGCCATGAGCAATTGTTCTCGTTTGGGCGATGAATCTGCTATTGATACGAACTATATTGCCGCTGGCACAAGCAAGAACGTATCTATAGCAGGCACAGACGTTGCTACAATGGAAGTAAACGGACGACAGTTGCAAGTTCATAGCAACAGCATAAGTAATGGCCATGTTTCCGCCAACGATAACGGCAGCATAAGCTTCTGTGACCCTGATCACGAAGGCAACATCATAAGAGCAAAACCAGATAATGATACCGTGTATATGGCAAGGTCTCAATGTTGTGGTGGAGATATAAAAAATGGCTCAGCAATATTCGACGATATGGACATTGTAAGCTATAATGATGGCCGGACAGTAACAAGAAGTGAAGGATGCCTCAGAGATATGTACGACACACAGACTCTTCCTGAAGATCAAATTACAAAAATGGAGAATAATCCAGCATATACACACATTGTGGATAAGGATACTGATATGTATATGCGCATCAGAGAGGGAAGTGCTCCGGAAAGTAAAATATGGTCACAAAATGTAGGTGAAACACTTACAGGAGAAAGGCTTGACAGATTCAAGGAAAGAACAGGCCTTGCAGGTATTAACGCAGATGAATTTCGTGTTCGTGACAATTGCATTCTTGCTTTTTCTCCTTCGAGAAGAGACGAAAATGGTAATATCAAGGGCGTTATAATTACAGCCGATAATGTTTGCTTTGACAATAGTTCAAAGAAAACTGGCTATGACGGCTTTAGCTCCAATGCAACTCCATGCACATATACCATAGGGGGAAACAATAAGGTCGAATTTACAGACGCAGCAAAGGCTAAATTTAATGCTGTGCTCGCTAAAACTGGCGACAGCAGGCCTGATAAAGTATCTACCATTATCTCTAGCAAACGTATAGTCCCAACGAGTTTTGATAGAGAAAAACTAAAAACACCGTATCCAAGGCGCCGAGATGATGATTGGGACGAGGACGATCTGTAAAGTTTAAAAGCATTACAACAGCTAATAAGAAAAGTCGAGCCGACAAGTTTAATGACTTGTCGGCTCGATTGCTATAATCAATGTGCAAAAAAAACTAATTTGAAACCTTTGCAGATGTAACGTGAATGCTTTTAGTATCCTTGTTGCTTATAAAGAACTTGTATTGACCGTCAGCAGGGATAGTAGCTTTGCAAGTGTAAACATATCCGCTCCCGGAAGAAGATACTGAGTGCCATACGTTTGTGTATTTAGAGCCCTGATAATATCCACAAGTGAGACTTGCTTTTTCTTTAGTATAGAACGTAAATGTCACTGATGAACCTTTACTGAAAGTCCAACCATTATTACCCGACGAGAAACCCATTGTAGAGCCTGAAGATATTGTACAGGCGCCAAAGTTTGAAGTAGCCCTTGTATTTTGAACCCCAAAAATTACTGGATGCGGCTCAGTATAAGTGAATTCATCATTTGACGCACTTACTCCCATTGCCGTTGTCATTGTAAGCATTGCCGCCATAGCAAACGCTGCTATCTTCTTTTTCATTAAAATCACCTTGACTTTCACTTTTTGATTTCTAAATTGTCTGCGTATATATAATTACAAGCCCAGTTATTTATGTAAAAAGAGTATTCACCATCTTCTGGAGCTGTAATTGTTACCGTTTCTGCTGTATATCTATCTCTTTCCAAAGGAACCTTTTTATTCCCAATGTAATATCCTATTTCCAATATCTCTCCCTCTTTATTTGAATCATCGTTTGACAGGTCCAACGAAAAGGATAGACTGGCTTCTTGTCCTTCCTTCAAATGAATATTTTCCGTCTTTATGGAGTATCCGTTATATACTGATTGTGTTTGAAATGCTTGCATTGTATGAGGTTCTGTTACAAACGCAAAGCCTGCTGTTCCAACAGTTAGTAATAGAGCTAGTGACACTACAAGCGAAGGGAAAAGGCTCTTATTGTTTTTTGACCTATACATGGCCTGAATTCTTGTAATAGTAAAATCCTTGTCTGAAAAAAGTCTTAAGAACTGAGAACTATTCTGAGAATTGAAACAGCCGTCTACAAGAAGCTTGCAGTAGTTATATCTTTGATTTGTCAAAGATACAACTTGTTCATCGACAGATATTTCTGAAAGCAATATCATATTTTTTAAGTATAAATAAACAAAAGGATTAAACCAACATAGAATAGATAATATGTGCAAAAAGCATCTTGTAAAATGATCTTTCTGTCTATAATGCGAGATTTCATGTGAATAAATAAGAGCCAGATCTTCTTCTTTTTGGTCAATTGGCACGATTATTTGAGGCTTTAATATTCCGAACAACATTGGCTCGTATATTCCATAACATTTATATGCTTTTATTGATTTATGCTCATTTACTGTGATATCCTCTATATAAATGCCCCATCTGTTTATATAGTTTTTTACCTTGGCATTCTTATATATTAAAATGCCAAGCTCAAATAAAACAACAGCTAGATACAAGACGATAACCACAGTAAAAAAAGAGGATGATGTATGGCCTGTTTTAATAACATCAGTTGGCTCTGGAAATGGAACATCCCACACGACAGAACAGTTTAGCTTTTCCATAAATAAGCCGCCTTTAAACGGGAACACTGCTAAGAGTGTAGCTATACACAATCCTTTATAATAGTTCTTTTTATAAGTGTTTGTATGTTTTATTACACAAGAAAGCAAAAATAAAATTGATAAAATGACGTTTACACGCAAAAGGTATATAACCATATAATTTCTTCCTTTACTTATTTTTTTGCTCATTAATATACTCTTTTATCTGTTGAGTAGTTTTATCACTTGGCGTAACAGCGAGATATGACCGGCTCCACAGATGTCCATTATATAACTCCTGCTTAAGTTCGGGGTGGTGGAATAACAAACGCCTTGCAATCTGACCTTTTATAGCCTTGATTGCATCTGACAATCTTTGTTGGGGATTACAATCAACAAACAGATGAATATAGTCAGGCTTTATTTTTATATCATTCGGAATCATCCCCAGCGACCTCAGTATTTCCAGAAGATATCCCTTGATTTCTTCGACAATAAGCCCTTCGAGTATTGGCATGGCATTATTTATCATTAAAACAATATGATACTGTATCGAATATACATGCCCACGGCCATACGATAGGCTTTCTTTTATTGAATGAACCATTTTATTTTCTACATTAATATTATGCAACACGCCTTCTTCTTTTCCAACTTTACTTTTGAAATTATTTTCCTTATTTAAAATTTTATTTATTAGAATAGCTTCTTTTTCTTTGTATTCGTCTTTTGTAATCAAAATTTTGCATTTTTGATTTCTCGTATAATGGCCACCGATCATTTCTATAAAGCCATGATCCTCGAGACGTTTCATTGTATTGTGGATCGAATTAGTCTTATCAATATACTTTTTCAAAAGCATATACACGTTATTTATTATCAACGTATTTTTAAGTTCTGCTTCGGTCCATAAAATACTCATTATTTTAAATTGTACTCTTTTTAATCTTTTCATTCGAAATCTCCGGATATTCTTTTTAAAATTAAAATATGATATAATCTTATTATATCATAAATCTTAGAATATATGATTTACCAAAAAATGAAAGAAAGGACGTGTGATAGTTGGCAGCTAATGAAGAATTGGAAAACGATAAAGGAAAACACAAACAAAGTTTACGAGAACGTCTGGCAAATACATCATCCGGGGCAACTGGTGGAAGCTCGTCCAATCATACAAGAGACGTCGGCGATGATATAGAAAAATACGCAAACAAACATAAAGATATGCTATCCAAAAAAGATAGCGGGGATTCTAAAAATGTCGCAGATGGGGCTAATAAAGAAGGCAACAATAATAAAAAGGAAAGAGATGCCTCCGCCTTACACAACGGCATAGATAGTATGGGGCATGGAGAGTCTGCTAGAACGAGAGATGTCGTCGATGATGTTAAAAACACAGCGGAAAAGCATAAAAATCTTCTTCACAAAAACCAAGAAAGTCAAGACAACAAAAAGTCCTGGGGTTCAAAAGCCAAAATTTTAGCTTCTATTATAGGAAAAAAGATACCAGGAGCGGATAAACTGATTGATTCAGCAAGTGGTGGAAAATCCTTTGTTTCAAAGCTTTTCCTGGCAATGATATCCTTTGCACTTTTACTTCTTCCTATGATGTTGGTTCTTTGTCTTGCTGTTATAATGGCGGCACTAAAATTTGTTGTCAATTTTATCAAAGCAATAATTACAGATATTTTTGGAATACAAGATAATGAATGGGGAATATCCAGTAAAGGACAAGATGATTTTGAGAAATATTGTCCTAACGACGCATATAAGGAAATAGCTAATTGCTTTTCGACAGTAATTGGAGACGCATATGGAGAACTTACAAACCGGTGGGAAGATAATCTTCGTTCGTGCTGGGTTGGAGATGTAAGTGCAGTATCAGATGCTTATGGCTTTGGAAACACAATGGCCGATGATAGGCGAGTGTTTGACGATGAGCATATAAATGATTGGGGTTGGTCTTTAGCTCCAAACATCGATCACTATTATGACCCTGTTCAACGCACTTACAGAACAAGGTATGGCTTTGAGTATTATTATGATGAAAATGGCAACGGCCCTTATGATATTGGGGAAGGGCACGAAGCGGTTGATTCTTATGCTGACAACTGGGCAAGTAATAACTATAGCGAACAATTTCCAAATGGGCCTATCTTAAGGGATACGAACGGAGAGCTCGCTTACGAGCAAACAGATGACGGCATTGAGTACACCTATCTAACAGGACATGAGAGCTTTTTTAACTATGAAATAAGCAGTGATGCTCTTATAGATCAGTGCGACGGTGGACAAATAAGAGATATGGCATATCTCGTCTGCGCATATAATATGGCAACGTGCGAACTACCACTATCATCAAGTAGCAGTTGGTTCGCAGCTACCTTTAATAGCTATAGGTGGGATATAACAGAAAGAATGAAAGGCCATAATATTCAAGCAGCTCTCGAGTCTCTTGTTCCTGAAGAATACAGAGAGGGAATATGGGGTGATAACCCTATCTATTCCGCTGCTAGAGGTATAGCTTGGATATGCGACCAGGGTAATGTTATTCTTTCTTATCTCATGTCATTTATTGGAGTTGATGCAGACGCCATAACAAATAGTTTTTTTCAATACAATGCATACCTTGAAATGCTTGGCTCCTATCAAAGACAAGTTGTAAGATATGTTCGTAAATTTGATATAGACGACTCTGATGAGAATAATGTATCAGTATCCTATTCTGAGGATCAGGACGTGTCAAGAGAAGATTGTGATGATAAGGGAAGCCTTATCTGGCTTAATAAGCCTGTTGCAAAGTCATATGAACTAAACTCACAACTATCCATTGAGCAGAAAAATGATGATACAAGTGTGGGCCATAGGAACGATTATTTCTTCTACCAGAATGGAAACCAAGGTGCAACATATGATATGCCTACTGTAACATATAACTCTGACGAAGATAGAGCTATGTATTATTACAATAACTATCTTAATAACCGAATCACGTTTAGTGATTCCAACAGACGCCTAGTAAGACTTGATCAGGGTAATGTAACAATTGGCTGGGGAAACTATGACAGAGACGGACATAGAGAAGTGCGACTGAATCCGCCTGACTATGATGGCCTTTCAAGCACAGATACTGTCAATAACCGTTTCGGCTGGAATACATTAAGAGATACAATAGGTGATAGCAGCGTATTTACTATAAATAACTTTTTCAAGATTGCACTTGCGTATAACGGAGATAATAACGCACATATTGCAAAAGTTGGAGTTACTGATATTGCCGCTGAGCGTACACAAATAAGAACGGCTGATAATGGAGAGGCAGTTTCTGCTTTCACAAACTACTCCTCAACTACGGATGATTTCCATAATTATTTTTCAACCAATAAGTGTACATCCGATGATAACAAAAAACTATATTTTGTATATTTTGATTTTCCGATCGGGACAAATCCTCACACAGGAGAGATGAACTATAGACCCATACTTTGTATGCTTGTTAAAGATAGCAGCGTTTCAGGCGACTCGTTGGGCAAAAATGGAGTTAATTTTGCTTCATTGCCGGCATATAGCTATTATCTTGATGACCTATGCGTTTGCCCAAATGGTACTCCTTCTGCAAGTGATTTATACGGAATAATAAGAGTAAATGATGATAATCTTGAAGACGCATATAACAGATATTCAAATGGATTTACAATAAACGTTGGCGATCTATCTGTAGAGGAGACAGGCACAGTAACAAGATCATTTGATATGACAGTTCGTATTCCTACGACAGCTTCATATAATATGTATTATATGCGTGCATACGGAAGCCCAGTAAATACGAACGGCATTATATTTTTACTGTTTGCCTATGGTCAATACAAAGACGTTGACGGAAATGATTATGACTATTATAGTGATGATCTGCAGGAGTTCAAGCTTTGTGAATATACTGATGAAAACGGAGTTAAGCATACTCCAGAAACAGATGATCCTATAAAGGTTTCTTCTTTAGGTCTTGTAGATACTAACGGCAATACTATTACGTCCCTTTCTAAGCGTTGGCTTGACGCAAATGGTGTTCAGTATCAACCGGCTTATTACAATGTAACGAAATATAAATATACTTGTGGTTCTTGCGGCAGTGCACAAACCTGTAAAGGTTCTGCCGAAGACTCATACTGGATGGCAGATCCTAATGGGACTTGCCAAGGCGGTTGTGGAGCAGGTATTGCAAAGGAAGAATCTATTATTTCAAAGATACAAAATTTAGTTACAAACGACGATGGAACAACTTCAACGGAGTCACAGGGCGAAAACATACAGCTTACTGTTAAAGGTGACACAGCATATGTAAAGGCAAAATATGATTCTGCAGGAAAGTTTATAGGCTATTCTTATGTATCTGTTCAAGATAAGATAAATGAAAATACTGCCGCTCTTATTGAGGATATAGAAGAAGCTCGTAATGACGCAGAAAATGACAACTCCTATTCTACGGGAGACTTCTCTTGGATATCCACAAGAAACATTCGCATAACCGGGCTTTCACAAAGCGAAGCGAGAGATGTATGGGATAAGACGTGTCAAATAATCGATGATAGTTGCTCCAGCAATTATTTAAGAATAGGCAATGTGGAATCTAGTGACTATTCTGCTTTGGGAAGATATAAGCTTGGAAAGTACGGTTTGTCTAATTCTGATGCATATGATATGCTGAGGCACTATATCGCTGACAGTTCATATGAATACATCTTGAGGAGTCATAGCGGATTTAATGACTTGAGTACTGCGGAAAGAGAAGGTATCTTAAGAAACAACAATCAGTATAGTGCTGTTTCTATCATTTACACGACCTGGAGAGATTACGCTCCTCATTGTGACCAGAATGACCCATTCTTTATGATAAATGATACATACTGGACAAGCACAAACAGAACATTCCCATATCAGTCAACAACAGAAGAAGGCAAACAACAGGAGCGAGAAGAATTTAAGCAGGCATTATCTGTTCTTCTCTCAAGTGATGTTGGACGTTTGGGACAAGCTGAATGGTTTGCAGATCAGGTTAAGGATGTTCTGGAATATGTGGCAGACAACTGTTTTGCAGCAGAAGATACAGAGGTAAATGAAGCTCTCCTTGCTTATTTGTCATCAATGCCATTTAAGCTTTATAGTGAAGGCGGATATAATGTTTCTTCTTTTGGAAGCACTGAAATGTTTACCGGCCAAAATTTGAGGTGCGATATAGGATATAACACTATCTACTATGATAATGGAAATTCTTCAAATCTCAGATGTTCGTTGAGAGGGTTGCATGTAAGATTTGCAAGAAATTCAGGTCAACCAATAGATAACAATGATATGCAGGACATTTATGATAAAATTGTTGAGAAATTTGAAATAGATCCAACTCAAAATCCTTATGGTCAACAATAGCTATTAAGGAAATATTTCTTTGTGTTATTATAAGCACATAGAAATATGAATTTAAGTGCAGAGTTTTCGTAGCTCTGCACTTTTTTGTTTTCTAAATACAAAAAAAGAGAAGTGAATGATGAAAGTATTTGTAGTAACAATTGATGACGCTGATATAACCAAAGTGCCTGCGGTATTTAGAAAAGAGGAGGAAGCGAAGACTTATCTGATAGAAGGATTCGTCAATCAGTTCGGCAATGACGATGAGGAGATCATAAAAATCGACAAGGCTTTGAAAAAGGCTAAGCTGAATAAGACCCCTAATAAGCCAGACTACTCTCTCCATTTATGGCTCAGAGACCGGGAGGGTATGGAAGATGATGAAGAATATGATGAGAAAGAGTACGAATATACAGAAGAAGATGACAAACTGTACGATGATAACGGCATTGATGCGGCAAAAGAACATCTTAAAGATCTGCTTATGGGTCATACTCTCGAAGGAAATGATTTCTATTTCAACGGAAAAGAAGCATATTGCTTTGGTTTTTGGAACGACTATGAGCACGTACTTCCTTGGTTGGGGAGTATCTATGAACTCGATGTTTAGGGTCAAAGGTATTGACAAATTTCTTTTTTTGTGCTATTATGAGCACATAGAAATATAAATTTAAGTGCAGAGTTTTCGTAGCTCTGCACTTTTTTGTTTTCTAAATATAAAGTGAAAAGGAGAAATGGTTATGAAAATATATGTTATTTGTCAGAACGATGAAGAAACGGCAATTTATACGCCGGAAATTTTTAAAGACGAGGAAAAGGCTCTCGCCTACCTTAGAAAGGAATTTATCGATAACTTGGCCCTTGAGGATCTATTTAATATTGGGAAAAGAAACAGCCGAAAAGAACGGACTTTCAGAAGAAGAGCAGGGTTATTATGAAGGACTGCTCAAAAGCAATTAATCTAAAAGGAGGAAACTATTATGACTTTACGTCTTAATGAAGAAAAAATAAGTGCCAAAACTTCCGTCTTGGTATATACTCAGGTGGAGAACGGAAATGAATACACTGCTATTGCAGCTGTATATGATGCAGATAAGGGGGAAAAAGAAGAGGTTTGCAGATATCCTGCAACTTACAGAAATTTTGTCCGTTGTTTGGGCGCCTATCTCGCAAGAGCATACAACGTGCCCGTCGCAGAAATGTGATATAATACAGATAAGGAGGCATCGCTATGGACACAATAAGAAAATGCGTACAAGAAAGAAACGAAGCCCTTGGTTCTCTTGATGAGGGAAAAATCAAGGCATATATGAAAAAATACGGATGTGATGATATTCCAGAACCGTATTTCTGGCCATCGATACACAAGGCTCGACTTCAGATAGGAAGCCTATCAGAAGAAGAAAAAGAAATATCAAGGGAATGGCTTATAGAACATGGTTATTCGACAGAGGTAAACTATGAATAAAAGGGAAGTTATTATATCTATCAAACCGACTTGGTGTAAGCTTATTGCTAACGGTGAGAAGGTATATGAAATAAGAAAAAGAGCACCAAAAGAGGAAACACCATTCAAAGCATATATATATTGCTCGATGAAGAACACTTCAGATCCGCAACAGTATATGGAACTTCATACAGATACAAAGATATACAAATGCAATGGCCATATAATAGGCGAGTTCATTTGTGATGATATTGTTTGTTTGAAGTGGGCGGAAAACAGTGAATTGCAGAATGTTTCAAAAGGAGCAAAACTTTCAATAGCCGAGATCAGCAACTATGGCGGTGTATATGCCTGGCATATATCGCATTTCAAAATATACGATGCACCTAAAAACATATCAGAGTTTGGACTTGTAAGAGCTCCACAAAGTTGGTGCTATTCAAAAAAAATTCTTGACATTAGCAGCGGCATATGCTATAATAAGGGTGGAAAATAATCGTAAAAGTTCAGAGTCTCAATATTGAGCTCTGAACTTTTTTGTTTTCAAATAAAAAAGGGGGCAAATATTATGAATGTATCAAAACATCTTGCTATAAATGGCATGGAACGATGTATCAGGGATGAAAAAGGACGCATTGTTGTTTGGTGTGTCGGATATAGTGACGATGAATTAAAAAATATTATAAAACGACATACTGGATGGTATTTCAGTATTGCTACAATTCAATAAAGAATAGGAGAAAATTGAATGGAAATCAAAAGAATAGAAACTAAAGAAATGCCACTTGCTTTTGCTGAGCATATAGCAGCTCGACAGATGGTTGATAAGGAGAGCCAAATTGCTCTCGAAATCGGATCTGAAAAGCTTGAACTTTGGAAACTTGTGAAGAAAGGCAATATCTCCATCGATTCGGTTTTAAACAGAATCAAATCTTTCTTTTCCAATAATGGCGTTTCTATTGTAGGAAAATCGGCTGAAAGTGTTTCAAACTCGATTTCAAACATCTATTACACAAAACTGTACCTATATCTTACAGCTTTTTTGAATAATGATTGCTCAAACGAGTATATTTGCGAGGCTGAGCTTGACGAGGATATAGCGACGGACGATCTAGACTTTGACACTTTTGAGAAAGTGGCTAAAAGAGTAGAAGAGATTGGCGAAGTTCAGGCACAAGTTGCTTTTGAAAGATGTGATAAGGAAAGTATTAGAGAAGCAGGACTTTCTAATTATAAACACGTTGAAGATATTATCCAGCAAACTAGCTGGGAGGTTTACGGCCCACATAGGCGTTTTCCAAACGAGGTAGAATGTCCAGACATATGTGGAAGGCTTCTTAAGGTCTTTGAAACTTTGTATATTTCCCCTTATATAAAAAAGAAAGAGGATGAAAACCAGACGGCATATTCAGTCGATCCATACGATTTCAAAGATTATGAAAACATCTGCTATAGCCTGCTTGATGCTCGTTATATCGAGTCTTTCTATGATGTGTATACTCTGTATAAGATCGAGCCTGATCACTATACAGAGTTATATTCAGTGTGAGAGGTGAAAAAATGGACAGAGATTCTATTATAAGCATATTCAAAGAATACTATAACAAATGCACTGAAGAAGAACAGTTGCTTGTTCTAAACATCTTTTCGGACATTCTTGATGTTTCGGTAGATTCACTTATGGAAATGCTATAATTCATATTATGATCAGTAAAGCGCACGCTTCCTTATTATATAAAGGGGGGCGTGTGCTTTGCTTTTTAAAAAAAAGCACTAACTCTAATAAAAAAAGCACCGTGAGCTATTGCTTTTTTAAAAAAAATGTGGAATATATATAATAGGTAAGAATAAAAGAAGAAAGGAATTTGCATAATGGCATCAGACAAAGATTATAAAACATCAACTACATATATAATTCCACATAATTATGATGACTCTGGTCGCTTCTTTAACGGGCTATTAAAAATAAGAAACACCATAGAAGGCGTTATCATCGGCGGACTTATTTTTCTTTTTGAACTATTGATTATATATCCACTCTTTAGTGTACAAATTAATTTGCTAATAGCACTATTTACAATTGTGCCAGCTCTTGTTGCGTGTATAATGGGGATTAACGGCGATTGTTGCACTATTTTTATAAAAACTCTTTTTGTATATATAAAAAACAAGCGTAAATTAAGATTTAGGAGAATTTATAATGAGAAAAACAAAGAACAGCAGGAATAGTGCGAATTTTTGGGAAATTCCTGAATTTGAACAAGCTGACACGGCAAGAAAGCGGAAAAGCCAAAGACACCATGCGGATGAAGTCAAAGTAAAAGAAAAGAAAGAAAAAGAAGTAACTCAGTATGTTCAGGATTATATCAACATAAAAGATATAAGAAATGGCATTATCGAAACGCTTGATGGTAATTATGTAAAAATACTCGAAGTAGAACCTATAAACTTCATGCTCAGAAGCCCCGAAGAACAGGATATCGTAATATATAACTATGCTAGTTGGCTGAGAATTGCCAATATTGACGTTCAGTTTAAGTCTATAACCAAGAAAGCTGATACAGAAAGACACTTAAAAATGCTCAAAAAGGAAATTGCAAAAGAACCTAATGAGCAAACAAAAGAACTGGCAAAAGCGTACATCAAACTTGTAAAAGATGTTGGAAGCAAGGAAGCTCTTACTAGACGTTTCTTTATAATTTTAAAATACGAACCAACAACAAATGCTCAAGCAATAAATGCAGATTATAATGATATATATAAAACCCTTACCATTGCTGCTCAAGATGCAAAAAAATATCTTTCAAAATGCGGAAATTCAATAGTTGAACCAGAAAACGAAGACGTTTTTCTGTGTGAAATATTGTATATGTTCTATAACAGGCGCTCATCTGTCGAAGAGTCATTTAAAGATAGAGTTAAAAAAGTCGTAGGCGATACTATGGTAGCAAGTGGCCGAGTCCTTGGCAGAGACGAACCACCGGCTATTCCAGTTGTTAATTATATTGCACCAAGAGGGCTGGATCTTACTCATACAAAATATATAGTCATGGACGGAATGTACTTTACTTTTGTATATCTTGACCCTGATCAATATCCAGATACAGTACATGCTGGTTGGATGTCCAGCTTTGTTAATGCTGGAGAGGGAATAGATGTTGATTTGTTTTTTCATAAGATGAGTACAAGTAAAATAAGAGATAAGGTTCTGACAAAAGTTCGTCTTAATAATATCAAAAGAAAGCATATGTATGATACATCTTCAGATTATGATGATGTAGAGAGCTCTATCAACAGCGGATATTACATATCAAAAATGCTGAAAACGGACGAACTCATATATATGAGTATACTTATAACCATAAGTGCAAAAACATATGACGCCCTTATGGAAAGGAAAAGGGCATTTATTGATTATGTAAAGGCGCAGACAATGGATTGTCACGAGCTTCCATTTAGGCAAGAGCAAGCCCTCAATAGTGTAACTCCACTTTTACAGCTTGATAAGGACATATATAAGAAAAGCAGAATTAACATAATGACAACGGACGCTGCTAGTACATATATGTTTACTTCATTTGAAATGTCTGATGACAATGGAATTTTGCTTGGAATAAATCAGTTCAACTCGTCCCTTTGTATACTCGATATATTTAATTCCAGAGTATATAAGAACGCAAATATGTGTATTCTTGGAACTTCTGGAGCGGGAAAGACCTTTACAATACAGCTTATGGCTCTAAGAATGAGGATGAGAGGCATCCAATCGTTTATCATTGCTCCTCTTAAAGGACACGAGTTCAGACGAGCGTGCAATAATATTGGTGGAAAATACGTTAAGATAAATGCTGGATCACCTCAATGCATTAACATAATGGAGATAAGAGTGCCGGACCGCTCAGCGGATATTCTTCTTGAGGGACAAGATTCGTTGGTAGAGGACTCTCTTCTGGCAAAAAAGATGCAACAGCTCACTATCTTCTTTTCTCTTCTTATTGCAGACATGACGAACGAGGAAGCTCAGCTTCTTGATGAAGCTGTTATAGATACTTATGCAAGAAAAGGTATAACAACAGATAATAGCACACTATATGACGAAAATGATCCTTCGAAACTCAAAGAAATGCCTATTCTCGGTGATTTGTATGTGCTACTTGACAACAATCCAGACACAAAGAGACTAGCAACAATCCTTGGACGCTTTGTAAAAGGTTCTGCAAGATCATTTAACCAGCAAACGAACGTAGACCTCAATAACAAATATATCGTATTTGATATTTCTGAATTGCAGGGTTCTTTGCTTCCAGTAGGAATGTTTATTGTTCTTGACTATGTTTGGGATAAGGTAAAAGAGGACCGTACAAAGAAAAAAGCAGTCTTTATAGATGAGATTTGGAAACTCATAGGCGCATCATCAAACAAATTTGCAGCAGAATTTGTTTTGGAAATTTGGAAGATAATCAGAGGTTATGGTGGAGCTGCCATTGCAGGTACTCAGGATCTTACCGACTTTTTTGCATTAGAAGACGGCAAGTATGGCAAGGGTATTATAAATAACAGCAAAACAAAAATAATTCTTAATCTCGAACCAGATGAAGCAGATACAGTGCGTGACAGCTTAAAATTATCAGATACAGAATATACAAATATCGTTACATTTGAGCGTGGCGAAGGGCTTATAGCTTCAAATAACAATAAAGTAAGAGTACATATAAAGCCTTCCAAAACAGAGGAAATGCTTATTACCACAGATAGAGCAGAACTTGAGGCACAGGCTAAAGAAAAGGTTGCGGAAGCAAGAAGAGCAGAAAAGAAAGCAAGAGACGAGCAACTTGCAGCTAAGAGGAAACAAGCTCAGTCGCAAGAACAGACAAATACACAGTTGAAGGAGGGCTTGCTCGCAAGGGCAGTAAAAGACCATGATTGATAACATACAGCCAGAAGAAAAATTAATACGAGAGATAATGGGCGAATTTGGATGTATAACCTGGTTGCAAGGAATGCAATTTTTGAAGTTCAGAAACAAAGACCCTGAAACATCACAGCTTATCCTAAGAAACCTTAAGAAAAGACAATATCTTTTTGAAGCTTCAGACGGATATATAACGATCAACCCGCACGTTGAAAAAGATCAAAATATGATCGATGCCATTTGGGTGCTTATTCATCTTATGCAAAAGCAGGTAACTAAGCTTGGAGACTTTTATATCGCACGTTATCCAGCACAAGTAGACTGCATATCTAATAAGCATCAATATGAGATTGCTTGTATAAATCAAGATAATACATTTGTAATAACGCAATTATTATCGCCTCAGAGACAAACAACAAATAAGAAAGTAGAGGACGAACCTACTCGTTTTATATTTGTGTGCAGAGATAAAAAGAGCGTAGTTGAAGGTGTAAAAAAGGTTCCAGAACAGTTTAGAGACGGAAGAAGTGTTGCGTTTGCACTTATTAGCTATCCGGTTGGCTCCGCTGACGCTGAGTTAAGCGTGCCTTCTATTACTCTTAACTCATGTAGATAATGCTTAAGGATGATAATCTATGCGAACAGACCTAATATTTATAAAAGATAAAGCGGCAGAGATAATTGATGATATAAACTCGCTGGATAACATAAAGAAAATTGGAATCAGTCAGTTTATTGAAACATCATACAACATACAGAAAAATGCTGAAAAATTATGTTTAAGTGCCAGATTGCTTCCTTTAAAGAGCGGTTTTTCAAAAGCCAAACAAGAGATAGAAAAAACAATGATAAAAGAAACTGGCATATGTGTAGGACTGCTGAATCAGAAGTGGATAAAGATTACTCTTCCTGCTCTTCTGCCAAAGAAAGAAACAGGCGGCGTTGAGTACATAAGGGATTCTCTTAACGTAGCTCTAAATGAATATATGAAAAAGCACGAACGGGAATTAATGAAAGAACCGGTCATAATGATTTTTCATCATATATACTCAAGTACACATAAAAGCAGACGATATAGAGACCACGATAATATAGAAATAAACGCAGTTGCAGATGTAGTAACTCTTAATTTTCTTACAGACGATAACCCTAATTATTGTCAACATTTTCAATACACTACGCTCGGGGAAACAGATCATACTGAGATATATCTAATTCCAACTACTGATTTTTCAGAATGGGTTTCTGAATTTTATGAGTATGATATGGAAAAACAAGAAGGGAAGTGAAAACAGGTGAAACTCAGATTTGCGGAGGGGACCATCGTCCGCAACGTCTTATACAGTATTGCTCTCGGCGGGTGTTTTCCAGTAAAGGCAGCTGAAATACTTGGCTATAAGGTCACTATACAGCGTATAATTCGTCGCATGAGGGACGAGAAGTATGTATTGTACTATGATGTCCCTTGCCGGTGCGTAACGCTAAGTTCCTATGGAGTAAAAAAACTTAAGGAGATAAGTCTGGAAAGATATGAACATTATAACCAAACAAATCAATCAGGCAATTCTTATGTGTTTTCTGGCTTAAAAAATGACAACATTGATGAAATGCGAAAAGCTAGAAGAATGATATATCAATCAGAGATACTTTGTATGCTTGATTCTCTTGGAGTAAGTTGTTGGCTTTTTGACAAGCCAGAACTAACAGTTCAAAATAAAAACCAAGTCATTACAAAGAATGATAGTATTTATTATACAAGCATTGAACTTAAGGGTGTAGATCAGCGAAAACAAGAAAGCAAATATCAGCACACTCGTTGTTATGGGCTTCTTTTCTGCCCAGGCGGTATATATATGGTATATAACGTTGGGGCTGGTAAAATAGACTGGAATAAATATGGAGAAAACAAAATGTTGCTCCACGCTGAAGATATTGTAACTCACAATTATGTTACGACTGGCAAATATGAAATAAAGGATGCTATTCTTTATATAAAGAATTATAGTCTTCTTGCCGAAATACTATCTGCCTCTGAAAATAAAAATGCCAAACGCAAGTACGAATTTTTATCCTTTGATAATAATTTTGAAAATATGTACTGTATTCCAGTGGACATATTCGGCAAAATGGTTACACAGCTATTGTTACTGCCAGATCATCACAAGTTAATACTTGATTATGTTTTTGAAGATGATGACTATAACAGAAACGTTAATGAGTATATAGACTGCGACGCAAAGAAAAATGATGAGTATTACTTCTCTTTTCTTGAATGTAATATAAGCAGGCTTAAAAACATTAAACTTGCTATGTCGTTTGATCCGAATTTGTCCTATAAATATCACATCTTTTGTTATCAATGGCAAGTTGATATGCTAAAAGAGTATATTCCTCAGGACGTTCACTTACACATTATAAATGAGCAGAACTTACTGGAGTATGCTATAACACTATAATTTGTGGTATTATATAAATAGGGAGTGATAAGTATAAAAAAGAAAATTGCAATAATATTTTCCACACTTCTTGTTGGAGCATATATTGCAGGAATAGTGATTCAATATGTTAAACCCGATGTGCGACAAGTATCAGCAGGAGACGCCTGGAATGTAATAAATGTGCCAGTTACATTTAATATATTCAAATGCATTATTTATTGTTTTTCAGATACAATAGGTTTATTAATTCTTGCTCTTATCATGTTGGTATTAATAACAATTGGTTTTTTCTCGTTCTTTTCAAAGGATAAAGCAAAATCGCAAGATGAGAGAAATTTTACTATTTCTGAAAAAGGAACATATGGTACAGCTGATTGGCTTTCAGATGATGAAGCAAAAGAGGTGTTGGATTTCAAACCAATTGAAGAAACGACTGGAACAATATTAGGCAGGAAAAACGGCTTGGTTATAAGTTTTCCAGAAAAGTCTCGACTTAATAGGCATATTGCAACATTCGGTGCTTCAGGAACAGGTAAATCCCGTGGTTTCTCTATAAATCACATCATACAGTGTGCGCTAAGAGGAGAATCGATAATAGCAACAGACCCGAAAGGCGAGCTGTTTAAAGAAATGGCTCCATATTTGAGATCAAAAGGGTTTGAAGTACACGTTTTTGACCTTGTAGACCCTGAGTATTCGGACTCATGGGCCTGTTTGCACGAAATCATTTCAGAACCTAAAAAAGCCGATCTTATGGCACAAACATTCTGTAATGTAATCATAATGAATACAGGCGGAAAAACAGGAGGAGACTTCTGGGATAATGCAGAGCTCAACCTTCTAAAAGCTCTTTCCTTGTATGTTGTTCTTGACGAAAACCGCTCTGAAGAACAAAGAAGCATCGGTGCAGTATATCAGATAATCGTAGATAACGATGAAACAAAGTTGGACGCCCTATTTGATCGTCTGCCGAGAAGTCATCCTGCAATTCAACCATATGGAATATTTAAGAAAGCAGGGAAGATAGCTGGCAACATAATGGTCGGCCTTGGAAATAGACTATCAGCGTTTCAAAATGATATTATAAAAAAAATAACATCTTTTCCTGAAATCGATTTGGAACAACCAGCAAAAGAAAAAACGGCTATATTCGTTATTATGTCAGACCAAGATTCAACGTTTGACTTCCTTTCATCGCTGTTCTTCTCATTCTTATTCATAAGATGTGTAAGGTATGCCGACGTACACGGAAAAGGTGGCAAATGCGATGTTCCTGTCAATTTTATTCTTGATGAGTTCACTAATATCGGACAAATACCAGACTTCACAAAGAAACTCTCTACAATACGTTCAAGAGATTTAAGAGTATCTATGATCTTTCAGAATATCCCTCAGCTGCAGAACAGATATCCTGACGGCCTGTGGGAAGAGATACTTGGCAACTGCGATACTCAGTTGTTCTTAGGCTGTACGGATCAAACTACAGCGGAGTACATATCAGAACGTTCTGGAGAAATGACTATCGATGTTGTAACTGACAGAATAGAAAAACAAGCTATTGCATTGACTCAGACTATCGGTCAGTATGGAGAGTCTACCACAAATGGTAAACGATACTTAATGACTAAAGATGAGGTTATGAGGTTCCCAAATGATGAATGTCTCATAATGATGCGTGGTAAGAACATATACAGAGCCAATAAATTCGATTATTCAAATCATCCTGAGGCTAAAAAGCTAAAACCTGAAAGTATTAAGGATTATGTTCCGCAATGGAAAGCTAATACAGAGGCAAAAGATTCAGAGTCAGAAGATGAATATGACGAAATGTTTGGAAATTCAAACAAAGAAGGAGCAAAAGAAAATTCCGCTGATGAAACAACGGCTCCAGAAACTCCTTCTTATGAGAATAAAAAGGCAGAAGAACAAATAAAAGCTCAAAAAATAATAGAACAAGCTAAAGAAGCAGAAAAGTCCTCATCTACAACAATAAGTGATGATGACGGACTGGACGAATTCTTTGGTTAATATAGACATTCAAACAATCAGACATTTGCGAAAGGAGTTATAAAGAAATTATGACGGACTCAATAAAAGCAGTGAAAAAGGTGCTGGATTTTAAAGCAATAGACAAAACGACCGGGACAATATTAGGAGAAAAAAACGGCTTAGTCATAAGCTTGCCAGAAGAATCACCGGTAAACAAAAATGTTGCAATATTTGGTGCTCCTGGTACTGGTAAATCACGTGGATTCTCTATAAATCACATCATACAATGCGCCTTAAGAGGGGAATCGATAATAGCAGCGGACCCCAAGGGCGAGCTGTTCCATAAAACCGCTTCGTATTTGAGAACAAAAGGGTTTAAAGTTCACGTTTTTGACCTTGTAGACCCTGAATATTCGGACTCTTGGGCTTGCCTACTCGAGATTATTTCGAGCTCTAAGGAAACTGAACGTATGGTGAAGACTTTTTGTAATGCAATCATAATGAATACAGGTGGAAAAGCGAACGGAGACTTCTGGGACAACACAGAACTTAACCTTTTGAAAGCCCTTTCTTTGTATGTTGTTCTTGATGAAAATCGTTCAGAAGCACAAAGAAATATCGGCACAGTATATCAAATGCTTGTAGATAATGATGAAACATCGCTTGATGCTTTATTTGACCGTCTGCCGAAAAGCCATCCTGCGATCCAACCTTATGAAATATTTAAAAAAGCAGGAAGGATAGCTGGAAACATAATGGTTGGTCTTGGAAATAGATTGTCTGTGCTCCAGAATGATAAGATCAAAAAAATCACATCATCCCCTGAAATTGACCTGGAGCAACCAGTTAAAGAAAAAACGGCTATATTCGTAAGATTATCAGACTTTGAGCCAAAACTTGACTTTCTCTCGTCTTTGTTCTTCTCATTCTTATTTATAAGATGTGTAAGATATGCCGATACGCACGGCAAATGTGATGTTCCAGTTAATTTTATTCTTGATGAGTTCAGTTGTATTGGGGAAATCCCCAATTTTGTCGATACGCTATCTCAAATACGTTCCAAAGGTCTAAGCGTATCTATAATATTTCAGAATATTCCTCAGCTTCAAAACAGATACCCAAACGGTTTGTGGGAAGAGCTGCTTAGGTGCTGTGATGTACAGCTATTCTTAGGATGTATAGACGACACTACGGCTAAATACATATCCGAACTTTCCAAAGGAATGGCTATTGACGGAAAGCAATATAGAGAAATCACCAGAACTGACAACAAATATTTAACGCCTGATGATATTATAAGATTCCCGTCAGATGAATGCCACATAATGATACGTGGCGAAAACATTTACAGAGCAAATAAATTTGATTATTCAAATCATCCTGAGGCAAAAAAGTTTAAATTGGAAAGTATTAGGAACCATGTTCCGCAATGGCGAACTAACACAGAAACAAAATAAACATATAAAAATAAAGAGTAAAGCTCTTTAAAATAAACATAGGCATTTAAAACAATCAGATAATTATGAAAGGAGTCATTGACAATGGCTAACGAAGAAATTATGACAACCGCAACAGAAGAAGTAAACGCCTCAACTGAGGCAACGGTAGAGGCTGCAGCAGTAAATGAAAATGCTAACAACGCACAGCAAGAAAATGCAGTGTCTGTTACTGCTGCTGCTGTAAACAAGGCAGTAACAGCAGCTCGCAGACGCAACGCAAGAATTGTTGCTATCGACGAGGACGGCCGCAAGGCCGCAACACAGCGGGATGAAAAAAGAGCTACGTTGCTTGAACTCATCGAGAGCAAGAAAGCTCATAAAATACTCACGGGTACTATGGAAGGTGTGGAAATACTTGATCAGGGCGGTAAGCAGCTCGTTGTAGCAGTACTGCATAATGGTCCATTCAAGGTATTTATTCCTTTAGATGAATGCATCAAAATGCCTGCAACTCCGGCAGGTCGAGACCCTATCGAATATGCTTCATACGTTCTGTCACTTAGACTGGGCTCCGAAATTGACTATATTGTAGCAGGTATAGAAGAAGAAAAGAGACTGGTATACGCATCAAGAACTGCAGCTATGCTTAAAAAGAGAAGACACTACTTCTTTGTTACTGACAGAAGACAGAGACACCGTATCGAAGAAGGTGATATTGTAGAAGCAAGAGTTGTTGCTACAGCAAGAGCCGCTATTGTAGTTGAAGTATGCGGTGTTGAAGCTCCAATCAAGGTTGCTGATCTTGATTGGGCAAGAATACAGGATGCTAAACTGGCATTTACTGTTGGTGATAGGGTTATGTGCAAGGTTATGAACATAGAAAAGAATTCTAAGGAAAGCACCGTTCACTTGGCTCTTTCTCGCAAGGAAACTATTGAAAATCCATATATCATTGCAATGCAGGACTATAATGAGGGCTGCAAATACGTTGGTACGGTTTCTATGGTATCGCCAAGCGGCGTATTCGTACATTTGGCAGCAGGCGTAGATGTGCTCTGCAACTATCCTACCAGTGGCGCTAACCCACAGAGAGGCTCAAGAGTAACTGTAAGAATTACGACTAAAGTTCCTGATCAGGATAGAATATTTGGTGTTATAACACACGTTGGTAATATCATCGGAGGCTAATTTAGCTTGATAATATGCTCCTCACTTTATAGGTGGGGAGCTTTTTTTATAAAAAAAGCGTCCAGCTTGCACATTATGTGGCAAGTTGGACGCTCATTTTAGTTATTTGTTTTCTGCAGTATTACACTCATCAATATTTGATGCATACATATCTGCGACATGCAGCATAAGAGCAAGCGGGAAGTGCTCAAAAGCTGCTCCCAGAGAATAATCTCCAGGTGCTCTGTCATAAGGTCCCATATGGCAGTTGATAGCCACAGCTTCCTCATCTGTAAGCTGTATATACTTTGTTAAAAGAAATACAGACTTGCTGCCGTGTCCGCCAAAACAGAACTTTTCATCTGCCGTGTAGAAAGGAACTTTTTCCCACACGCCTGCCTCGTTCTTTGCATTCCTGTATGAAACTCCATAGAAATTTACCTTGCATACATCGTGGAACAGTGCCACAATAGCAATGGTTTCCTTCATCTCTGCTGGAATATCATCGTACTTGCACTTGCTCAGCAGTACATACTGCTGTACAAGGCGCTTGTACACGTGTATGGAATGTAGGCAAAGTCCTCCTGCTTCACAAAGATGAAATCTGGTTGAAGCAGGGGCTTCATAGAAATCACTCTGTTCAAGCCATTCAAGCAGTTTATCAATTCCATCTCTCTTGATATTTGCTGTTACAAAATCCTTAAAGATCTTTTTATTTTCTTCCATTGAAAATGACATTAAAATTTCCTCCTTTTATTTTTTTATCTATATATGGTCGTATAGCCACTTGACTATTTTGACCATAGCATATGTGTCAAGTTCGCAGTATTTGAGCAATCTATGTCTTAAATACTGCCTTTCTTCCTCAGTTAGTGAATTCATTTTCTTGAAAGCGTCCATAGCCATTTGACCATTTTGGACCATATCAAGATTATGATAATCCAGTTTAGAGTCGTTGGGGAATAAAGCCGGCAGTACATATTTGATGGAATAAGAACCCTTCATCGCTCTCATATATACGTCTTTATTTTTAAACGGGATCATAAGATCCACAAAATGCTTTGTCATGCAAATAAGCTTATCAGAATATTTTGGGAAAGCTTTTGCCATATTAGATATGCAAGACTTTTCAAATGATGCATTATATGCCATTATCGTTGCATTGTCTGGAATATCGCTACAAAGCTGTTCAACAAGAGCTACTCGTGGATCTTCAAACTTATTGTTGCAGTCTGCCAGATATTCCAGATGATAAACAGGGCCTCTTGGAGATAGCTGATAATGCAAGCTATACTGAAAAGGCACTTGCTGATACGGCTTTACCTCGTCAAATAAAGGGACATCTTGTTGAAACGACTCAAAATCAAGATAGTACAACGGGTATTGCAAAGATGGCAAGAACTTTTTCACCTTATTTTTATCGATAAACATAGGAATATTGTTCGCTTCAAAAGCCGCCTGCATAAGGTAATTGCATGACACATTATTCTTGTTATATTCATCATAATAGTCCTTCATCGTAATTATGCCGTTGTTAATGAGCTGTACTTTCTTCTTCCATCCCATTCCGACTATATCAAGTACAGAATATTCAGGAATAGACTGTTCATTTTTGCAATGCAGAATAAATTCACATTCGTGCGGACTTTTACAGCACTCCGAGATCTTGCAGTTTGGACAACTGGCCGTCATAACTTTTTGAAGTTCATTAATTTTGTTTTCTACAAACGGTTGCATAGAAACAAGCTCGTTTGTTACATTTTCAAATTCAAAAAGATCTATAACATTAAGCTGTCCTGTTTTTCCTACAAAATCAGAATTAAGCCTCATATGATAAAACATATTTATTTTATATCCGCTGTGTGATATGACATAATACTGAAAGGCCATATCATCAACGTGCTCAGGCTTTTTTTGAGTGGTGCTTTTAACTTCAAATATATTGAGCGAACCGTCTGGCTCTATTGTAACAACGTCTGCCTGACAATAGCACTCGTTATATATAAAAGCAGCTTCTGCAACAGCCTTTTCTCTTTGGGTGAGCAATTTTTTTGTTTTGCCGACCATAGCAAACAGGGAAGCCTGCTCAATTTTCTCAACTTGACCAAAGTACTGCAAAGCAGCATCTCCGACCTCGTGCCCCAATTCAAGTAATTCTGCAGCTTTATTAGAGATATTCTTACTTGTCCCATTTTTCTGTAGCCACAGTCTTTTGGGACATTGCAATCCAGAAATATATCCGGATTTAGATAAAATCATATGTGTTTCCTCCTTTTATTTAAAATAAAAAAAGTTCAGAATACACAGGGTACTCTGAACTTAATAATTAGTATTTTATAAGTAATAGTATAACATTAAATAGCAACTTTGTCAAGCATAATTTTTAGAATATAGTTTTCAAGACATCATCATCGTCAAATTCGTCAAAATCATCTGGCCTGAAATCGGTTTGTGCTAATTCCAGCGTAGCCTCATCATCTATTTCTCCATCTTCATCAAAGATCACATCTTCTTCGTTATGGCTGTCTTCTTCGGACACCTGATTATGCAAGAAATCAAGAGCTGAATTAAAATCCTCATCATCCTCTTCTTCTACGTTGCCAGTTGGTACACTTTCAATTACGCCGACATCTTCAAAATCAGCGTCTTCTTCAAGATCCCTACTTTCTTCTTCCAGACGTATCTTTTCATGCAGATTTTCTGTGTATTCCCAATTTTCTTCGCCGTCATCTTCCTTTTCGCTTCTGCCAATTATGTTAAAATCAAGGATTATTGCAGCGGCTTGTCCGTCTGTATTATAGCCTACAAAACAGGAAAACGGAGCGGGTTTCTTTTCTGGCGAGGCGATAAAGCACTTGTCATCATAACAAGCAGCAATATATTCGACTATATATTGCTTTGAACAAGCGTCATTCTCATACAAATCATGCACCTTTGGACGGCTATCGTAGAAATTTGTAAAAGAGTTTATAAATTTTGTTGGCAATGAAACCATACGGGAAGGCTTAAGTTCTACAGAAATGTCACAAACGAATAGCTCGTCAATAAGTTCGAGATACTCCGGATGTCCTATCGAACGGCTCTTTAATGTATCCTTGAGCTTTTCGGTCTTTCTCAAAAAGGTTTTATACATCTTGCTCTCAGTGTACGGCTTATACTCTGGATTGTCCTTATTTATGTGTGTTGCGTCCTTAAGAAGCTGACGCCACTCTTTATCGTGGGTTTCTTTATTGAATTTAAAATATGGATAATCAAAGATACCCACAACATTGTCGTCAAAACCAACCATATCGATAAAATCTTGAAATTCCAAATTTTCAAAAGATGTTCCTTCTTTTATAACGATTAGTCTTGCAATTTTTTCATTATAATATTCCTCAAAGCAGTCATATGCTCCCTCTGCCATATCATCAACTATTACTGTGCAATCCGGTTCCATTTGCATAATAGCGTCGGAAACAATGACTTCATTGCCCAAATGTATAGTTCCAATCTTCTTCACAAAGCGTTCCTCCTAATTTTGTTTATATATATATCATACCATATTTTTAAGCAAAAAATATGATATGATAATAAATAGAGGTGAATAAAACATTGGATATTAATATTATATGTTCATCATATAAAACAATCAGAGCCGAAAGTTATTCCAGAGAAGAATTTATAAAGAATTATAAGTCCTTATCTGAGAAATACAAGCTGGATAATATAAAAGAAGAGCTGTATAATAAGCTTTACAGCATCTACGAATCTTATGGAGAGCGAAATTTAAACGTATACTTTCCTGATAAAAATATAAAAAGTTTGGCTTCTGTCCTTATTTGCAATCAGAATATGAAAAAAGAGGATGTCTTAAATGTAATTAAACTAAAACTGATATCTCTTACAGAAGATGCTATTAAAAGAAATACGATAAAAGCCAACCTTTTGAACTTTTACGGTATTTTATTCTTAAACCTTCTCAAGAACGTAAATGAAATAACCGAACCTTTTTTAAAGACAGACGTTGAGTCACTTAAAAACACAGAAAAATACTATCACACTACATATGAAATAGATAAAAGAGATATAACGGAGAAAGAATTTAAACTTCTTTCTCTATTCGGTATTATTTCTATATACGCCGGCGTTAATAAAGCAGACTCATATAAGTATGCAAAAGATATTTTGACAGTGGTAATGGCTTACGAAAGAGGATATATATAAAAAAAATTCTGGGCTATTGCTTTTTGAAGTATACAAGGGGTATTATATAAATATAAACTGATAGGAGGGGATCTTTCTTGAAAAGGAAAAAGAAAATAGCCATAGCCGCTTTCTCGACTGCAGCAGCGGTGGCAATAGTTGCTGGTTCAGCATTTGCATTCTTTTCGGCTACAGATAAAGAAAGCACGAAGGCTAAAGCCGGTGGTGTACAAATAGCTCCAGAAACAATAGTTGTCGGAAACGCATCTGTTTTTCGAAATGTGGACAGCGAATTTATTCTAACATATGATTACTGTGGCTCCAGTAAGTTAGATATAGCCTCATCAGCTGGCCCCTGGGCAAAAGCAAACATAGGCTATACGCCAAGATGGAAATATACAACTGCAAATCAGATGTTAGAAACCAACTATTTTAGAACATCTGACGGAGAAGTTTCTTATTGTATGGATCTTGGAAAGCATCAGCCTTCTCAAGGTGCTGCAAATGAAGCAACAGCTGTATCAGATGCGGCTCAAAGGATATTGGCTTATGGTTATCCAACCAAAACTGCAACGGATTATCAGGCAGACTTTCCAGGGCTTACAGATATTCAGCTTGAATGGGCAACACAAGTTGCTCTTAAAATATCAGAAGGAACTGGTTTTCTAATTGACACTAATAACAATGCAGTTCAGGATAACAGCAAAGCTATTACCCTAGACCAGTTTACAACTGATGTAAATGATAACGCTCGTTTTCATCCTACATATACTTCAAAGAAAAGAGTAGCTGAGGCAGAAAACATACTGAAACTCGTAAAAATGCTTGTGGATAAGAGCAAAGATTCATCCACTATCGTCAATCGTTTCGAGTTAAGTGTAAATGATACTGCTATAACTAAGATTGAAGGTGGATACAACGTCGGACCATATAAAGTAACTTCAACATATAAAGATGCAGTTGCTTTGTCCGCTGATAAAGACAAAGTGGTTTTTCAGGATAAAGACGGAAACGCCATAACTTCGGTAACTGGCAATAGCGAATTTTATGTTTTTGTTCCTGACGGAATAACGGAACAAGTAAAGATTGTAGCAGAAATTGCAGGGAAGCAAATGCCTGCTTCCTATTATTACTGGACTGGCAAAAACAATGAGCAAAAAATGCTTGTTGCAAAAACAATACCTGCAAAAGCCGAAACAAGCCTGACAACTACATTTGATGAAAAAATGGATACTTGGAATCCTGGCGATGTAACAACCTTTATGTGGGATGTAAAGAACACCTGCAATAAGAGCATTGATACTCGCAACACTCTGTATATGTATTGGGAAGATTCAGAAATGGCCGAAAGCCCGATATATCTATATCAGGAAGCGACCTCCAATTCGGATATTGCTCAGGATATCGCCAACAATGCTCCAACAAAAAATATTGATATTGGAGGCATAACGACATTTGAAATCAATGGAGAGCAAAAGCAAGGCTATAAATTTGTTGTCCAAGGTGACACCTTGGACGGTGTAGGCGACAGCGCAGAGGAATACGATGCCATTGAGGTCGATTATGGCAGCACTTATGATGACAGCAGTACAACATCAGATAAAGTTGCTTTCAAAGTAGCGTTATCACCGTGGGCTTCATTTAAAAGCATGCAAAAGAATTTTAAAATAGTTGTTGTGACCGAGGCTAAACAGTATCATAATACTAAAGATACAAACGATAATGGCTGGGAAGTAGTTGGTACAACTGAGGTCAAGTTTTAAGGAGGGCGGCATATGAAAATAAGTAAAAAATTCGGGATTGCAGCCTTTTTAACAGTAATATCTGCAACCATTGTTACATCGGCGGGACTTGCAGTCTTTACGGACTCTCAAATCGATGATACCACTATAAGAACTGGAGATGTGAATATCTCCGTTACTGCTGATAACAACGTATCTCAGGAAGACTATGTTTCACTCGATTCCAAAGTATCTATCCGAACAACAGATAATTCAGATATAGATGCTGTTTCATATACTATTAAGAGCGAGGGAAATAAGAGATCTTACATACGAGCACAAGTAATTCCGGTCATTCAAAAGAAGTTAGACGAGAATTGGGTAACAGACACCTCAATTTCGGCTGCTTCTTTCAGCACCTATGTTATAACAGGAAATGACGTAGATACGGGTTCTTGGATATATTCTGATGGCTATTATTATTATCCGAATATACTTGCCACAGGTGAGACGACAAACCTTACAGTAGGCAGTAACGTGCAAATCGGTGAAAATATGAGAATAGTCTATGATATAGATGTTCAGGCATCGCAAGCTACCCATAAGGCCTATACAAAGAACTGGAATATAGACGAACTTCCAGCAGGTGTTCAGCTATTGGAAGAAGCCTACTAGCTTGTACCTACCTTTCTTATACATTTGCAAATGTTGGGCCATTTCTACAAGTGGAAGTGGCCCAACACTTATTTAAGCAAAAAAGAAACTCACTGTTTTCACAGTGAGTTTCTTATCAGAATTTTTTGATCTCATTTCACTACTTTGAAATGAAATTTTCCTTCTTCATCCCATGAACAGATAACATTATCTTTATCAGAAATGTTTTGTATCATTTTTTTTTGCATTTTGGGAACAAGAGCATTTGAAAATCTTTTTATATACTGTTTCAAATCTGCTCCCGATGTTCTCCAAGATTGATCATAGATATCCATAATCAACGACGTCAACGATTTCATATATATTTCCTCCTTTCAAAAAAAGGAGCCCTTAAGTCGTTTACAGACCAAAGAGCTCAATAAAAAAGAGAGCTCTTTGTCAGAAACTCTCTACTTAAAGTTATTATACTTACATTTATATTATATCAGAAGAAAAAGTATTTGTCAACAAGGAAAGAAAAATAAAAAACCAAGGAGAGATCATATTGAAAAATGGTGTAAAAAGAATAAAAAATTTTCTTAACCTGTTTGGGCCCGCTATAGTTGTTTTTCTTTTGATTATTCTACTATTCAAATTTGTTTTACTGGTTTCGTTTGTTCCTACGAGTTCAATGGAAAATACAATAGCTAGAGATTCTATTATCTTGTCTACCAGGATACATAAAAGCATAAATAGGGGAGACATTATTGTTTTCTGGTTAGAAGAAGAAAATAAAATACTTATAAAAAGAGTAGTTGGGATCGCTGGTGATAAAATCGAAATATGTGATGATAAGGTCTATATTAATGGGAATCCAGAAGCAGGAGTATATTTTAAAGGAAAGACTAAAATAGGGGATAATGACCTTAAAATTTTTACAATACCTGCAGACTCCCTATTTGTTTTGGGAGATAACAGGGAAAACTCAAAAGACTCAAGAAGTTACAATAACCCCTATATATCTATAAAAGATGTAATGGGAAAATATAAAGAAACGATATATACAAAAAGAGGCTGAGGTTCAACTTTCCTCAACTCCTTTTTGCAATATAAGAAAAAACATTTCAAGGTAATTTTCAGTTATCTCGTTGTTAAACTTGTCGTCGGGAATATCCCACATATTCTCTATAGAATACTCACTTATTATATTTAAGCAGGCTTTTTTAAGAGACTCTATCCGATCAACATACTCTTGAGAAATGTCTGGCACGATATCGTTTATAGGAGTTTCAGTATAAAAAGCACACAAATGAGCTAAAATAGCATAAATAAAACGTTTATCATGATTATTGATCATATCGTTTATAAGCGCAGACAATTCGTGAAATTCATCCTTTGTAGAAACAGCTGTAACAGCAAAATATTCTGCAACAAACTCATTCCAAAAATCATATGTTATTTTTAAACACATCTGTTGTTCTTCGTTATCTTCATTATGAAGCAGTTCCAAACGCTTTTTATATTCTTCGTTTAAAAGGATATGAACAAGTTCGTGAAGAATGGTTGTTTGAGTCTGTAACTCAGACATATCATTTCTTATCCATATAGTCGGGCTAACATTTCTTCTGTCAACAAAACCACAAGGAATATTTGAAGGATTCTTCTTATGCGTGATGCTAACCATTTCATCTGAAGTAATGCTATTTATCGTTATTGTTGGGAGCTTTACTCTCACTTTATTTTCAAACCATTTTATATACTGTTCCAAATTTTCTCCTAACTAATGCTTTCATATGCGTTCTCGAACATCCTTAGAGCAACCGCTGTTTCTTTGAAATTACACGAGAATACTATTTTTGAAAAATACTTTTTCCATCCCTCTAGTTCCAAAAGCTCATACCAAATATGAGCCACTGATGAAATGCTATTTCCCATAGTTCCACAGCCAAACGGCGAGAGTATTGCTACTCGTTTACTGGTCTTATCGCTGTTTGCAACTATAGCTTTGAGTGAAGCTCTCATACGCTCTTTCATGACCTTATTAACGTCTTTAAGACGTGTGACCGCTTTGTGACTCACAATGTTACGATTTACTGCAGAACAAACATAGTAGTTTATAAGATAAGGTTGGCTTATATATTTATACGAACTATTCTTTATAACAGGGACGTGCAGGGCGCATACAATATTATCGTTATAGAAACCTTTGTTATCATACTTCTTATTTTCCAGCCAAAAGTTTTCATAAAACCTCAGACAAGATAAAAATGCAGTGGAGCAATATCCTATAGTTTCATCATATCCACTTTTACCAAACTGAAATTCGCCACAGATATTCTGAGATTTTCCACTTGAAAGCACAGAGATAGTCTTGCCATATATAGCGCTCTCTTTAGTGAGCGTGTCAACAAGCGGCTCATTGGTGAACACTATGTCTGTATGCTCATAAGTTCTTGTGTAGCAGGGAAGTTCATAGTCGTGCTCTGATATAAGCGTGGTGAGCATGACGCTTCTCTCAAGAAAATGTTCTATGTTCACATAAAAATTATCTTCTCCGTGTTTTGCTAAATACTGCTGATCATATATAGAATGTATAATATCCTGAGCTTTCCCACTCTTCGTAGTCCTGTAAGCACAAGCAAGGTCTAACATTTCTGTGTTTAACACTATCAGAGCACCGCCTTTCATTTATTTTCTTTTTCGTTTTTAAGGAGCTTGCTTTTCAGCTCCATTTCTTCTTGTTTTTTCTTATCTTTTTGCTTTTGAAGATAGATCAATCTAAAACTGGAGATATTAAACGAAATAAAGCCTATAAAAAATGCAAAAATAGCAGATAGAAAAAATCGTTTTGTGTTTATATCTCCAACCATTTGTTTAAGCTCCTCTTGAGTTAGACTGCGGAAAATAAAGTACATTATAAGCATAAACCAAGACAGAACAATAAGCATTATCGATATTGCCTTGTATATCTTATATTTAAGCATTGCTATCGTCACCGAACTTTAAAACAAACGAACATTTAAAACCACTACGTGGGATTTTCTTTTCCCCGCCCCAGTTGTAAATAGTGAAAATCATATTCACATCGCCATATGTGTATATCAATCTTTGCTCTTTACTGTTATCGACCCAATCTCTTACTGCTTCGGTTATATCATCGAGATCTTTTATATCTGCATCTGGAAAAACAGCGAACAAAGCCGACTCAAATCCAGCAAACATATACGCTCTTTTCTTTGCTTCTTTGACTCCAGTTGCGGGAGAATCATAAATTACCCCCAGCTGTGCCAGTTCGTCATCCTTATAAACTCTCTTGAGTTTTAGCTCATCACCTGTGCCGTCCGCATTATATATAATAGTATCTACAAGGCCTGGTATGCCGTCTTCGTCGCTATGGTTGATCTTGCTCCAACCTACCATATGCTCACCTCTTACAGACTCCATAGATTTAAGAATTTCCTCAAACGAGTAGTCCGTTGCTTTGTGAGCATTTGTCAGGTCAAGCTTGTATCTATCATAATAATCCGATGGATCATCAGATTCAGACTCTGCGTCATCATCCTCATTATCATTTGATGATGCTACCGCTGTGGGAAGCTTTCCTTCTTTTCCGCTCACGTCATCGGTTGAGCCTTTCCCACAAGATGAGATCGTTGAAAATATCATGGTTGTGGCCAATATCGCTGCCATAATTCTAATTTTGTTCTGTTTCATAAAATATACCCCTTTTCTAATTTCTTGTGAAAGACTTTTTGTCTTTACTGTATTTATTATAACACACCCAGATATGCCTCGTCAAATTTTTTGCTGACAATATGGAGTTTTTTTAATTGTATGATATAATATATATATATAAAGCGGAGGATGACAAGCTATGAAAAATATCAAAAAAGCAATAAAACAGTTAATAGAATTCGACAGGACCCTAAGCATTCTTTACATCGGAATGATATTTATGGTTCTGGCCGGCATTATAATGGCTATTCTTCCTGTTCCTGCAGAAGCAGCAATACCCGTTATAGTAGTATTGGGCATGCTTATGGTTATAATTATTGCAGCCAATATGAGTTCAGAAATTGAAAAGAAACATAGAAAAAAGGTGAGGCTAAAATGCGTTTATTCAAACAAAAAAAGAAAGTAAACATTTTTCAAGGTTCTATCCAATATAGAGGAATGAACATTCCTTGCAAATATAAGTTAGATATATCCGAATAATTGCTGAACATATTAGAACCTTGCGAGGGATATTGGGATAACACTCCTGAAGATATGCAGAAAAAAGGCCTTCAATGTCTACGCAAATTTTTTCAGCTGTATTTCCAAACCAATACATCTTCGAAAAACGCAGTAACCTATGGACACGAGTTAGTAGATTTGGTAGCGTTAGAGGACTTATCTGACATCTATGCATACAATTCACTTATCAATCTCTATAAGCAAAACATACAATGGGAGGAAAACTAGACTACTACGGAGAAAACTCATTGAGATAAAAGTGCAGAGTTTTGTATTGACAAACGTTGAAAAATATGATATTATAATGTATGTAAAGTACTGTATTCAAGAGTAAAGTGTTAATCTTGAATATGGTACTTTTTTATTATATTCAAGAAAAAAAAGGAGGTATATATATATGTTTAATCATTTGCACAACCACACAGAGTATTCATTACTCGATGGTGCCTCGAAAATTGAGGAATTAGTAAACAGAGCAAAAGAGTTGGGACAAACCGCATTAGCTATTACTGACCATAGAAATATGTTCGGTTGTATAAGTTTCTATAAAGCTTGCAAAGCCGCCGGAATCAAACCGATCATCGGTTCAGAATTTAATATTGTAAACTCTTTTGAAGAAAAAAGCAGGGGACATCACTTGGTCCTTCTTGCAAAAAACGAAGAAGGCTATAAGAATCTCTGCAAGCTTACAACGATCGCTAATAAGCTGGGATTTTATTATGTGCCTAGAATTGACAAGGAATCGCTGCAGAAATGCTGCAGAGGACTTGTTTGTTTATCTGCTTGTATTCAGGGAGAAATTCCTGATCTCTTGTTGAATGCAAAAGATAAAGAAGCAAAAGAAGTTGCTAAGTGGTATAAGGGCTTATTTGGGGATGACTTCTATCTTGAAGTTCAAGATCATGGCATTCCTTCAGAAAATGTCGCTAATATTGGCATCGGCAGATTGTCAAAAATGTTTGATATAAAGATCGTCTGCACTAATGACTGTCATTATGTAAAGAAGGAAGACGCAAAAGCTCAGGAAATTCTTCTTTGCTTACAGACAAAGAAAAAACTATCTGACGAAGATAGATTTAAGTTTGCAACCGATGAGTTTTATCTCAAGAGTGAGGATGAAATGCTGGAGCTGTTTCCAAAAGAATATTTGGAGAACACAGCAGAGATTGTAAGTAAATGTAATTTTGAATACGAATTTGGAATTACAAGACTTCCATACTACGAAGTTCCGGCAAACTATCCGTCACACGAAGCATATCTCAAAGAATTATGTGAGCAGGGAATAGCACGCAGATATGCGACAATAACTTCCGAAATACAGCAGCGTTACGAGTATGAGTTAAACGTCATAAATAAAATGGGCTATACAGACTATTTTCTTATTGTTTGGGACTTTATAAACTGGGCTAAATCAAATGGAATCCCTATCGGTCCGGGACGTGGCTCAGGTGCAGGAAGTATTGTTGCATATGCGATCGGCATAACAAATATTGACCCGCTTAAGTACAACCTCTATTTTGAGCGTTTTCTTAATCCAGAAAGAGTATCAATGCCTGACTTTGATATTGATATGGATGTTGAAAGAAGAGAAGAAGTCGTAAACTATGTAAAGCAGAAATATGGCATTCTTCACGTTTCACAGATACTTACATTTGGCAAACTTAAAGCAAGGGCAGCCATAAGAGATACAGCACGAGTGCTAGACTTATCTAAGGCACTAGCAGACAATCTGTGTAAACTTATTGGCAAGTCAGAAACGATAAAGCAGGCATTAGAAGATAGCAAACAGCTTGCCGAATACTACGATAAAGATGAGAAAATAAAGAATCTTCTAGATTATTCTATGAAGATAGAAGGTCTTATAAAGAACACCTCAGCTCACGCAGCAGGCGTTCTTATCTGTGATAAAGCAATAACAGAATATGCTCCGTTACACGTCGATAAGGACGGCAATTATGTTGTGGAAGCAGATATGGCGTCTGTAGAAGCTCTTGGACTGCTTAAGTTTGACTTCCTTGGCCTTAGGAACCTGACTGTAGAACGTTACACACTGGCTGCTGTAAAGGCTCATACAGGCAAAGAAATAGACTTAGATAATATTGACATGAACGATCAGAACGTCTATAATATGATGTCTCACGATTGTACAGCAATATTCCAGTTTGAAAGTGACGGAATGGCTTCAACAGTAGCATCGTTAAAGCCTACAAACATAGAAGATCTTATTGCTATCGTTTCTTTGTACAGACCAGGACCTATGAGTGAAATACCAAAGTTTATTGCAAATAAGCACTCGCCGGAGAATATTGTTTATAGTGACGAAAGACTTAAGCCTGTTTTAAAGGACACATATGGCTGTCTTGTATATCAGGAACAGGTCATGAAAATGTTTCAGATATTGGCAGGATACAGTCTTGGAAGAGCGGATATTGTTAGAAGAGCGATGTCAAAGAAAAAGAAAGATGTTATTGAAAGAGAAAAAAACATCTTTATTAACGGTCTCAAAGATGAAAACGGCAATGTTATCATTGAAGGAGCGTTAAGCAGGGGAGTTCCCGAGGAAGTCTGCAACAAACTTATGGATCAAATGACTGCATTTGCCGCATACGCATTTAATAAGTCTCATGCAGCCGCTTACTCTATCATCTCGTATCAAACAGCTTGGCTAAAGTACTATTATCCGATCGAGTATATGTGTGCAGTTGTCAGCCTTTTGGATGGAAATGATGTCCCGGAGAAAAGAAGCAAGTATTTTTCATATCTAAAGAATACTCTTAAGATAAACATTCTTCCGGTTGATGTAAATAAATCTGATGTTCTGCTTTCAAGGGAAGGCAACTCCATTAGATATGGTTTATCGCTGTTGAACGGCGTCGGAGAAGAAATATCTACAAAGATAGTTAAGGAAAGAAAAGATAATGGAGATTATACTTCAATCTTTGACTTTTGTTGCAGATGCAAAAAGTATAAACTTACATCTACGGTATTGGAAAGCGTCATTTGGGTCGGCGGATTTGATTTTACCGGCAAAAACAGGCGTGAACTTATATCTGCTGCAAGTTCTGCTTTGAAATATGCTGAAGCAAATCAGAGAAATCCAGACGAGATCACAATGTTTGAACCTAATGAAAGCGAACCAAATATTGAGCCTCTTGAAGATTATAGTTCGGACAAGAAAGCTGCCGAGGAATATAGAGTTGCAAAAACGTATTTGACCTGTTCTCCTCTAAGTGGCAGGAGACTCATAACTGCATCTTTAAATGCTTGCTCACTTGAAGAAGCGGTTGAGAATATAAAAAATGGTCGCAACCTGAGCAAATATAGAAACGGTTTTAATTTCATAGCCGTTATATCTGCTTTGGAAAAGAGCGTATCAAAGAAAAACAGCCGATATGCAAAGTTCACACTTACAGGAGAATCCTCATCTGCAAGCGGGCTGTGCTTTGAAAAAAGTTTGAATAAATATGAGGATAAGATCATTGACAACGCTTGTACCCTTATTTATGGAGTGTGGAATGACAGAGATGAGAATAATATTTCTTTTTATTGCAATGCTTTTGACGTAGTTCCACTGGATGTGGATAAAGAAGAAGCTAAAGCATTTTTAGAAAGAAATATAAAACTTATCAGAAAGCCTGTTGTTAAACAACAAAAGAAATACAAACCAGGCGTTTATATAAAGGTCTTTAAAAAGGAACAGCTTAAGCCGATTGAAGATATTGCAATGCGTTATCCTGGAGACAGGCCGCTTATATTCGTTAACAACGAAAAAAAGACCTACACACATCCTACAATAAGGACGTCCACAAATGCACAAGCTGAACTTATGAATCTTGCTGGAAAAGAAAATGTTAAAATATATTGACATTTTTCTTGAAATTGTTCGAAAAGTATCAAAAAGCTTTTTAATTTTATGATATAATATGATTATATCAAATACACACAGATAATAAACACGAAAGGTGGTAATGTAGAAAATGCTTAATACAGTTATACTTATGGGCAGAATAACTCAAGATCTTGAGTTGAAACAAACACAAAATGGGACAAGCGTGCTGTCCTTCAACGTAGCTGTTGATAGAGGCTATGTAAAACAGGGTGAAGAAAGGCAGACTGATTTCATTACCTGTGTTGCTTGGAGACAAACCGCAGAGTTTATATCCAAGTACTTCTCAAAGGGACGCATGATCGCTCTTGAGGGCAACCTCAGGACACGCACCTATGATGACAAAAACGGTTCAAAGCACTATGTAACTGAGGTATATGTATCAAGTGCTTCATTTACAGGTGAACCTAAGCAGCAGGGCTCAAACAATTATTCCAACAATTACTCTAACGGCGGCAATCAGCAGAGTAATTACCAGCAGAATAACAGTGGATATCAGCAGAATAATAATGGATATTCGCAGCCTGCAAACAAAGCTAACCAGAACAACTATAACAATACACCGTCAGATGATGCTTTATCCATTGGGGATCTTGCAGATTTTGAAGAGATTCTTACCGACGACGGTGTTCCATTCTAATAAGCAAAACAAAAAAAAGAGAAGCGGCATCCTCCAAATCAGAGGGTGCCGCTTCTTATCTTATTTCTTGCCCAACACATTTTCAGATAGCTTTCAGCTTCTTCTTCATTAATGTGTTGATTTTCTTAACAAGGCAAATTATTTCTTTGTTTTTTTGTTGTTCTCATATCATATCTCCAAATTAAAAAAATCGTCAAGTTTTTTGTCGCTTTTGTAACTATATAACCTTAACTGCGGTGGGTACTTATTCACTCCTCATCATAGCTTTCCTGACTTTTCTAGATCAAAATTCATTGCGAATTCTTCAAAATCATCAAGATTATAGGAAGTTTGTTTGTTTGCGTTCTTATTAGTATTCTTATTTTTCTTGGAGGTATGGTACTTTTCGTCCTCATGTTTGACCTGTTCAGGGGTAAAAATACTCTTACTAGCCCAGTTTGACAGTATAGTGTCTATATATTTGTAATTCAGTTTATTGGTATTGTCAACACACTTGTTATAGGCTATCTCCAGCATTTCCACAGTAAAGCCCATCGTGCGCCACTTTTCTATCATTTCAAGCTGTTGTTTTGAAGGCATTGCGGTCTGTCCGAAAATTTTTAGCACGTTGTTTTCATACTTCTTTATATCAGACAGCCTGATTATTTCCTGCTCTATCTGCGGATAGGTGCAGATATTCTGTTCATACCAGTTTCGCATTACTGTAATGAGATAAGCCACGCTGTGCTTTTCAAGTGACGCACAGTATTCCGCTGCTAATAGAATAGATGCAGCATCAAATCGGTAATATTCGTAAAGAGCAAGAAGTTCCCCTTGCTCAGTTCCATTGATAGTGCGTTGTAAAACGGTTTGTATCTCGTCAAAGAGATGTGCAAGGGTAGGGTCCTTCTGCTGTTTTTCCAATATCTCAGAATTTTTGTATCTTATGCACAGCTTGTTTGAAACGCTCTGACGTTTCGGGGCAACTGCCTCAACTTTTGAAACAGGCTCGGCCTTTGTTTCAGACTCTGAAGCAGGTGTAGAAACGGCTTTGACCTGTGCAGGCTTTGTCGTATCACTGCGTTCTGAGGTGATAACGCCCAGTGATACCCAGCGTGTCACAGCGTCAATGACAGTGTTTTCAGAAAGTCCTGACTTTTCCGCAAGCTTTGCACTGTCGCATTCACGTTCCGTTGAACAGAGTATGCAGAGAAGTACCTTTACAAAGTCGCCATCACTTAATTTTATGTATTTATCGACCACTTTAGACGGCACTGAAAAACTGCTGCCCCAGTGGTCACAGTCAAAAATATATTTCACGATATTCCCCCTCAATAATAAAAAAACAGCCCTCACTGGGACACACTGTTAGTAGGTGCGTGAGGTTCGTTCAATATTATTATACATCCAATTATGCAAAAATGCAAGTTTCATTTTTTACAAAAAAAGAATAGCACCCGCAAAAAAGCAGGTGCTATATTATTTGAGTAAATTAGTGCACACATTTTGTGCTAAATGACATTACGTCAAGTGAAAACAAAAATTTTTTATTAAGACTTTGTAGTGTATAAACTTTGCGAAAAAATAAAGTTACAAAAGCACACAATACCTGTGTGAAATCACGTCACATAGATAAAATGAAACCTAAACGTCTCGGGTAGCAAAACATGGTTTTTGTTTGATGTTACACTTGCAATTATTACACTATTATGGTATAATGACAAGTAGAATCGATGTTGTATCACAAAAGGTAGCAATATTCTGTAACACTATACATAGTATAGCACATATAAGGAGGCTTGTCAAGTGGCAAACGAAAAAATTTATTTAGGACTAAATATAGAGCCTGAAAATATTAGTTGGGCTGTAGCAAATAATGATTATCAGTTGTGTAAATATGATAAAAGAATTATGTGGGGAGTGTACAATTTTGATGAGGCTCAGCTCTCAGAAAAAAGACGCACCGCCAGGTCCTCAAGACGCAGATATAAGCGTCAGGCGGGAAGAGTATCTTTGTGTCAAGAACTATTTGCAAAAGCTCTCTATAAAAAAGATAAAAATTTTTTATTGAGGATATCCGAAGGTGCGTTGACTGCAGAAGATGCAAAACATAGAAAGCACTACGTTCTTTTCGAGGATGCAAATTATACTGACAAGGATTATTACACTCAATATCCGACTGTACACCACCTCATATGCGAGCTTATAAAAAACAAGGCTCCGCACGATGTGAGATTAGTTTACCTTGCTTGTTCATATCTGCTTGCATATAGAGGGCATTTTTTCTATTCAATTTCAGAAGATAATGTTGGCGGAATAACTGACTTTTCTCCTTTGTATAATAATTTTTATTCTTCGCTTACAAATTTCTGTGGGAATGTTCCTTTTGAAAAGAACAAAAGTGAATTTGAAAAAATCATAAGGTCAAAAAACTCTTTAACGTTTAAAAAGAAAGCCTTTAATGAGCTTATGTTCGCTGGTAAAGCAAAGAACTATGACAATGATATTATAAGTTATTCTATTCTTAATAATTTTATAAGCGGCGGCAAGATAAAAATCTCCAAGCTGTTTGTAAACGAAGATTATGAAGACCTTGAGACAAATGAAGTATCAATATCTATTCCGGACCTTAGTGAAATGCTTGAAGGAAAGATAGATGAGCTGCAGCTTGCTGTCATAAATAGTGTAAAAGCTATTTATGATTGGGCTATGCTGGTGGATATCCTTAATGGTAGCTCTCTTATATCTGAGGCAATGGTAAATAAGTATAACGAGCACAACAGCGATCTTAAAAAGCTTAAGCACATCTTTATTAAATACCTACCGCATGAAGATTATCGCACTGTATTTACAGAAATCGGTGAAAAGTCGAACTATAAAAGCTATGTGTATAACTCACCAAAAGATGAAGGAAGACCCAAAAACTATAAAAAGTGTACTCAGGAAGAGTTCTGCAAATTTACAATCAAATACCTTAATCAGATAAAAAAGGTTGACGAAGCTGATCAAGCCATTCTAGATGAACTGATCACAAAATGTGCAGACTCTAAGCTCTGCCCGAAACTTAATACAACCGACAATAGAGTTGTTCCTTATCAGCTGTATTATCACGAGCTTAAGCTGATTCTTGAAAATGCCAAAGATTATTTGCCGTTTCTTAATGATAAAGACGAATACGGCACGGTTGCTGACAAAATACTGGCTATTATGAAATTCAAAATCCCTTATTATGTTGGACCTCTGGTTTCGAGCGAGAAAAGTCCTAATGCTTGGCTGGAACGCAAGGCAGAAGGTAATATAAGGCCTTGGAACTTTAAAGACCTCGTTGATGAAGACGCTTGCGAAAAGAAATTTATAGAGAGAATGACTGGGCAGTGTAAATATGTTGTCGGTCAAAAAGTTCTTGCAAAACGTTCTATTCTCAATTGTAAATATAACGTTTTAAATGAGCTCAACCATATAGTTCTAAGTAATGGCAAGCTGTCCGTAGAAGCCAAACAAGCTATTTATACTGAACTTTGCTTAACATCTCGTAATAGAGTAACAAAGAAAAAGATACTAAGTTTTCTTGTAAAAAACGGATACGCAAAACTTGGAACAGATATAGCAGGCATTGATGATATAATGAGAAGTTCAATGCAATCATATCTGGATTTTGAGAAAAATCATTATATCTCAGATGGCGTACTTTCCATTGAACAAGCCGATGAGATAATAAGCAGGATCACGATATCAACTGATATAAGACGTCTGAGAAAATGGATATCAACAGAATACCCACATCTTTCTGCAACCGACGTAAAGTATCTATCAGGGCTTAAATATCAAGATTATGGCGACGTTTCAAAGAGTTTTCTTGAAGACATATACCCTGTTAATACCGAAACAGGAGAAATTGAAAGCGATAAAAATATTATAACTATGCTTTGGGAAACGAATGAAACCATAGAACAATTATTAGGAACAAAGTATCGTTATACAGAAAGCATAGAATATGCTAACAAAGAACTATATGGGCTTTCCAATGGTCAAGCAACTTTACAAAAGAGGCTTGCGGATGCCTACGTTCCTGTGGCCATGCAAAAGGCAACATCAAAGGCGATCAACATAGTTAAAGACCTAAAAAGACTCCAAGGTAAAGCTCCAGACAAAATATTCATAAGAACAGCAAAAGATTTTGCAGACAAACCAAAAGGCAAAAACAGAAAAAGCAAGAAAGAACAGATCCTTGCAGCTTGGGGTTCTTTAAAAGATCGAGATATTGCAGCACTTAATCCAGGGGAGATGGCGTCTCTCAAAAAGCAACTTAATGATATAGATGAAGGCAAGCTCAATTTGGATAAATATTATTTATACTTTATGCAGCTGGGCAGATGTATGTATTCAGGAGCACACATTCCATTTGATGAATTAGAAAACAGCTTCACTTGGAACATTGATCACATTTGGCCGCAAGCGAAGGTAAAGGACAATAGCCTTGATAATAAAGTATTGGTCGATTTGACTATAAATACTGACAAAGGCAAAACATATCCTATCGCAAAGGATATAAGAGAAGCTATGGCTGACTTCTGGGGACAGCTTTATCACGAAGGATTAATAAGCGATAAAAAGTATCAACGACTGATAAGACAATCTGGTTTCAGCAAGGAAGAATTGGCCGACTTTATTTTAGCACAAATAACAGAGACAAGACAATCAACAAAGGCTATTGTAAACTTGTTTAGAGAGTATTTTCCTGATTCAACGGTTATATACTTAAAAAACGATTTTGCAACAGATTTTAGGCGTGAGATGGAGCTTCCCAAACACGAGATCATAAACAACTTTGATCTTGCCAAAGATTCTTATTTAAACCTTGTTCTTGGCAATGTTTATACAACTCGTTTTACATCTAACCCTCTTAATTTTGTAGAAAACAACAGAAACTATTCGCTAAAAATGTATCAGAGAAGAAGCGACGGCAGTGAAGTTGGTATGATGATGGGTAAAATAAGCGAAGGAAATTCAGTTGTTTGGGACCCAGAAACCTCTTTCGATGTAGTAAAACGCAACTACGCTATAAATAGCGTAAAATGTGTACGAGATGCATTTAGAAGAAAGAGCGGAAACAATGGCGGTCTCTTTGACAACAATCCTCTTCGTAAAGGGAATGGACAGACTCCAAAGAGAAAAGATTTGCCAGTTTCTAAATATGGCGGATATAATTGTGCCACAATATCCTTCTATTCTCTTGCAGTAGTTAAAGACGTTGGTCCTGTCCTATTTGCTGTTGAATTGCTTTTTGCAAAAGAATTCTTAAAAAGCGTAGATTTCGCAAAAAAATATGCTGCAAAAAAAATATCAGCTCAAATAAAATCCAAAATTGACGCAGATGATGTCCGTTTTCCATTCGGACAGACTCCAAACATAATCAAAGCCAATGCATTACTGGAGTTGGACGGCTATCGTATTACTTTGGGAGGAAAAACTTTGGATAATATCATTGTTTATTCCGCCGAGTCATTGTTTGTCGCCTCAGAAGCCTTATCATATGCGGATAAAATCGGGAAAGTCGTAAATAGAAGAAGATTCAACAAAGACTATAAGATAAGCGAAAACATTGGACTATCAGCAGGGGGAAATTCTGAGCTTTACGATTATATGGCGCAAAAATGCACGTCAAAGCCATTTTCAGTGTTATACAATAAAGCTGGACATTTCTTTGAAAAGAGCAAGGAAATATTTGAACAGCTGTCTATAGAAGAACAGGTAACGGTTTTAGCTGAAATGATAAAACTCCTCACATATGGACGCAAAGGGACAATAGACCTAAAATTACTTGGAGGTTCTGCAAATGCTTGCATAAAGTCTATTCCGATGAATTTATATAAAATGAAAGGATACTCGTCGTTACGCCTTATAAACCAATCGCCAACGGGCTTAATAGAATATAGATCCTGTAATCTACTAAAGCTCACATACTGATGCTTAGACGTCACTCGTGAGGCCAATTATGAGCAAAGTGGTCTGCTTGACAAATATGATTGTTTGTGCTATTATAGACACATAGAAACATTAATTAAAGTGCAGAGTTATGTAAAAAGCTCTGCACTCTTTTGTTTTTATGAAAATTCAAAAAGGAGTGAGATAGTTGAATATTTTTTATTATAAAAGGCATGGGAACAAGCTTACAATAACCGGGTTGAAAGAAGATGTGGCTGATACATCAATTGTTATTCCCGAAACGATCGACGGGATGCCCGTTGTTGAAATAGCCGAACATGCTTTTAGAGGCACACCGCTTACAAATGTTTGGATCGGCGAAAATATAACAAAAGTAGGCCATTCAGCATTTTCTGATTGTCACTGCCTTATATCAGTAACTTGGAATACCCATTGTGAAATACCATCGTGTTGTTTTTACAATTGCACAAGTATGTCTAAATTTGATTTTTCGAATGTGTCAACGATTGGAAATCTCGCATTTGCTGAAAGTGGCTTAAAAGAAATCTTTTTGCCCGAAAATATAAAGACAGTAGGAGTGCAAGCTTTTTGTGGTTGTATCAAACTCGAAAAAGTAATCTGGAATTGTTTTTGCGAATATGTACCGAGTTCCTGCTTTACGGAATGTTTCGAGTTAAAACATTTTGACTTTACAAATGTGCAAAGAATAGGCGCTGGCGCATTTTACAAAAGCGGTTTGCAAGAACTCTATCTACCCAAAAATGTAAAAGGAATAGGAGTCAGGGCTTTTGCTGAATGTATAAATCTCAAACAAGTGCATTGGAATTGCGAGTGTAAAGAGATACCAACACAATGTTTTGGGGGTGATTCATCATTGCATTATTTTGATTTTGTAAATGTAAAAAAACTTCAGACTCAATCATTTGAGCGCAGCGGATTAAAAGAGGTATCTTTAAATAAAGGAATTGAGGTCGGTAAATTTTGTTTTGCTCTCTGCGATAGCTTGGAAAAGGTCGAATGGCTATCAGGGCGAGCAATAAAAGGCTCTATTTTCGAAGGGTGTAAGAACATTAAAGAAATATTTATTTCGGATAATGTAAAAAGTATTGAAGCAAGTGCCTTTGCCTCTTCCCCAAATGCAGAGATCGCATTCATATAATAAAATAATTAAAGAAAGAAGGAGTGTATCATGAAAACAATTGATATCTTTGTTTCTAAACTAGACAAAGACGGACTACCCAGGCGTTGTGGAATGAGATCACTTGAAACCATATTCAATGATTTAGCAGAGAAACTACAGAATGAAGGACTTATATCAGATCTTCATTTTACTTTTAATAAAAAGCAAATGAATTTATCTGATGTAACAACTGCGTCTTTTCTATGCTATTGCAGTTATGGCAGAAACGGAGGAATTTTTCTTGACATTGACCTCAAAACAGACAAATTTAATCTCAACTTTGCTACCGGTAAAACATCTAATGATGATTACTTATCATATATTCACATGAACAGAATAGCAACTGAATGTGCTGTGCTTCTTAACAATGACGGCAAAGATATAAAAATCGGCAATAGAGTATATGCAACACCTATGAGTAATACTCCGCTTACTCTTGCAGAACTAAGATACGAATTTGCCTTTTGCAATGAAGAAAAAGCAAAAATGCTCACTGATGTGGAAATGGCAGAGCGTATAAATGGCGATCTTTGCAATTGCTGCGGAGAAGGGGAGTTCGATTTACTGCCTCTTAATAACGAAGATGTTATGGAAGGTCAAAAAAGATATATGAAATGCAGAAAATGCGGCTGTTGGTCTCATTTATGAAAAAAATCAAAAAAAGTAGCTTCTTTCTATGTGAGAAGCTACTTTTTTGTTTTTTTTGTGATAAAATAATATATATAAATAAAAAATAAGGAGGACTATTTATGAGCAGAATCAAAAAAATAATCACAAGTAGCGTGCTTGCCGCATTGCTTGTGGAAAACACCTTTGTCGTTGGTGTATTTGCCGCCGACTCAGCTAGTGGTACATTTAAGATGTATAACTCAAGCGGCGATTACGTGGGGAAGTGGACCTATGCAGACAACAAGCTCACTCTTGAGGGCAATGGAACAAATATGGCCGTGTTTGATAGCCAAAGTGACGAACCTTGGGCTCCATATGTTTCAGATATAAAGGAGATCAACTTTATAAAAATAGGTTCTATTAGTGACGGCGCTTTCAAGAATTACAGCAGTCTGGAGAAGATAGGACTGGACCAGTACACTTGGTATATCCGCCCTAGTGCATTTGAAAACTGTGACTCTTTGGGAAAAGTATCTCTCCCTAAAAATCTTCAGACCGTTCATTCAAAGGCATTTGCTGGTTGCGATAATCTTAAAGATGTGTACTTTACTTCCGAAGCAAAGTTCTATCAAGCTTCTTTTGAAAAGACCACAAAGCTCCATTATCCAACAGACAATGAGCAGTATCAGAATGCTTTAAAATGGGGACTGAACATTAAACTAAACAATGGTGAAGACGCAGTTTATCCATTGGAAGCTGCAACCATTTCCGTAGACTGCGGAACAGACGGAAAGCTTCGTTATACGGGAAGCAAAATAGAACCTAAAGTAACGCTTAAGAAGGCTAATGGCGATATTATTTCTGCATCTGAATATAATGTAGCATATGCAGATAATATTAATGCAGGCACGGCTACTGTAAAAGTAACAGCAAAAGGCAGTAATGTTTCTGGACAAACAAGTGATACGTTCACTATTTATCCTTGTCAGCTCAGTATAGACGCAGCAAAGCTTGAAAAAACAAGTTATGCGTACACTGGAGCAGAGATAAAGCCTGCTTTTACAACAAATTTGCCAAGTGGAAGCTATACTGTATCATATAAAGACAATGTAAGCGGGAATAGTGAAGGATATGGCAGCTTTATCATAACTGGTTGCGGCAATTATTGTGGCTCAGTCACATACAAATTCCGTATAACTAACACTCAAAAGCCAGACATCATCGATCTTTCAGACTATGCGATAAATCTAAGCGGGGAGTGGACTTACACAGGCAATGAAATAAAGCCTGAGATCGTTGTAAAAGGCGTTGATAAGAGTAACTATGACATTTCTTACAGCAATAACATTAATGTAGGAACAGCCACAGTTACGGTTACAGGAAAGAACAATGCAAAAGGCAGTGTAAGTACGACCTATAAAATAAAAGCAAGAGATATATCTAGCTGCACAATAGACGTAAAGGCACCTGAGGAAAGTGGTAATGTTGCAGACAAGCCATTTGCATACATCACATATAACGGCAGAGAACTGGTAGAAGGTAAAGACTATGTACTATCTTCTACATATAACAAAGATACAGGAGCATGGAACGTCAAAGTATCCGGAATAGGCAACTTTGCGGGCAGCGTTCAAAAGACAACCCAAATTCCGCTGGATATGGTTGCAACGATGAGCATTGACAAAGACTCATTCGTTTATGACGGCACTGCTAAAAAGCCAGCCGTTACTGTAAAGAAAGGAAACACTATACTTAAAGAAGGCGTTGATTACACTGTAACATACAGAAATAACATCAATGCTGGAACTGCAGACCTAGTGATAAATGGTATTGGTAAATACTTTGGCGGATGGGCTCAGCTTTATAATATAGAAAAGAGGCCTATAAGCGATTGTAATATATCTCTCCCGACATCTGTTGAATATAAAGGGGCTCCTATACATTCTATCGATAAAGTTACTCTTAATGGAATATCATTAACAAAGAAAGTAGACTATACAGCTACATATACAAACAATGATTCTATTGGAACAATGACTGTTATATTTGAGGGCAAAGGTAACTACAGTGGCACATTCAAAGCCTTTGTAAACCTCACAGCTCCTTCAATATCAACTGCAAACGTAACTCTAAGCTCTTCTACATATGAATATAGTGGACAGGCTCTAAGGCCAAATGTTACTGTTGTACAAGACGGGAAGTCGCTTGTAAACGGTGTGGACTATAACGTGTCATATAATAACAACAAGAACGTTGGCACGGCAACTGTTACAATAACAGGTATTGGCACATACGCAGGCACAGTGTCAAAGGCTTTCACTATTAACCCTGCAAAGCAGCATATTCAGAAGCTTGAAACGAGATATAAGGGTTTCTTTGTTGATTGGGCGCAGAAGGGCTCTGCAACAGGTTATGAAGTTCAGTATTCCACAAACTCCAACTTCACTTCATCAAGCATAAGAAGGCTTTCAAAGAACAAGCCTGACTATTGCACAGTAAGTGGCATTACAGCAGGCAAAAAATATTATGTAAGAGTTCGTTCATACACAGTTGTAGGTGGCAAGACATATTACGGTGCTTGGTCTTCGGCAAACAGCGTTACAACAGCTAAGTACGATTTCACAAAGGCTTCTGTTTCTGGCATTTCCGCAAAGACTTTCACAGGCAAGGCTATCACACAGAAAATCGCAGTAAGGTATAACGGCAAGACTCTCAAGAGCGGTACAGATTATACAGTTTCCTATTCCAATAGCAAAAACGTCGGCACAGCAACTGTAAAGATCACAGGCAAAGGCTCATATTCCGGCACTATCACAAAGACATTTAAAATCTTCCCAGCAAAGCAAGAAATAAAGAAGCTTTCTGCAAAGTCAAAGGGCTTCTCCGTGACTTGGGTAAAGAAGGGTTCAGCAACAGGCTATGAAGTTCAGTATTCAACAAGCTCAAGCTTCAAGAACGCTTCAAAGGCAACTATCACAAGCAAGAACACATCTTCAAAAACAGTTTCAAAGCTCAAGTCTAAGGCAAAGTATTATGTAAGAGTTCGCTCCTACACAACAGTCAAGGGAGTAAAGTATTACGGTGCTTGGTCGTCAACTAAGACTATAACAACTTCAAAATAATCAAAAAAGAGTTGACAAAACGAAGCCTTTGTGATATAATAAAGCTGTAAAAGATAATATATTAAAGTCTAGAGTTTCTTATGAGGCTCTAGGCTTTTTTTATTTTCTAAAGAAATAAAAAAGGAGGAAAATTTATGCCAAAAATAAATTATAAAAGAGAGGTTTGGGAAGGATGGAAAGTGCAGGACTTTATTGACGAACTTCAGCCAATAGCTGACATCATAATGTCCGGAGGCAGCTGGAAGAAGCCTTTCCAGAATAAGAAAGAACTTGCACAGTGGTGCAAGGACAATCAATCATATTACAAAAATGAAATACCAGAGGTGGTTAATTATTTTGCTGCCAGATATGGCATTGCATAAAGGAGGAGAAATAATGAACTACAACAGTAGTATCAGAAGCAATTATTTTAAGATAACAGACAGAGATGCATTCAAAAAGCTGTGTGATAAGCTGTCGGGAGAGGATTCCGTTGAGGTCTCACTTAATGAGCAGAATATGGCATGCATTTCATGCTATGGAATGCTCACGTGGGATGACAACGAGGACGATGACGACATAGACATAGACCTTAATAAATTCTATGAGTTGCTGCAGCCTATTATCGATCCAAATGACGCAGCAATATTCGTAACTATAGGTCAAGAAGGAATGAGATACATCGGCGGCGACGCCGTTATTATCACCAATAACGGCATCGTATATAAAGACCTATGGCAAATGGCCTTCAAAGAAGCAAGAACTTTGCTCCAAAGTCCAGCATGGACAACACAATACGAGTATTAGTATCATATTGGCTTGACAAGGCTAAAAAAATGTGATACAATATAAGTACTGAAACATTATCAAAAGTTCAGAGTACACATAAAAGTGTCTCTGGACTTTTTTATTTTTTTGATAAAATAAAAGAGAGGAGGTCAATTAGCATATGAAAGATTATATGATATCTGTTTCCTACATTAAAGCTGGGTACATATCTGTGAAAGCTAAATCAGCCGAAGAAGCGATAAGAATAGCTAACGAGCACATCGACGAATGTCCACTGTGTAGCGATGAAACTTATATTGATGGCAGTTATGAGATTGTGTCAGAACCTTATATAGTGGAAACTGACACTCAAATGTATGAAAAGGGCATACTTAATTATTGCCCTGAAAAAACAAATTTCACAAAGGAGGATCGAAATTAATGGAAAAATGGATAATACCTGTCACTTATACAATGGCAGGTCACATTGCAATCGAAGCCGATTCAGCAGAAGAGGCTATAAGAAAGGCAAACGAGCATATCGATAAATGTCCGCTGTGCAATGACGCAAGCTATCTTGAAGATAGCTATTGTATCGAGGAGGACACGAGCTTGGTAGAGCTCGATACAGAACTTTATAACAAAGGCAAAATTAATATCGTACCAGAAATGGTAGATATAGAAACGGAGGAATAAACATGATCATTGCCATAATGGACTATAACGGCAGAGAAATTTGCTTTTCTGCCTCAAATGAAGACGAAGCAAAAAAAGCCTTTCCAGGCGGCGTAGTGATAAGAACACTTGACGCAGACGAAGCATATAGCAATCAAATTGCGGAAGCGGTGTACCGAGCTAAAGAGCATAAGTACAGACTGGAAGACGCTCTGAGCCACTGCGAAGAGTATCTTGATGAGAGAAATGTACTCTTTGATAAAGATGTTCTCGAAGCAGAAGGGCACCTCGAAAACATTGTAATCGAGTTTGAACACAGATTCGATTGCAATTTGGACGAAAACAGCATTTGGAATGCTGTTATAAGAAACTATTTTCAGGATAAGCTTTAAGAGTAACACAAAAAAAGCAAAGGAGTTGGCCACACGCCGGCTCCTTTGTTATATAATTAAAAATGGGAGATGAAAAAATGTTTGAGTTTCATTATGTATTATACAATAACAGGCAAGCTGCCAAAGAATTTTATCATGATCTCTATGAACTCTATAAAAATGCAGACTATTATGATATGGCGATCCTTTCTCTTGCTTATCCCATATCTGGAATGAAAAATGGCATACCAAGCCAAAACGGGGAAATCAAAAGTTTTTATCTCAATGACGGTTGCCTACATATTACAGGTTCGATTATGGACTCATCTCACTGCGAACTTATTGAAAACATAGTTGAGCATGCATATTCAGGGTTGCGTTATGTCTACAAAGCCGAGGATGACCAAAGCCGAATATATATAAACACAGACACAATTAGGGCGCATATCAAATTGGCATTAATGGTGGAAATTAAGGATGAAATGTCAGCCTATACGAACGAACAACAGGCTATAAAAGGTACAAACTACGTCCTTAATACATCGTTTTCAAATCTTGATGAAATAAAGCACTATTGTTTTTCAAATGGAATTCATTTTTGCGTTTATCCATATGTAGACGCAGACGGCATTCCTCATTGGATAGAATATAATCAGCGCTATTTGGACCAGGCTATATACAGTATATACAATGGGTCAAAATTGATTGATGTAACCACAGACATAAGCCTATACAAAAATGGTGAAAGAATAGTTTGTGCAAGCCTTGCTCCACTAAGCGCAATATATGAGATAAGACAGGCAGATATAAAGGTTGTAATAAAGGAAAATGGAAAGATCGTCATGAAGCCGTGTGGCTTAATGGACGATAAGATGATACAGGAAGATATAACAACACAAGCAAGAGTATTTTTCTTATCATCAAAAGAGTTAGATTTGCTCACGAGAGATCTCCGAGCAAATTATGTTTATATTTGCTTGACACCATAACTTGTTTGTGATATAATTAAGAGGCAAAGAGAGAAATATAAGTTTAGCGTTTCTGCTGACTTATGTTTCTCTTTTTTTATTTTTTTATATAAAAGGGAGGAATGTATAAATGGCAAATTTATGTTTTACACAATTCGCCATATTTGGCGATAAAAACTCTTTAGAAGAGTTTGAAAAAAATATGGAGTCGCAAAAAAGATCTGACGGAAGAATAAACTTCAAGGATGTGCTTGCTTTATATCACGGTAGCCCAGACCTTATTAAGTTTAGATGTTTTATAACAGACATCTATCCACACGAAGACGGCTCAACACTGCTCATAAACTTTGAAGATGACTGGGACAACGAAGAAGACGCATTGCGTTTTATTATAAGCACCTATAACGGTAAGCTTAGATATGAAATGGAATCCGTTGTAGACGGCGGCCCATATATAAACACAGACGTTATAGGAAAGTACTTTCCCGGAAAGATATATATGGATATCTCCTACAACGGTAATGGCTGCGAAATATACGCCAAAGACGAAGAAGATGCCCTTAAACAGGCAAACCGTGAACTCGATACTTCATTTTCTTCATTTGACGAAATGGTTGAAACTATCGAAAAAGCAATTGAAGAAGACGATGATGACGCAATGCTTGTGCTTGAACCATTCGTAGATGCGGACGGTAATCCGCTTTGGAAACGCCACTACTCAGGCGCACACACAGGGGCTTTGTATCAAATTTATAATGGTTCAAATATGATTGACATTGTAGATGACGCCACTGTTTATTGCCACGGAGAAACGGCAATAGAAGTTAAATCAAGACCGCTTGTTAGTGTTATGCGAGACGAGGAGGACATTGATATAATCGAGAATGATACGAACAAAGCCTATGGATATTCAACGATTTACATTGTTGATAATATGATAAAATCCAATCTATATCAGGATCGTATAAATATCTATCAAGACGAGCCTATGGAGAAAATCATAGAAGATCTCACAATCGGCAATATGCAGTGCGGGGAATTCCCTTTATCAGAAATAGATAAAGCTTTTAAATCCCATAATACGTTCTGGCTTAAGAAAGATGAAGAGATTGATATGTATTCACCCGTATATTACCTGAAATATAGTGAGTTGAAATTGCTGCTTCGTAGTGGTTTTAATTCTGAAAGAATCTATTGCGTTCTTACAAAGTAGGGGGAAAAATGGGAAGAAACAATAATAACATTACATTTAGGTATAAAGTAAATAACGATAACAGTTGCACTATTATGGAACTAACAGAAGAATTCAAGGAAGACAAATTTATCTCCATTCCTGAATATATAAACGGTCATCCAGTCACGGAGATATTTCGCAGAGCATTCTTTGAAAACACGCACATTGAGCGCATTACTATATCAAAAAATGTAAAGAAAATAGGGGAAGGCACATTCCAAGGCTGCACTAAGCTTGAGCAAGTCTATTTGTGTGATTCGTGTGATTCGATCAACATCGATATGTACGCATTTGCTGGGTGTTTATCGCTATTAAGTTTTCAGTTTGACATGATATCTTCGGTTGGTATTTATGCATTTTCAGACACAGGACTTACTGACATCTGCTTGTCCCCAAAATTTATTACAATTCCAGAAGGTTGCTTCCACGATTGTAATAAACTCTCATCTGTTAAACTGGAAGCAACGAATATTGCCATTGAGCCGTTAGCATTTTACGGCTGTGATAGTTTAACAAAGTTCGATTTCTCAAACGTCAAGACTATAGGCCCTAGTGCATTTCGATATTCTGGACTTAAAGACATTTATCTAGGAGAACATATAGTAGAGGTTGGTGAAAAGTCATTTTATAATTGTCCACAACTTGAACAAATAGAATGGTATTCTTCAAGCCCTATACTATACTTTACTTTTGGAGAGTGTAGCAATCTAAAAAGTGCAAAAATAAGTTCGGCAGTTCCTGTAATTGAGCCATATGCTTTTTGTGAATGTCCTAAATGCGAGATTGAGTTTGTCTAAATGCGAGATTGAGTTTGTCTAAATACTATTGACAAAGTTTTTGCGTTATGATATAATTATCGTAGAAAATTTTATTTTAAGGAGTACAGAGTTTATAATCTGTGCTCCTTTTTTTATGAAAGGAGAAAAAAAATGAACGAAATAAAGCTAGAAATGAGGGAAATTTTTCTTAAAAGGGCTAAATATGTTCTTAACCCTTATGTCACAAGAATAAACGATGACGGCCGTATAATAAATTCTGATGTTATGGAAGTTGTTAATCTGTGCATCGAGAATAATATTTTGCAAGGCAAAAAAGATGATTATGTATTCACATATCATCTTGCAAGTAAAACTAATCCTGAAACATATCCTGAAGGTTGGTATAAAGACAATTATTATGACTGCGTAGAGCAGCTATCTTCTTCGCCGAACGATTTTGGGTTGTTAATTGAAGCTTTGCTCGATAGGAACGTTGTGTATACCCCTTGGCTGCCAACGAGCGAACTCTATAAGGTAAGAAAGGAAATCAAAAACTATGGAAGATATATTGAATTATAAGGTGGAGAATGAGAGCATAACGATCCTTGGATTTAAGAAAAACAAGTCCGAAAGATCTATAAAAATCCCCGATTTCATAGAGAATAAACCTGTAACCCAAATAGCAAAAGAAGCTTTCAAGAGTTTTACAACGCTTAGAAACATTGAATTTTGTAATAATCTTCAGTACATAGGTGATTATGCTTTTTACAACAGCGGGCTTGAATCGGTTATAATTAAACCAAATATTCAGCACGTTGGCGAGTCTTGTTTTGAACATTGCCAGGCGTTGAAGAATGTTCAATGGATGAGTCCCGCTGCAAGAATATCCGATTTGTGCTTTGAACAATGTAATAATCTTAAATCTTTTGACTTTTCAAATGTTCTTAAGATAGGCCAGGCTGCTTTTGCAAATAGCGGATTAAAAGCTATAAAACTAGAGAAGAATATAGAAAGTGTAGGTACACACGCCTTTTATGAATGCAAATTGCTTTCAGAGGTCATATGGCTTTGTGATTGTGCTGTGCCAAGTAATTGCTTTAATATGAATCGCCAGTTGTCAACATTTGATTTTCAGCACGTTTCCCAAATAGAAAAAATGGCATTTGCTGAGACCGGGTTAACAAACATAGTTCTCGGTAGAAATATATTACATATATCAAGTTATGCCTTTTATAATTGCAAACATCTTTCACAGGTGGATTGGCAGTGCAAATCTTCACGAATATATCCTCATTGTTTTGAAGGATGCAAATCATTGGAAAGCTTTGACTTTTCATCAGTGCGAGAGGTTGGGGCTTCTGCATTTTCTTATAGTGGTTTAAAAACTGTTGCTTTGGAGACTAATATTAAAAAAGTTGAAAGGGCAGTATTTAAAGGATGTGATCAGCTTGAAACTGTTTATTGGAACTGCGATGCAGATATACGGGGCAATACTTTTAGGAAATGCGGAAAGCTAAAAACGGTAGAAATTTCAGATAAGGTAAAAAACATTGAAACAACAGCTTTCAATGTTTGCAATAAAATTGAAATTTCATTTATATAATAATAACAATTAGAAGAGGCAAAGTTTTTTGCCTTTTCTAATTGTTTAAAAAAGGAGGAGATAAATTGGAACAATTTTTCGATTATATTCTTAATGACAATGAAGAAGTAATCATTAAAGGTTTAAAAGGAAATATCAAATTAGCGGATATAGTTATTCCTGACCAGATAAACGGACATCCCGTGACAGAAATAGCTAATTATGCATTTTCAAATATGAAGACACTTAAAACCATTTCATTTTCAAAGGAAATGAAGAAAATAGGAATTGCTGCTTTTAAAAATAGCGGCATTGAAAGCGTAACCATAAGCAATAACATCAGGCTCGTAGGTGTGGAAAGCTTTTCAGACTGTAGCAAACTTTCCAAAGTTTGCTGGGAGAGCAATGCAAATATATCAGAATTTTGTTTCCGTAATTGTATTAATCTGAAAAAATTCGATTTTTCGTCAGCTAAATATATAGGGAAAAGAGCATTTAGAAAAAGTGGCTTAATCAAAATATATTTAGGGGGAAATATAGAATGTGTTTATGATGCTGCGTTTGAAGATTGCGAGCAATTACAAACGGTCGATTGGCTTTGCAATTGCCATATACCTATGCTGTGTTTTTCTGGCTGTATTTGCCTTACAAATTTTGACTTTTCCAATGTTGAAGTTGTTGGAAATAGTTCGTTTAGTAGTAGTGGATTAACAAATATCAACCTGAAGCCGAACATAAGAAAAGTTTGGAACGGGGCATTTTGTCATTGTGAAAATTTAATTGAAGTAAAATGGGATTGCGAAGCAGATATTCCATATGCCTGCTTTGAAAAATGTACGTCTTTAAAAAAGTTTAAAGCCTCCGATAAGACAATCAATATTCATGAATACGCTTTTGGCGGCTGTGGACAACTATCATCCGTAACTGGTCTACATGTATCAATTGTATTTTCCAGATGCTTTATAGGTTGTTCATCACTAGCAAGCCTAGATCTTTTATCTGCTGTTCGAATCGATGATTTTGCTTTTTATGGATGCGGCCTAGTACGCTTATGTTTAGGAAAAAATACAAAGGTCGTAGGATTGAACGCTTTTGAAAGCTGCCATAGTCTTCGTACTGTAGAATGGCTATGTGAAGCAGATATAGGGAAAAATTGCTTTCTTGATTGTACAAGGCTAGAAAAAGTCACTATATCTGATAAAGTGAGGAAAATCGTTTTTGATGCATTTCCTAAGTGCAAGGATATAGATATAACTTTCATCTAATATTTTTTTCACACGGCTATTGACAGAAAGAGTTAATTGTGGTACAATAAAAATGTAAAATAAATTATAAGTCTGGAGTGATTGTTACTCCGGACTTATTTTTTTATACAAAAAAATAACAAGGAGGAATAAAAAAATGCAAAAGGAAACATTTTGTACTATAAGTACGGCACATGTGCCGGAAAATATTGAAAAGGCACTTGAAAGAGGGGAGATTGCAGAAATAGCCTCTTATATTGAAGCTGATGTTAAAACTGTGATCTACGGGTGTCTGGTATATGTTCCTGAACATATACCTGTAGAGATCCCAAAGGAACTGGAAATTCTTTTTGAGTGGGCACAAAAAGAGGATATATCTATTCTCTGCCTAGACAGTGACGGTGAAATAGTTCCTGAATTGCCAACATATGAATGGTCAGACTCAGCAGTTGCTGATATAACAAGAAAAGTTGATATTATCGCTTCAACCCCGTTGGGAAATATATGTGCTACAAAAGCAGCTGACCTCTCGTATCCTGGCATATATCTTTATTTGAAAACAAATAATGAGGAAAAAGACGTCGCACTTCTTGAGTACGATGATAACAGCATAAAATTTCACACATGGAACGAGGACGGCACAGATATTGCCGAAACGACTATAATCAAGAAAGGAGATAAGAACAGATGAGTAGAATGTATTTTAACAGCCGGCATTTATCACCAGTTACTCTGCATGAACTAATGAATGGAACTGTAGATAACGTGGCTTCTATTCCAGATGTTTCAAAAGAGGGAAGTATTACTGGAGTTTATGTAAAGGTTCCAGATGAAAACATTAACGGCATTATTCCGGAAGATCTTGCCGCAATCTTTGAAATTGCAAACAAGCTCAAGATAAACTTTGCAATCATAAAGAACGAGGGCGGAATGTCATTTGCGAATCTTCTAAACTATGGCGAAAAGTACGATGATACTTGTTTAAGAATAATGAATCCCGTAAGTGATTTTATTATAACAGCCCGAGAACTAAGTGAGAAACTTATAGAGGGCGCAAAGAAGAACAAAGGTGCTGCTTCAAATGATCGCTATCAGTTGGATGATGATTTATTTATAGAAGTCATTTACACAATAAACGGAAATGATGAATACCTTACAGTATACATCATAGATAAACAAATGGAAACGGCAGAACCTCGCATTGAATATGTAGAGGTATCAGCTGAAAAGCTTGAAAAGCTTTTACTTTCACTAAAGGAGGAGTACGATCTTGAAATATAATATTACATTTTCATGTGGGCACACAGGAACTGTGGAGCTCTTTGGCAAAGATAAAGACAGGCATAAAAAGCTTGAATACTTTCAGGAAAATGGGCTTTGTTCAGAATGCTATAAGAAGATGATGAGAGAAGAAGAACAAGCTCAGCCTATAACCTGCAATATTATTATCTTTTCTCATACAGAAACACCATTTACCCTTTACCTAACAGGTAATGTTTTTCCGGTCAAAGATACAATAAAGCAGTTGGGATATAAGTGGAGCTTTCCAGATTCAGACGGATATGGTTCTGTAAGCAATTATACATATAAATGTTGGACCAAGAAGGCATCAATGATGGAACTTGAAGATGAGCTTAAACAGCTACGTTCAATTTTTCCAGAAACAGTAGTGGAAAGACAATATGAAAACTGGGAAGTTGAAGAATTCTTGAGAGCAATGGAAAAAGATAAAAGGGAAGCAGCTGCTAAAGCAAAATATGATGAAGTGATATCAAATATTGCTAAGCCTCAAAAGCCTGCTTGTTATCCGGAAGGTTATTGGAACGGGAAGTTCTATAAGTCAAGTAAGGCTGGGCACAGAAGGATATACGTTGATAATAAAGAGGTAATCATTTCAGAAGAAGATTGCGTACTGCTTGATAAGTATCTGCAGGAAAAGTCCGAATATTTTCAGAAAGTAGCAGAAATAAAAAAGAGGGCTAAAACATGATGGATCTTGATGATTTTGGTATATAGTCAGATTGCAACATTATACAAAAAGAGAAATGGAAATAATATATGGCAATTTGGAATACGTTCCGCCAAAGCAAATAGATAAACTTTGGAATAAGGCTGTAGACAAATGGGACGATTGGCAAGCTGCACAGCATATAGCTAAGAAATATGATGATGATGGATATCTTCGCCAAAAAAATAAATAGCATAAACCCATTGACATAAGTTTCTGTTTGTGCTATAATAAATAACAGTAAAAAACATATATAAGTTCAGAGTACTTAGGTGCTCTGGACTTATTTTTTTTGCGAAATTCAGTAAAAAATAAAAGGAGGACCTTAAAATGAGTAAAAAGGAAACATGGATAATTGGAGAATGCAGCTCTGATGGAGAAGGAGTCTGCATAAAGCAAATAACAGGAACGCTGAAACAGGTTAAAAGCGTTCTTATGCAAGATTCAAAAGAAGACAGAGATAACATTGGTGCATTCGACTATGGCATTACCACTGAGGAAGAAATTGAAGAACACACTAAGGACGGCGAGGTGTATAAGCTTTATGCTTATTCAGTATTTTCAGATTGCCACATAGACTATACGGCAATCAAAGCTTCTGCCTGCAAACCAATTGAGTTGTGATTCTATGCTGGAGTATAGGGCTGTGGGCTTGTGTAATCCCGTGTATGCGTTATTAAGCGATGAATACATAAATACTATAGATAAGGTGCAAGAACCGCTTAGAAGCCGTCTCACAGAGCTTATACAAGCAGATAAATGTTTTAGTGTGAGCTATTATGACGATAGCTTTAATAAGCGAAGAATCATCGTGTATAGTTACGGCGGGCAGAAACGTGCAGGATATTTTTGTAATGGTATCCCAATAAGTCACACAGAAAATCTTGAGCAATTCGTCACAGAAATGCTCATTGTAAATCAGAAAGCCGACGTTTTTATAAAAATTGCGTAAAAAAAGCTCAGCATATTTTTGCTGAGCTTTTTTCAATCACTCAAAAAATTTTTTGACGAGTTTTGATTTTTAAACTTTTGAGTTTTAACGGCTATAATGTTCAAAATTTTGCGATTTCGCTAGAAAAAATTTTTGGTTTTTTTGGTTTTTTGTTTTTTTGGGTATAATGTTTTCACTTTGAAAATGGTAGGAAAGTCTAAATCGAAAACCGCACTAAATAAAAGTTTAGTGCGGTTTCGGGCGCCTAAATGCTATAATGTCCATTTTGACGTCAAAATGGACATTATAGTTCAAACTGCGTATATAGGCGGTTTTTGAACGTTTTTATACTATAATTTAATGGAATTAAGCTTTTGAGTTTTTATAGATAATAAAGCCAAAAAATTTTTCTCACTTATTTATTTTCAAAAGTGTAAAACACATACTTAAGTAAGCGTATCAAGGTCTCTTTTAAAAAGATACTTTTAACTTTCTTGTTGCGAGCTTATGATTATTTATAGTTCAAAACAACTTAAAAATTTAGTGCGGTTAGATGAAGAAAAGGCACACACATAATTCATGTGCGTGCCTTTCAGCTTATAATTCGGTTATCTTATATCTCTCATCATAATCTCTTTTCCCAAGATGTTGGCCACATTTATTGCAATATGGCTCCCAATTTGATACACGGGATCTACAGTTTGGGCAAAACCACATTGTGTCTTTTTGTCCGTTGCTAAATGTAGTTATTTTATAATAAGGAGATAATGGTATATCTCTCTTAAGCCCACTGTCCTCGTGATTCAGAATTGCCTCATCTCTTTCCTCTTGTGTCTGATACAGCTGGTCTGTTAGTTCTTTGATCTTTTCACAATTTCGCTCTATTTGAGATCTCATTTTGATGTTTTCGGTTATATATGGCTTAATAATATCAGAGACTTTAACTCCCAAATCATGAGCAAGAACATCCTCATATGCTATGCCGATATCTTTTATATTTCTCAAATACAAAAGATATACCTGCTTCCCGTTTATGTTTTGAGAAGACAAACCGATTTGCTCTTTTTGCATGTCATTCATCATATCCGCTAACAGCTTTTTTATTGGGCTGAGATCATAATTCATGATTTCATCAGCCGTGGCAGAACGGATCAAGCCAAAAATGGCACTAAACTCCCCTTCAACCTCAAATGGGTAAAAGTTTTCTTCCAATTTGCTTAACATAATGCAAAGTTCTTCTCGGGCAAGAGCTTCATCTAAGGGCTTCTCTAAAGCGATAATATCTATCATTGCATATTCCTCCTTTTTTTTACAAAAAAAGAGTCCAAAGTACTTATTACTCTGAACTCTTATATGTTTGTTATACACTAATTATATCATGTTCGCAACTTTTTGTCAAGCATCTCAATAGCTTGAATCAGGCAAATTCCACCTCAGCTTTTGGGCAATCAGAGAAAGCGTCAGCTGCTATGCTCCTCACCTCTGAATTTATTCTTATTTGTTTAATTTCCCCACAGCCGGCAAACATCTTGCTACCAATAGAAAGCTTACAATTCCAAGAAACGCATAATAAGCGACTGCAATTTCGAAATGCTGTTTTGTCAATGCGGGTTATATGCTTTCTGAGATTAAGGGACTTTAACCCGGCACCGTCAAAAGCGTGGCTGCCAACCTTATATATATTTGAAAAGTTCATAATTACAAGTGTCTTGCAATTCATAAATGTTTTTGGCGGGATTTCATCATAATTGGTGTTCCATTCAAGGGATATCAAATGTCTGCAATCATAAAAAACCCCCTCCCCCATTTTATTTATAGAGCTAGGAATAGCAAGGGTTTGTAGGCCGGTACGTCCAAAAGCAAATTCTCTTATAAATTCTACATTTTTTAAATTGACCCAATATAGGTTTGAACAATCATAAAAGGCGTACTGCCAAATCCTTTTCACATTTTTGCCCATTATGACGGTACTTAGTCCTTTTCTTCCTCTAAAAGCTGCAACTCCGATTTCTGTTACCTTATAGCCCTCTACTTCATCTGGAATGATTGCATCCGTAATTTTTTTATATGGACGCACACCACTTAAAGAACAAGTATTATCATCGTGAAGTATATATGTGTAATTTTCGTCGTGTATTATTTTGTTATCGACAATTATTAAACCATTTGCTAGTCTCATATCAAAATTTAAAGCTCCTTTTCTTTGCTTCTCTCCCCTTTTATAGATTATTATACCACACATAAGAAACCATAGCAAGCCACCGATTTGTCCTCTACCTATAGTTAAAAAATCGGGTTGACACACTATTTTTATGTGTTATAATAATAGTACGAGGTGAATATTATGACCACAAATCAACAGTTTCCTGAATACATAGAGAATTTTATAAACCACATTCAAATAGTAGAAAACAAATCAGATAAAACGCTTGACGCATATCGTGTTGATTTATTATGTTTTCTGCGTTTTTTAAAAATACACCATAATGATGTTGATCCTAATAAAATCGAATGGCTAAACATTCCGGTAAAAGATGTACCTTTTGACTACATAAAACAGTTTACTATCCAAGATGCCTACAGCTATATGAGCTGGCTTAAAAAGAACCGCAACAACTCCGCAAAAACTCGTTCTCGTAAAACATCTTCTCTTAAACATTTTTATTCTTATTTATCAAATAAAGTTCACTTACTCGAAAATAATCCCATTGAGGCATTAGAACTTCCCCGTCAGGAGAAAACATTGCCAAAATATCTTTCTGTAGATCAAGCTAAGAAATTGCTTTCAAGTATAAACACAAAAACATATGAAAGAGATTTTTGCATAATAACCTTATTCTTAAATTGTGGAATGCGTCTATCCGAACTTAATAAAATTAATATGGAAGATATAAGTCTTGATAGCAAGACGGTAAGGTTGTACGGAAAAGGGCGAAAAGAAAGAATCGTTGATCTTAATGCCGCTTGTGTATCTGCTCTTGATCAGTACATTGCTACCAGAAAGCCTATAGATAATTGTGATGCTCTTTTTTATTCAGGAAAACATAATCGTCTATCGACAAGAAGGATACAAGAGATAGTCGAAAAGTGTCTTAAAGCAGCAGGCTTAGGCAATTTAGGCATAACTCCACATAAATTAAGGCATACAGCAGCTACCCTGCTGTATAATAATGGCGTAGATACTTTAGTTCTTAAAGAGCTTTTAGGACACGAAAGCATAGCTACGACTCAGATATATACTCATCTTGGCAATGGTGTGCTAAAGAAAGCAGTTGAAATGAATCCGCTAAATGAAAATACCAAGAAAAACAACAATGAGGATAATAATTGATAATTATTGTTTATAAGAACAAAAAAATACCCTGCAGCTTTTCAGTTGCAGGGTATTTCTCTTAAACTTTTAATTGGTTTCAACAAGCCTCTGACAGCTCATCTCCTCCCAACCTATCAATCTACAAACATAGATTGCCTTTGAGGTCTGAAGAAATAGGTAGCCGCCAGTGGAGCGGAAAACTTCTTTGCACTTTGTGTGCCGTATAGGTTGTACTGAAAACAGCATTTATATGTACTGTGCAGTAAGGTACCTACCCCCAAATGAGCTTAAAATAACAAGCATATTTCCCTTTGTCAGAAAGAAAAAATATGCTGTTAAAAGCGACAAAGATGAAGCAGCATTTAGCTTCTATCTTTGTCTTTTTGTAATCACGTATTATATAACGTGAAACTTACCAAACAGCATTTTGTTTGCGTAAGCTCTATCGTTTTATATGACGTGATGGGAGGGTAAAACGCAGTGTTTACTACGTTTATGTTCTCTGTTCTCGCTTCTTATAGGGTTTTGCATTGCTCTTATTTTTAAGAACAGTCCCCCTATAATTAGCTTTTGGGGAAGAAACTTCAGCCTTCCTTACATGATATGATGTAAGTGGTTTTTCTTTCTTTACGGAAACAGTTGCCGTTTCCGTAGAAATAGTTTCTTCTTTTTTTCTCAGAGCTACCAGCGTAATGACGCTAGCTGCTCCAAAGATTAGGGCCAATACAGGTAATAAGTCAAATAAGCTTATGCTTATTATTCCTATTGAGTCCAAACCAGTGTGAGGGTTTTCCTCACTTGGCTCTGGTGTTGGCTCTGGCTCTGGTGTTTCAGGTTCCTCTGGTTCCTCATACCACGATTGTGGCTTGTCTGGAACAGGAACAGGTGTCGGCTCTGGAGCAGGCGTCGGTACCGGCGTTGGTACTGGCTCCGGTGTCGGTTCCGGCTCTGGCGTTGGCTCCGGTTCTGGAGTTGGCTCCGGTGTCGGTTCCGGCTCTGGAGTTGGCTCTGGCTCATCATCCGGTGGGATGATGATATCAGTCTTGTTCGTTACCTCATCAGGTAAAGATGCAACTGATGCCTCTGCCTCCTCCTTGTTCTCTTTTTCTTCCGTAACAATGACAGTGCCATCGTTTGTTTTGATAACATATTTGTTATCAATTTTGGCGATAGCATCGCCAATATCATTTGAAATAATGGTTGGCTCCATTTCAGGAGTCTCATTTTCAACGTCTTCTGAAATGACATTTGTCACATCGGAAGAAACATTTTCGTCATCAGCATAAGCTGATATTGAAAAAGCGGAAACGATTGTTGTTGCAACTATTGCGGTTGCAACTTTTTTGATGAATGTTGAGAACATATTAGTTCCTCCTTAAAAAAATTTTGGATTTGCTTCGATAGAAGCATTTTTTGGTTTCATCGAATGACAAGTTCGACGGCCGCTTTTCAGAGGCTTACCCTGGTTTGGGCAATAAAAAAAGCCCTTCAAGTTATAGAGTTTACCACTCATAAACTCTATAACTTAAAAGACAATTTTACTACTTATATAATATCATAATTAAGTCTCATTGTCAAGACTTTCTTTAAAAAAAGTTCGTTGATTTTCTTGACAAAAATATAGACATGTGCTATAATAATCATAACAAGCAAACAGTTGGTAAAACATACTGGCGTGACTAACCAAATATGTCATCTGTCTGCTTTGTTTATCTGTTCCTTCTTTTTTGTATCGAGCAGAAGCGTTTTTTGGTTAATTGCAACGGGGCATAGCTATTACGGCTGTGTCCCGTTGTCTGTTTGTAAAATAACCACTTAATCAAAAAGAGCCCCGCAATAGGCGAAGGCTCTTTTTTTGATATAAGGAAAACTATCGTTGAAATGTGAAATTTGTCATTGGCTGAATGAAGCTTATCTGCCCATTGTCTTTCCCATAGCTTTTGTTCTGACTACTAGAATTGTTATAAGAAGTTCCTTTGGAAGCGTTGCCATATGAGTTACCATACGCCGCAGAACTATTATTTCCTGCATTATATGACCGCTGCTGATTGTTATATGTGGTATTTGTTGTCTGGTTTGAGTTTTGTGCCGGTTGCTGATGATTATTCGCATAACCATTGCCATAAGATCTGTTTGCATTGTTTGCATTGGCTGGTTGCTGATAATAATTATTCTTATACGAATTATTTGCGTTATTCCCTTGAGGAAGAGCTTTTTGTTCGTATTTCTGCTTTATTTCGTTAATGTTGACGTGCATGCTGTCAGCAAGAGAAGCAACTATCTCCTGAGTCTGACATATATACGGAATCATATTTCTAAACGTCATATAGGCATTTATTTCGCTTTCAACCATAAGAAAGAATTCTTTCACATCATCAGCACTCATACTTATAACGACCTTGTGTTCAGGCTTGTTACCCCAGCGTGGAGCTATAAGCCCCTTTTGAATAGACTCGCCTGGTCCAGATTCCGCAACGAAACAAAGTGGATATTTGTCACCTATAAATACGCTTAGTTTTCTTGCAAGTGCCTTCCCGTCTGGCCTTGATTTCTGCGAAGCGGCCAAAGCAGCGGTCGAAACTCCGCCTTGATAAAGAGTCATTATTCCTGGTTTGCCAGCCTTTTTTTCTTGTGCAAGCTTTCCATATATACAACCCGTCATGATATCATGAGACATTCTCAAAAAAGCGGCAAAGTCAAGGTAGATATCTATTACATCTTGAGCTCTATGCCCTTTGTTTTGGTTCATATCATATGACATGAACTTAAGCTGTACTTTTTCAATAGGAAAAGCCACTCTTAGAGCCTCCACAAAAACATTTCTTCCGTCTTTCCTTATGATCTGATTAGGATTTTGCTGTCTTCTACTCATTACTTTCACCTCTCAAAAACATTTGTTTCTTACTTATAGTATAACACAACGCAGTATCTTTGTCAAGATATCTTATAATAATTTATGATTTTATTTGTGATTTATTGTATAGTTTTTTGTCGTTGCATTTATATAATTATGCTACTTTAGCCACTTTATAAATATAATTGTTTATTTTCTGTTTGTTTCTTTATATATTTTATTGTTGAGTTTTTATACTTATTCTAATTAATGAAGAAAATCATGATAAAATGCAATCGGTTGTCCAAGCAAAAAAAATATCCTTCCACATAAGTAAGTGAAAGGATATTTTTAAATAATTATATATCTTTGATTAAACTATAGATGAAAGCCCCGCTTCTATAAATGAGAAAGGATGTCACTGCTTATTTGATATGATATTATCGCAATCTTTGTTCTCATTCAGTTCAGAACTGTCTTCTTGCGAATTGGAGACTTCCATTTTGTTGAGCCAACTTGCAAGTATAGCTAATCCGACATTAACAAGTACAATGACAACTACAATAACTTTAGCTGATGTTTTATTGAGTGCTGATGTGAAATGCCCTACGTATGGCACATGAAAATATACTTTGCCAATAAGATCATCTTCATATACATACTTTGCGTCTTCTGTTTTGTTGGCATCTCCCTTTGTTATAATGTAAGCATCATGTTTTTCTTTTACTCTGTGAGTAACTGTCGTATTATCATCAAGCCGAAATCCTATTATATCTCCGTCTTTAAGAGAAGAAAATGCTACTTTTTTTGTATATGCAACATCTCCTATCTTAAATGTTGGAACCATAGAACCTGATTTTATGACATAAGGTTTGAAACCAATTATCAGCGGAACAACAAAAATAATTATCAATATAATTGCAATAGCCACTTCTATATTCTGAAAGACATCTATTATCTTACTCGCTTTCTTTTTGTTCATTTTCCTGCTCCTTTTTGTTTTGTTTTTCTTTGTTAGTGTCTCTTATAATCAATATGTAAATAACAATATCAAATATAATAAGCGAAAATGCTATTATCTTTCCCATAACACTCATGAGAAAAATCTGAATATAACCTACTAAAGGAACTTTACCCTCTGTTCTTCCTATAACATTATTGTAATAAACAGGAGCAACATCTTTTGTGGCGTTTAAATCTCCTTTGGTCACAAAGCTACCAATTTCTTCGTTCTTTTCTACTACTCTATGCGTAGCACAAGTTTCTGGCGTAAGATAAAACGCAAGAATATCTCCTACTTCGATATCTTTGGGATCTACTTTTGTATCTACAAAAACCATATATCCTTTCTTTATCTCGGGGTACATAGAGTCAGATAGCACCGCAAAAGAAGTGTAGCCGAATAATTTGGGAACAAGCACTATTCCACAGAAAACAACAGCTAAAATCATTTGTATGCTTACAAATCCATTGAAATATTTTTTTAAAATCTTTTTTATCATCGTTAATTCCTCCTAAACACTATTATATCACACTTTTTATTTTTGCACTGGGCTTTTTTTGAACAAAAAAACATTTTTCATGTTCGTGTGATATAATATATATTGTACAATTAGATCATTTCAAAAACGTTTAAAAACTCCCTGTTTAGGTATAGGGTGAACATAAGGAGGACTTAAAATGTTACCAATCGGATACAGAATATGGGCTGAAGACAAAATGATTTATCCTGTTAAATTTTCAATGTTCGTAAACAATAATAAAGGAACGATTTTCACACGAGCAGATCGTGAAAATGTAAAAAGCAATATATATATGGCAATTACTCCTTTTGTTGCGGTTAACGGATATGTATTTGTGGAAGATATTGTAACAAACGGAGATGTAACGGGCATTGTCTCACAAAGCAATGACGACGGTGCTTACGTTGTCACATTTAACGAAAGCAATGGAATGATATATTTAAAGGATCTCGGTAAGCTTAAAATACTTGGAAATAAGTACGAGAATCCAGATCTAATTTCCCTTTGCATATGTCCGTCAGAAAGAACGGAAAGCCAGCCTGTCATAGAAGATATTGCGGCAGCAGATGATGAAGCTGTTATTCTGGATGCTGATGTAGTAATGGCGGACTCTGCTGATTTTTTGGATAACGAGCCAATACTGACAGAAGACGAATTACAGACAGCTCTTGAGGATGAAAAAAGTGACGAAGAAATAGACCTAGGAGCTGAAACAGAAGAAAAAATTTCAAGTGAAGAAAATATAGAAGCCGAAAACCCTGATGAAGAAATAAAAACTTCTGAAGAAGTTGAGCAAAATCCATCTATCTCAACTCAGAACATAGACACACAAGTATATCTTGCCGTCTACGCAAAAAAAGCTGAAAATAAGCTGGCATATGCCTATATAATAAAAAATGGGCAAAACATCATAAGAAGCTTCAACCGATTTCTTGATAATGCAGACTATATACATGGTTCTATTTTAGGAATCAAAGATGTTCTTTCACACCTTTCATCTGAAAAAAATACAGATGTGTATACAAATACAAAAGTAGTTGTAACAGCTTTTGAAAAAGGCATGTTGGAAAAGTGGCATAATGACGGCTGGGCAAAAGAGGATGGTACAGTTATAAATTTCAAAGACGACTGGATAGATATTTATAACCTGGCAAAAAGCAAGAATATAAAATGGCATATATCACATTACGACGATGGCAATGATGATTTTGCCGAACAAAGCAATATTGCAAAGAATAAATATTTTGATTCAATATGAATCAAAAAGAGATCACGTATCGCTACGTGATCTCTTTTTGTTCTAATACGATCCCATAAGGCCGCCTATGATAAGGCACCAAAAAAGAGCAATGGAAGCTCCTAGACCAGTTATCAAGTATATAGCATTTCTGGCCAATCTCAGCCTGCTATATATTACGGCTTGATGATTTCTTTCCGCTCTTTCCTCGGCAATTTTCTTTCTCCTTTCTTCATATTCTACCGCTTCTTCCACTTCGTTCGAAGTGAATCTTACGAAATATAAAGGATCTCTTTTTTCATTTTTCATGTTATTTTCCTCCTTTTTTGCAATAAAAAAAGTGCAAAGTTTCATTACGAAACTCTGCACTTAAAAAAACAATATTTCATGTATTTATAATAACATAAATACGGTCTAAAGTCAATACTTTTTTCTAGATTTGTTACTTAACAGATATATTAAGGGAAACTTCCCCGTCATCATTAAAGGAAAGCTTAAGCGTTTTTATATATTTATTGTAGAAATTATTTATTTCTTCATCGGAAGCATCAATCCATGCCTCTTTAAAGACTCGTTTTGCAAGATCCTTAGCATTCAGGCTCAACAAATTGGGCAAATATTTTTTTAGTATATCTAAAAGAACAACCTTCTTTAAATCCTCAATATTTCCTGAGCAAAAATCGTCTATTGAACAATAATATATCTGACGCTGTTCAAGAGCGTCTTTTATTGCCTGCCCACATTTCATATATTCATACATTACAAGAAATTTTGCATCTGGCAAAGACGAAATAAGGCCCCAATAATCAGAGTCGCTGGACACAATTATAAAAGATGTAACACCGTGCTGATAATAATTTTGGCAAACACCTGCCGTCATTTTTATGTCCACTAATGACTTCTGTCCTGTTACTCTTTCAACCTCTATATGTTCTACCGATATATTAGTGAATTTATGCAGCCAATCCCAACCACACGTTGTATGGGCGTCATCATATAATACTATCTTTTCAATTTTAGAAAGCTCATTCTGATTAAGATTTTTGATTGTTCCATATAGCTTATATACATCTGAGTTTTCACAATCAACGGCAACGATGATTTTTTCGCTTTTTCTTATGAAATCATATATACTGTTTTTGGTTTCTTCATGTGCGTCCGTAAGCCTGCTATCATAAGCAAAATGGTCATCATGCATTGCATAAAGATAATTTAAGAATCGAATATCAGTAAATAATAAGCTGCCGCAATCTCTTGGTTCCCAATAAATATATTGTTGAAATGGATACCAAGAGATATATTCCATATATTTTGCAAACTCATTTTTAAAGGTATTCTCTTTGCTTATATGCGGGATTTCAAAAAGCGACTTTATATATGACCAATTTATCCAAGAGGGGAAAAGTCCAGAGCATTTTTCAATATTATCATTAATGAGCTTTGATATATCGTATACATATGACTGAGCCCGATAATTTGCTTTAACAATTTCTATTCCCCATTGTTCTAGCTGTTTTATATTATCCTGATCAAACCATTCAAGCTTATTAATATTTTTCAAATTAAAACAGATTTCATTATCTGTTTTTTTGAATTTAAGCATAAGAGCCGTTCTTAATTTACATAGATATCTTATAACTGTTGCTTCTTTGTTTTTGTGAAGTTCGTTAAGCAGATCTTTTTCTTCACCATAGCAATTCATAAGAATATTCCACCTTGTTCCTATGAGATAGGCTACTGTTGCACATATATCTTTTTTTGCTACTTGCACAAAAAAATCACTCCTTATCTGTTTATATAAAGAAGCCCCCTGTGTATGACCAAGAAGCTCCTCTATTCATTATAACATGTTTAACCTGCAAAATCAACCAACATCACTTTACAGTTGTGTCTATTCCGTTTACGGAAACTTCAGGATCATCAAGATTTATAATAATACACTTGCGCCCATTCATAACCTGTGTCTTTACTTTATCTATAGCACTATTTGCTACATTTACTGTTATGCTTGGGGCAGAAAGCTTCGTCTTATTTGTCACAAGGCTATAAGCAGCCAGTGAACCGCCCTCTCCTACTGCTCCATCGAAAACCTTTGGAAGATGTTCTAGTTTTTCTTCGCTCACTCCAGCTTCCCAAAGAATGTTTTTCATCACATTTACGTCTATCTTTGGTACTTCCGTATCCATTGAATTTTGCGCCACAAAATCTTCTATTTTACTGTTTATGGCCGTTACAGTATCGTAATCAATTTCATCGCCAATTACATTTGATACGATAGCATTAAACGTCTCTTTTTCATTTTCTGCCGACATTACAAATTCACAACCGAGAACTTCATTTACCATTGAAACATTAGGCTTCTTGGCTGTTTTTGAATAGCAAAGGACTCCATTTACATCTGGTGCCCTATCATTAAACAAAGGAAACAGAAAGCCGTCTGTTGGCATTTTTACAACTCTGTCCATGCGAACATTCTTGACTACCTCTTTGGTTTCATCGTCCAGGATAAGCCCGTCTATACGAAGTTCTACTGGACATATAGCTGTGATTATAAACTTATAATCAAAGTCAGCGCCTTGTTCTTCATCAATATCGCCCATAGAATTTTTATGAAGAACTGAATATACGCAGCTTGCCGAAATTATGCTGTATGTAGATACATATTCAAGATGTTCAACAATATGATTAATAAACATATCTGTTGTTTCATCATCTATAAAGCAGTTGTCAACTACCTTATACAGCAAGCCTTGTGTGCCGCCCTCAAGATATGCGTCTTTTGGAAACGAGTATTCTCTCAACTGTTTGCCCAAAGAACCACTTAGCGTTTTCTTTAATGTTGCAATTATAAGCTCAGATGTTTCCGCTGGAATAGTATTATACATATCGACTCTCTTATTTATAATGTTCTTTTCTGAGTCAACTGAAGCCACAACTACTTTATTAATAGTAAAAAAGCCACAGTCATCATTAAAATTCTTTTTGATCTCATTTAATTCTTTTTTGTTCATCAGATTCAAACCTCCAAATAATAATATATTTTCAGAACAAATCGTTCTCATATATATAATACCACATTTTAAAAAAGCGAGGACGTTTTTTTCTTACAATCCTCGCTTTTTTGATTATTTAATCTACGGTCGTCATTATCTCCTGAACAGAAGGAATACTACCCGCAGTGAGCTCCAAAAGTTCACTTTCTTTTAAATCAAGTGTTGCGTGCTTTGTGAGGGCTTTTTGTATAAGATTATCTACAAAACGGCCATTACCCACATTCTTTCGCCCCGCAAATTGCTTGCATAAATGTTTTACCTTTTCGATTGCTTCTTCATTAATTGTCATTCCTATATTATGTATTTTAAGCTCAAATATATCATATAATTCTTCCTCAGAATAATCATTAAAGTTAAAAACATAAGATATTCGAGAAGCTATACCTGAGTTTGAGTCCTTAAACTGTTTCATTTCAAGCGTGTAACCAGCAAACATAACTACGAGATCATCTTTGTGATCCATCATGGCCTTTATGATAATAGCAATTGCTTCTGCTCCCGCCTGCCCACAGCTTATAGCAAGAGAATAAGCCTCGTCAATGAATAAAACGCCGCCTAATGCATTCATGATGACCTTATTGGTCTTTATTCCTGTTTGATTAGCATATGCTCCTATAAGGTCTTTAGATGTAACTTCTACTACCTTGTTTTCTCTTATATATCCCAGATCAAATAGAAGTTTTGAGACCGTTCTTGCTATCATAGTTTTACCTACACCAGGATTGCCTAAAAACATCATATGCAAATTGAAATCAGGTAATTTTGCTCCAGCCGCAATCAATTTGGAACGTATCTGCAAATATTTTGCAAGCTCTGATATCTGGCTTTTCACATTTTTCATTCCTATGATCTGTGCAAACGCTTTTTCTAATGTTTTAGGGTCATACTTATCCGGAGGAAGTTTGAGCTCATCTTGCCTTATTCCATATTGAAGCATATAGCTGGCAAGTTCCTCATTGCTAAACGGAAAATATCTTCTGTTATTTTTTAAAAATGTCAAAGCTGCGGACTTAAAATCTGCAGTAAACTGATTTTTATGAGTGGAAGGCAGCATTTTTTCATATATATCCACAATTTCATCATTAGAAAGATCCGGGAAGACTACCTTTTTATCAAATAAATATGAGGTTTTTGCATTAAGAGATATGAAGCTCCTGTATTCATCTTCTGTTCCGACGAAGACAATATATGCCGCTGCAGGAGCCGTAATGATACGCTGCATGATATCTTCATAATATTTCTGTTGTTGACTTGCATCATCAGAAAAATCCTCTAGATTAAATAAATGCGTTATAGCAGCTTGGAGATCAGATATAACATAAAATACCCTCTCTTTTATTTCTTTTGGGCACATTCCAAAAGAAACGATATACGGACTCGGTTCATCAAGTTTTCCGGCATTATATAAATACTGAACGTATTTTTCAATAAAATCTTCTCTCTTGGTTCCTGAATTGCCTAAGAAAAAGCCTTTGAAGCCATGCACATTGTTTGAAAATGTAGGATAAACAGCGTTAAGTATATCCTCTGCATTTACATATTGATTAACAAAAGAGATGTCATTGATTGAAACAGAAGGAGCTGCCATAGGAACATCTTCAACAAAAGCCTTTTTTTCGCTTTCATTGAGCTCATTGGCGCACATAGGTGGTTCCTCGGCAATCGATGCTAATTCTTTCACATCTAAATTCTGACCTTCCGCAGAGCTTACAAAATCATTGCTGTCAATATATTCCGAAGTTTCCTTCTTTAGCTCGATATTTCCGCCTATCGCAGTGTCAATCTCCTTTTCACTGGTGGCATGAACAATCTCCGTTTCACCTGTCTCCTTCTTATTCTCATAGAGTGCCTTATTTGGTTCTTCAAGCGCAGCACTATCTTCAGATTGAAGCGACTCATTATTAGACAAGCTTTCAGTAGAGGACGAATGAGCAGGCATTGGCTTTGCCTCAGCAGGCGTCATAACGTCATCGCTGCTTATTTGCCGTTGTTCAAAGAGATGTGCCCGCCTATTTTTTCTGTTTTTTCGTTTGCTTTTGTTATACTTAGAATTGTCTTGACGGGAGGCATCAATCAAATTAGCCAATAAGGTAGCTTGTTCAGCGTCCATCTTGTGTATCTCAGCGAAAGAAGTTTCACTCTGCTTTTGACGAGTTCCACAATTCATGCAAAAGATGTTATCATCCGATATAATTTGTCCGCAACCTTCACATTTGTGACTCATTTTATCATTCCTTTCTCACATTTTGCGTAAAGCTACAATACTTTACACAATCATAATTTTGTATAGGTTGCAATTTGTACTGTAAAGCAATATATCTTTACAATATGAGCAAAACAGCCAAAATTCGCACTTTTACCGTATCATTATTCGCAACAGTGTGTAAAGCAATTAAGCTTTATACTCTATTTTGCCGCTATAAAAATGAATACTCCAAATAGAGTAAGCATAAACGCACATATTGAGGCGAAAAATATTATTTTTCCTCGTTTGCTAAGCCCGTACAGGTGATAGTCAAGCTGATTTTTTTGATTAGCTTCCCTATCAGGGACATCTGTCTGGAAGCCTTCTTTTCTTCCTTCTTGTTCATTTTCTTTCATCTTTTGATTAACGCAAGATACTCCCACTTCAAACACAACTAAGCGGAGAGAAAATGCGTTCCTCCTTCCTGTTAAATATTCTTTACAAGCTTCTAAAAGCTTAAGTTTCTTGCAGCTGATATTTTCTTTGTTAACATTCTCATTGCTGAGAATGCGAACGTTGGAAAAGCCAGGAGCTCGTCTTCTGAAGACGAAATACTCATTACGAGTGTGTTTCACCTTATCAAACAATCTGTAGTCTTATGCCGCAACCGCCTTTGGCTATTTCTCCAGTTAAGTTTCTGCCTGACTTAATTATATCACACTTGGGACATCTAAATGGCTATAATATTCAAAATTTTGCGATTTCGCTAGAAAAATTTTTGGGGTTTTAAAAAACACTGATTCTGTTTACACTTTGTAATCAAATTGTAATAATATCAAGGGATTTGGTATCAAGATAGTAACTATGTAATCATTTTGATACCGTTACTTTCATATTTTTTCATTGAGTATAAACATGTCTCCTACTTCTGCAGGTTAACTTTTTGTGCAATACAAACAAATCTGTTTATATTGCACAAAAAAGTTCTAAAAATTGTTGTTACCATTTTGTATTTTGACATTTGTAGCTTATTATGCTAAAATGTATATGTGAAATTGTATCTCAAACCAAAGGAGTTATTCATCATGTCCCCAAATGAACCTATAACACCGCTCTGCAACCTTAAATATTTCGGGCCGGGAGAAACAGAAAAATATCAGTTTTATAAAATCCCCAAAATATTGCTGACGGAACCCATTTTTCGAGAAAACCTTGATGCCACAGCCATGATATTATATGGTATCATGTTGTCGTTTACTGAACTTAGTCAAAAAAACGGTTGGATCGACGAAAATAATCACATTTACATCATCTTTCCCGTAGACAAAGTTGTTGAAGAGTTTGGCATTTCAAAAAAAACCGCCATTAGAATCTTGAAATCGCTAGAAAATGTCGGCCTGATTGAAAGAAAAAGCCGGAATGACTTCAATCGGACTAAAATTACTTACGTTAAAGATTTTACATCTTATGCTACATGGTCTTTTTCTAATGTGCCTAGTACTCGAAGTGTTAATTTCGAAGGTGTAAATCCTACACCTTCGAATGGTTATAAAAATACACCTTCGAGAGAGGCAAAAATTACACCTTCCAACGGTAAAACCTCTACACTTTCCAATGACGCAAAACTCACTCTTTCGAATGAACCAAATTCTTCACCTTCTCTTATAGATATATCTAATAAATATAAAAACGATAGTTATATGAATAATCAACATACAACAACTTTAGCTACTGGCGATAAAGAAGCTAGAGTAGATCCCATCATAGCACACATAAAAGAAGAACTTGATGTTGATGATTGCATACAGTATGCACTATTGAAAGGCAATAGAGATCAAGCCCAGGTCTGCCAATCTGTTTTCTCTCAGATAAAGAAGATTTTTACTTCCAATAAAAAATTCTATATGATTTCAGGGGAACAAGTACCCGCTATAACGTTGAGAGAAAAAATCTTGCAAATGGACGCAACTGCATTCGAAAATATTGTTAACATTATCATCGAAAAGGCATCTACGATCAACAATTTTCACGCATATATCCTTAGTTTAATAAATACTACCGTCGAAATATCTGACCTAAAATATACTGCCGAATGTGCAGCCGCACAAAACGATATTAACTCAGCTCTAATTTAGAACGGTCTATCTTTAATAGACTACGTTCATTCTTAATGAATTCAAAAATATCGACTGATGTGTTTATTATAACAGCAATAGATAAAACAGAAACAATGCTGATTTTCTCTAGCATAAAAATTGCATTTGGAATTACAGAAATGGTATACAAGCTTAGAATACCATATATAAAAATTTTCTTATATCCTTTGTTTATAGCATTTCTTGTCGCAATTCCAGGATTGATATTCCGAAGAAACACATTTTTTGCAGCCAAAACATAAGATGTGTGATCATTGTCTTTGCTTATTTTTTGAAAAACCAAAGAGAATAAAAAAATCAGAATTGCATAAACGAGTGAATAGATCCATACATTTGCGTTTATCTTATTTATAACACTCTTATATTTATTATTATCAAGCCACTGAGCAATTAACCCAGTTGCCGAAAAAACGTAGAGCGCAAAAATACAAGGCATAATGCCAGCTATATGTAATTTTATTGGAAAATAGGTAATATCACTATCATATTTACTTTTTTCTTTTCTTGAAGCAAATATGATCGGCAATCTATATTCTACCTTACAATAAAATACTGACAAAAGGAAAATAGCTAAAACAGTTATCACGTATACAAGTGTTTGCTGTGTGGATAGTTCTCCCGAGTTCAAAGATATCCTGATTTTTGAATAAATGGAAGGTAACGAAGCAAGAACATTTACATAAATAAGAATCGACAAGCCATTGCCTATTCCCTGCTCTTCTATCTTTTCTCCCGCCCATATATCTATTATAGAGCCCAAAGTCTGGCATATTGCAACAACTATATACACTCTAATAGAGTTATCTATAAGTATAGAATATTCTTTGTTAAGAAAAAAAGTCATAATTAACGAACTTATAAAAGCGACTAAGACGCCTATTATCATAAGTATTTTTTTTGCAACGTTTTGGCTTGCTGCGGATTGCTGAATCTTTCGTAGAGGAGAAATAAAAAACGCCAAGATCTGAAAGATTATCGTGGCGGATATATAAGAAGAAACGCCTATTGCTCCAAAAGTAAAATTACTAAAAGCTCCGCCACTAAACAAATTTGTAAAATCAAAAAAAGTATACGTTGAAGCACTTTGCATTAGCTCTGTGTCTACCCACGGAACAGGAATATGAGCCACAAGGCGTACCAATAAAATCATTCCTAGTGTATATATAAATTTATATGATATTGCTTTTTTCATAAAATTAAATCTATCCAATTAGCGTAAATAAGTTCAATAAAATAGACGGCCAAAAATGTTACAATAGTAATCATCAATGAGAAAAAGACATATTTAATATACTGCATTGGATTTGGCAGATGCAAATATGCCCCTAAAGCCTCTTTTTTAGACCTCGCTATTTTCTTGCTGTGAGTTAATGTCTTCATTTGTATCATTTTTTATACTCTTATCATCGTCAGCTTTTATGTTTTTTGCCGCTCCACTGTAATAAAACATACCATAGTCAGGAAGATAGTAATAACCATTTGGCATATCGCTTGTTGGAGCTATAACAAAATAGACATCTTCCATTTCAGCATACAAAGTGCTTTCATAAACATCCTTTGCAACAAACAGGTGGCTATCTGCCTTAATAGATATTGTTCTATATTTTGTGCCTTCGTAATAGCTAAATTTATAGATGCCGTCTTGAGTGAGATTTTTTAAATAGCCGTCGGATGTTAGCATATTTTCAGTAAAATCTTTTCCGTTTATGGTGGTTATCTTTACATTGTCGTTATTTGAGTGTCCCGTTGGGATTTGCTCATCCAAATACGAAGTTATCGGAGAAAGGCTATTAATATCATCACCAAAAGTTACTATGGTAGGACTCTTAATATCTTCAGTATTATCAATAACAGAAAAATTTGTGCCCACTGTGTAGCCGTAATCCTCAAGCCTTACAAACTGAAATTTATTGGGTCTTTCATTTGTATTTTTTATTATAAGCTGATCTTCAGCTGTAAGCTCTGGTATAGCCTTTTCCATATCCGATAACAGCCAATAGTGCAATGTGCTGAATGAATCATCATCAGTGTTGACAGCTCCTACTTTTAGCCCGCTATAACACTTCTTGTCATCGTTCTTCAAAATATAATACCCGTCTTCGGCGGCAGATAAATCGTAAGACGGGATTTTACCGTCCTTTGTTAAATATGTATTTTCGCCCTTGCCACAGCCAGACAAAAAAATGCTTCCACATAGAACCAAAGAGAGTGCTATAGCACCCGCCTTTTTTAATATAAGCATTTTCCCATTCCTTTCTTCAATTAAATAGTAACATCCACCCCCACCTCTATAGGTGGGGGTGTTCTTGCTTCGGTTTGATAAATCATCTATATATATTATACCATATGATATAATATATATAGATATCACAAGGAGAAATTTAAGCCGTGAAAATAATTATTTGTTTAGATAATCATAATGGTTATATGTTTAATAACAGAAGACTTAGCTCAGACAAATGCATAACTGACGACATTGAAAAATTTGCAAAAACCAATAGAGTCATTGTTACACCTTATAGTCACAAGCTCTTTTCAGAAAGATCTAATGTTATAGTAAATAATGATCCACTTGCTGTCGCAAGTAATAATGATTACTGTTTTGTGGAAGACTCAGATATAAATAAATGCCTAAGCAAAGTCACTGAAATAATAATGTTTAAGTGGAATCGGGATTATCCTTACGATAAAACCTTATCAATGAACTTGGACAATTGGAAACTCGTTTCACACGCTGATTTTGCTGGAAATTCGCACGAAAAAATAAGCAAAGATGTATTTTTAAGAAAGGACGAATGAGTTTGTATCAGAAAATTTTATCGCTATTATTAACTGTTTCCGTATTATTTTTTAGTGGTTGCAATGCCATAGACAATCAATCCAAACAAAATGATAGTTTAGCAACCACTACATATTCAGAAACAAGTATTACTACTGCACCTACTGAAAAAACGGAAAAGGTTACAAGTTCCGAAACCACTACATACAAAACAACGACGACTGTTACAACTACAACAACAACAGCCGCCGAAATCAATAAATTTGTTTTATCTGAAATACCTACATTTTCTGATAAAGCATACATCGCAGTTAACAATAATATTCCGTATTTCACAAAAGAAGAAATGTCCTCTGCAGAATCTTTTGAAGAATACTCCAAGCTTGACAAATATGGCCGCTGCGGTGTTGCAATAGCGTGCGTAGGGCAAGATCTTATGCCAACTGAGGAAAGGGGATCTATCGGCTCCGTGAAGCCGTCAGGGTGGCATACTGTAAAATATGCAGGAGTTGACGGGAAATACTTATATAACAGATGCCATTTGATTGGATATCAACTCACTGCTGAAAATGCCAATGAAAAAAATCTGATAACAGGGACTCGTTATCTTAATATAGAAGGAATGCTTCCTTTTGAAAATATGACAGCAGATTATATAAAAGAAACTAACAATCATGTGCTGTATAGAGTTACCCCTATTTTTAACGAAGACGATCTTCTATGCCGTGGAGTACTTATGGAAGGGTACTCAATTGAAGATAAGGGAGAAGGCATCTGTTTCTGTATATATGCCTATAACGCTCAACCTGGAATAAGTATTGATTATAAAACAGGAGACAGCAGTGGGCCTGATTTTGAAGAAACAACAACTACTCAAAAGAAAAGCACGGTAGCAGAAAACCTGCAAAGCGAAAAAGAAACAGAAACAGAGAAAGCCATAGGCTCAGTATATATTCTCAACACAAACACGAAAAAGTTTCATCGTGCTGACTGCTCTGCTGTAAAACAAATGAAAGAACAAAATAAGCAAGAGTTTAAGGGGACGAGAGATGAGCTTATATCTCAAGGCTATAAACCATGCAAAAAGTGTTCACCATAACAAAAAAAGAAGAGTTCTGAACGATGTCGTTCGGAACTCTTCTTGTTATTCAGAAAGCTTGTATTTTATTTCTTCTTTTGAATAATCTTTTTTTAATAAGTCGATAAATTCACGGTCACTATTTAACGATTCATATTTTTTTGCATCATATAATACGAATTTTGAAAAGTTTGACGCTTTCACGAAAGTTTTATAATATTCTGAAAGATAGTGTGTCACAAAAGATGTCAAGGAAAATTTGTTCCATGCAAAACCCAAATTTGGAAACTTAGTATAAGTGATGTCTGGGATCAATTCCACAATAATGCAACCGTCATATGGTTGCTTAATAGCAGAGAGAACATTTACTACACTACATTTTATCTCTTGAGTTATTTGGTCATCATCTGGCAGCATCGTGTAATGGCAATGATCTAATCTAAAGAAACTATTTAATTTTAGCGATGTTGCACGTCCGACTCTCTCTAGAATTGAATCATTATCCTGATGATATTGCCAAAGCCACTTCTTTAAATCGAAAGAATTCACAATTGAATGTTTTGCCAAAATGTCTTCGATGATTACCTCATAAGGATTCATATTATTCTTTTTAAAAAAAATACTGTCACGCAATGTGATATGTGGATATTTGCAAATGTATTGCGTTGTGTTTGCATCTATAATATAGCAAAGTAGTTCACTGTTTGTAATACCGTATTTGTCAAGAAAATCAGCACAATTACGCAATAAATTATCATATATTGATATGCAGCTCGTATAAGGGTAGTCTTTTGAGTTTATTTCTTTTTCTACAATTTCATTGAGCATATTTGCTTCGGACTCATCAATCATTGGTAGATGACGAATAACCTTATCACAAACATAATAGTTATTTCTATTTAAAGGCACACGTTTTTTAAATAATTGCACGGGAATAGCTCCAAACTGATCTATAAGATCCTGCTCGTTGAAAATTGCATTAGGATTTTGGCTTAGGTGCCTGCAGATAGGATAAATAGCTGCAAGAGATTCTGACAGTGTTTTTTTATGGAAAGAGTAATATGATATGACATACACCGAATCCGCATTAAAAAGGAGCTCTTTGGCAATATAATAAAACATACTAGACGATGTTATGTTAAAGTGTTCTATTTTTTCTTTGTTGTATTCGAAAAAACCAATAACACTTACTGGCAAGTCCATATTATCAAGTTGGTCAATAAGCCACATTTTAAACTCGTTCCAGATGCAGTTATTTCCCTTGAGTTGCAAACGCACAAACTGATTTTTCCCATTTTGCACGCACACATATTTAAGAGCCTCTTTAAGATCACGATTATTTATAGTCACGTTAAATGTTGTATTGACAAACGTGCAAAAATCCTTTTGCCAATTGGCCTCGTTATAATTTGCATTAGGAAAACATTTTAAAGCAATTTCCCTAATAGCTGCTTGCGTATTTGTATTAATTCCACGAAAAAGCAGGTTGCATCGTATAACATATCCTTTGTCTTTGAGATATCCTTCAAGTTTTGAAATATCTAAATATACAAACTGCTTTTTTACATCTTTTATAAATTTATCATAGGTTTTATTTTCGTCAATTTTATTACAATAATCCAATATAAGATCATCAAGTTCTTCCTCAAAACGATTATGTTTCAGAATTGGCGAATAAATTAAAAGATCAAGTTTGTAAATTCCAAATAGCCCCGATTCAGGAATAGCTTTAAGCACATTGCAAAGATGACTCCACTGCTCATCGTTAATGGATTTAGATAATTCATTTCGTCGAATGCACCCATACCGGTTATTTGCGTAAACTTCTAATTCGGCATCTGCTTTTTGAATCAAGTCTATTGCTCTTTTATTCCTAGTTGAACCACAAAAAATAAATTCCTGAGAGTTAAGCTCCTGTAAAAATGTTTGAATGTGGGGGCGCTCTGACATATATATTCCTCCTTCGCATTTGCAAAAATGTACTTTTTTCATGTTAAGTATAACATATGTCAGGAATTTTGTCAACCTTTAGAAGTTTATGGAAGTCAAAATAATGCTTAATGTGTCCAAAAACCCAAAAAATCAAAAAAACCAAAAATTTTTTTGAGCGATTTTCTGAACAAAAACCAAAAATTTTTTTGAGCGATTTTTGAAAAAAGTGAACATTATAGCCGTTAAAACCCAAAAGTTCAAAAATCAAAACTCGTCAAAAAATGAACATTATAGCAAGGAAAACTCAAAAACTCAAAACTGCAAAATCCGA
>OFPS01000080.1_pt1 | contig 126029 bp, 208 predicted proteins | sample 1542111 | NCBI WGS metagenome assembly OFPS01 (sample SAMN04209233, study PRJEB22552) | human gut metagenome | biome: gut; material: feces | host: Homo sapiens | place: USA: Oklahoma | reverse complement strand
CCTCTAATAGTGGCTTCGTCAGCCAAATTATGCGTAATATTTATATAATTTAAAATTATTCAGAATATTTGCATATATTAACAAAATTTGTTTTGTTTATTATCTAATTGCAACTGATTCTATATAATATTTGTTGCAAATAAGTTCTAATTTAATTTGAGTGTATATTCACATACTTTTCCTTTATTTTGCTCGAATATAATTAATTTTCCAGCGGCATTTGAAGTCTTATTCAAAGAAAGAGAATATGGATCAACCCCAATAATTGATGGAACATTTATAACTTCTGAATTAATACCAATTTCTTCAACTTTTGAATGATGTAGATGTCCTGCGAATAAATACTGAATTGGAACATTATAAATATTAGAGAAATCTTTTAATGCTCGCTCCATATCACGTACTTCACCGTGTATTCCCATAACAGTATTACATGCAAGTTGTCCATAAATATAACCTGTTGGATTTTCGATAAAAGTAAAATTAGGATTATCCGCTAATCTAATTTTAATAAATTCTCTTACAACTTTTCCCATATTATCTTCTGTAAAAGTTCCTTTTGGTTGACCTAACATACGGAGTTCTGTATGATTTCCATCAGTCATTTGGAATTTAATATGAACATGTTTTGTAAGATTATTAAGCCAATTAGTTATAAAATTTGCATACTGAATAGTACCATCGACAACTCCACATCTTAGTTTCATAAGCTGTGATGCTCTGAGACAGCCATCCGAAAAATCACCCATAGAATATACATTAAGAGTATCAATATTTTCTTTATGAATTATTTCAACTGTTTGGTCAAATAAGTCATACATTCTTTCTTCGAATATCTCAGGACTATATGAATTAATAATATTTCCAAACAAATCTTTTAATTCAAATTCTGCACCATAATGTTCATCGCCAAAAACCAGACAATATGCTTTAGTGTTATGAATTGGCTTGATATATTCTGGAATATTTAAAAGGGGAAGATTTAAAATTGCCTCACAAATTTTTTCCGCAATAAGTTCATCTCTTGCGTCTTCTCTAAGCCACTTATTATATTCAAGCTTTTCACTATGGAGCTTTTTGCGTTCTTTTTCTAATTCACGCTTCTGAATCTGCAATTCCTTTAAATACCCATTATCAGAATTAAATACACCAGCTTCCTTAAAATCTTTTGCGTATTTACATGCCTTTCTATAAGCAGATTCATCTCTGTACTGAGATTCATCATCACCAAATAATTCTTTATTAACCATTGGTGTTATTTCTCTCCAATTATGATATTTCCCAGAATTTATCAACTGATCTAATCGCCATATATATGTATGATAATTTTCATTTTCCAATTTTGTAAAATCAGATATAATAATCACCTACTCTCTATTCTTCATTAAAAGACTCTGTAGGTTCATCTATTTCTTCTTCATCTTTTACTTTCACATTAATTTCAATACTAGCTCCGTTAAAATCAGAAAGAAGAGTAGAAAGCTTCTTAATTTCACCATCTACATCAACTGTCATATTATCTGTATCAATTATACCTGCTACTTTCATAGCAGTTGTTGTTGTCTTTTTATATGAAAAATTACTCATTCCTTTATCTTCCTTTCAACTAAAATAGGAGAGTAATGTGCTCTCCTTAAATAATTTCATCTAAACTTGTTATATATCCATCTGCAACACCAAGCTCAATTGCCTCTTTTGCAGACAAGTACCAATCTGTAGAAAAGTGTTCTTCGAACACATCATTAGGTATCTTAGTTCTTGATAATACAAAATTACCAAGTTCTTCAATTTGTCTCTGATAATTCAAAATAACAGCAACAACTTCATCATAATTACCCGCAAATTGACCAGCTCCTTTATGAATAAGAAATTCAGCCGTAGGGAATGTATATCTCTTATGACATGCAAGATAGATAAAACATCCACTTGATGCAGCCATACCTACGTTTATTCCAATTACAGGAGTTTCACTAAGCTGAATTGTATCTACAAGACAATTATTTACCTCTAAATCTCCACCTGGACTAAAGAATATAACCTTGATTGGAGTGCGAGATTCTTTTGGAACATTATTCTGTTTGTCCTCAAAATTCCATTGCATAATCATCTTTGCATATTCCAATGTCATTGTAGTTATTTCATCATCAATCCAAAGAATTCTGTTTTCATAATTCTTATAGAATTGTAATAATGATGGATCTGGTAACTGTAAATTCTCTGCATTCTGTGGAATAGCAATATCTAAATATGCAGTTTCTAATTTCTTTTTATTCATAGGCATTTTGCCTCCAATTTCGTAATATTTCTCTATAATGAGATTAATCTAGTAAGTCTGCCATAGCAGCAGTTTCACTTCTTTCTGTTTTCTGAAGTTGAACATATCCAAACTTTTCATGTCCTGCAAGTTTCTGAACAGTAGAAAGCAAACCATTATTATTCCTAAACAAAGCGGAGTCAGTCTGTTTAAAATCACCATTCATCCATAAAGCTGAACCTTCACCAACTCGTCCGATTAATAATTGTACATGTTCTTTTGTAAGATTCTCAGCTTCACTTACATAAATAATAGTATTTTTAATATCTCTACCACGTATATAACCTAAATGTTCAATTTCGATTATACCAGCCATCATTTGCATTTCTAACCCTGTCTGACCACCTAAATGATCTGCTAAAGGCATTGCAAAAGGCATTAACTTTTCTAGTTTTGAACCAGGAATAAAACCAATCTCATTAACATCTTTTACTCCTATTACATTACGAACATAAATAAGTTTATCAAATCTACCTTCGTCAATAAGTTTAAGAGCATTGGCAATCATTAAATAATCTTTTCCTGAACCAAATTTACCTGATATAATTTTTATAGTCTCATCTTTATCCTGTAACATATCAAAAGCTAATATTTGTTGTGGATTTCTTGGTTTGATTTTACCCATAAAATGACTGGATATTTGTTTGTATGATAATGGATGATATTCTTCTCCATTCCATTTTCTATAATCAACAACCTCACCATCAGATTTTCGAATAATAAGATATTCATTAAGAAGAGAATTGTATATATTTTTATTAGTATGTAAATAAAAATAACTCATTTCTTCATCAGAAAGAGTCACTTCTTTATACCCTGTATATTCATCAATATTTTTAACGATATTTAATTCATTTACACCTTTTGTATTAAGTTTAAAAATATTTTTAGAAATAAATTTACAATTCAAATCATCTGTACATACAATAATAGGAGATAAGTTTAAATTATAAAAATATGCAGATGCTAATATTATATTATCAGGAGTTTCTTCTAATTGAAAATCTTTAACAACCTGCTTTATATTTTCATCATTAGCAACTACTTCATATTTCCCATAATATTCATCGAGTAAATGAGCAACTTGTCTTGCTTTATACTTTACTTCACCATCTTTATAACCAGATGTTTTAATGTTTTCAATTTCTTCTAATGTCTTCTGTGAAATCACAAAAGGTTCTTTAAATGCTTCTTTTTGTAAATTTAAAAGAGCATTGGTATCTAGGAATAATTTGTATTCCAATAATAGACACCACCTTCCTCATATATTTCGTCTACTTGACGATTGATTTTTTTCTTAACTTGTATAAATCTTTTAGAGCTTTCTTATCTTCGGTGAGGTAATATTTTGGATGAGAACTTTTGCTTTTATGTAAAAATTCTTCATTACCAAACTTATAACCTAACTTCTGTAACTCTACAGATTCTCTTTGAGTAATAAGTATTATATTATTCACGACCTTTACTTTATATTTTCTGCAATAGCAGAATAATTCTGATTGAGAGACTCGAACTCCCGACATCTTGCTTACAAGGCAAGCGTTCTACCAACTGAACTAAACCAGAAAGTATCAGTGATTACACCATTATCAAAATAATGTAACCACCGATATAAGAAAGAGAGGTTAGCTTATGAGATAAACTTTTAATATTATGAAATGTCCCTATAAGACGGGATATTAAGAAAAGCTGATTTTATTGTTTTCCATTACTGATATATACATACATAAAAACAGCTATAAATCCTTATTTTACAAGGAAAACTCGGATTTAGGCTTAGTCTTAATATAATATTCTCTATTTATTTCTCGTCTTCTCGTCTTTTTACAAGCATCACAATAAATAGAAGAATAGTCGTGCTTATTTTTTCTTTCAATAATTCCACCACAACGTTTACAACGAGAATAACCTTTTCTGGAAGTCTGTGGAAGGCTATAATATCTCTTTTGATATTTTCTCATTTCTCCGTCAAGTGATCTATTAATATATTTCACATAAAAATTATCCTCTGTTATAAAATCATAGTTATTTACAATCTGAGTCTTATCTTCGTATTCCCCAATCAGTTTGCAATTATCAAAGCATCTTCTCAAAAATCCTTCAATAACCTTTTTATACTCATTCCAAGATAATGTCATTTTCTCCATTTGAAAACGTTGTTTGAGTTTTTCGGCTTTGTCAATCGTATCATCAATAATATCCGTAACTGTATCTACATCCATCTCAGTCCCAGATAACCAAGCGAAATACATTAACTTTGGTTTCTTTAATAAATCCATGTACTCCTTATTGAGAATTACTTCTTTATCAAAATATCTTGTATAAATATTATTAATTTTCTGCCTGATAATAGCGCACCAATTTTCCTCTTTAGTCATTGACTTATAATATCTATATTCAATTCCAGACCATGTATCAAATATTTGTCCAAGTTCTGTATTAAGCAAATCCTTTCTGACCTTAAAATGAATTGTTTTTATATATGTGCGTCTTTTATTATCAGAAGCCCATATTGAGGAGCAGAACGAGTTGAATATCTCGTCCTTTACCTCATTATTCTCTGCTTCTTTGTAATCTTCTATAATTTCATATAAAAATGTTTCATTACAGTCGTAAATATGTATCACCTACCTCAAATTCATAGTATTTTCCAAGATATTCATATGAATTGTCCGTCTTATAAGGGACTTCTCTTATTGATATATTTCTTTTTGGATTTGTGTTATTCTTGAGATTTTCAATGATATAATCACCATAAGCTGACCATGCAAGAGATTTGCTAATAGAAACAGAAGAGTAGGATGCTTTGATAATATAATTTGCTATAATATATTCAGGCAATTTAATCTCATTTAGGAGTTCTTCTTTGTATTCGTTTACAACTTCATCCATATTAAATTTATGGTCTTCATCATCCGACTTGTCTCTATGCAGATTCAGATGTTGCTTAATATCAACAGCATACATATTTATAAACTTCCTGCACTTCTTTAAAACTTTTTTATCAGATAAATCCAAATCATTATTAATGATTAAGCACCTAGTATCAACCAAATCAATTTTATTATCCCATAAGATATTTTTCTTTTCCCAAGTTTCAATATAATCACATAACTCATTCATAGGAGAGGGAGAGTGATATGCATTAAGATATTCTTTGTCTTCATCAGACACATCTTTATTTTTCTTGATTATATTCATATAGGATTTCATTTTCTTTGGATAATTATGAAGTAAGAAATATGGAAGTTGTTTGAGATGCTTTCTAAGACCTGAATTCATATGCCATCTAAATCCCGTTTTAAGGAAGTCGATTTCTTTGCCCTGAAAAATTCTTAGAAGAGAAGAGTAGTCGGAATACAATTTTTGAATATCTGGATTAGTCGTATATTTATTTTCTATACTTGTGGCAACATTAGTAATTTCACCAATACGATTATCTCTTGTCATTACTTCATACTCAATAAGATTCTCTTTTGTATATGGTTTTGACTGAGCAGTTACTTTATCTTCAATATCAAGTATGATGTGCTTGTCTATTTTTGAATCAATGATAATAGGATCATTACTTAAATAGAAAATATCCCCATCAAAATCTGCGCCACCTTGTTGTGGAGCTGATACATCATACATATTAAACATTACTACATCTTGGTCTTTAAAATAATCAAACCATTTTGTAAGAATATCATTTCGTACAATCTTAATCTTATTTACCTCTGATGGATCAACAAGAGGAGAACGGAATGAACAGCAATATCCTGGTTCAAAATTTGCTGTATATAATTCTCTTTCTCCAAGACAACCAATTGGTTCTTCACCAACGGCATACTGAAGATAACCAATCATATCACCAACACCTGTATGATAAAAACCTGAACAGTAAATCTTACCAACCTTTGCTTCATCAATAGACTTTTTAAGTTTTCTATAAATAAATTGCTTAACAGCAGGATCTTTTAGCATAACATCATTTACCAATGCAGCTTCAAGATATTTACTTTCTGGCTCATAATCTTCTGTGTCGGTAATTCCCATAAATTTATATGTATAAAATTTATCACCTTTAATAATTCTTTCATACATATTAGTGGTATATTTTGCAAGCTTAATGATTTTTCCATCATTTTTAGAATCTAATATGTTGTAGTCCTTTTTTGTTTTATCTGTATAACATTTCACATATTTATCATTCCAAAGATCCAGACATTGTAAATACTGAAAATTCATTCGTGTATATTTATTTAAATGCTTAATATGATGACTGTATTTACTGATTCCAAGTTTGAACTCATACTTTCTGACAGTATTCATATATTCAATCCATGCATTTTCACCATAAGTTGACTTAAAAATTTTGTGTCCTTTAAACATCGAAATATTCCAAATACAATCTATATCATCAACATTATGAACATGACCATAGATATCAGTGATAGTAGTATAACCCCATTCTTTGAGAATTTGTTTAAATGGTACATACACAGAATATCCTTTAATAAATGGCAAACGCACCTGTGTTCCAATAACTTTATAGTCTAATCCAAGCTGTTCACTCACAGTATTCATAAAGTTTTCTTCATGACAACCACATCCGTCAAAAGGTGATAATCCAATATCTTTTAATCCTTCTTCAATTTCTCTAGTCTTATATTTCTTTTTCTTTCCAGTGCTTTCATCAACAAATTCTTTTTCTCTTTCAACTACATATTTGATAAGCTGATTTTTCAATATTTTTTCATACTCACCGATAATCACAATATTAGGCATATAATCTTTAATAAGAGTACATGAACTGAATGGTAAACATCTCTGAGCTTCATATTTAGAAATAACACATTCATCAATTTTAATATCCATCTGAGTAATCAAATATAACTCATCAAAAATTTCATCACATACAAATGCAGTTATTCCATCTTTACCTTGTGAAGCTGATTTACCAAAACGAGAATAGTGGATTCCATTATATGTGAATCCATCATTTAGAATTTTTCTAAGAGATTCTTCCTGTTTTGGATTTTTCTTTGCAACAACTAACATGAGTTCACTTATATGAGGTGATGATTCGCCACGAAGTCTTTGAATCTGATCAAATAAAGGAGAGTCGCCTTGTTTAATAAGATATTCTTTTTTGATTTCTGTGTCTCTATTAATCTGAATATTAAAATCTCCATCAATAAGCTCTCTTATTGGTATTTTAACTAATGTATATTGTACCTTTTTTATAACTATCACCTCTTATTCATAAAATTCTGGAAATGTTCTTCTAAAATAATTCTCAGACATTCTAAGATATTTATTATAGCCATCAAAATAATTATATTTCTGTTGTATTTTAAAATCTTTGAACATAGGAAAGAAGTAATTTAACATAGAGTCAGAATATATATCTGTTTTAAAAATTCTTCGACACATAACTTCTCCTGGATTTACATTTAATCTACCAGATATAACCATTTGGTCAGATAAAAATTGTTTATACACAATATCCAAACTGATATTATATCCATCTTTCTTAGAAATACCATGCTTAATAATGTGTCGATTACCATCTTCTTCATCAAATACAGTTGTATGACAATCAGGGCAAATAGATGTCACATAATTCATATCATCTATTTTAATTAATTTGTGTCCACAAATAGGACAGATAGTTATTTTGCTCATATAAAATCCTCCTAAAACAATTCTTACATTTATATTCTCTTTTCATTTTATAGAAATCTATTTATTTACCTTGGAAATAAATAAAAATTTCTATTTACAATTATTCAAACCACACAGGAGCTTTACCTATGTCATATTTCTTGCAAATAAGATACGAACAATATCCGTCTATCAATTCATAATTTCTGTCAATTATAATCTTCCCCAGTTCACCATACTTGATGAATGTATTTTCTTTCTTCCTGAATTTTCTGTAATTGGGTGGAGTATCAAGAAATTCTTCTCTAATTTTAATCTCATTAATTGGAATCCAATATTCCTTATTTGAACTGTAATCAATATCAAAAAATATTCTCAGTCTATCAATAATTCTCATCTTTATAATCCTCCTCGTCCATTGTTTCGACACGATATCCCAACCAATCTATAAGATAATCAGTACATGGAATACAGTCTCTATGTATATATTGTCCCTCTGAATTTCTCAGGTAATCTTGCCCACTTAAAATACCCCCACCACAATAACAGCATAAGTAATTATATTTCTGATGAAAGTTTGGACATCTTGTAAGACAAGGATTATTACCACAAATGTTGCACATACATATAACCTCTCTTTTTAATTATTTATACACTCATAGGAATATCCATCGTTGCTTGTATAATAAATATGTTTTATCCCTAAATCTTTTATAGCTGCCATACAACTTGGACATGGACGACACATGCCAAACTCTTTATCAAATCTTGTTCTAAAAATATATAATTTTACTTTTTGGAAATTTATATCCAGATGACGGATAGAATTAAGACAATTGATTTCAGCATGTAAAGTCGGTTTAATACCATTCTTATTCCATGAATTTCTATATCTGTTATAATATTTTTGAATAGGATGCGTTTTAATTGTGTTACAACCAATTCCTATTACATTTCCTTGGTAAACGGCTATACACCCTATATGTGTTTTTTTATAATCCGAGATGGTAGCAGCCATTTTAGCTTTTTTAAAATATCTATAATCTGATTTACTTAACATTTCTCTCTAACTCTAATATAGCAGTTCCTCTATCAATACAATCAAGCTCATATTTGTATCTGTCTATATATCTCTGAATAATTCCTCTTTCTATAAGCATTTCAATATACTTCACTAAATCATTCTTGATTGTTTTTATCTCAGAAGAAAACTCTATTTCAATCTGGTCATCCATAAGATCTAAATGGTCAATATCTGTTTGTTTAATATAAAAAGTGGCTAAGTAAGATTCTTTCTCTTTATTCCACTTTGCTAAAGCAACTACTGTGTAATTATTATGTAAGTCTACGCTAATACCAACATTAGCAATAATTTCGTATCTAAGCATGTACCGCTTCCTCCTTTAAATTTTGTCTTTCTTCACAAGCCTTAAGCTTTTTGTTATAATCTCTAGTTGTACATTCTCTCTTTTTGGTTTCATCAAACTTAAAATCCGCAGCTATACGACTGGCAATATTTAAATCGCAACCACCGAAATCCGCTTCTGATAACTTGGGATAGCATACAAGTTTATTCTTTCTCTTAAGTTCCATTGTTCTTCTTGCTACATGATTTTCTGTTTCCTTTGTCATAAATATTTGTTCTCCTTGTTAAATAAAATTTTTTGTTCATATCATCGCTCCTTTATAGTGTGATACGGTTTATGTGTTACTTTTATATATTCCCTTATTGCAAAAGGGTTTTATTCAAAAATTAAAATGTGAGGGTTTGTTCTAATTCACTGATATGGTATAATCATTAAGATGTGTATATACACTTGTAACTCATTAACTAAAGTCACGACTGATTCTTATATCAGGTACGGAGGTGTGATTATGCACATTAAAAATAGTGAAATCTATAATCTTTCCTATTTTAATAGTGTCTTATTATGAAAGGAGGATTGTAGATATTGCTAATCATTATTCTTACACCAGCTGTTATAATCGCAGTTTTGAATCTTGTTAAATATTGTGTCAAGTGTTTTACACAGTATAAAGAATTGAAGCTACTTATAACTTCAGGAAAAGAACGTGTCGCCATCACGAAAAATGGCATATCATATAAGAAATAGGATATAGTAGGTACGTGAATTACTATTGTATTCATTTCTTATAGTAACTTTTTTAACAATAATTCACCAGTGAATTAGAAGCCTCACTGCAAATTAGAGTGTTTAGTGTAACACTCATTGCGCAAATTTATGGTAAAGAGATATTGTCGTAAGTGGCAGTATCTCTTTATGTTCTTAACTTATTGTTCTCCAAAATCTCTATTTGTTTTTTGATTTCCTCACATGGATCATATTTATTATCAATTCTTTGACCATGCTCATCATTTATAAAATGTCTATAATCAACAAATACCTTTGGAGTAGTTAAATATTTTTCTTTCCCATCTTTAATATATTTTTCTCTCTTCATAGGTTGACATTTTATAATTTTTAATTCTTCCAAAATATCAACTATGCGTCCTATATATCTCTCAGAAAGTCCAATATCTTCTGAAATCGTTTTGAAATACCGATAGCAACAGAGGGGTTTATCTTCTATACGATTCAAATTGACACGAATATAGGAGAGTAAGAGTAAAATATAAGCAGATGACATTCTTGTAAGGTCTATATCTTTATCTTTACCTTTTAACTCTTCCTTAAAATTCAATATTTTGTCCAATTCATCAAAATAGATGATTCCAAAATTATCAGGCACATCGAATTTTTCAATATTTAGTTGTACTTGCTGATATTTCACCGAATTGGTGTTTTCTTTTAGACACTTCTCGAAATCTGGACACGATTCAAAGTATCCATAATGAGAGAGAAGTAATAGAACTTCATAATATTTCTGATTTATCTTTCCATCTCTGTAATTAGGTTTCAATTTAGACCAATGGCAAAGTTCTGTTGTAGAAAATGCCACTGTGTCATCAAGTGAACGCCTTACACAAAGATATGAGAAGATTATTACACGCTTAGATGAGAGATCTTTATTATAGATGATTTCTCGTGGAATTTTTACATAATTCAAATTATTGTTTTCACCTTCTTTCTATTCTTAAATAATATTCTCCATCTTGACTTTTAAAAGTCGTGAACTTTTACATTTATAAAATTGTCAAAAATTCATTTGGGTACATGTATGACGTACCCAAAAATAAAAAATTTCTTCATTTGGGTACATGTCAGGTGTGGATTTGTGTAGGTCAATATCTATATAGACTCATATTATCAAGAGAAGAATATTACGCTTGTATTTCGCTTACGCTTCATACAAGCTCTTTATTTTTTTGTTTGATTGTTATTGGTTGATTTAGGTACATGGTGTTTTGAATTAATGTTTTCATTTGGGTACATGTATGATGTAAATTTGTAAGATCATTCTCTATTTATTAATTCTTGAATCTCTTCTTCTGACATGGAATCTATTTTCTTTAATATTCGTTCAATATAAATAAGTTCTAATAATGTAAAATTATTTATTATTAATTTTGTGTCATGGCTATTAATGATATCTATATAAATATGATTAGATAATTTCTTAGCAACGGATTCTCTTGTTCTCTTAAATAAAATTGGTTTCTTCATAATATCATTCTCCTTTTGAATTATTCTCTGTATTATTCTCTCTTTCTAAAACAACATAATTAGCAAATGAATCTTCAATATAAAATATAGGCAACTTATTATGATATCTTTCATATATTTCTTCGCCTGATATAGCAATAAGAAAACTATTGTTACCTTGTCTTGATTTTTCTAATTGCTCTAATTCAGCTTTATATTTTCCATTCTTAACTGAACCTATTTTTCCACAGATGAAACAATATCCATATAACTTTGTGTTTATGAATGTTTTCCCTGCAAATACAATCGAATATTGAATTAAACATTCTTTATATTGATGTTTGTGTTTGGACTTATAATTGCTTTTTGAGATATTGCTTTTCTTAGGTTTTTTATATTTGGGTATTTCATATTCTTGTATCATAGATTACTCCTTTGATATATTATTCTCTCTTCAATTGTCTATCCCAAAGATGTTCTTTTCTTGCTAACGCTGCGAAAAGACCGCCCTTATCAAAGGGCTACATCTTGTGCTTACGCACATACTATCTTTTTGAGCTTGTATATAGTTTTCTCATACCCCTATCTGTGGGTTAAAAATGAGTTTTTGAGAGTGATTTTAAATTTTTATGTCTTAGGTGATAACTTATAAGGGTATGAGATAAAAGTGGCTAATTTTTTCTGTGAGGTGTGATTTTCTCCCTAAATTGCTTATAATAAGTCCTCCTTAAAATTTATTTTTTTTGTTCTGATGAGAGTGGTGTGATGATTATTTACAATAGATTATTCTCTTAAAGAGATTTAAGTTTTTAAGAATTATTAAATAGAATAGTGAAGAATAATATAAATTTATGCAATAAAAAAACAGACAGCTTAATTGCCGTCTGTTAATTTTTTATATTTATTTGATTTATATTGATAACCAGTTAGATTCTGGTTTTGCAATAAGACGAGCATTATTATATGCCATATCAAGTGTTAAACATGTGTGACCTTGATAATAATTTCCTACTTTAGTTACGGTTAAAGCTAATGACGGAGTAGTATCATCCTCTAAGCATAATGGAAGTAATAACTGAATCTTGTTTTCATAATATTGTGGTATTGCCAATTTATAATTAGCTGATACTCGCTTTTTCATAGTTTCTATTGAACCATTGAGATTGTTAAGAATATTTTTGCTATCTTTAAGTTTTTCGGGAATTCTTTCAATATTATTAATATCTTTCAATATATGTTTATAGTTAATGTTTATTTCGTAGTGCCAATCAAATAATAAGAGAGATGGATCGTCAAAATAATTTGCTCTTGGTGGGCGCTCAGAAATATTCATATTTCCTAAATCATATGATGTAAGAAACTTTAATCCATTTTTGCTTTTATCTTGATATGCGTATATTGGTTGATAGAATTCAGTAAAAAGTCCTGTGTTAAATAGCGCATATTCATTATTAATAATTACATTCTTTTCAGAAGATAATTTTTTATATGTGTGAACCATATAATTTGTAAGAATTTTATTATTAGGGTATGTATCATTAGACCAATTTTCTTTATCTGCTATTTTAATTAGATCTTCTATATAATCATTCCAGTTTACATTGAAATACGCCATATATTCTGCTCCTTTTGTATTTTTAAATGCTTCTGTAAGTATATCATATTTTCTTGATTCATGGAACGGGAAAATATCTGTATCATCTGGCTTGTACAATTTAAATGGATATGATTCATATTCTTGTGATTCAAGTGGTATATATTCTCCTTGTAATTTCGTACATGCTTTTATATAAGCTTCTTGTGGTGTATCAGCATAAACAAAATAAATGTAATCATAAGGTTCATAACAATATGCTGCTGTTGTTGGTATTAAATATGTATTCATTTGTAAACCCTCCTTAGAAATGTGATTTATATAATTTTATATTCTCTTTTTTAAATTTGTTCTGAGATAAAATTCTTTACATGGAATATAAGGAGAAAAATGTATGATTTTGAGTCTATTTTGGATTTTTATATGTCAGGTGGCTAGTTGTTAGGGTAGAAGATAAAAATTGAAATTTGAGCTGTGAGAGTGGATTTTTATATAGATGTGAGAATTGATAATATTATTTATAGTAAATGTGTATGAATGTATATAGATAGTTAATGCAATTTTGAGTGATGTAAAAATCAACCTTGTATTTTGAGTATTTAGGTAAGTAAAAATGATTTTAGGTGTTATTGGTAGGGTGGAATGAAAAGACTGTGTATGAGTGTAATAGAGGGTTTAGATGAGAAATGGAATTTTTGGTATTGTTATAGTAGGATTTTTTGATGGATTGTATTGGATTTGGGGATTCTGGCGTGGTTTATATACTCATCTCTGTGTGGAATGGTTGTGATATTTTTTTGAAAATAAAAAAGACAACCACATTAAGTTGTCTTTTTATAGATAAAGTTATTTATGTTGATTTTTAATAGAGTCATAATTTTCTATTACACGTCTTAGTTTTGTTACAAAATATGAGATATCCGCAAAATAATTAGGATATGCCAATTTTAATGTTTCGAATGAAGATGCTGATACTAATACAACATTAATATTTGAACCTTGTTCAATTTTTCCATACAATTTTGTCGCCGTTTCGAGATTTGAAGACTTAAATGGTTTTACAGTAACAGTCATTTTGTCATAATTGAGTAATATTATATAATATAAATTTTTATCTTTCTGGTTATATTTATTACTTGTGTGATTAATAGACACATTTAATCCACTAAGAGTAGATATTATATTATTTTTCTTATCAAGATACTTAATTTCTGATATTAATTCATCAGCCCATTTAGACGTATTGGGACATATAGGCATTTTCTCTTCTATGGCAAACAAAGAGGATACAAGTGTAAAGAATCTTAATATGTCATAATCTCCTTGACTGGATTTAAGATTGCTTTTTGTATATATCCCCATCATTTCAACAGCAGTTGCCCACATGTGTTGTAATTTTGTACGAAATTGAATTTCTATGAACATATTTTTATTGTAAGTGTCTTTAGATTCACTGTGAAATTGATATACCATATGATAAGATCTATAACCTGATTCTTTAGGATTGGCAATATAATCATATTCACGTTTAAGTATATGTCTTATTCGAGAAAATTTATATCTATCTATTGCGTTATAAACTTGTTCTATAGTGTCAACAATTACTCGACATCCACCTAAATCTTGCATTTTATATAATTGCATCTCAGGAAATCTTTGAATTTTACCAGTTATGGATTCAAGTCGTTTTAATCTTTGAACAACAATGGCATTTGGATTTTTTTGACGAAGATTACTACAAATGACTTGTAATGGATAAGCGTGTGCAGCTCTCCAATTATTTAATATTACCAAAGCTTCTTCTCTTTCTTTAGGAGTAGAAAATGGATCGGCTATGATTTTACCTGCTTTGTTAATCTCAGATTTGGTATATTTAGGTATTTCCCATTTATTTTTATCTTTCATAGAAATTTCCTCTTTAATTTGCTTAATCAATAAATCTATATTGTCAATATCAATTGTATCATTAATTAAAAGAGAATTCATTATATTTATTGAATCTATAGTTTTTTTCATTGTAATACTCCTTTTTGAATTGTATTTTTATATATGTTCACTTATATTTATTCCCTACTTTTGAATTATTGAACATTAATTATTGAACAGGAGTAATATAAATATTTATATGGGGTGTAAGAGATGTATAAGAAATGATATTTAGAATATTGAAAAATTATATGAGATAAAAATGGATTCGGCAATTGAATATTATATGGGTGAAATTGTTATGTTTTTATAGGATGATTTTAAATATGGGATATGTAGATTTAAGATAAAAATTAATGATTATACATTTGGTTCGAGAAATATAAGAAAAACAAAGGTTCTCTGAAGAATTATTTATGAAAATGTAGTAATTTTGAGTGTATGATTATGGGTAAATATAAGAAAAAATAAATGTGTTTTCGAACTTAACTTCGAACTGAATTTTGGGAATTTCGTGTGAATGGAACAGATAGGTGCGCTTACGCACCCTGGGCTGACTGCTACGATGTAAACATGCCCCCCTAGTAAATATATAATAATATTGTACTATTATTGTATGTTTTGACGGTATTTGTATATTTTACCGTGGCATTAAATCGCCTGATATAGTCAGGTGAGGCGATACCGTGAGCTGATGCCGACAGCTTTTAATATAACAATATAGTTCGAGATATGTCCGTGATACAAAGACAAAATTAAAAATCTGTACGCCACACAAAGACACAAGCTGCATTCAATCTGTCCGTCACACACAAACAAAATAATAAAACTGTCCACCTACAACGGACAAGTAAAAAATCTGTCTTTCTGGTGCAAGCAACCTTTTATATATTTCTAACTGCCTTTTATCTGTCTTTTTGTGTCTGCTCATCAATCAAGTGCTTTAAATATAAGTATTAATTATCCTTTACATATATAATAAGATCGCCTGGTTGACATTCTAACAACTCACATATTTTATTCAGGTTGTCAAAGTTTATTTGATCTTTATTTCTGATTTTTTGTATCGTAGCTTCTCCAAAAATCTTATCTTTTCTTAATCTATAGCTTGAATATCCTTTATTTTTTAATTCTTCTAATATATCAATTTTGTATTTAATCATACTTTATAAACTCCGTTTCTTTTATAGTATATTAGTTTATTCCCCTATTATTTAAAAGTCAATATACACTATAAACAAGTGTACAATTTGCACAATACATACACCAAAATATTGTGTATAATGTCAATATACATACACTAATACATAGTGTATACTATAACCATAATAAAGGTAAGACATAAGGAGGTATAAACATGATCAAGTCAATTAAATACAACCTTTACAAGCTCAATAAAAAGCATCCACTTTTGATAGGTGCAATAACTGGCGTTGTGTTAGGTGTGACAGTCGTAACAAGTCTTTATTTTTTAAATAATAATGATAATGATATTTTAAACGACATTGATTTACACGCACCTTCACAAATTGAAAACACAATAAACCCTGATAACTTTGCTAATCACTCAAACGCTTGCGACAGCATCAACAAGCCAGTTGATAATAACACAATTAATATTTTATCAGATTCTATCAAATAAGAGAATAACAATATATCAAAGGAGGTATAAGCCATGGGCGAGTATATTTCAGTTATTGTTGACGAATGCGGTTCTATCCGTGCATATTGTTCTGATTATTCAGACGATGATATTATGAATATTTTATATCAGCATCCCGAATGGTCGCAAAGATGTATTTCAATTTAAGAGAATAACACTATAAAGGAGGTTACACAATGAACATATTATATATATGTTACGAAACAAGCCAGATAATGAGCAAGACAGACTGGCAAAGCTACTACAACAATAACATTGACAAAACAGAATATAACGATTTTCCCGACTGGTGGCATGACATGAGAAAAAGCGGAGTTATAGAAATAGCTTAATAAAATATAAGCAGTGATGGTTTAGCCGTGGGGGATTCAGTTCTCCGCTTGCTTTTCGAGATATTTATATCTCATATATGATCTTTGATAATTACATATATTACACAATACGCTGATTAGTTTCATTATCAATCAGGGCGATATCAAGCCTACAATTTAAAGCGTGTGCAATTTCAATTAATTCTTTTTCATTAAAATTATCCCGTTTAAATTTATTAGTCATATTGTTTCCAGTTGTTCCCAACTTTTCAGCAAGTTCTTTAATATTGATTTTTCTTTTTAACATTACAATTTTAATATTTTCAGTCATTTATAAAACCTCTTTTCTATTTGATTTGAATATGATTATACATTGTAAGCTATGAAAAGTCAAATATATAAAAGAAATCATACAAAATAATGTGATTTTATATTGACAAATCACACGAAATAGTGTAATATATTATTAAAGAAAAGGATATCAAACGATTTTTAATTTATTAAAGGAGGTTGTCATTATGACAAGATACACATTAAAACAGCTTAAAGAAATGATTAAATCAGGAATAGCAACGGATCTTACAAAGGCATCTAATAAGGAATACAAAGAGTTGATTGCAAATGGCGGTTATACTCAAGTCGGTTTTGCTTCTGGTGTATATGGATGTAATGGCAAGTTGCTCAAGGGTTTAAAGGATGGCAAGTTATACGCCATTACTGCCAGATCATCAGCAATATTTATTTTTTAATCTTACATATTAAAAGCCTTGTATCGTGTGGCATCTGCTACGGCGTACGCATCAAAGCAATGCAAGGCACTACACAATATTTTATATTGTGCATCTGGTGAGGGCTACCGCTTGCGGTAATAAGTGAATATACCCAGATAGTGAGGCGGTTTGAATATATGAGAACTCACGAAAAAAAGACTTGGAAATATTCAAAGCATGTGAACGCTAAAAAATCACTGACAGCTCAAGATCTCAACGCTGTATAAACATTGTGAGACATTAGAAGGTGATTATTGATTAAGCTAACACCTTAATAAAAACAGATTAGCTTGATACGTCCGTAGCCATGTGAACGGAGGACAAGAAACAGACTGGAGGGAGTAAACAAAATACTTCCTGATGGGATGCATAAAGGCATCACGAAACAAACAAGCACGAACGGCGGAGCGTGAGAATGTGAGAGGATAACACAATAAAACCTCAACCGCTTTTATATGGTTATGATGATATAACAGCACTAATTAGAACGGCTTAATTGTTCATTGATAACAGAATATAATAAGGCTGTGTTGTTTCCATTTGAGAAGCGTATAAGCCGACTATTTTATATATTAAATAGTCCGTTGAGTAGATATCTCAATGTTATCAAAAAAATCTAGTCCCGTTGATGTGGGATTCAGGTTTGAAAGTAAATAAGCCCTGATTCTTGATTAAAAGAAGGAAGAGAAGAAAACGTCAAACCGCTTTAAATCAGGCGGTTAGTAAAAAGCAGATAATTTTTATATATTTATAAAGAAGAAATACAGATACATATATAAACATAGATATAAAAGCAATATTTTTTATTGCTTATAAGATGCAAGCAAAAATAACACATGATAAGTATATTACAAAAGGATTTATAAATCAGTCGGGCAAAAGTGGAAATCCCAGGCGGTGGCAAGTAGTAGATTGATTATAAATAAATATGTTTTCCCTGTCTTATCGCCGTTATACAAGCAAGTTGTAAAAGCTGAATGATTAAATAACCATCAGCAAAATAAACAACTTGCTTTTTTGCTTGCATAAATAAGCAATAAAAAAGAATAAAGGAGGTTACATGATGGAAAAATTAAAATATAAGCTATATAAGCAATATAATAATGTACCTTTAATTAAATCAGGTTTTAACGCTTACAGCACAAAAGGCAATACTAAACTGGGAAAACTAATAAGACAAGCACAAAAAGAATTAAAAAATTGCATAGTCTGGTATGAAGTTGTAAACCTTCAGACGGGAACAATAAATATAGTATATGCGGAGGTCACACGATGAAAAAGAAAATATTAACAACTGTATTAATCATTATAATAACGGCTATTGTGTCAATTTTAGTAACTTATAACTTTATGATTTACACGGCTCAACCTGATGTACCTTGTAGCATTACATGGTGCGGATCAGCACATAATTATAAATAAATGGAGGACAAAACAATGAATAATACAATAGCTTGTTACGATTTTAGAATTATCAGATGTCAGGACGGATCAGAAATCATTGACGAAAAACTCAAAACTCCGCTTGATTCTATTGATGGAGTTTTAGCTGCTGAATATCAGAAAGTCCAAGATGCACTTGACATTATACATAAGAAGGAAAAGAAGAGACAGAAAGAAGCATCAGCAAAGCAGAAGAAAGAACGCAACATATTATTTAAAATCGCTTGTTTATGCGGATTAATTACAGCTTAAAACAATACATATAACGGAGGTAAAAACATTATGAAAAAGGAAAAATTCAAGTTATCAGGTGAATATTTTTGTGGAAATAAAGCAAGTGATTATGCTATCAAGAACGGATTCCTTGATTATGCCACACTTGCAAAGAGTTTTGATGCGGTATCTTCAGATATTATATCAAAAACAGATGGAATTATAGGTTACTGGGAACAAGAAAACGGATTTATTGATAATTCAGAAGAAATTGAAGCCATAGAAGATAATATATCAGAACTTGAAAGCAGCCTTGACGATATAGAGGAAGATTCAACAGAATATACAATCATTCAGGAAAAAATCACGGACTTAGAAGAACAGAAAGAAGAGCTTGAAAATGAAAGCGAGCCTGAAATCTTCCAGTACTTCATAATCTCTGAAAGAGGTGCTGAAATCTTAAAAGATTATACAGACGAAATTGTTTTCTATAATGAAGAGTTGGATCTATATGTTTGGGGTGTAACACATTGTGGTACAAGTTGGGATTATGTTCTTACAGATATACCGCTTAATTGTGGATATGATGATTAATAATACATAGTAGTAGAAGGGATGCAGTTTTAAGCATCCCTTTATTATATGGAGGCGATAACTATATTTAAAGGATATTACACAGCAACTTGTTATTATGGACTTGTAGAAGGCTATTATATGCAATTTGAGACAGAAGCAGCCTATAGAGAATATATGGAGGAATAGAAGCATGACGAAAGAAGTCGGATGCTACAATATTACTTTTTGCGGTTTATCTTATGATAATAACATACCTTATGACATGGTTATTATTGAAAAATTTAATAATAATACTTACATAGAAGGAAGTAAAAAAGTACTTTATTTTAGACATGAAAGAGGTTGTATTGTGCCAGTTTTCAACACTGAAAAAGAGGTTGAAAAGTATTTACAATATAGGAATTATGAAAAACTCAAAGTTAAGAAAAGCATAACTATTGAAATAGTATAGGAAAGAAGTCGCAGCTATGGAAAAATTGACATTGAGAATTAAAGCGGATGCATCAGGGAAGTATAAAACTATTGATGTATTAAAGCAGATTAAAGCATCATGTAAGGCAGTTGTGTTCCCTGATAAAACATTAGAGGAAACTTGTCTTGCTGATTTGCGTTTAAATGACAAAAAGGCTATTAAAGGCATTACAGAAGGCTTTCCTGAAACATGGAACAGTGAAACAATGGAATATATAGAAAGAAATTTTACTTTGATTTTTGAATAGAAAAGGGCGATTGATCATATGTCAAGGAAACATGAAAATTTTAAATGGAGTGGTTACAAATACGCACCTGAAAGCGTTGGTTTTTCGCTTAATGGAAAGCATATTAATTTTTCTGAAAATATTAGAAGCCACTTAGCATATTTGGCGATATGTGGAAAAAATGAAGAATTGCTAATTGAATTAAAACGTGCATTATGAGCAGAAGAAAAGAAGTCCTTAATCGTTGGAAAATGTATTTGCTTTTTTAAGAAAAATTCAGATGAATATTACTACACACAGCAACTTAGATATAATCCTGATAATTTGCATGATGCTTTACGATGCTATAAGGAATGGAAACGATATATATTAAGCAAAAATTGTATTCTTGAGGCTGGCTTTACAGTAACGGAGGGAACATTTGAACCTTTTGAAAATGGAAATAATAAGCCAAAAGTCAAAACGATTGAAAACTATATTGATCTTACACGTTGTAGGTCAATAAATGTAATAAGAAGAAGTATATATTAATATTAAGGAGGACAATTTAATGATGAATATTAGATTAACAATGGAAGAATTAAAAGCACTTATTAACAAGATAGAAAAGGCAGTACCTAAAAAGCCATCACTTAATATATTAGAGTGTATCAGGTTAAAGGCAGCTGATAATAAATTAATAGCAACTGCGACAGATTGTGACATTGAATTAAATATCATTCAGGAAATAGAAGTATTAACAGAAGGAACTTGTTATATTAAATTAGCGGACATTAAGAAGGTATTAAAACTCAAAGCGGATTATTTAACAATTAAGTATCAGGAGAACGATGGAAAAATCTATATTTCCACAGGTAAAAAAGTTATAACATTAACTGCGGCGGATTTTGATGTATTTCCTGAAATAGATTATAAATCATCAGCTCTGACAGATTTTTTAACAATCCATGCGGATCAGTTAGCGGATATTTTAAAGAGACTTTCTTATTATGTAGAAGATGCAACTTTATATAATCACAATGCCATGTTGAATAGTTTTAATTTTAATAGAATACATAATCGAATAACTGGATTAGATGGAAAAAGAATTGCTATTAGAAATAATATAGAAGGCTTTAATCCAAACAATAATAACGATGAAGTCAATATACAGAAGGATTTCTATATTAAGTTAGAAAGAGTATTAAAGGCAGAAGGGAATAATTATATTAGTATAATGACAACCGAGGACAATAATTATATTGTCATTTCTGGAAAATCTTTCATCATGGCTATTCAGCGTGTATCAGGTCAGTATTTTAATGTGGATAGTATGTTATTAAGAGGTAAACATTCATTCACGATTAATAACATTAAGGAATTAAAAGAGGCAGCAGATTATGATATTAAGCTCAAAGGAAGTGAAGATAAAAAGCCGTTGATTCTATCTAACATAGAAGGAATTGTATCTTGTACAATGTCTTGTAATAACGGCGACAGCTACGATATATTAAATGTTACGGATAATGAACTGCCAGAAGGTTACTCAATGGGATTTAATCCGCAATTCTTATCAGATTTATGTATTACATGTACAGAAGATAGTTTGCATTGTGAGGTAACTAATAATAAGTCGCCTTTATATGTGTATGAGAAAGATTATACTTTCTTAATACTGCCAGTTAATATTATTGCCACACCAGAGGAAATTATAACAGCAATAAAGAAATTAGCTGATGCAGCTTAATAGTAATTAATATAAGGAAGTCTATATTATATAGGCTTCCTTTTGTATTGGAGGAAATGATGCAGAAGGAAAAAATAAATCGTACAGAAGAACAGATTGAGGATATAAAGAAATTCATTGTATCTCATGGTTTTAAAAATATGTCGGATTTTTCAAAGGCTGTAGGAATGGAAAGACAGAACATGTCAGCAAGAATCCGTGGAAAATGTAATCCTGATATTATTTTACTTTTGAAATGGGCAGTTATATTAAGATGTGACATTGTGGAGCTAATAGAGTTATTTTATCCAGAAGAGTATCAGAGATATAAGAAAGGATTATATGAATAAAACGGTAAAATATCCGTGCATTAATTGTATTTATTTTGATGCATGTGGAAATACAAATAGAATAGAACCATGTCAAGGAAGAATGACAAAATCAGAGAAGAAAGGGGAAGTGATGGAAAATGAAACTTACACAAAAACAAACAGAACTAATTGAACTGTATAAGCAGCTTGAAAGAGAATACGGTAGAGGAAATGTATTTTTCAGATACATAAACGACTATCACAGAATTAAGTTTGTTATCCATGATACTATTGGAAGTGATATTTTTACTATTCTTTTTCAGTATAAAATCAGTGGAAAGGTAATTAATGCCTTAGAGGATAAGGGTTTAATGATTGGAAGAGATAACTTCCACAAAGAAGCTGATCCTAACTCATGGAGAAGCCAGCCTAAAGAATGGCGATATGTCGGTTATCAAATTAGAACAGAATTATTATAGAAGGAGTGATATTAAATGAAAAAATATATAGTAATTTGTTATGCAGTACACGAAAAGGAAATCGCAAGTCATAATACATTTGATAATGAGGATGATGCTTATGCATTTCTCGAAAAGGATGCACAGAATACTTATGAAGAAGAAATGAATAACGCAAGCGAAGAAGATAAGAATTCGATTGATTTTACAATAAGTGATGATGGTTCAGCATATCTTTCATCTTATGATGGAGAATATGAATGGACTTGGGAAGTAATTGAGGTTTAATACAGAGAATAATAAGACAGACGCAAACAAATGTGTCTGTCTTATTTATTTGGAAGGAGTAAATGAAATGATTATATTGCAAAGAGATTCACGGTATGAGATGGGTGATCCTGATTGTGTGTTTAAAGTAAAATCAGGTGACTTAATTACACCAATAAAGCGAATTGGATATAAAACTACATTTGATGATTGGGAAGATTACGGAGAAATCACGGATGAAGATATAAAAGATTTATATATTTTCTGTTGTCCTAACGATGAAATTCAAACAGAAGTTTATATTTCAATTTGTTCAAATTGGGATTTAATTTTTGTTGGCAGATATAAAGGTATTTTCTTTGATAATACAGAGGCTATTACAGCAAAAATTAATGCATGGATTAACAACAATATGGAGGTGTGACTATGAATACATTAGAAGATATTTTAGTAGCATTAGGAAGTAAAAAACCATTCTTAGACAAGATAATAATTGATGAAGATGGTGGAAGGCAGCCATTCACCAAAGGCGGTGCTAAAGCATATGAAAAATTGACAGAAATCTTATATGCGGTTGGAGAACTTACTAATACAGATATGAATAGTATTGTTGAAGAATTAGATAGTATAGCGAATCAGGATATGTAGGAGGTAAGCGAAATGGTACAATTACGGCAATACAAAATGGTTGAAGGAATTGGAAGTCATTGGAATAAACGATGGGAAATCCAAGAAAAATATAAATATTTTGAAAATGGAGAATGGGTTTATTCCTGGCATTTAGTATTTTGGAGCAGTGATAAAGCGAGATGCGAAGAAGTGTTTGAGAAATATAAAAAATTAGGAGGTAAGCGAAATGATTGAGTTAAAAGATTTATTGGAAGAAAATGAAACACTTGTAACATTTCATCTTTGCAATGAATATTGGTCACGGAATGCAATCATAGTAAAAGGAAATGATGATATTTCTGGTGCATTAGAAATGACATTACATAGAATACTTGAAGCTGGTGGAACAGAAGATGATGTAAAGCGAATTATGGGTGCTGAAATTCCAACAGAAGATGAACTAAAAGAACTTGAAGAGTTTGATGAATTTAGTTGGATAGATTTAGGTTATGTATTACCTGGTTTAATTGATTTATGGGAAGAAAGCGAGGTTGAGTGATATGAGATTAGCAGTAACATGGGAAATGGCAGGATATGTAGATGTAAAAGCAGATACATTAGAAGAGGCAATGGAAAAGTTCAATAAAGAAAGCGATTATATTAAATTACCAAATGGTGATTATGTAGATGGAAGTTTTCGGTTGTCTACAGATGATGTAGAAGAAATGGAAACTATTATTGATTGGAAAAAAATAGCAAATTCAAATGGAAAGGATGGTTGATTTTATGCAAACAGATAAATTAGAAAAATATCTTGATGAATTATCAGATGGAACAGATTTTGATTTTAGAATATCAGAAATAAAGAATGGTGAAGTTGAGTTATACATGCAGGGAGATAACCCTTGCAATGAGGATTGGTGTACTGAAATTACAATTAAGAATCCAAAGACGAAGAAAGAATTAATAGAGACTTTACACGAAAAAATGTGGAAACTTTATGATGATTTTGATGTCGAGGAAGAAACATATCTTATGTTAGAAGCAAAGAGAAATGGATTTCAAGGTGTTCCTGGTGTGGTTGATCTCGTACATAATGAGGAATACAAAGAGAACGCATTGAAAGAGTTTGCTGAGAAGTTAAGAGATTTATTATAGGAAGGAGTGCTTAATATGTTAGACTATACAAAAATTACATTTAATGAGTTAGACAACACAGACAAGCCATTACAGGCATTTTACAATTATGATTTAAAAGAAAGCGAAATTGATAGCTTTTTGGAAGAGTACGCAACTGTTGAAGAAGTTCCAGAAGGTGTATCTATTCAGAAAGTAGAACTATGCTTAACGATTTACGCACAGTATGATTTTAAATTAGAAGCTTGTTGCACAGATACAAATAACGAACAGTATTGGATTGAAATTAATAAGCAGTTTACAAATGCAGATGAATTTATTCAGATGATTCCTGATTATGGAAAGATAAAATTATAAGAATGGAGGTATATGATATGCATATCCCAACAATAGAAGAAGATTATGAATACAGAATGAAAAATATAATGCAAAAATTCGTCAAGGATTATGAACTTGAAGGATTAAGTGCGGAAGAATTGCAAGATAAAATATGGTCAGAATACGCAGAAGAATTTGCTCGTGCAGTATTGCAAGATATGACTGATTTTTCTGGCAATGAATTATTTGAGATTGGAGAGTGATTTATATGGACAAGAAAAGTGAAGAATATTTAAGTCAGTATATAAAACTTACCGATAAAATCAAACAGAAAATAGAATCCCATGCAAATAGATACAATTTCAGAGCAGAAATATGTGCATGGTATTCAGGTTGGGAAGATTTTTGTTCAGATTGGTGTGATGGATGTGGTTATACAAGAACAGAAGCACGGAAATTATATCATGGTGGTATAGGTGAATTTATGAATTTACCTAATGGAAACGGAATTATTAGATTTGTTATTTAGAAAGGACGGTTGATGAATTATGTTAAAGGCAATAAATATTAAATGGGACACAGACGGAGACGAAGAAGTATTACAGGATTTGCCAACAGAAATGATTGTTCCTGATGATACAGAGTTAGTAGATTTATACAATAAAGATCGTGAATATGCAATAGAAGAGATTTCTGATTGGTTGTCTGATGAAGTTGGTTTTTGTAATAATGGTTTTGAATTAGTAAAAGAGAATACACCTGAATCGGTAGAATCTGAATTGTTTGATTTCTTTATAAATGAAATAAATGAAGATTCTGATATTGAACGAGTTAGAGTATTCAAAGATTATTTAGCGACAGCAGACAATGGAGTTATTATTGATTGTAGTAATGGACAGCAGATTAGATTAACTATTCAGGTAGATTAAGGAGTGGTGATTTATGAATTATACTTATTTTGGAAACAGAATCGAAAGAAGTTCATTAGGGAATCTGGGATTACAGTTATTAGAATCTCAAGAGAAATTAGTTTCTCAGGAATATGAAATTGAGAATCTTAGAATTAAAGCAGCCATATATAAAGCATATTTCTTTCGTAATTCTTCATTAGCAGAAAAAATACAAAAACAAAGTGAAGAAAACAGAGATGCACTTATTGGAGAGTTTGATGGTTTTTCATATGCAAGTTGGAGAGCAAACGCTGTATATAGAACGCTTGAAAATATGTTCGATGAAGGACTATTAACTGAAAAAGAATATAGAGAATGCAAAGTATGAAATGGAGTGATGAATTATGGCAAAAACATTAAGAGATTTTTGGAATAAGGCAGACGGAGTTTATGATTTTGTGGATAAGAATGGAATGTCTATTAATGATATGAATTATCCCTTAGAAACAGAAGTATTAAATGAACGGTTAATTGAAGGCGAACAGTATGAGATTACATTAAATGTAGATATTGAAGATCCATATTCGATAGCAATTAATAGATATAAAAAGGAATATCCAGATAGACTGATAGAAGAGAAGTTTTTAGATAATTTATATTTTTCTATTCAGGGAGTAATCGAACATAATGGTAGAGAGACAGCCTTAGAATATGCAAGGAACGGAAAATTATGGTAAATAAACAAGAGTTTCTTTGGATGATAGGAGGAATAAATATGTGCATGTATTGTGAAAGAAGAACAGACATAAAATTTGGATGGGAACAACCGAAACTTCCATACCATAGTAATAATCTAAACGAATGCACACTGAATGGAAATGTATTGGAAAATGATAAATGGAATGGTGCTATTCATGATTATCAGACCGCTACTCCCAAATTGATTTTAACTTGTCCGGGTTATTTTAATGGCGAAGGTGTTGGTGTTATTTACATCCCTATTAAGTATTGTCCTGAATGCGGAAGGAAATTGGGAAAATAAAATCATATGAAACGATGATTTACTGGGAAAGAGAGGTAAACAATATGAAGGCAAGTAAGGTAAATGCAATAAATAAAATTGCAATTAAGGGTGATAGAAACGAACCGGTTATAGCAGCTATTCAAAATATTGAGATAAATCATCCCGAATTGTATAAAGAATTGTCAAAGGTTATTGATGTAGAACTGTGGGATGGATATTCTCTTATGATACACGAAGAAATCGAATAACCAATGAATCGGAAATTTCAGAAGGAGTTATTAAATGAAAATAAAATTTAAAGACTTATATATGGATGGAGAAGTCGTAATACTTGACGTAAGCGATATAAGAATGATGACAGGCGATCAGGATGAAACAATATTGATTGAGAATGTCGATGGAGTATTTTATAAGGCAATTGTCATTGAATTTGTTTAAGGAAAGGTAGAAAAGTTATGGATAGGAAAGAATATTTATTAAGACAGGTACTAAAGTTATTTAAGCAACAGAAAGAAAGCCGTTATGTTTTAAATATTGAAGAGATGACTGTTATGTATGATGGAGCTGAATGCGATGGAAGTTGTCTTTGTGATGATATTATGGATGAGCTAGGAATTTACAGCTTAGAAGATATTGAGTATGAGAAATTATAATAATTGAATAATTTAGAGAACATATAAGAGATTGAAAATATCCAGTCTCTTATTTTTTATGGAAAGGTTGTGATGAATATGTTTGATTATAAAGAATTTAAGAAAGAGATGAAAAACAGAGGTCATAAGGTACATAAAAATGGAAAGTATCTTACAATTATTCCTAATAATAATTACGAGGGATATAATAAAGGATTTTTTGTTTGCAACGGATATCGTTGAAGGTTTTGAGGATGTATTAAAGTTCATTACTATGGATCACTATAATACTTGGATATATAGTGCAAAATTTAAAATTATATGATAGAATTAGAATAATAACAATGAGACGTGAATTTATATTATAATTTTAAGGAGGATTTAAAGAATGGGTGTTATTTTTGTGTTATTTGGTATTTGTTATATTATTTTTATGATTATCAAGGAGGAAACTGTTAAGCCAGTATCGAAGGATTTTGATTGGAGGGCAGCGATGATTGATCAGTCAAAAAATAATTTATCACCCAGAGAATATAATCGAAGAATTGATGCTGGATATTATGACAGAAAAGATAAGAAAAATTAAATAGTAACAAAGAGTTAAGCTGTTGAGTAGAAATATTCAACGGCTTATTTTATTTAGGATAGGAGAATATTAAATATGAATAATTATAAGGTAATTGGAAGATTCTACAGCAATGGAGTAAGAATGATAACAGTATTAATGAATAAGGCAGCTTGTACTATGTCCGAAAGAGAATTTAATAGAATTGTAAGTATTAAGTAAATTATTGGATAGGTTCTCTGATGGAGCAAATAATGCAGATATAAAAAGTTAGGAAAGATTGGAGAAAGTAAAATGAAATATGATGATTTTACAAGCGGAGAATATGTGAAAAAAGAAGATGTAATGACATATTTAAGAGTGTTTATTTGGGATATGCCAAGAGAAAAATTAATTGAGAAATTTAAAGGTATTTCATCTATCACCCTTAACGACCAGGATATAAATAAAGTAAAAATAAATAAATTGCTAAATGGTGAATGGAGCAATGATTAATTAGAAATGGATATTTCATAGTGAAAGGTAGGTAAAAAAGAATGGATAAATTAAGAGTATGGTGGATTCCACAAGTAGGTGCAACAGAGGGTGCGTTTTATATTCCTGTAGAAACGATTGAAGAAGGCAAAAAAGTAATGGATATGTTGGCAGCATATGATGCATATCAAAGACAGAATAGAATTAAGCCTGATTATTGTAATTGCGGTGGAGTTCAGAGATGGGACGAAGATTCTCAGGACTGGGAAGATTGGTATATGGAAACAGAAGATGACTACTTTGATGATGTGGATGATTACTGTGAACAGTGTGAAAAGGCAGATGAACTTGAAGAGTTTAGAAATGAATTGTTTAAACAGGTTGATTGGGAAAAGATCGAGAAAATGTCGTAATAAATACGTGATTCATGTGAAAGACAGGAGGACTAAAAAATGGATTTTACAACAAAGAATATGTCACTGAAAGAAAGATATGACATTTTGAATAAGGTTGATTTAATTCCTATTGGGACAATTTGTTATGAAGCAGGAGATTTTACAGAATGGACAAAAGAAATCGTTGTCAATGAAGAAAATCAAAAACGAGTAACAATGTTTTGGAACTGCTTATTCTTTTTTAGATAAAGAACAGGCAGATCATGTTACTGATAAAGCACACTCGGATTATGCAAATTGGTTATATAGCTAACTAAATTCGCATTTCTTTAAAAGATTGGAGGAAATATATGTTTGAATATAATGGATATCATTTTGAGTCAGTAAGAAAACTAAAAGAATCAGAAAAGAAGGATATATGCACATTCTCTAAACATATCAGAAGCGATAGAGAACTTGGGATATGTGATTATGATGTTGATTGGAAAAAACATGATTATAGTTGGAAAGATTTTTATTCAGCAAGTAATGACAGTCAATTAGATATATTCTTATGCAAAGAAAATGGAAAATTATATGTTCCTTGTGAACATGAATTATTTCAGTTTGAAGAAAAAGAACATAAGCTACCTACTGCAAAGAAAATAAAGCGTTGAAGCTAAGATTTCTTGATATGGATGGAGAAAGAACATATGATTGAAAAAGGAACGGAATTTTTACCATATTATATACAAATGATTATTAATTATAGTGGTGGAATTGGATTTGAAAATTATAGGGAACGGAGTTATGGAAATGAGTAGATATATATGTGAAAAGACAAAGGATGAAATCCTTGATATTATTGCGGATGAGTTTGATAAAATAAACAAAGATTATGACAATGCAATGCAGAACGACAATGATAAACTCAAAGAAAGGAATCAGGGTAGATATGTAGCAATGTTTGATTTGTTACATAAGTTAGAAATTTATGAAAAGGAGTGAAGCGAAATGACAAGCATTGAAAAGTCAAAAGAAGATGCACGGAACTTAAATGAACTTACGGATCATTTGATTAAGCTGATTGAATCGGATGACAAGCGGTTCTCATTTGAATTTTGTGTAGGTGGCACAATGGAGATTTACGACAAAGAAAAAGAAATCGGTTATGCAGTTCACATTACACCGATTGAATATGACGAGAATGGAAAAGCAATAAATTTATAAAGGAGACGGAATGAATTACTTAGAGTATATTATCTATCATAATTGTGATAAAGGTAGAATCATTGTACGACATACACAAAGATTTTTCACAAGTTATGAAGAAGCGAAAATTAATGCAAACCATTGGATAAAACAGAATTATCCGAATGAAGATGCAAACAATTTTGAAATATATGTTAAATAATCAAAGGCAGTTAGGAGAATAAATACCTAGCTGCCTATTAAGATATGATATAATAAGAAGGAGCGATAATTATGTTTACAGCAGAAACAAAGATATTATATAGAACACAGGCAAGAGCAGGTAGTGGCGATGGAATAGCAGAAGTCAAAGCAGGTCAGATTTTTAATTTTGATTCAGTAACTATGGAGCTTTCAGATAAAGAAAAAGAATTTCTGGAAAGTTGCAATAAAAAGACATGGACAATGATTCCAGAAGAATTATCCGATCCGACAAATTACCAAAACTTTATTGAATGTGTTAAATTGTTATAGAGGAATATACTCTGAAGATGCAATTGATAGTATGGAAGAAGCGAGTGAGAAACTTGATGAAGTGACTGAGTTATTGAATGAAATAATATAAAAAGAGGCGAGGTATTTAAAACCTCGCCATGTAATTTGTATAAAACTTTTAACAAATCACTTCAATCTACAAAAGTAGAAATTAATTAAAATATAATATAGTAATAAGAAAATGTCAAGTACAGGAGGAAATATAATGGCTTATTATTCCAAAGAAGCATATGAAGGTAAGGCAAGGTGGGCAACCGAACATCATAAAAAAAATGAACAAATAGCAATTGATAATGGTGCAACTAAAGAACAGGCAGAAACAATAAGTAAACTTTGCGATGATAGACATTACATTCACTGTTATTGTGAAAGGGTTTTTATCTCAGAGTCAGAGCCAGCAGATATAATCTGTAAAATGTTAGCAGAAGAAGCATCATATGCTGGAATAAATATAAATGAATATTTAAAGAAAGTAGGACTTGAACCCATTAAATATACATATAGTTTTGTTGATGACACAGAAAATGATTCGACTTATGAATATAGTGAAATGAGCAGGGAAGAAGCGGAAGAAAAAACAATGGAAGTTATGCATCAATTTAATGAAGATATTCTTGATTATCTAAGAAATTTTGACAAGAAGTATGATACTAAATTTACACCGATAGGATATAGAGAAGAATTAATGTAGGAATGAATAATAATATTGTATATATAAACATATTTTGTGATTTTTAATAAATAGAAACAAGTAAATAATAGTTTCATTGGAAAATTCAATCAATATATTGTGATTGAATAATGCACTAACTACAATATATAGTACATAAAGAGATAGCTGTTGGTACGAAATGTACTAGTAGCTATTTTATTTGAAAAAATATCAAAAAGCTAATTGACAAACTAACAAATAGTGTAGGTTCTCCACCGACCAAAGCAAAAACCTACACCATCAGCACTTGAACCGAAGTCCTAGTCATTACATATTATATCGTATTTTCTGGACTTATTCAAGTCACATTTTCCAAACAAAAATTGCGTACCTTGAAAACTGAATAGCAGATTGGCTATCTGTAAAAGCTGTCGTGATGGAGTTGGAATACTCTCGATAGTCTGCGAGCAAATAGAGAATAAAACTATAGAAGGCTATCAACAAATTTATTTAAGAAAGGAAGATACGATATGCGATTAACAAAAGAGCAGAACGAAACAGCAAATCCATTACTTGATAATAGACAACTTAGGGACAAGTGTGTCGGAAGATATGAAGTATTGGAACAGGTAAAAACATTGTTACTTTTACCAGATAATGAAACGGCAACAGTAAAACAAATTGCTGAATATTATTCATCAATCAGGACAGATGAAGAGAAAGCATTGGGTAAGAAAGATATTATTATTTCAGAAGATGCTATTCAAAAAATTTATCAAAGAAATAAAGAAGAGTTTTCCAATGATGGTGTAATGGTTAAAAAGTCTAAGGATTTTTTGAATTGGACAAAGTGTCCAAGTCAAAGAGGAAGTATTACGATGCAATTTGATAATGGAAAGATACTAACAATATCAAATGCAGGAATCAAAGTATTTCCTAAAAGAGCAATTCTTAGAATTGGAATGCTTTTAACTGGATCAGAGGTTAGTTCTGAAATCCGTTCACAGCTTCTTAATATAGAAGAAAAGACTTCAACGGAAATCAAAACAGAAGATATTGAAGAAGAGCAGAAGTTAATGCTTAGTGTCGGAATGGCTGTAGCAAGTGGAGATGCAAATGCGGTTGCTATAGCATCAGCAAATCTTGTAGCATTCAAGAATAGGCATATTGAAAAGTTACAGAATGATAATAAAGCATTAGCAGGTGAAATTCTTTCATGGTCTGATAGAAAGAAGTTAAATGCAGGTGTTAGACAGTTAGCTGCTGTGACAGGTATTCCATTTGGAAATGTTTGGAATGAACTTTATAAGAACCTTCAGTATAAATATGGAATCTGTTTAAAACAGAGAGGTGGAAAACCATTTATTCAGTGGGTAGACGAAAGCGAATGGGAAAATGTTATTAAGACATTTTGTGCAATGTGTGAAGCATACGACCAGTCACCAACAGAAATGTTTCAGCAGACTACACCAAAAATTAGAACCAAAGGAATCAGAGATTTAGAAAAGCTAAGAGCAAAGAGAATATCAAAGTAATTACATAATATTCCACGCTGTATATGTGATGGAAACTGTCTTATACTTTTCCAGTTTAAAGAAAGTAGTTTTTATTAAGATTGGAGTGATGAATATGGCATATATCATATGCAATAATGATAATTACATAAATAGAGATAAGAAAAATCATTTCAATATAGTATCTTCGATGGATAAAGCTACAAAATGGAATGATATAACGAAGGCAAATAATGTTTGTAAAAATAATATAAAGAAATTAGTACAGACATATGGATTGGAAGTAAAGTATGTATCTCAAGAGAACAAGGTCTTAAATCCAGTTGCGAAGCCTATTGAATTAGGATATGATATTCTTGATAAGATCAAAGAGATTTCTACATTCACAAAGGAAATCGAAGATAGAAGATTGTATCTAATGGAAATGGTACATAATATAGACTTGGAAATTGTTGATATTGAACATGCTGCTGAGTTTTATACATTAAATGCTTCTCAGGGATATAAACTATATAAAATGTTGCATGATACACGAATTCAGAGAAGATCATATAAAGACGAACTTGAAAAGATTAACTTGTCATTGGGAACTTCTATAAGAAGTGCAAATATGGAAAATCTCGAAAAGAGCATTGTAGGAATGGAATACAGAAAATATGAACCGAGAGTAAATAAGGAATTATTTGGAGTGTAAAAAGCCAAGTAAACCAAGTTTTCATGTGGAAGGAGTGAGTGATATGAATGACGTATTGGAACAGCGATTAGCTGCAAAGAAGCGAGATTTGGAAAATCAACAAAAATATTTTAGAATTGATATGAAAAACATTGAACAATCAAATTATGAAGACAATGCCATTAACGCATTATTATATATGAAGAAACTGAAAACGGAAATTGCAGAGTTGGAGTTAGTTATGCAGTTGAAAAAGACAAATGAACTCTAGGTTTCAAGTTAAGAAGGGAGAATGATCATTATGCATGTGAATATATTTGAAACAAAATCGGATGAAGAATTATCTGTATTATACGGACAATTTCTTGAAGCAGAAAAAATATCTGGTTTTCCAGATGATAACGAATTGGGGAAAATTAAAAAAGAATATGAAAAAGATTTCGGAGCAAATACTGTATTAATGCTTCAAATTGAATTGACTCATACAATAGCAAATAGATGGTTCATAGAACATAGAGGCAAAGAAATTTAACTTTCCTTTGGATAATTGGAGGTAGAAAAATGGAAAATAGAAATGTAATTGAAACAGTAGTACATATGGCATTAACAAAAAGAGAATTGATTGATTTGATTAATAAATCTTTTCCTGATGAAGAGGTTGGTAATCACGGACAGATAGCACAGCTTTCCACAACAACTATGTCAGATGGAACAAAAATGCAGAACGTTTGCTTTGGTAAGATATTAAAAGTTTAGTGACAAGATGAAAGAAATTGCAAATAAGATTAAGCAATGTAAATAGTTATGGAAGGAGAATATAAAAATGAAATCAGTAGAAACATATTTGTATGATATACAAGATGAATTGTGTGATAAAATCGTGCATCATTGGGAAGATGACCAACGTTTTGCAAATCAAAGAGAAATGCAGCAATATAATTGTGGAATTGCTGAAGCAATGGAGATTATTAGGAACGTATTGGATGGACGTGAATTTAAGAGTCCATTATTGCAGTCAATGAAAGAATGATTTATTGGGAAGATTTGAAGAGGTGATATAAATGGTAAGATATATGGAATGTTCTACATGTGGCAAGTCATTACTTGAAAATTCAATTATTGTTGTAAGAACTGGGTTTACAGATAAATATTGTTCATATGGTTGTGCAGCAATTGGTAGTGGATTTTTTGAAAATATAAAATTAACTGATGAAATTGTCCAAGAACACAAATCTTGTGATGGAAAAGATTGGCTAATAGGAGATTGAGGTGATATAAATGTATGAAGAAGAAATAAATGCGGCATTGATCTCCATACAACAATTTAAAATTGCATATAGTAATGAAAATGGAGTTATAACTGTTGGTGATATTAAAGATTTAATGGCTAATATAGATACTATAGAAGAATGTGTAAGAAAGCAAAAGAGAATCCCAACAACTAACGAAAGAGAATTTGGCTTATTGGGAAAATCAAAAATTGTACATCGGTGTAGTATTTGTGGTAGTAATGTATATTCTACAAATACATATTGTCCTCAATGTGGGCAGAAATTTTGTATGTGAAGTATTAGATTTAATTGAAGAATTGATGAAATGAGGTAATGTAGATGGAAAATAAAAAAACATTAAAATATTTAAATGATATGAAGAATAGTAAAATGCCACCATTTGACAGTCAATATGAATTTTTCTTTGCTACACTGGAAGATTATTATATTGCAAAATCAAATGGTGCAAAGATAATAAAAGAGGAACTTATGGAATGGGATTCTGAAGCACAAAAAGAAATTGTTAATATATTGGCTGATATTATAGAATCTGATGAATTGATTGGCTTTGATAGAAATGATATTTTATCATTAGTTGACTAAATGGAAGGTTTACAGAGTATAGTAACCGACACATTAGCAAGTATATGTGCTATGGCAGATAAAAAATACAAAAGATGGAACGCAAAGAACTACTAAAATAGAAGATTATAGAAGTGGTAAAATTTCACTGTAAATAATGGAGAATTCAAATGGAATCAATTATAAATGAATTGGCAAGAAAAGATAACTATACAAATGATAAGCAGTATAATTCAGGTTTAAGGCTAATAAAAGAAATGGGGTATCGCCATGTTAGTGGAGAACCTGATGTTAAGTATTATTGCATGTGTAATGGGTACTAAGAATTTGTTGGAAAATTGGAAGAGGTGATATAGTGACAAATATGACACTAAAAGAATTGATAGAATATGAAAGCGAATTATGTAGTTTACAACAAGAATATGAAGGTAAACTTACTAAGATATACGGAGAGGCTGATTCCTCAAATAAAAAGAGGAGACTAACAATTGTTTTGAATCTTATTATTGAAGAAAGGCAGAAAGTAAATCGTCAAAAATATAAACCCGTGTAAATGACGATTTCTTTTTGTAATTTTAAGGAGTGATAATTATGGATAGAATGTATCCTTCAGATTTTAATGTATCTGAAAGCAATTCTAATGGGTGTTTTATCAAAATAGATGAATTAAACGATATGATTGCTTATGGTGTATTGAAATTAGATGAAGCAAAATTAAAAGAGTATCATTTTGATACAAGAGTCACTTATAATAAAGAAATATATACAAGAGAACAGGTAATGAACTTATTTGGTAATTTAGTTAGAAGGTAACTAAACCAAAAGAAAAATTGCTTTCAAGCGAAAGAGGTGAATAATAATGAAAGATTTATGTATATTAACGAAAAAAGAAAAATTAGAATTAGAAAGTATTGTAGAAATTTTATTATCTGTTCATCTTGATTTTGAATCCGCTACAAATCCAGACGAAGATAATGATGATTTATGCCAAAATGTAGAGGAAGTAAGAGAACGCATGGAATATGATATGCGGTATTTAGAGAAGGCAGAAACTGTTTTGCGTAAAATTTTACTTTGTAAAGAATTTGATAAATCTGTTTCTGTGCGTGATTTTGAATTGTCTAAATAAAAAATAACGATTTCTTGGCATATATTCGACATAATTTGACAATATAATTTAATTTATTTGTGATATAATTATAGAAAACACAAAGGAGTTAAAATATATGATGTATATGTATCACATGGCTAGAGAGCTTGAAAAAGATTTAAATAAAAAACAAATAGAAGATATAAGAGAAATAGCAAATAAAAGAATTATATTTGATGATAAAATCAAATCTTATACTATAATTATCACAGATTTTATTAAAGAATTATTTGGCAAAGATATAATCAAATCCGCAAGAGTTATTCTCAACGAAGAGAATGATATAATAAAAAGAGATTTTATTGAGGAATATGCTTATGTAATATCTATTTGTTCATATTTTAATATAAATTATGAACAGAAATCTTTCGAGGATGAAAATACCTATATAGAAGTTACTTTTTGTAATGATAAGAAAATTGGATTTTGGGCAAGTAATGATAAAGTTGTAATAGAAGAGTCAGAATATAATTAAATCATTTTAAAGGAGACATATTATGAAGGAATTAGAAATGCCTTTAGGAATGCAGCTAGATGATGCTATGCAACAGTTATATGAAACGGCAAAAGACGGAAATGCTTATTATGCCGAATTTGGAGATAGAAGAATTAACTCAAATATGAGTATAGATGAAGCATACATAACTGTTACTGGAATGAATAGAGTCAACTTTAAAGACTTCCAGAAAAGAGAGCTTGAGAAAATGGAAACCAGAAAAGAAAACAGAATAAAAACGGGACAGTGGTTAAGTAAATAAAAATAGACAAAACACACATATATTGCTATAATTTATTTACATTATTTCTAATACATTTAATGATAAACCTTAACATGCGATGTGCCAGTAATGGAATATTAAAAAGGAGGACATAAGGATGTATGATAAACAAGTAAAAGATGTATTAGAAAGAATTAAAGTACAAGCAGATAAGAAAGAATTTAAGATCAACACCGCTGAAGAGTGGTATTATGTTTCTGGTTTATGGCTTGGGTATGTATTCAAGAATATGAAAGGTGAGACTCTTAAATTAGGAAGAAGACAGGAAGCTATGAGACTTGCTGCACAGAAAGATGAAAAACATTTTAGAGATTTCCTTTGTGGAATTTTTAAAACGGAATATATGAAATTTGATCCAAGTGATAAGGCTGATGGATTGTTTGCGGCTATTGTTAATTATGGATTTGAAGAACCTGAAATAAGTTATGATGGCACACAGGCGTTATCGCAAGGACTTGTTTCAGAATTTTAATTGAATATGATTTAGTGGGAAGCAGAGTTAATCTGCTTCTTTTTTATTACAGAAAATGAGGTGATATTATGGCAACTATTAAAGATTTTATAACTAATAATGAAAATGTACTAATTATAATTGAAACGGCAGAAACAAGAAATACAACAGATCCATTAAGAAAGGAACTTTGGAAAGGCATGTTGTATGATATTCCAAAAGATTTGCAGAATCGAAAAGTAATTCAGGAAGGGTATGGGATTGTAGCTCAGTGTAATATATTAACAATTTTAGAGGAAGGTGATGAAAAATGAGTAGATATAAGAATGGAAATCCAAAACATACAAGTAGATTTATATGTTTAAAATGTATGAATGAAAATATGTTAGCCAGTGGAATTCAGAGACAGAGACAAAGAGAACGAAAAACATATTAAGGATTTATATTGTTTGAAGCGCAGAGAGGTAACGAAGTGTATCGAAGTAAGATTTTGTGATTCTTATGAAGAAATTTTTGAGGCTGCAAAGATAAAAAGAGAGAGTTATTACATAGACGAATATGAAAGTGAGGATGCATATGTGTTATAAAGCAGAGGTACAAAAACGAAATGAAGAAAAATTAGAAGAGATATTCTTAAAAGAAAATGTGCCTGACTTTATTCAGGATTATTTCTTGTTGATATCAAGTAGAGCTGCAAGATTGAATTATTGGATAACGATAAGAAATTTATTAAATTGGTTAATAGATAAAAATTATATTGAATGTAGAGTGTTATCCGAAATTACTCCTGAAATATTAGATAAAGTAACTGATTCAAAAATAATTAGATATATGGATTACTTGAAAGAATCTGGAATAAAACTTAATACACTTCTTACAAAGAAGAATCAGATGAGTAGTTTTTGGGAATATTTAAAAATTCATCATTATTGCCTGGATAATATTATTCAGATGATTAAATCTAGTGAATATAAACCAGTTAAAACCAATCGTATGAAAATGGAAAAAATGCCATTATATGAGGATGTTCAAGAAATGATTGAAAAGATAAATCGAAAACCTGATGAATTTATTCGCATAAGAAATGGTTGTGTATTTAGAACATTAAGAGGCACTGGATTAAGAGAATCAGAATTAGCAGGTCTTGATATTAGGGATGTATATCTTGACGAACAATATATAGATAGTAGACATCCAAGACCGTATATACTTGTTATCAGCAAAGGAAATTATGATTATACAGATAATGGAAAAGATATTGTATTTCTTACCAAAGACGCAATTGCAGCATTAACAGAGTGGTTAAAATATAGAGAAACGCTTACAGATATTATTGATACAGAAGCATTATTCCTTAATAAAAATGGTAAACGAATGAATGAAGATAATATTAAAGCTATGTTTAGAATTTATAGCGGTGGAAAATTGACACCACACATGATGAGGCATGAATATACAACTATTCTTACAAGAGAATCAAATGATCCTACTTTTGTTCGAGAACAGGGAAGATGGAAGTCAGATGCTATGATGAATAATGTATATGATTCTGGTGCAAGTAGAAGTGTAAATGTATTAGATAATATGTAACATATGTAAAGGACGATACAGATTATTTTGTATCGTCCTTATTAATAAAAGAAATATTCATATCAATATTAAGTGCATTGCATATTTCTAATAATGCTTCAATAGAAATATTATCTTGATTAAGTCTTGAAGTTAGAGCTGATTGGCTTAAATTCAATTTTTGAGCCAAATCTTTTTTTTTAATTTCCTTTTCAGTTATAATTGTTTTTATTTTGAGCAAGATTTGTTTTGCGTTCTTAACTGTAAATGCATTATCCATTATAAAATTACCTCGCTATTAAGATATATCTAAATTATATAAGATATGTACAAATTAAACAAGATATATTAAAAATATTTGTTAATTATTTTATCTTAAAAAATTAAGATATATCTTGATTTATTAAGATATATAATGTATTATATAAAATATCAAAAGGAACAAACAGAGAAAGGAGGATATGTCAATGGAAATTAATACATTTGATATCGTAAGAGTGGATTTTGGAGATGTTGAATTTGCAGGCGAGCAAGGTGGCATCAGACCAGCAGTTATTATCCAAAATGCATACGGAAATATTTTTTCTGGAACTACAATAGTACTTCCATTTACGACAAAAATAAAACATTTACAACAGCCAACACATGCCCTCTTTGTAAAGGATAAAGATAAGGGGCTAACAGAAGATTCTATGATACTTGGAGAATGTGTTAGACAAGTATCTAAAGAGAGAATAAAAAAGAAATTAGGTAGCATTAAAGACTTATCAGATAGACAGACAGTTAAAAGAGTATATGATGCTAATTTTGGCTCTTTGGAGGTGTAATATGGAATATGTAGTAATGAGTCTTGAAGAGGCTAAAAAGGTTGCTAAAAAAGATGCTATTGTTCTTGTATCAAAGCAGGATCTTGAACATAGAGATTGTAATTTGAATTTCACAAAAAAGAAGTTTTGTGAATGCAAAAACATTCTTGAAGAAGCAGCAACAATTGCAAAAGTGTGTGATGAATTTGCCAATCAATTAAGAGTTTTTTCAGATTTACAGGTTGGAGAATTACCGAAGGGATATTTACACACGATATTATATCCATCAAAATAATGTGGTTAATAACCACATAAATACATATATATTAAACATTGTATTTTATATGTAATGTCCTTGACTACGAACACCTGTTCGGAGTAATATAATGGAAAAGGAAATAAATAAAAAAGCTTGACTAGAAAGTTGGAAGCCGCCTAGTCAAGCACATACAAAATCTATTTCTTGGGGGAAATTGATAGTATGCTTATTGATTATACATATCAATTATATAAAAATCAATGCATTCGCAGAATTTTTCCAAATTTTAACAATTTAATAGTATTTTAATTTTTCTTTGGCATATCCAAAGGTTTATTAAAGTGCGTCAAAAATTAGAGAGGAGTGATGTTTTTTGAATTATATGATTAAAAACAACGGGAAAGTATATATTCGAGTTGTTAATGGAAAAGTAGAAACATGTGCGGAAAATATGAAGAGTATATTTAGTGAAGCAAAAGCTAAAAATATTCTTCGTTCATTACCTAAAACATTAAAAAGATTTAATTTTCATGTAGAGGCTATACCTGATATTCCACCTAAAGTAGTGGAAAGTAAAGTTTATCAGATTCCAGAAAGTGTGTCGCAATGGATTGATAAATTTGGTAGTTGCGGTCAAATTTTTAATGAAGCAAAAGCAAGGAGTGACATTCTTATAGCTGAACTGAATTCTTGTGATGAAGAATTAATTGATATAGTTCATGATGCCGAATTAGAGAACAATATGAATATGTATAAAGGTTATCTTGTATATGTAAGATTGCGAAATAATCGTAGAAAAAGAAGAATAATTAAAGATGAGTTGTTAATTATTTCTGATGTTCTGAAAGAAGTTAATCCATCAGTATTGCAGCAAAGTCGCATTCAAAAGGCTGTGGATGGATTATTACATAGGAAATATACATATAGGATTACAGAAATTGAAGAAAATGCTGATATTTCAGAGAATGTATAAATAAGAAATTCAAAAGGTGGGTAGAAGAAATGATTAATGAAGAGATGATGAGGGTTATTAACAATAATCCTGAAATGATGAAAATTATTAATGATTATTCAGACAATGAAAACAAAAAATTGAAAAGATTATGTCATAAGATTTGGCATGGAAAAGTTGAAGTTAGTGAATACGATGATTTATATGAGGTTGCAATGGATTGTCTTATGGAAGCAGTAGTCTCATTTGATCAAAATAAATCTCGATTTGAAACTTTTCTGACGGGTAATATTGCAAGAAAGACAAGCACATGGATGAGAGATAATAAATATAGATTAAAGCGTCAAAATCTTTTAAGGGATGAAAATGGAAAATTGATTCTTGACGATGAAGGTAAACCGCAAATTATTATGAATATCTCATTGGATGTTAATACAGATGAGGTAAAAAATATTAAAGATAATTTACCTTCAAGAGAGAATGTAGAGAAAGAGATATTTACAGAAGAATATACTGACAAAGTTGAATTATATTTACAGCAATTACCACGAAAACAGGAAAGAGTGGCAAGACTGTTATCTCAGCAATATACAAAGGATGAGATAGTAGAAATATTAAATATAACTGCAAGTGAATACAATGATTGTTTGGCAGGATTAAGAAAATATGAATACATATCAATTTTATTTTAATTAGGAGGAAGCAAGTTATGACAATGGTAGGAAGAGACAAAGTAAAAAAAGATCAAATGATGTTAGGAACATTACTTAACCAGTTTAAAAGAGGTCAGATTAATAAGAATCATCCTTTGCAGAGAAAGCCCGATCAATGGTCAGATGAGGCAAAGTCAGGACTTGCTGCCACTATAATTAAAGGAGAGGATATTGATTCCATTAAAATATGTGAACAGATTGTAAGCTCGACAGAGTTCATTCTTTGGCTTATTGATGGATTGCAGAGATTAACTGTTCTTGAATCATTTAAGAATAATGCTTTTGAAATTAAGAAGAGCCTTGAAATGCCAATTATGTACTATCAGGGAGTTGATGAGAACGGCAAGGTCGGAGTTATTGAATATGACCTTAGAGAAAAAAAGTACAAAGATTTACCAGATGAATTAAAAGAAAAATTTGATAGTTATCCTGTAGATATAGTTAAACATCTTGATTGTACAGATGAAGAAATAGCATACCATATTGCAAGATATAATAGACAAACAAGCATGAATGTAAATCAGAAGAATATTTTAGTTGCTTGGAAGATAGCACCTGAGATAAAAAAAATTGTTAGTAATCGTTTCTTCGCAGATTGTGGAAACTATAATCTAAAAGAAGATACAAAGGAAGTATTTAACAGAATTGTGTGTGAATCTATTATGACTATGTTTCATCTTGACAACTGGAAAAAATCTAAGCAGATGAGTTTATATCTTAATGAAAATGCAACAAAAGATGAATTTGAGGTATTTGATAATGAACTTAATAGATTGTATAAAATCATAGATCAAGATACAGTAGGTAAGTTATTTAATTCTAAGAATTCATTTATATGGTTCGCTGCTTTTCATACATTTACACAGTTTGGAATTGAAGACATTAAATTTGTTGATTTCCTTGAAGAATTTCAGAGAACATTACATAGTAAGACATTTACAGAATATGAGAATAAGAGTTTTGATACTTATGATGACGGTAAGGGAACTAAAGATAAGAAAGTCGTTAAGACAAAACTTAATATACTCGAACAGCTTATGAAGGAATATTTACATATAACAGATGCAACAGAAGATAAAAATGAAACTACTTATAATAAGGAAGAAACTTATTCAGAAGTGAATGAAAATGCAACTGAAACAGAGAATAATATAGAGTCTTCTGATAATAAGGTAACAAAGGATAATAGATCTGAGCTAAAGACGGGTTGCGATGATGAAATATTATCGTTTGTTAAAGAAAATATCAGCTCAGAATTAACAACTGAAGATGTTGAATTATATGCAAATTGTGTAGATGACTGCTTCGATAAATATGAAATCAGTATCACATCACCTTTATATAAAAACTGTTATGTTGCTTTAATTGCACTTATGACATATGCAGCAAATAAAGATAAAGATGAAGAGTTTGAAGAGTGGATTCAAAATTATAAAGACAGAACTAATTTTAGTCCTTCTCAGAAAATTAATTATACATATATGAAGCGTAGTTTTGATGATTACTTAGCAAATAGAGTAAAGGAGGAAATCGTAAATGCCTGATATAACAATGTGTACAAGCCAAAGTTGTCAGAATAGACAGCAGTGTTATAGGGCTATGGCAAAACCCGATTCAAAATATCAATCATATGCTGATTTTACCAAATTATGTGCCGAAAAGGACTATCAGTGCATGTGGGTAATTAAGGATGGAGATGTTCTTATAAGTGATGTGGATAATATTATGGCGAGGTGTTGATATGAATAAGGAAGAATTAAGAGAAGAGTTGCAAAATTATTCCAAATCAAAGCTTGTTGAGATGTGTATTAAGCTATTGGAAGAGAAAGAGTTATCTCAGAAAGCTGCGACCTATGATGAGCTATTAGAAATGGAATGGGATAGTAAGTAAGGAGGGGAATAATAAAATGCCAGTATTTTTTATATTAGTTCTAATAGGATTAATAATTTTATGGTTTCTACTGTCACCTTTATTCAATAAAATTGGTAATTCTGTAACCAATAAAATGAATAAAGTTTTTTCGACAGATGAAATAGAAAAAAATAACAAATCAGAAAAGGAGACAAAGAAGTTATGAAAAAAGTGATAGGTGGAGTTGTTACAGCAGTTGTAATGGTGGTTGCAGTAATTCTTTTGGTAATGTCAACAGTTAGAGTGCCTGCTGGGTATATTGCTGTACAGTACAGTATGTCGGGAGGAATCAAGGGTGATGTTCTCACACAAGGATGGCATGTGAAGTCACCAACAGTAAAGACAACATTATACTCGGTAAGCTTAGAACAGTCTTATCTTACAGCAGGTAAGGATGGAGATAGTAAGGATGATGATAGCTTTTCGGCAAGTTCGTCAGAAGGTAAGGCGATGACAATTGACCTTACATTTACATATCAGTACGATCCTGAAAAGGTAGCAGATTTATTTACAAGGTTTAGAGGACAGTCTGGTAAGGAAGTAAGAGATAGCTTCATTAAGCCAAACATTATTAGTTGGACAAAGGAAGTTGTAGCAAATTATAAGGTGTCAGATATTCTTGGTTCAGAAAGAGCCGATGTAAACGCAGCTCTTACAGATTATCTTAATAAGAAATTCGACCAGTATGGAATCAATATTACCAATGTTTCGTTAATCAATATAACAGTTGATGAGGAAACTATGGAAGCTATTAATGCAAAAATTACTGCACAGCAGGCAGCAGAAACTCAGGAGATTAATAATCAGACAGCAATTAATAAAGCAAAAGCTGATGCGGAAGTTAAGAAGACGGAAGCACAGGCTGAAGCTGATGCAAAGATTATTGAGGCAAAGGCACAGGCTGAAGCTAACAATGAATTAAGTGCTTCTATTACAGATGAGCTTATAAGAATGAAGGAAGCGGAAGCAAGAAATAAGTTTGGTTGGGTTACAATATCAGGAACGAATAATACAGTTGTAACTGATAAGTAATTAGAGAAATATATAGGTGTGGTAAAATTCCACACCTAACTAATGGGCTGTGGTGAAGTGGTTAAAACAACAGATTTTGATTCTGTCATTCGTGGGTTCGAATCCCACCAGCCTAGTTGTGTACCATTAGCTCAGTTGGGAGAGCACTCGACTTTTAATCGAGGTGTCATGGGTTCAAGTCCCATATGGCACATTTTGTCACGATAATTATATATAAATCGTGATGAATATAATCAAAGAAAGGATATAAATTATTATGAAAACAATAGACAATAAATTCGAGATAGGAGAAGAGTGTTATACATATGCAAGAGAAAATGTAGAAATTATTTGTCCAGTATGTCAAGGAACTAAGAAAATTCTTTATAGTGGATATGAAATTCTATGTAAACAGTGTAATACAACGGGAAAAATTGTAGGAAAACAAACAGTGGTTGCTCCACATAAGGTTAGAATCAGAAGAATTGTGGCTAGTATCTGGGATAATGTAACCATAATTAAATACAAAGTTGATTCTGTTGATGATTATATTAATGTAAGAAATAGAGGAGAAAGTTCTTTATTTAAGACATTTGAAGAGTATGAACAGAAATGTAAAGAGATTAATCAGGGTGAGAGTGGTGCAACATTTTAGGAGTAAAATTCTCTTTCTTTGGAAAATAAAATAACGTGTATACAGAAAAGAGGTGAGATAAATGAACAGAGTAGAAAGACATGTAATTAACAAAAATCATCCAATGTATTCAGCTTGCGACAATTTATGTTTCTTAGCAAAGAATATGTACAATTTATGCAATTATACGATTCGCCAAGAGTTCTTTGAGACAAAGAAAGTTAAAAAATATGGTGACTTAAATAAGGAACTAAAACATACAGATGCTTTTATGGAACTTGGATCGAATGCGGCACAGATGGTTACAAAAGCATTGTATAAGTCTTGGAAATCATTTCTTATAGCAGTTAAGGATTATACAATTCATCCAGAAAAGTATTTTGCAAAACCTAAAATCCCTGCTTATAAAAAGAAGGATGGAAGATTTATTTGTACATTGACTAATGTGCAGACTAAAGTAAAAGACGGTTATTTGTATTTTGCTTTTAAGAGAATGAAAGAGTATAACAATTTAATTCGTACAAAAGTTACAGGTCATCATTTATCTACGAGAATTGTTCCAAAAGGTGGTTGTTATATTATTGAAATTGTTTATGACGATGAGAAACAGTGTAAAAGTGAATTGGATAGAAACAGAATTGCTTCGATTGATTTAGGAGTAAATAACTTTGTAACAATAGTAAATAACATAGGAGAATCTTCTATTGTTATAAATGGCAAAGGAATTAAATCTTATAATCAATATTGGAATAAGAAGGTTTCTAATTTAAGAAGTATTGCAAAAACTGTAAACGGATCTGATTGGACTAAGCAAATGCAGAATCTTACAAATAAAAGATATTTCAAGATGGAGTATTTTATGCATTGTGCAAGTAGGTGGATTGTTAATTATTGTGTCGAACATAATATAGGAACACTTATTATTGGAAAGAATGACGGTTGGAAACAGAAGTCAGATATGTCTAAAATAGTTAATCAATCATTTACACAAATTCCATATGAGAATTTTATTCAAAAATTAGAATATAAATGTGTTGAAATAGGCATTGTTTTGGTCAAAACAGAAGAGGCTTATACTTCAGGAACTTCCTTCTTAGATGATGAGTTACCTATAAAAGAAAATTACAACAAATCAAGAAGAGTCCACAGAGGACTATTTAAAAGTAACAACGGAGAATATATAAATGCCGATGTTAATGGTGCATTTCAAATAATGCGTAAAGTATTCTCAAATGTGAAAGCAAATGAGATAGTGGGTACATATTCACACCCTGTAATTATAAATTTGTAATTGCGAATGGATTTGTCAATCCAATGAATGTTCGATTTCTTTGGAAAATGAAAGGAGATTTTATATGGGTGTATCATGTGATATTTGTAAATATGGATGTGAACATGATTATGTGAAAAATAATTATTATTGTTCAAATAAGAACAGTTGCCATCCAATAGCAGATTCCCCAATTGTTAAGAATTGTAGATATGGAGAAATAGACCAATGGAAATATGATTTTAAATATAAACCAAATAAGAGTGATAAAAATGTATCGAAAAAACTTATGTATGAAGAATTGAAGAAGATTCTTTTTGGAATTAAGTTAAAAGATATTGATACTATTATGAAAGAAATTAATGAACTACAAGATAAAATTACATCATACAGAGAACCATATAAATGTGAAACTTGTGCGGTTAAAGAGTGCGATGTATATGCATTAGGTTGTAGAGATTGTAGTGGTTGGAAGTAGTAAGAAAACTTCGTTTCCTTTGGATTATAAACGGAGAATATAACAGTAGAAACAATTAACAAAAAAATAAATATAAGAAAGAAGAGGTACAAAACATGGATGGATTTATGATGTTTAAGAAGGCTTTACAGAAGCACTTCGATGAAATGCAGAAAGAGGCAACACATTTATTTGAGGTAAATGTAGATAAGGATGAATTATGGAATACATATCTTGATAGCTTCCCTGCTGGTACAAATGAGATTTTCAGAGAGCGTAGAGAACATGATTGTAGTTGTTGTAGACAGTTTATTAAGAATATTGGTTCTGCTGTCACTATCAATGATAACCAGATTCATACGATTTGGGAACTGAATCTTGGTGATACAACATATCAGCCAGTATGTGATGCACTTGATACTTTCGTAAAAGCTCATACAGTTACAGATATTTATACAACTAAGTTCCCTAAGATTGGTACAGATTTTAACTTTGAGGAAATCAATGGAAAGTCTCATCAGTGGGATCACTTCTTCTTAGAGCTTCCAAGCAAGTTCGTAAATAGAAGTAGCCGTTCAAATGAGGAAGTTAAGGGACAGTTCAGAGATACAAGAAACGTATTTAAGCGTTCTCTTGATGAAATTACTATGGATGCACTTGATACAATTCTTGAACTTATCAATTCAAATACACTTTACAAGGGTGAAGAGTGGAAAGGTGTGCTTACAGAGTTCAAGAAGTATAAGAAGGAATATGATAAGCTGACTTCTGATACTGAAAAGGATTTATATGCTTGGGAGAAGTCGGTAACAGCAGGTATGGCTATCGGTAGAATTAGAAATCATTCCATTGGAACACTTCTTATCAATGTAAGTGAGGATATGGATCTTGACACAGCAGTTAAGAAGTATGAGCAGATTGTCGCTCCAAGTAATTATAAGCGTCCAAAGGCTATTTTTACAAAGAAGATGCTTGAGGACGCAAAGAAGACCATTACAGAACTTGGATATATGGATTCATTACAGAGAAGATTTGCTAATCTGAATGATATTACTGTAAATAATGTATTGTTCTCAAATAAGAGTGCTGCAAGAAGAATGATTGGTGCAGATGATATTTTCGGTCAGATGGAGAAGGATGTTGCTGTAAACCCTAAGAAGTTCTCAAAAGTTGAAGAAATTTCAGCACAGGATTTTATTGACAAAGTACTTCCAACTGCAAAGGAGATTGAAGCTTTTGTAGAGAATAAACATGAGAAGAACTTTGTTTCTATGATTGCACCAGTTAATCCAGATGCTAAGACAATGTTTAAGTGGAATAATGGATTATCTTGGGCTTATTCAGGAAATATTACCGACTCTGATATGAAACAGAATGTTAAAGCGGCTGGTGGCAATGTTGATGGTGTTCTTAGATTTTCTATCATGTGGAACGAAGATGGTCATGATAATTACGATCTTGATGCACATTGTATTGAGCCAGATAAGAATGAAATTTTCTTTAGAAATTGTAGAAAGCCAAGTGTTTCAAGAATGGGTGGTCAGTTAGATGTTGATATTGTTCATCCAGATGGAAAGGTTGCAGTAGAGAATATTACTTGGGAAGACCTGTCAAGAATGAAACCAGGTGTTTATAAGTTCTTTGTACACCAGTATTCAGGAAGCGTAAGGCATGGATTTAGAGCTGAGATTGAATTTAATGGAGAAATTTACAAGTTTGATTACGATAAGTCAATGAGAACTGATGAAAAGGTTCAGGTTGCAGAAGTAACACTCGATGAGAATGGAAACTTCTCAATTAAGGAAAAATTAGCAGGAAATTCATCTATTTCAAGCCGTGAGATTTGGGGTGTAAATACAAATCAGTTCGTTCCTGTATCAGTAATCAGTTATAGTCCAAACTATTTTGACGAGCAGGACGGAATTGGTCACAGACATTTATTCTTCTTCCTGAAGGATTGTGTAAACAACGAAAGTCCTAATGGCTATTACAATGAGTTCTTAAAGAGTGACCTTGAAAAGCACAAGAGAGTATTTGAGGCTTTAGGTGCTAAGTGTCATGTAGAAGATACTGATGATCAGCTTTCAGGAATTGGATTCTCTATGACAAAGAGAGCAGATTTAGTTGTTAAGGTTAAGGGTGCAACAGAGCGTGTAATGAAGATTAAGTTTTAATTAGAAAAGGAGATTATTATTATGACAAACAACGAATTATTTATCAATGCAACAAGAGCAAACTATCAGTTCCCATTCAGAGGAATGATTAACGTAATTGATTTGTGGGCGTTATCTCTCACAAATTTGGACTCAGTATTTAAGACACTCAATGCGGAAGCAAAGAAGTCAGAGGAAGAAAGTCTTCTGAATACCAAATCAAAGGAAGATGAGGAGATTTCTAACAAGATTGAAATTGTCAAGTATATTGTTAGTGTGAAGTTGGATGAGAAAAAGAAGAGAGAAGACGCTAAGAAAAATGCTGAGATGAGACAGAGATTGCTTGAAATCAAGGCTAAGAGACAGGATGCGGCACTTGAAAATATGTCTGATGAGGAGCTGGATAAGGCACTTGCAGAATTAAGTGAGTAATTGTTATGGATATACCATATATAGTATTAGAAACGAGTAATATATACTATATATGGTATATATTTTACATTAGAATGAATCGCACATTTCTTGAGGAATTTTGGAGGTTAAGACAATGACAATTGAACAGATTAAGGACAAATTAAAATCAAAAGAGTATGACTTCCTGAGAATAGATAAGAATTTGGGTAACAATATCATTATCTTAACTCTTGGTGGAAGTCATGCATATGGAATGGATAAAGAAGGATCTGATTTAGATGTGAGAGGTATTGCACTCAACAGTAAATCAGACATTTTACTTGGAACAGACTTTGAACAGGTCGTAGATGTTGATACAGATACAACTATGTATTCGTTTAATAAAATGATACAGCTTTTAGCATCAAGCAATCCTAATACAATTGAACAACTTGGCTGTTTACCTGAGCATTATTTACATTTATCTAAAATTGGTAAAGAATTATTGGATAATAGAAAAATGTTTCTTTCGCAGATTTGTGTTCATACCTTTGGAGGATATGCTGGTTCTCAGCTCAGACGTATGGAAAACAAGGCTGCAAGATTGGTTGGTCAGGCAGAAAATGAAGCCTACATTTTAAAAAGTATCAACAATGCAAGATATGAATTTAAAAACAGATATTATCCTCATGAAAATAGTGATGTGAAACTATATATTGATAAGGCTGTTCAAGAAGGATATGATAGTGAGATTTTTATGGATGTAAATTTGCAACATTATCCGTTAAGAGATTGGGCTGGCATGTGGAACGAAATGAAGTCCATTGTTAGTAGTTATAGCAAATTTGGTAAAAGAAATGAAAAGGCTGTAGCCCATGATAAATTAGGAAAACATATGGCTCATTTGATTCGATTATATATGATGTGTATTGATATTCTGGAAAAGGAAGAGATTATCACTTATAGATCAGATGAACACGATTTGCTTATGAGTATTAGAAACGGAGAATATTTAGACGAGAATAGACAGCCTATTTCTGAATTCTATGATTTATTGAATGAATATGAAAAACGTTTTGAATATGCAAAAGCAAATACATCTTTACCTGATAAACCAGATTATAAGAAAATCAATGAATTTAAGATGTATGTAAATGAGAGAATTGTGAAAGGAGATATCTGATGGAAATATCAAATAGAGCAAAAGAAAGATTCTGTAAGGATTGCAATATACCAATTAGATTGTTCCAAGAACCATATTTTTCAGACAGAATTAAGCTTTTTGATGATTTTTATGGAACAGTTAATAAATGGATTAGATTTGCAAGCGAATTACAGGGGTATAATTGTGAACAGGATTACTTTGAGGAATATAATCGTGTAAAGGATGCAGCTATTACAAGCATCAAAAATTCAGAAGCATATCAGAGATTTAATGCGGAAGATATGAATAAATTTACTACGACTCATAAAGATTTACCTAATAAAGATATATTTAAGCCAACTAATACTGGAAGAGTTTTTATCAGTATTGATATGAGAAAGGCTAATTTTTCATCTTTACACGAATATGATAAGAATATATTTCGTGGGACTGATACATGGGAAGATTTTATTTCTCAATTCACGAATAACGAACATATTACAAATAGTAAATATATTCGCCAGGTTATTCTTGGTAATTGTAATCCTAAAAGACATATCACCTATGAAAAGTACCTTATGGATCAGACATTATTATTGTTATATAACATTATTGGTGAAGAGAGAATTGTATTCTTTTCAAATGATGAGATTGTTTATGATATGACAACGGCAAGTAATTTGCGCATGTTAAGTCTTGTGAGAAATTGTGTTGAAGAAAGATTAAGTACAAAATCTAATATTCCATTCAGAGTAGAATTATTTTCACTCCACAAAATCAATGGGACTGACGGATACTGTAAGAAAATCTATAAAGAAAATGGAGAATATAATATTGAATTTAAGTGTTTGGATAATTATATGATGCCATTCGTACTTAGATATTTTTTAGGAGAAGAAATTACTGAAAGTGACAAGGTATTCTACCATGAAGGGTTGCTTGCAAAGTTTATTGATATACCAAAAATTGAGGTGAATTTGAATGAAGAAATTGAAAATTGAAATTCCATCTGGTGCAAATGAAATTATCCATAGTCTACAAAATAATGGATATGAAGCTTTCTTAGTTGGAGGGTGTGTAAGAGACAGTATCCTTGGAAGACCAATCCATGACTATGATATTACAACTTCTGCCACACCAGATGAAATGATGGAAGTATTCAAGGACAAGAGAATTATTGAAACTGGTTTACAACATGGAACTATTACCATTGTAATTGACGGTGAAGGATATGAATGTACCACTTACAGAATTGACGGTAATTACTCAGATAGTCGTAGACCTGATAGCGTAACATTTACACGAAATCTTAAAGAAGATTTAAAGCGTAGAGATTTTACAATCAATGCAATGGCATACAATGATGAAGTTGGTCTTGTAGATCCGTTTAATGGCATGGAAGATATTGAGCATTATAAAATCAGATGTGTTGGTAGAATAGAGGATAGATTTTCAGAAGATGCTTTAAGAATTTTACGTGCTATTCGGTTTGCTTCACAATTGGGATTTGTAGTTGACACTGATGTAAGTTTGAACATTCATAAAATGTATAAGAATTTAGAGAATATATCTATTGAGAGAATCAACAGTGAGTTTTGTAAGATTGCATTATCAAGCGAGTTTTATATACAGATAGGATTATTCCGTGAAGTATTCTCGTTGTTCATTCCTGAAATTAAAGATATGTTTGGCTTTCAACAGAATAATCCATATCACATTTATGATGTATGGAATCATACAGTACATGCAGTACAAGCTTATGAATGTGATTGTGAACCCGACTTAAATCCAATAGATTTAATTACATCATTAGCGGTGTTCTTTCATGATATTGGAAAGCCACATTGTTATCAAGATGGCGAGGATGGCATTAGACATTTCAAAGGTCACGGAAGAGTAAGTGCTGATATGACCAATGAAATAATGAAGCGATTAAGATTTGACAATGATACAAGAGAAAAGGTCGTTGAATTAGTCTATTATCATGATGCTACTTTTGAGGTGGGAAAGAAATATATCAAGAGATGGCTTAATAAAATCGGAGAAGAACAGTTCAGAAGATTACTGAATGTTCGTAGAGCAGATATTAAAGCACAAGCAGACATTAATCAGGAAACAAGATTGCAAAAGATTGATAACATTGAATATATTTTAGAAGAAGTCTTACAAGATGATGAATGTTTTTCTCTAAAGGATTTAGCAGTTAATGGAAAAGATGTAATGGATACAATGCTTATTAAAAGTGGAAAAGAAGTTGGCTGCTGGCTCAATGAAATCTTAACTCGTGTAATAGATGGAAGATTAAAAAATGATAGAGAAGATCTTATTTATTGGATGACAGGTATTACAGATGGTTGGATCAAATATTAGAGTGAGGTGAAATGGATGGATATTATAGAAGAAATTTTGGACAAGTATTTTGATGAAGAACATGAATATTATCATCGTTACAGAGAAGATGAAGAAAATTATTATGATGTCGTGGACGAGTTAAAGCAGGAATTAACTAAGAAGAACATTTCTTTTAAGTTGGATGTTACAGACGCATTTGATTCTCCTGGTTATGAGTGTTCTGTTTTATCAATCGCTTATATTAGACCAAATAATAATTGGGGTTCTATTGAATTGGAAACAGTTTTATTAGAAAGCATGTAGAGAATAATCTAACATAGAAGTAATTCTATTCACGGCTGATCAGCCAAATTAAGCGAGGTGATAAAGTGAAAAAATATTGGGAAACAGGTGAAAAGAATGACTTTGGTAAGGAATGTTATAAATTACATTTTAGTCAATTTTATGAAGAAGATGATGAAAATGTAGTAGCTGGTTTTGTACAAGATGAGACAGATAAAAACAGATTTATATACGTATCAAAAGAACTAAATGTTGAATATGATACATTATTTGCAGACAGTATAGAAGACGCAAAACATCAAATCGAAGAGATGTTAATAGACCATTGGAATGAAGAGATTGATTATTTAGAAAATCGAATTAAATCATTTCAAGACGAAGAATAATCATATATAGAAATTTCTATCTTGGCGATTCAGCCAAATTTTCCCAAAAAGTAACAAGAAATATTTTTTTCTTATGGTTTTTGCAGACGTGCAAATTCCATAGAATTTTACAACAAAATAATTAAGAAGAAAGGAATTAAGCAGTAACTCCTAGGTAATTATGGTTACGTAACCTCTGTAAAATAGTGTATTTTGACAGAGAATAAAGAAAAAAATAATTCTCAAGGGCTACGAGTGTTAAGTTTATTTGATGGAATCTCTTGTGGAAGAGTTGCATTAGATAGAACCAATATTCCAGTCAGTGAGTATAACGCATTTGAAATTGAAGAGAATGCAATCAAAATCAGTAGATATAATTATCCTGACATCAAAAGATACGGTGACGTATTTTCTACCGACTTCAAGGATTTTAATGGAGTCGATCTATTAATAGGTGGTTCACCTTGCCAGTTCTGGTCGAAAGCCAAGTGTAGTAAAACAGCAAAATTGAAGAGAGAAATTGATACAGAAGGCGAAGGTTGGAAACTGTTTCAGAAATTTGTGGAAGCAAAGAAGAACACAAATCCAAAATATTTCCTATATGAAAACAATTATGGAATGGCTGATGAGATTCAAGACGCTATTAGTGAGGAATTGGGTGTACAACCAATTATGATTGATAGTCAGTTATTATCAGCTCAGAGAAGAAAACGTCTGTATTGGACGAACATACCAAATATCACACTTCCTGATGATAAAGGATTATTAGTGAAAGATGTTATCTGTGATGATCCAGATTTAGTCAAATACTTTGATGACAGAATCAGGAACACAATGATTAAGTGTGAAAATTACATAAAATATGATCTTGGTGGCAAAGGTCATTATTCGCAGCAGGACAGGCTGTACTTTTTAGATAAGAAAGCTCCAACAGTACCACGTTGTAGAACAGAAACAAAATTCAATGTTTGGCTTGGTGGAGAAAAATATAAAAAGACATGTCCATTAGAGATTGAACGACTTCAGACACTTCCAGACAATTATACGGAGTTTGGAATGGATGAGAGTGGCAATGTAAAAGCAATGCCTAAGACAAGAAGGTTTGAAGCAATTGGCAACGGATGGACTGTTGATGTTATAGCACATATTTTTAGTTTTATGAAGTTGTAACATAGAATAACATAACAGGAAGGAGTAAGAGGTTTGGTATACCGAAAACGCAGCGTTTACTCCTGATACATAATGATAATAAATAGAGTCTGGCAGATGCCAAATAGTAACACATTTTCAATTAAGCCAATCAAAGAGCTGATTGAGAAATATGCAATAGGTAAAATTGTTGATCCATTTGCAAATAGCAATAAATTAGCGACAGTAACAAATGACCTAGATACACAATATGATACTGATTACCATATGGATGCATTGGATTTCTTAAAGATATTCGATGATAACTCAGTAGATACAGTGTTATATGATCCACCATACTCGCCACGACAGGTAAGCGAATGTTACAAAAATCTTGGACAGACAGTAAATATGCAGACAACACAAGCTTCATATTGGTCTAAACAGAAGGAACAGATAGGAAAAATTGTAAAGAAAAATGGCATTGTAATTACTTGTAGCTGGAATAGTGGTGGCATTGGTAAGAAGTATGGGTTTGAAATTCAGGAAATTTTACTTGTTCCTCATGGTGGTTGGCACAATGATACGATTGTTGTGGTTGAGAAGAAGATTGAGTAGAGAATAACATAATATGAAGTTCGCAGGAAAGCGGAATTTCTTTTTGATTTTCAGAGAATAAATATATACAAAAACAAAGAAAAAGGAGAATGAATAGATGACTGTTGGCGTAAAGATATGCAAAGCAAAAGAAACAGTTAAAAAATACGAAGATCGTGGTTATACGTTTATCGGTGAAGAAAATGTAGGTGAAGGATATTTAAAACTTATATTTAGAGAGCCAGTTATTCCTAAAGAGAATAATATAACAGACATTCAATTTCATGAAGGTGATTTTGTAGAAAACAATGATGGCAAGATTGGGTATATTTCATCTATCTGCCATTGTGACAATTGTAAGAATCGTGGATTTTTTGAGCCAACTATTACATATACCGATGGGACAACAGATTATATCAGCAATTATTCTGTTAAATCTGTTCCGTTTGATTATAAGCAAATTGGAACTCAGAAGTTTTTAACAGAAGATGTGTTGAGAAATAGAATAGCCGAACTTGAAAAAAAGAATAAAGAACTAAAGGAGGAAGTAGATAATCTTACTATTCAAAGGAATCATGCTGCGGAGCTTTTATGTTTTTATGAAAGAGATGACATAAAATAATAAGGTTGTAGAAGAACAAGAATCATAGATTTCTTTTGGAGAATATATTAGCAGGAGGTGATACGATGAGGAATATTCAGATAAACGACAAAGTAATAATAAAAAGTTCCTGTAATAGTAAGGGACAAACTGGATTTGTTATAGATACATATAATGTAGGCACACAGAAATATGTTATGGTTCAGTTAAAGGATAGAAAGCAAGGATATAACGTTTTATCGGTAGAAAAAGTTGAAAGTGAGGATAATAGAATGACAGGATTTAGTAAAGTTGCAATTGTAAATTTAGTAGATGGTTATAATCAGAAGGATTATGGATTTGCTTTATATGATGAAGATATTAATGAAATTGTTAAGTACGATACCAATCATCCATTATATCTGATTGTAAATGCAAGAGGAAAGGATAATAGAGTTCTTGGAATTTTAAAAGAAATTAAGACAGTCGAAGAGTATGGTAAAGGTGTAACAGCTCAGGTTGTCGGTGTAGTTAATATGAATGCATATAATGCAAGAATTGATGAGGAAAATCGTCAGAAAGAAATTGCAAAGCAGAAAGCTTCTATTGAGAAAGAGTTAAAGTCTGAGATTGAAAAGATGAATAATATTGCTTTATATGAAAAGATGGCAAAAGAGCATCCTGAGAATCCAAGACTTTCTGAACTTGTTAATGCACTGAAAGAGTTAGGAGAATAATATGGCAGGATTTGTATCAAAGCAGCCAAATGGATTATATTGTAGATTTTCTACTGTCATGGATTGCCCTACATCATGGAATATGACACGAGAAGATTATATCAATATGAAAATGCAGGAAGCAAAAGAAGATGCTGAAGATGTATTAGATAATTATTTGCAGCCATTTGATATGGTAGTGAATATGTATTATTCAAACAATATGAAAAAGGAGGAATTTGATAAATTCCTTGAAGAGACTGGATATAACAAAGGAGAGTAAATCATATGAAGAAGAAAATTTTTGCAGTTGTATTAGGACTAACATTGTGTATTGGAATAACTGGATGTGCGTCATGGGACAGAGCGGTAACAGATATGAAAAGCGATGTAAATGGCGGCATGCAGAGAACAATTACTGTATACACGGCAGATGGTAAAGAACTTGCAACTTATGAGGGCAAGATTGATATTAAAACAAATGATGGTGAATATGTTAAGTTTGATTTTGACGGCAAGAGATATATTTATTACAACTGCTTTGTAGAAAGTATTGCAGATATTAATTGATATTATTCATTATTGTAGGGCTGTTCAATTCAGATTGACAACGACATAAATGTGGATGCTAGTTGGTGATTTATGTGTCAGTGGGGGCTGTACTAGGTTCGAACCCTTTATATGGTGTAAGTGGGCATAACATAATGAATATTTGGAGAATAACATGATAGACAACGAATTACGTCAGCAATATAGACAAGCTGTTGATGATTTGAGAATAGCATTTAAGAAGACTTGTTTGTACAGATTTTGCGAAGAAGTTGTGAAGAGATTAAGTAAGATTTTGAGATAGTAAAGGAGAAGTAGTATGGCAGATTACAAGATTGGTCAGATTTTGACCTCAACAGAAGATGTAGAAATTGAAAAGGCATTATCAGGTGAAAAGGTGAAAATTCCAAAAGGTAATAAGATTATTATTGGTGCAGATAAATTTGCACATCATATCAGAAATGGTTTTATTCAACCTTTAGCAGAAGGTTTAACAGTTGAAGGGTATGACACTACTGGTATCGCAGAATATCTTTATATTGTACTTAGAAATCACTTACCTATTGATGAAATGATGGAAGGTTATGAAATTACTAAGCAAGAAATTATTAATGAAATTGAGTGTGCTTTAGATGAAATTTTATAGACCACAGTAAACCGAAGTTTCTTTTGAATTTTCAAGGGCAAGTCGCTCAAAAATCCAAGTAAAAGAGAATATTACAAAGAAAGGATAATTAGTAGCTGGCTTTAAAGGTTGCAACCGCTTTGGTACTAATTATTGAAATTACAAAATGACAAGTATTACACACCAATAGAATTAGCGAACCACTGTTGGGATAAGGTTTTTGAAGTTGTTGGTGAAGAAAATATATCAGAGATTATTGAGCCTAGTGTTGGGAATGGCAGTTTTCTTCATCATGCAGAGCAACTACCACATTTTGCGTATGACATTGAACCTGAGTGCGAATCTAATTTTACTCATATCTTTAAGCAAGATTATTTAAGTGCTGATATAAAGTATCTTTGGGGAAGGCTGATAATAGGAAATCCACCATACGGAAGATGTTTAAATATGGCACAGAAATTTTTTAAGAAGTCAGTTGAAATTGCAGATACAATTGCATTTATTCTTCCTATAAGTCAATTGAATAACACAAGGTCAATGTATGAGTTTGATTTGGTATATAGTGAAGATTTAGGTATTCAGCATTATACAGATAGAGATTTACATTGTTGCTTTAATATTTATCGCAGACCTTATAGTGGAGAATTAAATAGTAAACCAGTCGCAAAATTAAAAGATGTTACTGTCTATCGTCAGGATAGCAAGGGATATGACGAGAAAGATTTTGATGTTCGTATGTGCTATTGGGGTGATGGATCTGCTGGAAAGATATTAAAGGATGATGAACATTATTCGGCAGAATATAAAATCAAGATAAATAATGAAGAATTAAAAGAAGATATTATTGAAGTGCTTACTACATTTGATTGGAAGGAATATCTAAATTGTATTGCAATGAGAAAAATACAACAATTTCACATTGTCGATGTCTTAAAGAAGAATATCAAAGGAATTAAATAAGAGAATAATACATTGAAAGGAGCAAGAGATTTGCTGCAGCGTTAAATCTGGATTTGCTCTGAGTAAGAAATGTTAGAGATTAACAAAATATACAACGAAGATTGCTTTGAAGGTATGAAAAAGATTGATGATAAGTCAATAGATTTTATTTTTACGGATCTTCCTTATAATACGACTAATAATTCTTGGGAATGTGAAATGCCGTTAAATGATTATGTCGAGTTATCAGGTCAATATTTTTATGAAACAGATTTATTCAAGTTAGCTCAAGTAACAAATAGCAGTCTCGAATATACAAGAGATTGGTTCTACGAGAATAAGAAAGATGGCTTATGGAATCATTACAATCGAATCATCAAAGATAACGGTTGTATTGCACTATGGGCGCAGTCACCTTTTGATAAGAGACTCGCTTGTAGTAATGAAAAGCTATATCGCTATGAATGGATTATCGAAAAAACCAAAGCAACTGGTCATCTAAATGCAAAGAAAATGCCTATGAAGGCACACGAAAATGTCTTAATTTTCTATAAGAAACTCCCTACTTACAATCCACAAATGACAGAAGGACATACACTTGTTCATTCTTATACAAAACATACAACAGATGGTAGCTGTTATGGTGCTACAAAGACTGGTATTTCAGGTGGTGGTAGTACACAAAGATACCCAAGAGATGTTCTGCAGTTCAAGTGGGACACTCAGAAAAGCAGCTTACATCAATGTCAAAAGCCTGTTGAAGCGTGTGAGTATTTTATTAAAACCTATACTAATCCAGGAGATTTAGTTCTTGATTCGTGTTCAGGAAGTTGTACAACTGCAGTTGCAGCTTTGAATACAGGTAGAAATTACATATGTTTTGAGAAAGATAAGGATATTTTTGAGGTTGGAAGTAAGAGAGTGAGAGAATACATAAATGAGTAAATGCGGTAATAATGACTGCCAATGGCATAAATATTGCGAAAGCGGTTTAATGTGGTATGACGAAGACATTACTGAATGTCGTCATTGGATTAAGCCTAAACCGACTAAGATGAAAAGTATTAAAGTAGCTGAATCTAATTATGATAAAGCAATTAAAGTATTAAAGAGGAACAAAATAGAGTTCAAATAAAATGAAAGGAGATGAGGTTCGTGTACACAAGAAGGAATTCCTTACTCCAAGTAATTAAATATGATAGAAATTAACAAATTATATAGTGGCGACTGTATGAAATATATGTCACAGATTGAAGATGATAGGGTTAATTTAACTCTCACAGATATTCCATATGGAGAAGTAAATAGAGACAGTAATGGCTTAAGAAAACTTGATAAAGAAAATGCTGATATTATGACATTTGATTTACAAGAGTTCTTAACAGAGTTATACAGAATAACATCAAGTACAATTATTATTTTTTGTGGCAAGGAACAATTATCAGAAATACATAAATTTTTCTCTGATAAGCAGAAAAAGAACAAAGGAACTGTAAGACAATTAATCTGGAAGAAAACAAATCCGAGTCCTATGAATGGTCAACATATCTATTTATCAGGGATTGAAAATGCTGTTTGGTTTAAGAAACGTGGTGGTACATTTAACGCTCGTTGTAAAAATACAGTATTTGAATATCCTTGTGGTCGAAGTAAGCTACATCCAACAGAGAAAAATCATGATTTAATCAAAGAGTTGATCCTCGATAATAGCAATGAAGGGGATATTGTATTTGATCCGTGTGCAGGTAGTGGCTCACACTTACTTGTTGCAAGAGAGAACAATAGAAAGTGGCTTGGAATGGAATTAACAGATACATATTTTAAGATTGCAAACGAAAGGATGAAGTAAAACTAGCAAGAAATTTGGTTTCTTGGCTTGTCACGAAAACTATACAATATTCAAGACAAAAAGAGAATATAGCAATGTAATTACAAATTAAGGAAAGGATAAACGTTCACATGTGAGTAAAGCTGCGCAGCTACTATCGGTGAACAAATATTGGCATTAAATATTGGATATTTAACATCAGATAAGGAAGATAATGAGTTATACACGCCCTATTACGCAACAGATCAAATTATTAAATATCTTCCAAAGGATAAAATTATATGGTGTCCATTTGATGAAAATTGGTCTGCTTTCTACAACAGGCTAAAAGAGGAAGGATACAATGTAGTCAGAAGCTCATTAGCTGAAGGTCAGGATTTTTTTAATTATGAACCTGAAAAATGGGATATCATAGTTAGCAATCCACCATTCTCAATCAAAGATAAAGTCTTAGAAAGACTCTATTCATTTAACAAACCATTTGCGGTTCTTCTACCGCTTAATTCCCTACAAGGTAAAACAAGATATAAATATTTCAAAGATGGTATTCAGATTCTTAGTTTTGATGCAAGAATTTGCTATCACAATAAAGAGCATATGGACTCTGTAGTAAAGGGTAGTCCATTTGCAACGGCATATTTTTGTAGAGATTTATTACCAAAAGATCTAATTGTTGAAAAATTGGTTACATATGAAAGACCATTAGGAGAATAAAGCAGTAGGAAAACCACGTTTCCTTCGAGGAGGTGATTGATTGGATACATCGTGTGAAACTTGTAAATGTAATACCTGTAAGATGAATGAAAATGGTGGTATTTATGGTGGATGCTTTGACTGTGAAGATTGCAAAGAACAAGATTTATACTGCGAAGATTGTTCAATGTATGAATATGACAAATACAGATTGAGTAATTAGGAGAATAATAGTATGAATAAGAGACAGAAAAAGAAATTCATTAAGAAGAATATGACTAAGCTAAGGAAGATACATCCAAGCGAAGGTGATATTATAGTTCTTCGGTGGAATCCAGATAGTGAATATATAGATTTTGACACCATTGTTGAGTTCTATAAAGCATGGGAGAATGCAGGAATCCAGGAATCTTTGATAAATGCGGAGCTGCTATTGTTCCATGTAACTTTAAAATTTTCAACAAGGAAGAAGCTCAAATATATGTTGATAAGTTACAGAGTATTGTAGATCAGATGGGAGAATAAAAGTATGAGGTCAATTGAGTCAGAAAGCATAGATGTTGGTGAAAAGAAATATTATCTTGTAACTCCTGAAGGTCTAATATTCCATGAAATTCCATTTGAAGAAATACACAACTTAACAAGAGAAGTATGGGTATCAACCTGCCCTTGTTGTGGTGGAATTCAAGGATATTATTATTCAAAAAATGAAGCCAAACAAAATAGCAAATTTTGTGTTCAATGCAGTTGTACTCATTTGTTTTTAGTAAAGAGATACAAAGGGTATTATAAACAGAATGTGAATTTCAAACTTTTGACAAAAGGTTATAAGGAATATAGAGGAATTAAGTATCCTTATATGGATATTCATGGTTAGCAGGAAAGAAGCATTTCTTTAGGAAGGGAGAACAATAAATGGAGACATTTTCAATAGTAGATAAGATAAATGTGAATAAGTTGAATACGAAAATTGCAGAATTTGTATATAGAGAAGGGCATGAGCCTTATATATTTGCAAATAAAGAGACACTTGATGCATTAGTTAAGCCAATTGAGCAGGCTGAAATGTTTGCAAATTCTTGGGGTATAGGACTTGTAAGCTCATATAAGGGTTGTCTCACTGGTATGTATCGTGGAAATAAAATGTTCAGAGATGACACATTACAATTCGGGGAGATTGAGCTTAGATAAGAGAATATATAGGTGACAATAAATTATAAGGAGATAACATATGAGTAAGAAACAGCAATTTAAAGGTTTGAAATTTAATTATTCCATAAATGGGAAAGGATTGGAAAGCAAATATAAGACAATTGAGGATTTCTTAGATACAGAATTTCCAAAGAACAATAATCCGTTGTCGCCTACTCTTGATACAGAAATTACAAGAATTAAATGGAATGGCAATACTATTTCTATTATCAACAAAATTCACACAGTAAGAGATTTGGTTAACTTATTAAGCAAGAAAAATACAGAAAATGTTTTTATTTCAAATAAAGATATTAGATTGCACGAGTTTAAACCAAAACATGACAATCTCATCAGAAAATCCACGTACTCCATAGAAGAGGTACACGATAGGGTTAAAGATGTTTTATTTGAGAAAGATAAAAGACTTGCAAAAGTTGATTTCGATGGGGATTTAATTAAAGGGAATAGTCAAAGATACCAGACATTTTTCACTAAAGGCTGTAAATGTACAGTTTGTGGAATTGAAGGAAAATATTTTGCAAAAGAAAGACATTTACAGGATAAGAATTATCATCTGAATTTATATGCAGTTGATGATAATGGTGATGAAATTTTAATGACAAAAGATCATATTATACCACGCTCAAAAGGTGGTATTGATGATATTAGTAACTATCAAACAATGTGTAAGCTTTGTAATGAAGCAAAAGGTAACAAATTAGAAGATTAAAAAAAGAAAGGAAAAATAGAAAAGTTCCTATAGGATAAAGTGCGCACTACTTACTAAGGTAAGAGGAACTTATGTATTGTGCTTATATCACAACATTAAAAGGATTAAGAAAACATAGTAACGCTGATAGATTACAGTGTGTAGAAGTATTTGGACAGAATGTAATTGTAGATTTGAGTTATCAGGAAGGACAGAAAGTAGTCTTCTTCCCGTCTGACGGTCAGTTATCACTTGAGTATGCAACAGATAACAACCTTGTAAGGAAGAAAGACGAAAACGGAAACAACATTGGTGGTTATATGGATGCTGAGAAGAGAAATGTAACCGCTATTAGACTTAGAGGCGAGAAGTCAGAAGGACTTGTATTACCAATTGAAACACTTGCTAAGTATACAGATATTTCAAAATTAAAAGATGGCGATCAGATTACAGTTCTTGGTGGTCATGAGATTTGTCAGAAATATATTCCAAGAGGAAAGAATCGTTCAAGAAGTAATGGAAATAATTCAAATAAGAAAAATAAGTTTCAGAAAGAAACAGTATCATATCCATTTTTTGAGGAGCATAAAGATACAGCACAGCTTGCATATAATATGTCAGCATTTAAGCCAGGTGATACGATTTATATTACTCGTAAGCTCCACGGAACATCAGCTCGTACTATGAAGACTGTTAAGGTTACAAAGAAGAATAGTAAGCTGAGAAAGTTTTTACATATGCAGCCAAAGGTTACAAGAGAAGTTTCTGTTGTATCTGGTAGTAGAAGAGTTGTATTAAAGGATATGACAAAGAATGATGGATATTATTCTGATAATGGATTTAGAAAGAAGTACCACGATTTATTAAAAGACAAGCTTCCTGAAGGTGCTGAAATTTTCTATGAAATTGTCGGATATGTAAATGAAACAACACCAATTATGGGTTCAGTATCTAATAAGGGAGTTAAGGAAAAAGAATTTATAAAGAAGTTTGGCGACACTACGACATTCTCATATGGCTGTGAACCAGGTGAAAATGAGATGTATGTATATCGAATGACAATGACAACAGCAGATGGAACAGTTATTGAAGTGCCTTGGGAGACTGTAGAAGTATGGTGTGACAAGTTGGGTGTTAAGCATGTACCTGATTTAGAGAAGTTTATTTTTACTACACCAGAAGATTTGAAAGAAAGAGTAAATAAATATCTTGATGGTATGCCAGCAGATGAAATTGGCAAGACACATGTTGCGGAAGGGGTAGTTATTCGTATTGATAACAGAGCAACATTCACAGCTTATAAGGATAAGGTGTTTGAATTTAAGGTAATTGAGGGAATTGCTAAAGACACATCTGATGTGCCTGATATGGAAGAAGCTGAAGAGTTATTCGAGGAGATTTTAAATGAATAAACCTACATTGTATATCATGTGTGGCTTGAGTGGTAGTGGCAAATCAACCATTGCCACTCAGATTGCCAATGAGAATCCAAATACAATGATCGTATCATCAGATGCAATTCGTGAAGAATTGACTGGTAATTACGAAGATCAAGAACACAATGAAGAAGTGTTTAAAATTTTTCACGATAGATTACGCAAGAATTTAGAGAATAAAAAGAATGTAATTGCAGATGCAACTAGCCTAACTATAAAATCTCGTAGAGCAATTATGATGAAAGTACATGGACTTAATATCAGAAAAGTGTGTGTAATTATACCAAAGCCATTTGAATGGTGTAAAGAAGATAATTTACATAGAAAACACCCTGTACCTGACTTTGTGTTGGATAAGCAGATTAGAAAATTCCAGATTCCGTTCTATGAGGAAGGATTCGATGAGATTATTATTCACAATTTATTAAATAATTACGAACCAAATGATATCCCAGATATGAGAGGATTTGATCAGAAAAACCCACATCATACAATGGATTTATTTGAACACTGTAAATATGCATCAAGATTATTTTGTACAAAATATTCTTATCCTGCAAGATTCAGAATAGGTGCTTTGTATCATGATTTAGGCAAATTAAGCACACAAACATTTGATGAAAATGGAATAGCTCATTATTATCAGCATCATTGTTATGGTTCATACCAATATATGACAGCTATGTATCATGTTGATTCTGATGTTGTTTTAGATACATGTTTCCTCATCAATTATCATATGATGCCTTTTGATTGGGATACTGATAAAGCAAAGCAGCGTTGGAAAGAAAGATTTGGAGAATATAAATATAAGATGCTTTTAGATTTTAACGAATGTGATAAAGCGAGGTAAGTGTATGTGCAATCGTTGTGATTATGACTCACCAGACAATCGAATATATGTAGATCCATTAACTAATGAATATTATTTGGATATAGAAACATCTGAATGGGATGAGTATGATGATGGATTTGTTCATCAAAAAGAATATATTACGTATTGTCCTTGGTGTGGCAGAAAATTAGGAGAATAAAGATATGAAGATAGAATTAATCAAATTAAAATTCAATGATACTCATTCATACAAGTATAAACCATTTACGCATTGCTGTGATGAAATTCAAAATGATAAAGCTATTGTATTTACAGGTGAAGATTTAGTTCATAGTGATGATTGTTGGGATGACGAAAGACACATTCCAAGATTCTGCACTTCACATACAGAAGTCATCACATCTTATGAAGATGAATGGGAACAGACAGACAATTATCCAATTCAGTTTTGTCCTCATTGTGGCGAAAAGATTGAGATTTCTGTTATAGAGGAGATTGATGTATCTGATAAGTATGATGAACTAACTAAGCAGCGTAATGAATTATGGAAGAAGAGTCAGAGAACAGATAGTAAGAAAGAAGAGTATGAGCTGAGAAAACAGGTTAGAAACCTGGATGACCAGATAAACTACTTCTATGAGTTGGATGAGTGGAAAGGAGAATATTAGAATGGTACAGAAACAGAAACGAGTTCAGTTATTCGAAAATGAAGATGTTCTATTAGAACAACGTGGTAATAGATATTATCTATCTCTGTATGATAAGGAAGGAAAATTTCAGAGAGAAGTTACTATTGATGTGAAAGACGATTACAAGGTCGGACTTTGTAATGGTAAGTAAAGGAGATTATTATGGCAGTATTTAAGAATTTCAAAGATGATGAGTTAATCGTAAACTGTGAATGTGGATGTGATGAAGGTATCCACTTTAAGATTTATGATTATAAAGATGGAGATTATGCCTTCTTAACATATACAAATGGTAATTTTTATACTCAGCAAAGACCGTTTTTTGAGAAGTTGAAGAAAATTTGGGCGATTATCAGGAATAAAGATTTTTATTATTCTGATATTGTGTTTACAAAGGAAGATTTCAAAGAGTTTAAAGAATGGGTTAATAGAAAGTAAATTAATTAATATGAAAGCAGTTTATATACATAAAATATATTTACATTTAAAAATAAACGGAATATGGAAATATGCAGATAGTGTTGGTGGTAGATATGTCTATTTATATGGGGAAGTGCCTGAAAATAGAGTAGAAGAATTTAAAAATAAAGATAATGTGTTTTCTGAATTGATTAAACGAAGTGGATACATTGAAGATTTTATAGGATATAAAACATTTTGGAGAAAAAGGTTTTATGTGGATTTATTTCCATTAGCAAATGGAATTGTTTACAAAGATGAACTAGAAGCATTCGAAATAGAACATATTTACGAAGTAGTAGAAAATCCAATTATAGAACAATTGGAAAAGGATCTTGGGTTTAAAGGATATAGTCAGTTAGTTTTTGATAGAGAACAAGAATTAAAAAATATGTTAATTAGCAAGTGACAGTAAATTCAGTTTCTTGGTTGTAATATGGAGGTGAAAATTTGAAAGATATTTTAGGTAGAGAGATTAAAGATGGTGATATGTGTATTGGAATGGCAATAGGTAGAAATTCACCAGGAATGCATATAGGAGTTTTTCAAGGTAGCTCAGTTGTTTATTTAGGATATAGTGAAGAGTATATCAATAAAAGTTGTACAAGCAATACATATTTGATTGAAAATCCAACAAAAAAGGAGTTGGAAATTAGAGATAAAATAAATATATTTCTTCAGAAAGAAGCAGAAGAGCGAGAGCGAAAAGCAAATTTAAAAACAATTCCGTTAAGTAAATTAGAAGTGGGTGGAATTTACAAATCAACTCAAGGGGAAATGTATTTATATCTTGGTAAGAAAAAAGTAATTTTCGAAGATTTTGATTATGGCAATACTGATATAAAAGAAGGGTACTGTTTTGCTTATGTATATAATGGTGATTATGAATCAGATGAAAAAATTTTAGAAAGAGTTTTGGAAATTAATACATATCGAAGAAGTCATTCTATTTCAGTCTTAAAAGGCAATAAAAAGTTGACAGATATTGTTAGAAAGGTTGATTTGAAGTTTCCACTAATCAAAGAGGAAAAGCAGGAAAGTAATTGGAGAAATCATGGAAACAACATGAAATTGACCATCGAGTAGAGAATGTTGAAGCAAGGAGGTAAAAATGTCTAGTTGGACTTATATCAATGGTACAATAACAGTTCGTCCTATTGGTAGAACACAGCCTGAAAAGAGATATATTCTTGAAACAGTGCTAAATCATTTACCTAGAGTAACAGGTTCTGAGGGTGATATGGATGTATACATCATTCAGAAAAATGGTCATAACAGTTCGTGTTCATGTGATGAATTTGGCGAAGTGACAAATAATTTAGTAGATAGATACGGATATAAGAGTCGTAGTAGAGGATGGTTACAAACACAGGACAAATATATCCTTGTTGTAAATGCAGCTTTAAGAGACAGAGAATTTGAACAGACTTACAGAGAATTTATGAAATGGTTTGTACGACTTTGTAAAAGAGTAAGATGTGAAGATGTTCTTGTAGAAATCAAAGGATATGATAAGTCAACTGTTATCAAAGATAGAAATATTCAGAGAAAAAAGTATTCATTTAAGAGCGTTTTTGATGGATTATTTGAAAATCCAAGTTGGTGCAACGACAGTAAAGATGGATATAAAGAGCCGAACTGGTGTGAATTTATGATGTGGGACAGAGCAAAAGATTCTAACTATCCTATGACTCTTGCTTATAAATATTTCAATGATGAAGAAAATGATAAGGAAGTTGAAAGAAGAATGAACTATAGATAACTTCACAGGAAAGCAACATATCATTGGATTATAGAAAAGAGGTATCAAATGGATGATTATAAAAAGCTAATTGATTCAACTGAATTACAGAAAACAGTATTGAATTTCATTGGTTCTGAAGAATTTAATAAGATGGTCAATTGTTCAATATTCAAGGATAATCAAGAGTGTAAATCTGCCATTATTTACGGAATGTCGATCGCATCAATGTTGGTCTGTGATTGTACTCCATTTTATATCAAATTTAATGAAGAAACTGATGAAGATGATAACAGACCACAATGCTGCATAGACCACGATAAGTATTTTTCAACATGTGACACTTGTGAGTTTGGAGAATAATATATTGGAGGTAAAAATATAAATGAAAATTCTTTCAGTAATGAACAATCATCTTAAAGAAGTGGAAAAGAAGGATTATGGATATGGGTGTACTTGTGATAATTGTGGAACAACTTTTATTTTTGAGAGTTCGGAAGCTGCTTATCCAAGACATATTAATCCTAAACCAAACGAATGTTATGTGCCTTGTCCAAATTGCAAACATATTATTACTTTAGCAAAATGTACTAAATTTAAAACATCATATGAGTTGAATGATTTTAAAAGAATTCATGACGAATAAGTTAATTCGCAGTAAACCAATCTTTCATTGGAAAATTTTTAATCATATCTAAGCCATTCGGCTATGGGAATCCCAACAAATAAGAGAATAAAATATCAGAAAGGTGGTGAAAAGTAGTGCATCCAAGTGATTTTTTTGAAAATTGCTCATTGAGGACTGGAATTGATACATTTGAAATTTTTGATGAAGATTTGAAACAAAAATTAAAAAATATTCACCCTAAAAATTTCTTAAAAACAAAAATTACCTTACCAGTTTATAAAATAAATTTGTCTTATGTGACAGAAAAAGGAAATTACAAGACAGTTGATAGATATACTGTAATGGATTCGGAGTCAGATGATGAGTATGTAGATTTTTGGATAGATATGTTTATTCAGGATTATAACAAAGATAATCCAAATCATAAAATGACAAAATGTGAAGTCAACAGTATTGAACGAATCTGCGAGGCTGTGCTACCACTTGGTTAGCTTTTCATCATATGTATTTAATACCTTTGATTAGCAAAGGTTGTCACAATGATTCATAAAACGGATCATTGGTTTATATGAATCGAAAAAGTAATGTGATAGTGACGTAAAAAGACACTCACTAAGTATGGCTTTACCTCATTGAAATGAAATAAATTTCAGTGAGGAAAGTACATATTGGTACAGAAAGCTAATACAATTGAAGAATTATTACAGGATTGTCCTGTAAACTCAATAATAGGAGACAATTTAATAAGAGCGTGGTCAAAAATTAACAGTCACAAATATAAAAAGATAGTTTGCTCGATTTCAGGTGGATCAGATAGTGACGTGATGCTTGACATTGTATGGCGATGTGATAAAGACAATAAAGTTGATTATGTTTGGTTTGATACTGGTCTTGAATATCAAGCGACTAAAGAGCATCTAAAATATTTGGAAAACAAATATGATATAAAGATAAAACCATATAAGGCAATTAAGCCTATTCCGTTATCATGTAAACAATACGGTCAACCGTTTATAAATAAACAGGCTGCTGAATACATAGATAGACTTCAAAGACATGGTTTTAAATGGGAAGATAAATCCTTTGATGAATTATATAAGGAATATCCTAAATGTAAAGCTGCTTTGCTGTGGTGGTGTAACTTAAAGAAATCGAATGCTTTTAACATTGCGAATAATAAATGGTTGAAAGAGTTTTTGATTGCCAATCCACCAACATTTAAAATTTCATCAAAATGTTGTCAATATGCAAAAAAGGATGTTTCTCATAAATTGATAAAAGAAAATACATATGAATTAAATATAGTTGGTGTGAGAAGAGCAGAAGGTGGTGTCAGAGCCACATCATATAAGTCTTGTTTTAGCGAAGGCGATGATGGATGTGATAATTATAGACCGCTATTTTGGTATAAAGATTCTGACAAAATTGATTATGAAAACGCCTATAATGTTGAGCATTCAGATTGCTATGTTGTTTATGCCTTACCAAGAACAGGTTGTGCAGGTTGTCCGTTTGGAAGAGATTTTGAGAATGAACTTGAAGTTATTCAAAAATATGAACCAAAACTATATAAAGCTGTAAATTTCATTTTTGGTGATTCTTATGAATATACAAGGAAGTACCGTGAATTCGTAAAGAAAATGAATAAAAAGTAGAGAATAACAAATTAAGAGGTTACGAAAGCCTTGAAAAATAAGGCTTTTAGAACCTCAAAATATAAAAAATATTACATATAAAGGAGATTTTGAATGAAGAACACAAATTGGAAAGTGCCAGTAATTATTGGTGTAGGAGTATTAGCAGTTATTTTGATGATTGTATTTGGCGTACAGAGTTCGCAGAACAAGGCTATTGCACTTGAGGAGCAGGTAAATACAGCATCATCAGATATTAAGGTACAGGAAAAGCGAAGAGTTGACCTTATATATAACCTTGCTGATTGCGTAAAACAGTACGACAAACATGAAGCTGATACATTGACAGCAGTTGCTGATGGTCGTGGATCAACAGGAGATATTGAGAATGTAACAACAGCTATTACGGCAGTTGCAGAAGCATATCCTGAGTTGAAGTCCAATGAGAACTATAAGACTCTGATGAATGAGTTATCTATGACAGAGAATATGATTGCAGAGTATCGCAGCAATTACAATAAGCAGATTAAGGAATACAAGAGATACGTGAGAAAGTTCCCTACAAGACAGTTCCTTGGATTGCTTGGATATGAAGTGCAGGAATATGAGTATCTGGATTACAATGCACCAGTTGATGCTCCACAGGATTTGTTTAAAGAGGATTAGTCTATGAGATGTGATAGAAAAGGTTTCGATTTTGGTGATTTTGAAATAACAAAACGTGAAATCTTGGCTAGTATTTCTATCATTGCAGTTATGATTCTGTTTGGTATTCTGATTTCTTCCAAGATTTCAGAACACCAAATGGATAAAAATGAAATTTATAACAAGGCTGTTAAGATAGAAAGTCAAGAAATGTTCCAATATGGAATGGATACAAATGTTGGTAATGCGTTTGTGTATGGTGATTTGAAAACAGTAGATACAGTTACATATCCTGAAATTGATGGAGAATATATGTATGTAGAAAAAGTCAAAGAGCAATACACAATGCATACAAGACAAGTAGCTCATACAAGAACTGTTAATGGCAAATCACAAACTTATTATACAACAGAAACATATTGGACTTGGGATAGAGTCGGAAGTGAAGATATTAAGTGTAAAGAAGTATCATTTTGTGGAGTAAATTTCACAAGTAATAAAATTGATTTACCTGGTACTGATTATATTGACACTATCAAGGAATCAAGTCATATAAGGTATAAATATTATGGCGTTGGTACTGAATATAAAGGAACAATTTTTACAGATTTGAGAGATAAAACCATTTCTGATAACACATCATTTTATAATAATTCGACTATTGACGAGACGATAGAAAGGTTAGAATCTGATTTTCCAATTATTATTTTCTGGATCTTTTGGGTTATTTTAATCGGAGGAATGGTATTTGGGTTCTATTATTTGGATAATAGGTGGTTAGATTAAGGATAAGAAAGGAGAATAAATGAGCAGTAGTAGTATTTATGGAATAAGAAAAGACTATACAGGAGAAGAAATATTTGAATATAAAAACTCATGGTGGTTTTCTCCTATAATTTGGAGCGTCTTACCAGATAAATATATTCATGATTACATTCAAACACCATTTGGTTTTAAAAAGGGAATTATTGGAATGGACGGAAACGATGTATGGACAAGAACTAACAAATCCATTAATGAGTGCGATAACACACCTGATAGGATTTGTTGGGAGATGTCAAATCAACAGATTTTTCATACATCTGATAAACAGATTATTTCAAATTCTATTATGCAATTCTTAAAACAAAATGATACTTATGATGTATCAGAAGAAGATAATATCCCAGTATTAAAAAGAGAACATATTATTGAAAGATTTACCGAAATAGCAAATGATATTTTGTCAATTGACGAAAATGAATTTCCATATTTTGTTTTTAAAAATACAACAGTTGATGATGGCGTTGAGAGATGGTTTGAAAAATATGATGAAGAATCTGATGAGTATGTTTCATGTGCAATGTCAGAAAATACAGATAATTTTTATGCAGAATTTGTATTTATCAAAGATGGAAAAATTGACAAATTTGTAAGTAACAAAGATTATCAGTTTGAAACATAGTAAGAAATTTTTCTTTCTTGTGAAGATTGGAGGTGTAAATATGTATCGAGAATTAAAAGGTAATGAAAAATTTTCAGATAAATACACAACATGGATTATAGCATATTGTTTAGATACAGATTCATTTTTTGCAACGAATCAAAGACATTTCTTTTGGGAATATAATGATGAATTCCAATGCGAAAATGATGCTGTGAATTATTTCAGAAACCATTTGGACGAATTTAGAAATGCTAGGAAAGGAATATTGAGTCATTGTGGTGGATGGAGCATTGATAAGGATTTGTTTTTAGAAAATACGAAAGAAAGGTTTTCAAATGCAAATAGGAGAATAATATCATGAAGTTGATTAACAAATATGCAAATTCAAGATATTCAAAAATGAATGAATATTATTGTGGAATCACAACAGAATTGGACAAGCTTGCTGGACTTGATCCTAATGGACACTGGAAACATTATGTGCTTTGTGATTATGAGGATGGTTGTTTGCCTATCAGAATTCCAGGTGGAACACTTGGAAGTATTGAATATGACGAGAATAGTGTTATTACTAAAATTCATGTTTGTACTGATTATGTTGTAAAAACTTATCCTGATGATGTAAATGAACAGCTTCAGAAATTCGCTGGTCAGAAGATAGAAATGGGAGAATAACTATATGAGAACAGAGAATATAAAAGTAACATTTAAAATTCCAATTCCAGTTGATAAACCTGATTTGAACGGTTTCATATATTCCAAAGAAGCAATTAGAAATGCTTATAAAAATATAAAGAATATTCCGATTGAGATACCAAACAATGATGGCGAGTTTCTTCCTATTGGAGTAGCACAGGAAGTTGAGTTAATTGAAGACGAAGATAGTATGTATGTCACAGGCGTTGGTCTTATCTGGCATGGTGGCACAGAAGAAAGCGTTGAAATTAAGGATGGTAAGGTGACTAGCTTTAAAGTAAATGGCATTGGAATTGCAAAAGAGTAGGAGATAAAAAATATGGATAATTTAACACGTAGAGAAGAAGTAAATCTTCATGAAGCAATTCAGAAATCTTTTCCTAAAATTCTTATCAAGGATCTGACAGAACATGAAAGAATCTGTCCTGTATGTAATGGTCTTGGAATGAGAATTAAAGATAATATTTATGGAATCAAAGGTGATAATTCTGAAGTTGGCAGAAAATATCATTTTCCATACAAGCATCAATCACTTTCATTCTGCCAGAGTTGTTATAACGGAGTGCAGCGATTGTGTCCTTATTGCGGAGAGCCTTATAAGAATCAGGGATATATGCATTGTGATTGTGAAGGACAGAAGAAAGCTGACGAAGAAGAGAGAATAAAGAAGTGGAATGAGAAAGTAGCAAATGCAGTAGCTGTTGATGAAAAAGATGTAGATACAATGCTGTACTGTGAAGAGTTTGACGAGTATTACGATACTGTTGATGATTTCTTTGACGATTATTTTGGGCGTTATACAGATGAAAAATTTAATAATGATGGCAGACCTGAGAGATTATGGGTGTGCAGCGTGGAGAAGATTCATATTGATGCTGATAATGTAGTTGACAATGCTTGCGAAGAGTTACATGAAGATGCTTATAAACAGTGTGATATTGGTGGTCTGCAAAATTTGTTAGATACCTGGTGTAAAGATCAGACAGGAGCTACTACATATTATCCATGTTATAAGCAGTATGTAGAAATTAATTGGAGTGAATATTCTGAGGAATAACAGAGAATAAATATTTGTGAGGTAGTATTTAAAATGGGTTATTGTTTTAATTTATATACACCAGATATGAAAGAACAGGATAGTGGAAAATTTGTAGCTTGTGAGAGATTATTGTTTTCTAATGATGCACCATTTACTGTTAATACAATTGGATATTACGAACAGTATATCGGTGGTAAATGTTTGGATATTTATAACAGTGTTTGTATTTTAAATGAGCAACAATGTGAAATTGCAGATGAATATATAGGAACGACATTCTTTACAGATTTTATTAAAAAACATGACTGTAATGGAATGTTCATACAGATAACATGAAAGATTCGTTTCTTGCGGAAATTTGAAAGGAGACAAAATGAAAACATTAAGTAAAATTTTAGAAACACTTGAAAAGATTAAAACTGATATTCGATTTTTAAGTGAAGCTTCACATAGTAGATATTTGGATGTTTCCAAAAATCTGAGTGAATATAAAGCAATAATTGAACAACAGGATAGAATATTACAGGCGATATTCAAGTCATATGCAAAGAATGAAGATATGGAGTGTATGGTATTTGTTCCATACAGAGGTAAGCCAGTTGTAATTAAAAATGGCGAAGTAGTCAGTACAGATAATATGACTTCATTTGATGTTGATTGGGCTTACGATAGACGAACCGATGTAACTGTAAGAGGAGAATAAATATATGAACGAAGAATTTTTATTAATCGTAGAAAGCTTAGAAAAATATAAGGATCTATTAGAAAGCAAAAATGATGAAATTTGTGATGGAATGACTGAAGGCGAAAAAAGAGCATATCAGTTAGGAATTACAAATATGTATGAAATGTTGAAACAAATTATTGAACATGATCACAACGAAGGTAATTATAATGTATTTGTTCCTGAGATTAAGGAAGAAGAATCTGGTGAGTATGATTTAGAAGATTTTGTTAAATGGGATTCTAAGAACAAAGAATAAATAAGTAGGAATTATCGGTTTCCTTGGGAGGTGAGGATTTGGGGCAATTATGGGAAAAAGTAGAAAATAAGTTGAATAAAAGTGGTCGAAAATGGAAAGAAAGTGAATACATGCCATATAGATGTGCAGAGTTATTTTGTGAAAAATGCGGTAAGAGTATGGGTGTACAAGATATTATATGCACCGATTTGCGAACACTTATGTACTGTGGTGATTGTGTTAAACCATATCTGAGACAAGTCCCATATAATTTAACAGATGACAAAGAGATAATTTTTGATAATGGTTTAACCGTTGAAATCAAATATAAGGATAATTATTATCATGACCTGACTTGTAATAAGATTTGTTACTTTAATAAAATAGGAAGATATATCAAGATTAAAGGAAAAATTTATTACTTGAATATTAATAAAAAGTCGCAGTTATAATTATTGGATTCCTTTGGAGGTAAAATAATATGATAACACCACCAGTAATACAAAGTTTAACAAATGAAAATACAATGTTGTCAAGTGCTTCTATTGAAGATTTAGAAGAGTATAAGAAAAATGCTTGTAAAATACTTAGAGGTCAGACGCAGTATGCTACTGCAAAAATCGTAGAAGAATTGATTGACCAGGAAATTATGAATAGGAAGATTATTGAAGAATGGAATAAAATCTATGAACAATTTCCAGAACACATAGGAGTGTGAATTATGGCTGTAAAACATATTAAGACGATAGATGCAATTAAGATAGAGGGAAATTCTTTCAAAGTATCTTCATGTTTTTGATTGTGCATTAAAAATCATAGACACCAAAAATGGACAATCTGTTGTAGCAGAGGTTTATGAGCGAGTAGAGAATAATCTATCAGGAGGTGATATCAATAGAATTAGAGAATAACCCAAAACAGATTGAAGAAAATCTTAAAAGTGTACTCACATTAGAATATATGGGAATTCATATCGAAGATGTGGTGGATGATTTTAAACAGTTATATTACTTCTCAGTACCAGAAAGATCAATATTAAAAGTTGAATCTGTGAAAGAACAGGCTGAGACGGCAGAAGATTTAATGAAAGTTGCGAAAACAATTTTAACAGAAATAATTCTTGATACATATAAAGCTGAACTTGCCGATGGTGAAGAAGATGAAGAGTTTTATAAAGATGTAGAGAATAATATTTCAGAATATGCTTTATTCTTTGCAAAGGTTAGACAAGGTGAAATATGGAATAAAGAAATGGGCAAAGCTGCTGTTAATAAGGCATTGGGAAAATTCCAAAACCCATTATACAGACAGGTTTAGAAGGAGAATAAATAAATGACTTGTAAGTATCCAATAACTAGCAGAAGTTATAAATTTTGTATAGGTTGTAGCGATATAGATTGCTGTGAAGATGCAGTTACTTCCAACATACCTATGCCAGAAGTACAGCCACCAAAGAATGTTATTCCGTCTGCATCAGAAGCAAATAAGATGACAAACAATGCAATTGATAGCTGCACGACACAGCAATTAGCAGAATTATCTAAATTAATTAGGGATGCGATTGCAGATGGTAAATTTTCAATTAGTGAAGATGGTTCTTTAAAACCTGAAACACGAAAGAAATTAGAGGAACTTGGTTATAAAGTTGAGACTGGTACTCAGTACAATGAACCATATTACAGTATCAGTTGGAGAGAAACGAAGTAAATTTCGATTTCATGCGAAGCTTAGAAAGAGAGGAAAATATGAAAATTTTAGAAGGACACGAAAAAGAATACAAGGATTGGTATGATAAAAATAGTGACGGTTATGGTAGAGCTTGTTTTACATATGCTGAAAGATGGGCAGAAATGTTAGAGAACAAGATTGGATCTTCTACAGAAGATGTTATGAAAGTTATTGTTGATAATGCTGATAAGTTAAGTCATGAAGCTGATACTGAGGGCATTACAGGATATATGTATGGATGTGCAGTTAGTATTCTTTCACAGTGTTGGAAGTATGGAGAATATCTTAGAAAGTGGCACAATAAGGAATACAACTATGATGGTGATGGTGTTGTAAATCCAGCAATTTTAACAATCGGTTAAGAGAATATAAAAGCAAAGGAGAAGACAATTAAAATGACAAGTTACGAATTTGAGAAGGCAGCAAAGAATGCAGTGATTCAGACATTGAGTGAAAATATCAGTATTGACCAGTTAGATCTTGTGTGGTTTGCACATGAATTAGGTTATAAGAAGTGCACTATTTGGGGACAGCCAATGGGTGATAGATACGCAGAAGTTACTTATAACAGAGATAAAGATGAGATGTATGTAGACATTTATCAGAAGATTATTAACAACAAGATTTCGTCTGATGAGTTCAATTTTGAAGCGTAAAGGAGAATATACATATGAATGAAACAATTAAAAATGAAGAAGCGTTGGAAGAAGTTAGTCCAGTTGATGAGTATTTAAAAAATTATAAGGAACAGAAACTTGCAGAGTTTTGTGCTCAGAAGGACAAAGAGATTGAGAACCGTAAAAATGAGCGTCAGAAACTCATGGAACAGATTACAGATATGAAAGTTACGGTTAAGCAGCATGACGAAACATGGAAGAATATGGATAGTTTGTATGCTAAGATTAAGCAATTATCTGTAAATGATTATTTGAAGTTATATCATATGATGAATAACGATATTGCAGGAAATTACTCAACAATTACAACTGTACTTCCTAGTCATGTTGGTATTAATGGCAATTGGTAAAATAAGAGTACATGAATCTGACATTTCTTTGGCTTTACAAACCTAGTGTTTATAAGGATTTCAGAGGTCAAAAATTTCAAAAATGCTCAAATCGAGCAAAAATCCCTAATTTTCAATGAATTTTAGAGAATAACAAATATGAGGTGCTGAAAACCCTTATAAATCAATGGTTTTACGGTATCAATATTAAGAAACAGAGAATATAACAATAGAAAGAAATCACTGTTTCATTCGGATTTTGAGGAGGTGAGAAAAATAGAAGACATTGATATTTTTCAAGCAATATTAAATAAGAACTACGATGTTTGTTATGAAATTGAAAAAGGTTGTGGTGAGAGATGGGCTAATGGTGAATTAGTAAATTATAATTCAGGTAATGTAATTTTATATAACCACGATAGACAAGTTATTTATCATATTCCATACAAAGGAATTAAATGGCTATTGCCATGTAAATCTAAATCAAAGTAATCAGTCTTGAACGATTCAGTTCAAAAATCCCAAAAATCAAAATTGAATAGAGAATATAAATATGGGTGGAAGAACAGCATACCCTTGGGTTTTTATACTCAAAAATCACTGTTGAAGATAGATTTTTACATAAATTTATTTTCTGTGTTCCAGTCGCAAGACTGTTCAAATATAGTTATCAAAAAATTTTATTACATATTATAAGGAGGACATTTTTTAAATGGCAGAGACAAAGAAAAAAGGAAGATTATTTGATTTACCTGAGACAAAGGGTGCGTTCCAGTTAAAGGGAGTTGTATCTGGTATGGAGAAGGATACAGCATTTAAGGAAATTAAGACCAAGAGTGGTAAGCCTATGAGAATGCTTAATTTTGGCACAAGTTATCTTGATAGTGAAACATTATATGTCAATCTTCAGGGAATGGAGCAGGAGAATGTTTATTTCTCTAAGAGAGCTGAGAAGAAGGGCGAAAAGGCTGATACTGTAAAAGTACCTTGGGCTGATAGATTCTCTTATAACCGTGAAGGCTATCGTATGATTGGTAAGAATATTGGTGTAAAGAAGAAGGTTGATTCTGAGGGTAAAACAGTTAATGACAAGAAGGTTCTTACAGATTTTGATGCTTGTAAGGAAGTTAAAGAGAATCTGAAAGATGGTGCAAGTGTATTTATTCGTGGAAATCTTGATTATAGCAGCTTTACAGATGACAAGGGTAATAAGAGAACATCTACAAAGCTTGTTCCAAATCAGATTTCACTTTGCTCAGAGGTCAACTTCGATGATGAGAAGTTCGAGAAGCAGAACGATTTCAACCAGGTAATTATTTTCATGGGTATCGAGCAGGAAAAGGATGATAACGATAAGCCAACAGGTAGATTTATTGTCCTTGCAAAGATTGTTACATACAGCAATATTGAGGATGTTCAGTTTATCATTGAGGATAAGGCTCTCGTTAATAAGTTTAATAAGTCACTTAAACCTTACAATGCAATTAAGGTAAGTGGACATATGGTTTCTTCTACTCAGACAGAGACAGTTACAACAGATGATGATGACAATTGGGGTGAAGAGGACAGTATGGATAAAGTATCTGCACCTACAAAGAGAGAGTTTATTATCACAGGAGCAAAGGGTTCTTCAATTGATAAGGAACTTTACACAGAGGAGAATGTAACAGAGGCTATTGCAAAGATTAAGAATGCAAATAAGGCAGAGGAGAGTTTTGGTTCTGACTCTAATGACGATTGGGGAAGTGCTGATGGTCTTGACGGATCAGACGAGGATGAAGCTTGGGATTAAATAATTCTAAGCAAGAAAGAGTTGGTGAAGTGTCATATTCAAAATATGGCACTAAAGCCACTATTCTTGATTACCAAAATAATAAGAGGGTACTTATTGAATTTGATGACGATTATAAGTTTAGATATTTTACTTCATATATAAATTTTAAAAATGGAAGTATAACAAATCCATATGATAAATCAATATATGGTGTAGGTTTTATTGGTAATGGTAGATATAACTCAAAACATATTTCATATCCAATTTGGTTTAATATGATTAAACGATGTTATGGACATAAAAGTTATGATAACGCATCATATTACGATTGCAGTGTAGAACATAGTTGGCATAATTTTCAAAATTTCGCAGAATGGTATGAACAAAATAAATATCAATGTGGTGAAAAACTTACTATTGATAAGGATGTAAAAATTCATGGTAATCGGATATATTCACAAGAAAATTGTATGTTACTTCCTGAAAGATTAAATCTTTTATTTATAAAGGAAAAGCAAGGCGTGGAGATTTACCAATAGGAGTTTATTATCAGAAAGATAGAAATAATTATGTAGCCATGTGTTCTATTGATTGCAAATCTTATTATATTGGTTCATATAAAACTCCAAATGAAGCATTTTTACATTATAAAAACTTCAAGGAAGACTATATCAAATCTAAATTGAGAGAATATATAAATGTGTTACCAACTGATATTTATAAAATTATCGAAGGATACACAATACAAATTTCAGATTAACGGAGGAAATAAAATTGAAGACAAGAGCAGCAAACAAAATTCAGACAAAATTAGTAACATTATTATATGGAGCTACATTTAGCGGAAAGACAACATTAGGATTACAGCTTGCAGATTTTAAGAGAAATGACGGTAAGCCATTTAGAGTAGCAGTTGTAGATGCTGAAGGTGGCGGTGTCGATGATGCAGTTGATGAGTTAGAGGATAGAGGAATTGATACTAGAAATATTCATATCTTTTATACTCAGAGCCTTCAGGAGCTTACTACAATTCTTGACAAGATTAAGAACCATGATACTTTCTATGAGTTTGACGAAGATGGAAATGAAACAGATGAGCCAATTGTAGATGCGGATGGAGAAGAATTTTTCCCAGATGCAATTCTTATTGATGGAACAACTATTTTTCGTTTAACAAGTGAACAGGGATTATTAGAATTATCTAAGAAGAGAAATACCATTAAGGCTGATAAGGACGGGCTTGTAGGAGCTGAAAGATTTGTTAAGATTCAGGGAGCAGATCTTGAGTTCAAGGATTATAAGAAGTTGAACTATTCTGGTCAGAATCTCGTACTTGACTTAATGGCAATTGGTATCAATGTTGTTCTTACAGCAAGAGAAAAAGATGAAACGGTTCAGAAGATGGATAAGAATGGTCAGCAGGTATCAGTGTCAACAGGAAGAAAGGTACATGATAGTTTTAAGGGATTAGATTACAATGTAAAGACTATTCTTCATATGTACCAGGATTCAGAAACAGGTCAGATTTGTGCGGAAGTTGTAAAGGATAGAACAAGAGTACATAAAGCTGGTGATATTCTCGAAGATCCAACACTCCTTGATTGGCAGACAGTCATTGATAAGAATGTTAATAAGAAGGAATTTGTATTAAAGAATGACTTAGATAAAGCCGTAGAGACTGAGCAGGAGATGTATGAGAAGGAAGCAATGGAACTTCATAATTCATTAAAGGGTGATACAAATGCAACAACAGAGTCATCATCTGACGATACAGACATTGAAGCAATTAAGAAAGAGATTATTGCTAAGAGAAATGCACTTCCACCTACAGAGAAGAAAGCAATGAAGGAAAAACTTGAAGCAGCAGGACTTCCTACAGCATACAAGAATGTAACTGATATTGAGATTCTTAATAAAGTATTAGCAATGTTTGATTAAATTTTTTTTAACCTAAATCATCTTTAAATTAGATGATTTAGGTTCTCATTTGGAGAAAATATGGCACGAATAGTAATTAATAAAAAAGAAATTATGTATCCTAGACCTACTTGTTTTTGTTGTAAGTCATCTCTAATAATTTATAGAAATAAAGTGGACAATGATGTTATATATTTTGATGGACATTTATATCATAAAGACTGTTTTATCAATATGAATAAAATAAGAAAAAAATGTTGTTATTGCCATGAAGATATAGATGTTACAGAAAATGAGCATAAACTGGTTTATTATGATAAACATTATTATCACAAGGATTGCTTTATTGAATGGTGTCATGCAACAAAAATTCCAACACCTAAACGAACAAATGCATTAAAAAATTTAGAAAAGTATTTATGCGAGGGAGAAGAAATTATATTAGGACTTCTTAACAAAAAGGGCATAAATAAAGACAATATTGAAAAATTTTCTAATGATGCAAATAAATATATTTCACAATGGTTTGATGAATCTGATTTATGCTCTTTTTTAAGAGATGAATATAATATTGTAAAGTTACCTTGGACAAAAATAAAAGATGTAATCAATGGTACTAGTAAAAAAATAGATGTTCCTATATCTGCAAGTGAATTATTAGACATGTGGGAAAGAAAAATAGATTATTTAAGAAGCTATAATCAAAAGCTAATATCTCAGTCAAATAAGGTAATAACCCCAGAACTATTAGTATTATATGATTTATCTATATTAATAAATAAATATGACAGTTATTTAAGGTGGAAAGAAAAACAGAAAATACTTGAAACTGAGAAAGAAACAGAAAAATCACAGAATATTGTCAGTCAATCAATTGGTTATACTAACGTGTCCAAAGATAGTAAGGCTGATACAGATGATATTTCAGGCTTGGTGGATGATATTTTTGGATAGGAGATAATATTGGATAATGAACATGAATTAAAAGATTGTAATGTGCAAGCAGAAATTCTATTTGTTGGTTCTATAGCAAAGGATTTAGACTTGATTGTAAATTACAGCACATTTATGAGAAGTAAGTATGATTTCTCTGATCCTGCGACAAAGTTCTTTTATGATAATCTTGAAACGTATTTTCTTACATTTTCACAAACATTAGATGAAACAAAAATGAATGTGTTTATGAGTCAGAATGAAGAACGACTTAAATTATATAAGCAGTATAAAGGTTGGAAAACGCTTCAAAGATTTATGACATTGGCAGATGAAAATGATGTGAAAAATTATTTTGATACTGTTAAGAAATATTCATTAGTAAGAGAGTATGGAAGAAATGGGTTTCCAGTTGAGAAGATATTATCTCATAGGAATTTTGATAAAATGTCACCAAATGACATTTACAGAATTATCCGTACAAAAGCAGATAAGATAAATACAGTAATTAATGCTGGTGAAGAAGCAGTTGAGCTTACTGATAAAAACTCATCTCAAATCGACAAATATCTTGAAAAGCCAAATTTCGGCTTACCTTTCCCTTGGTATATGTATAACGAATTTTTTCTTGGTCTTAGAGAGACAAAGGTTCTCTTTGAAGGATTTCTTTCTAATGAGGGTAAAACAAGAAAACTTGTACTTTTAGCAGCTTATGTGGCACTTGTGCAAAATGAGAACTTTTTTCTTATGAGTAATGAGATGGATGAAGAAGACCTTCGTAGTTGTCTTATTACGACTGTTATTAATAATAAAGAGTTTCAAGAACTGCATGGCGTATATATTACAAAGCCTGAGAAAGAGATTGTATTAGGTGTTTATCATGATAAAAATGGTGACATTATCAGAAGAAAAATTGACGATAATGGTGTTTATCTTGAAAGCAATGAGGATTACATAAAGAGAATAAAAGATACGTCAGAAGAATATTGGAATGTAAAAAAAGTTACAGATTGGATTGATAGTAGTGACCGTAAGGGCAAAGTTATGTTTAAAGATGTTGGAGATGATTATAGTCCTGAGAGAATTGAATTTGAATTGCGTAAAGCAAAGATGGTTCAGAACATTAAATATTATGGTTATGACACGTTAAAAGGTTATAACACTGATGATTGGTCACAAATTAAACAATTTGCAACTAAATTGAAAGAATTAACAAAAGAACTTCGTATGAGTGGATATGCAGTATTCCAGTTAAGTGATGATACGGTGTTTACTGATATTTTTAGTTTGAGTAGTAATAACATTGCCAATGCAAAGCAAATAAAGCATGTAGCTGATATTCTGAATATTGGTAAAAAGTTAAATAAGGAAGAATACCATAAATATCAAGTTGTTTTAGAATGTGATTCTTGGGGTGAGCCAGTGACGGAAGATTTGGATTTAAGTAAACAATATTTTTGTATCAAACCAGATAAAAACAGAGCAGGTAGTAAGGACAAGATTATGTTATTTGAGATTGATTTGAACTTAAATATTTGGAGAAATATAGGTTATATCATTAAAAAACCAAAAAATAGTGACTAATTGGAGGGTGGCAGCTTGGATGTAAAAGAGTTGAAGAATTATATATATGAAAATAATTATTGTGAACAGATATTAGAATCCGTTGGTTGCCACCATATCAAATATCATTCAGTTGGAGCATATTGGACTGCTGGTAATCCTGATGGAGATAATAAAGGAGCAATTATTTTATACAATAATGAGTCCCTTATCTGCTTGAATAAAACTCGACAAATGATAAAGGGTAACAGACAAACAGATATTATTGATCTTGTGTGTTATGTCAAAGACCTTACATTTCCAGAGGGATTAAAGGAAATATGCTCAGAAATAGGAATGTCTTATTATCACGATTTTGAAGAGGATATTCCAGATAGTTTTAAAATACTGAAAATGTTAGAAGATATGGATTCTAATATATCAGAAGAAAAAGAAAAACCATTACAACCTATTTCGGAGAAAATACTTTCGTATTATAAGCCTTATGTAAATGATTTATTCTACGAAGACCATATAGATTATGAAACACAAAGAGAGTTTGAGATAGGTTTTGATGAAGAAACAAACCGATACACAATTCCTATTCGTTCTGAGTTAGGAGATTTAGTCGGTGTGAAAGCAAGATATTTTGATAGAAAAGTACCTGATGGAATGAATAAATATATTTATTTAGAGCCATGTGCAAAATCAAAAATTATATATGGATTGTACAAAACTCTTCCTTATATAAAAAGAACAGGAAGGATTTATGTTGGTGAATCTGAAAAATTTGTTGAACAAGCATGGAGTTATGGTTATCAAAACACTGGTGGTACAGGTGGGAAGGAACTTTCACAATATCAAATTGATATGTTGGTTCGACTTGGTGTTGATATAGTTTTATGTTTGGACAAAGATGTAAAAAAAGAAGAATTAGAGGAACTAGCAGAAAGATTTCCTGATGGTGTTCCACTTTATTATATGTTTGATGAAGATAATATTCTTGATGAAAAAGAATCCCCAACAGATAATCCTATTAAATGGAGGCACTTGGTAGAGAATAATATATACAGATTAAGATAGGAAGGTGTGTATTTGAAGTATAGATTATATGAAAATAGCGACAATAATACTTCCAATGTATTAGAGGAAGTTTTAAGAAATAGAGGAGTTGATGATTATGAAAAATATCTCAACTTAGATGAAGATGTTTTAATTCCATACGAAAATCTGGATAACATGAATAAAGCAGTAGAATTATTTATGAAACACTTTAATAACAAGGATAAAATTGAAATACTTGTCGATGAAGATCCAGACGGTTTTTGTTCAGCAGCTATTATGTATTCTTATATTAAGAAAATGAATGCGGATTATCCAGTTAATTACATATTACATGCAAGAGCTAAAGCACATGGACTAGATGATGACATTGTGATATCTGATGATACAAGATTATTGATTATTCCTGATGCTGGCACAAACGACACAGAACAGTGTAAGGAACTTTCAGAAAGAGGAATTGATGTACTTATTCTTGATCACCATGAGTCAGAAGAAGAAAATCCATATGCATTGATTGTAAATAATCAAATGAGTGACAATTATTTCAATAAGGATTTTTGTGGAGCAGGTATTGTATATAAGTTTTTACAGGCATTAGATGCTGAGACATGGAATGAATTTGCAGATGACTATTTAGATTTGTGTGCATTGGCAAATATTAGCGATGTTATGGATATGCGTTCATTTGAGACAAGATATATTACAAATCTTGGATTACTCAATATTACAAATAAATGTTTTCAGGCACTTATTAAAGCACAAGATTACAGTATGAATGGTAAGGTTAATATTCACAATATCCAATGGTATATAACACCTATTTTGAACGGAATGATTCGTATCGGTTCAAGTGATGAAAAGGAATTGTTATTTAGAGCTTTTATTGAAAAAGATGAGTTCTTTGAATATAAAAAAAGAGCCACAAAGGACAAACCAGCAGAAATAATTCAGGAAAGCATTTATGATAGAGCTGCTAGACTTTGTAAAAATGCAAAATCACGACAAGATAAAATGAAAGAAAAAGGTGTAAAAGCTATTTCAGAAGTTGTAAATAGCCTTCCAATAGATGATAAAGTTATTATGGTTGATGTATCTGACTTACTTGATAGTGGATTAACTGGTGTTGTAGCAATTAAAATTGCAGAGCAATATAATAAACCTTGTATTCTACTAAAGAAACATTTTGATAAAAAGACAAAAACAACTGTATTTGGCGGTAGTGCAAGAAATATTGATAATAGTCCAATTGATAGTTTCAAAGATATTGTTAATTCAACAGGATTCGTTAATGGTAAAGGTCATGCAAATGCTTTTGGTATTGTAGATTTACCAGTTGATGATAAAGAAAAAGCAATTAATATGATGAACAGTATTCTTAGAGATACTGAATATGATTCTACATATCGTGTAGATTTTATCTTAGACATTAATCATGTCACAATCCCTTTAATTATTAAGTTATCACAGTTTGAAGATATTATTTGTCAAGGAATTGATGAACCTATACTTGCAATAGAGAATATATCATTGACAAGAGATTGTTTTGAAGTATTTGGCAAGAATGAGGATACTATCAGTTTTATGGTGAATGATATTAAATACATTCAGTTCAAATGTAAAGAAGGTAATCAGCTATATGATTTTCTTCAAAACGCATGGGATGATAATGATAGTATTACATTTAATATTGTCGGAAAACCTTCAATAAACGAATATAACGGTATTAGAACACCACAGATTATTATCGAAGATGTAGCTGTTATTAGTACAAATAGTAACGATGAAGACGATGATTGGTAGGAGGTGAGTTATGTATAGTTCATTACATAACCATACATATTATTCATTACTTGATGGATATGGTAGTCCAAAAGAAATGTTGGATAGAGCAAAAGAAATAGGGTTAAAGGCATTTGCTATAACAGAACACGGAAATGTATATTCCCATATTTATTTTGATCTTATTAAAAAAGACTATCCAGATATTAAAATGATATATGGATGTGAGTTATACGAATGTGAAGATATTGCTGTTAAGGATAAAGACAATAAATATTTTCATTTGATTTGCTTGATAAGAAATGAGCAAGGCAGAAAAGACTTAAATAAGGTTATTACAAAAAGTAACTTTGAAGGGTTTTATTTTAAACCACGATGCACAGTAGAAGATATTAAACCCTATGCTGAGAATTTTGTTATTTCTTCTGCTTGTTTAGCAAGTAAGTTAGCGAGAGAATCAGATTTCGAGAAGTGTATTGAATATGTTAATGAATATAAAGAAGCTTTTCCTCATTTCTTCCTTGAGATGCAGTCGCATTCTCATCAGGATCAGTCTTCATATAATCAGAAAATCTTAGAACTTTCAAAAAGAACAAATACCCCATTTATCATTACAACAGATAGTCATGCACCTAAAAAAGAAGATTTGTATTATCAGGACAAGCTTATTCAGATTGGTAGAAAAAGTAGCAATAACGACAAAAATGCTATCGAAAATAGTGAGGTATATGAAGGTTGTTATATGCAATCTGAAGATGAAATCCATGAAATTATGGATAGTCAGATTGGATATGAAAACGTATGTCTTGGACTGGAGAATACTAATAAGGTAGCAGATTTAATTGAAAATGTAGATATGCCATTTCAGAAACCACAGTTACCTACGTTCCCATTACCTGATGGGTACAGAGATAATAATGAATTCTTATGGCATTTAGTTAGACAAGGTTGGAAAGATAGAGGATACGACAATCTTAGTGAAGATGAACAGCAAGTAAGAAGAACTAGGTTAAACTACGAGATGGGTATTATTCATTCGATGGGGTTTGATGGCTATTTCTTATTTGTTTGGGACTTTATCAAAGCTGCTGAGAAACTTGGAATAGAGGTTGGTAAGGGAAGAGGAAGTGCAGCAGGTTCTTTAGTTTGTTATTGTTGTCATATCACGGATATTGATCCGATTAAATATGGACTCATTTTTGAGAGATTCTTAAATCCTGAACGAGTAGGACTCCCAGATATTGATACAGATGTTGGTAACAGAGATGCAATCATTGATTACCTTGTAGATAAATATGGAGAAGAAAGAGTATGTCAGATTATTAACTACTCTTATATTACTCCAACAGTCGCAATTACTGATGTTGGTAAGATACTTGGATTTCCATATAATCAAATGCAAAAACTTTCACAGAAATTTACATTCGATAAATGGGATGACTGTATGAAAGCAAATCCAAATTTACTTGCAGACAATCCGCAATATGCTGATTTGTTCGATATTGCAAAGCATTTAAGTGGTCGTGTTAAAACAGTTTCTATTCATGCTGGTGGTGTTGGAATCGTTGATACAACAATCAATGATTATATGCCAATGAAAATAGGAACTAAGGGTGAGCATGTAATTCAAGTTGATAAACATTATGTAGAAGATATTGGAATTGTAAAGTTTGACCTTCTTGGAGTAGCAACACTTAATCTTGTGAAGGAAATTAAGGATGATTTGCATTTAGATCCTTGGGATTATGATATTAATAATCCAGAGTTTGAGAATGATAGACCTACATATGAGTTATTAGCAAGTGGTAAGACCAATGGTGTGTTCCAGGTTGAATCAGCAGGAATGAAAGATTTGCTTATTCGGTTAAAACCAAAACTTGAACAACTGGACTTTGAGGTTATATCTGTCATCTTGGCATTATATAGACCTGATAGTATGGGGGCACTTGATGAGTATGTTGAAATGGCAACAGGTGGAAGTAGACCACCATCAATCCATCCAGATATGGATGAAATTTTAAAAGACACAAATTACTGTATGATTTATCAGGAACAGCTTCTTGATATTGTTAAGAAATTTGGTGGAAGAACATACGGTGGTGCTGACTTATTCCGTAAGGCGATTGGAAAAAAGATAGTTGAATTAGTACAGAAAGAGTCAGAAATTCTTCGTGGTGAAATTGTAGCAAACGGATATTCTAAAGAAATTGCTGATAAAATTGCGAATGAATTATCACAAAAAGGCGGTTATCTATTCAATAAATCGCATTCATACAGTTACGCAGTTCTTTGTTTCGAGACAGCTTGGTTCAAAGCTCATTACCCAACTTACTTTTTCAAAGCATTATTCAATCAGAATAAAGATAAAGCAGGTGCAATTAATAAGTATATTCTTGATGCAAGGTATTTTAATGTGGATATTATGCCACCGAATATCAATCATTCTGGAATGAATTTCACAGTTGATAAAGATAAGGTTCTTTTTGGATTATCTGCTATTGGTGGAATTGGTGAATCACTTTCTAAGCAAATTATCGAAGAAAGAGAGAATAATGGTATATACAAATCGTTTGATGATTTGATTCAGAGACTTTCTTTAGGTAAGGCATCTGTTATTGCACTGATAAAATCTGGTGCAATTCCTTGTAAAAATAAGCGTGAAAAACTTATATCATATCTTAAATCAGAGTATCAACCATTAAAATTCTCAGAAGTTCAATCATTGCCTACCTATAAGAAACTCGAAGAAGATTGGAACATTAACTTAAAGAAGTACGTGATTCCTTCATCTGGAAAACGAACTGTATACGATAAGGAAGCACTACTTACTGAATATAACAGATTAAAAAAGATACAATTTGAAGAAAATCAGAAGGTAAGATTCCAAAAGTATATAGATGATAACAAAAAATATCTTGAAGATGAACAGTTTTGGGAATTCCAAACATTACAGGTATTTATCAATGATAATCCATTTGATGCAGCTTATACATTCTTGACACCATTTGAGGATGTACCTGATGGAGAGAAATGTACTTTAGTTGGAATTATAGTAAAGGTTCAAAAGAAGAAAGATAAGAATGGTAAGCAATTTGCATATATAAACATCTATTCAAGTTTTGGACTTGTTGAAGGAATTGTATGGCATAGTCAATTAAAGGAATATGAAGATTTGGTAAAAAAAGGACAGCAAGTAGCAATTCTTTGTAAGAAAGATAGCGAAGAAAAAGTAATTGTAGAGAAATTAAAGCCATATAGCAAATGGCTTGAGTATGTAAGAAAGAAAGGAGTGTCAGTCTAAATTGGATGAAGATGAGATTTATAAATTCACAGCGATAATTACATATGAGCAATACTACTCGGATGATTCAACATGGGGCGTGTTTGGGTTTTCAACGAAAGATGATATTCCATTCTTTACAAAACCTACAAAAACATTCGATCCGTTTGATGATAATAATTCTGCAAATGATACTGATGATAAAAAGATGAGTAAGTTGGCAGGAAAGATGCAACATTTAGTTGTGGGTGGAGAATATGTAGTTAAGGCGAGATACAAAAAGGATAAAAAATATGGCGATCAATATACACCGATTGCCATATATGCCATTATTCCACAAAGCAGAGAAACGCAGCTATTATTTTTGAAGTCAATGATTCCTGAATGGATGGCTGATAATTTAATAAATGCATATCCAAATGTAGTTAATGATGTAGCGAATGGTACATTAAAAACTATTGATTACAGTCTTGTGAAAGGTGTTAGAGAAATTACTTGGAATAAAATCAAGGAAAAAATCATCAATAACTATCTCATTTCTGACATTATCTCAATGCTAAAACCAATTGGTGTCACTTATGCAATGATTAAAAAATTGCTTTCAGAAGAACCAAATCCAGTTTTATTAAAGCAAGAGTTAGAAAAAAATCCATACATCATGACAAAAATTGATGGGATTGGGTTTCGTAAATGTGATGATTTAGCACTGAAGTTAAAACCTGAACTGATTGATTCTACACAAAGACTTGTAGCTTTTATCCAATACTATTTCAAAGACTTAGGAGAAAGTAAAGGTCATACATGGTGTTCTGAGAAGATTTTAAGGGCAGCCATAAGTAACAACATATACGAGTGTTGTAATAAGGTTGATTGGTTATTAGAAAATAATGACTTTCTTCATATTGATAATGGTCGAATTGGTCTGAAATATTATTACGATATTGAGATGCAGATTTATCATTTGATTCTGAATAAATCTCAAATTGAAACAACAATCAATATTTCTGATGAAGCGATTGATAAAGCAATTAAACATGCGGAAGAAGAACAAGGATTTGATTATGTAGTAGAGCAGCTAGACACGATTCATAAGAGCTTACATAGAACTGTTAGTTTGATAACTGGAAAAGCAGGAACTGGTAAAACGTCAATAATGCGAGCAATTGTTAAGGCTTATATGGAGAATAATTATATGATGACAGCTTCAGCACTTTCAGCAATGGCAGCTCAAAGAATTACAGAAGCAACAGAATTTCCTGCAATGACTATTCATAGAACACTTGGATGCCAAGGTTTAAATGATTTTACATACAATAAAGACAATCATTTGATTACAGATGTTGCATTTCTTGATGAGGGAAGTATGGTTAATGCCAGTTTATTTTTACATTGGCTTGAGGCAATTGGTGATAATACAAGAATTATTATTTCAGGAGATCATAAACAGTTACCACCTATCGGATTTGGTAATGTGTTTTCAGATTTAATTGAAATGTTTGATGATTCAGTTGTGAGCAAGTTAGTAAAACCTATGAGACAGGCAGAAAAATCAGGTATTCTTGTTGATGCAAATAAGATTCGTGAGAATATAAATCCTATATCTGAGAAGTTACAGCCACGAATTATTCATGGCGAGTTACAGGATATGTATTATATGTTCCGTACAAATCGACAGTCATTATTTAATATTGCTGTTAAGACATTTATTAAATCTGTTGAATCAGATGGAATCGACAATGTGGTTATTGCAGTACCTCGTAGAAAAGATTGTTTGAATAGCACCAATGAAATTAATAAGGTTATTCAAAATGAATTACTTGGTGATGTTTTAGAGAGTATTGAAGGTTTTGATACAACTTTCAAACTTGGTGCAAAAGTCATGCAAACAGTTAATGATTATGACAAAAATGTATTTAATGGTGAGATTGGTTATGTGACAAAAATCAGTGAAAGATATGATGGTAAGAAAAAAGAAGAATATTGTGAAGTAACTTACACTGATATTTTTGGAAAAGACAAAATCATTGAATACACAAAGAAAGAGTTAGCTGCTTTGGATCTTGCTTATGCTATGACAGTACATAAATTACAGGGAGCTGGTCGAAAGACAGTAATTGGTATTATTGACAATACACATCATCAGCTTCTTGATAACTGTATGCTTTATACATTGCTTACGAGAGCAAAAAAGAGATGTTTATTATTAGCTGAACCAGAAGCATTTTTACAATGTATTAGAACAAGTCACAATAATAGAAACACTTGGATGATGTTAGAAACAGAGAATAATACAGTAGAAGAGTAATTTAGATTTCTGAAACGCCCTATTGATGGGCATTCCAGAGACTCAAAAAGCCAAGGAAAGACGGATTTCAAAATATATTAAAATGAAGAAGATAAATTATAAGTCGTCTTCATCCTCTTCATCATCTCTATGATATTCATCAATCAAAGAATACTCATCGTCACATTCTGGACACACTACATCAAAATCGCCATCTGGTAATAACCCAATATGACCGCAACTTCTACAAACAAGTTCATCATAATCAATTAAAGACATTTTATACCCTCCTAGTATTTTAGATTTAATTAATATTTTAACATCTTATACATACATAGTCAATATAAAGAAAGGTAGATATTATATGGAAACAATCGTAATAAATTTATTTGGAGAACCATCAGCAGGTAAAAGTACATGCGCTATGGACATCACGGCACAATTAAAAAGAAATGGTATCAATGCAGAATATGTTTCAGAGTTTGCCAAGGATAAGGTATATGAAAATAATGGTGAGGTATTTAAACATCAAGAATATTTATTTGGTAAACAATCATTCAAGATGGGTAGAGTTAAGAATAAAGTGCAAGTTATGGTAGTTGATTCCCCATTGATCTTATGTGCTGTATATAACAGCGATAAAGTGTTAGGAGAAGATTTTAATAAGACTGTACTGAATGTGTTTAATTCATACAATAATAGAAATTATCTACTCACAAGACATCACTCTTATGAAAACGAAGGAAGATTCCAGAATGAAGACGAAGCAAAAGAAGTGAGAAAAGAAATTATTGATAGGTTAAATCAGTACAATATTAAATATGAAGAGATTGCTTCTACAGAATCAAATTGTGAATACATAGTGGAAGAAGTTATGGAGGAAATTAGAAATGAACAGTAAAGGACATTTATTTATTAGTTTGGGAAAATCAGCAATCAGAGTAATTGGTGGAATTGTAACATTAGTGAATGGTTCGATCATTCCATTAGCAGTAGGAATTATTGTTGCTGAAGTTGGTGGTGTGTTAGAAGAATTGGTTGATGAGAGATAACAAAAATCCATTGTTTCGTGTGGTGATATTAGGAGACGATAGTATGAGAAGATGGTTAGTAAAACGACCAAATGATGAGGTTATTATGACGATAATGAAGAATAAATGTGATGAAACATATTCTTTTATTAATCTAACAAAAGAACACATTTGTCCATGTAAATTTTCATCAGTGGAAGAAGCATTACTAGATATGGATAAAAAGATAAAAGATGGAACTGTATTAAAATATAAAAAAATAGGAGAATAAAATGGCACAGAATACAGGGAAGAAAAAGGATGGCGATTTTATGCTTGCTATAAAAACAGCCATAGATGAAAAACCATTAAATTACATTTGTTAATATAAATATTTTTAAAACAATCACAACAACTATGCAGTAATAGAGAATACATATGTGGTGGTGGAATATGTAGACACAAGTACGGCTATCGAGTAGAGAGAAATTTGGTAAAACATAAAGGAATATCGCCCACCAGTTAAGTGGGAGTACGGTGGTTCTTCATCCTTGGTAGCCCAAGATCTGTACAACAATGTATATGTAGGGTGAAAATCCTTACCCACATATTATGAATAAAATAACAAAAAATAGGAGAACATATGAGTTCAAAAGATAATTCATATGCAAAATACAGACAAAAAGACATTATTTTTATCTGATGATGTAGACAACGAATCTATTGGTAAATTAACATGGAACATTTTACATAATATTGAAGCAACAAAAAATTTTGTAAAAGGAGATTTTCTATGAATAAAATGGTAATTGAAAAAGCAAATAAATTAATACGTTCACAACAATGTCTTAATGATTTAAGGCAAATAGTTATATACCCATATCCTGAAATGTTCTCAAAAAGAAAACATGATCAAAAAACAGGTTTTTGTTATAACGGTAATTATGTTAGTTTTGCACATTTGGATGATGTAACAAAAGATAAACTTAAAGCTGCTATACTTACTGTCATTGATGATAGGTATAATGAATTAAATGATGAAATAGACAAATTATAAATCGACAGTTTCTTGCGAAAATTAAGGAGGCAAAAATGAACAGAATAACTATTAATGGTAAAACAATCACATGTTCAGGAACTAATGTTGTCATCAACAATGGAAAGGTTATTGTAGATGGCAATATAGTTCAGGAATGCAATAGTGGTGATATTAAAGTCACCATCGAAGGAAATGTAAACAAAATTGATTGTGGTGGTTCAGTAGAAGTTCACGGCAATTCAGGAAGTATTGATTGCGGTGGCAGTTGTAAAGTCAGTGGAGATGTCAAAGGAGATATAGACGCAGGTGGTTCTGTAACTTGTGGTAACGTATCAGGTGACATAGATGCTGGTGGAAGTGTGAGATGTAGAAGATAAGGAGAATAATTTATGTATAACAAATTAACAGACAAACAGTATAACATTGCCATTGGTATTATTTTACTTTGGGGATTTTTAGTGAATACAATAATGTGTGTATTTTTTCAGGACACATTTTGCAACTTAAATCCAACAATGGTATTAATTGGCTACTTTGTAGTTGCATTAGCAGGTATTGGTATGAGTGAGTTTTCAGACAACCCAATTGTGAGTTTTATAGGATATAACTTAGTTATATTGCCAGTTGGTGTAGTTTTAAGTATTTGCTTAAAAGATTATTATATGTCTTCTATTGTACAAGCTTTTATTTTGACTACTCTGATTACCATTGTGCTTATTATTGTATCAAGTATTAAACCAGAAATATTTCTATCAATGGGGAAAACACTATTTATTTGTTTATCAGCAGTTATAGTAATTGAATTTATTATGATTTTATTTGGTAATGTACCTAAATGGTGGGATTGGATTGTCGCATTATTATTCTGTGGATATATTGGATATGATTGGGCAGAAGCACAAAATAATGCAAAAACTTTAGATAATGCTATAGATGGTGCAGTTGCTTTATATCTTGATATCATCAATTTGTTTTTAAGACTGTTGGGAAGCAGTAAAGATGATGATTAAAAGCAACAAGAAGCCATTATTTCATTGCTACGATTTCTATATAATTTTCGTTGCATTTCTTAGAGCAATTCGCTCATCATTTCACAAATAAAAAGAGAATAAATAATTAGGAGGTATATTACTTGCAGATAAGAATAATATCATTCAGTGATAATTATGAAGGGTATAAACTTAAAGGATATGCTGACATAGATAATATAAGTGAATTAATAAAAACACTTAATTATATGAAAGAAAATGACATACCAATAACAATCAATACGGAAGATATTGTTGATACAGATGGAGAAGATTACTACATAAGAAGTTTTAGTGTTGTATTCCCTAAAGTTGGTGGTGAAATTATTCCTCATATAGTTATCTATGTGGAAGAGGTATAAAAAATGAATAAAAAATTATTACTGATAATTATTATCATCTTACTTATTTTAGGCATATTTATCAGCTTATGTATGAGTAAAATGATTTTCAATTTGATAATGAATTCCAGTATGCCCAATTGGTTAAAGTGGATAATACTAAGAAGTTATTAAGGAAGTAGGTGAATACATGGAATGGAATGTATATTTTCATGACTTCAACAGAAATGAAATTATTACATACAACATATTTAGACATTATAGGTTTAATGAAGAGGTTCAGAAATTAATTCATAGTAAAATTGATAAGATGGAATTCAAGGAAAAGCTAAGAAAAGAACTCATGTATTGGTTTTGGTCAAAATGTGAATATGAAATAGTTATATCACCTTGGGTTGGTAGAAATAAAGAAGAAGCTGAAGTTAAGATTGATATACATGATCAGGTAATGTTGAATTTTAATAGATTCGTTGATTACTGCTGGTCATTTAAGGAGAAATAATATTATGGGAACAATTACAATTTTATCAGAAACAACTAAGAATCCTATTACATTAATGGGGCAAAGGGCAGGAGTGTGTTGGGGAGCAAATGTTTCTGACAATGAAAAGAATTTTAAGCGTGGATTAGACTGTATTAAATCAGGGCATGGACGTGTTATGGAATATGTCAATGTAGAAATGATTATTGATGGATATTCCGCTAAAGTTTTAAGAGAATATTATACACATATTGGTGGAGCACCAACAAGATTACAGGCAAGTACAAGATATATTGATTATTCAAAAGGTGATGGTTTTACATATACTACTCCAAGTTCTATTGATAAAAACGGATATTATCCTGTATGGAAGACATTAATGGATACTATCAACCGAACCATAAAAACAATGATTGACAATGGAGTACCAGTAGAAGATGCAACTATGGCGTTACCATTAGCATATTCATCAAAAATGGTAGACAAGCGTAATCTTAGAAATCTTGTTGATATGAGTAGGCAACGTATGTGTAGTAGAGCATATTGGGAATACAGAGAGCTTTTTAGAGATATTTGTAATGCTTTGAGAGGATATTCAGATGAATGGAAGTGGATTGTAGATAATCTTTTTCATGCAAAATGTGACGAGGTTGGATATTGTACCGAAGCTAAATCATGTGGAAGAAAGCCAGAGAGAGAGATGTGATTACTATGACAACTTTTTATATTATTTCGGAAAAAGAATATAAGGAATATAAAAAATTAAAAACGAAAAATAAACCAATGAGAAAATTACTTGGATATGAAAAATTATATTGCCCTGTATGTAATTATGTGGTTGATAATGCTGTTCCAAATCAAAAATATTGCGATAGGTGTGGTCAAAGATTATACAAAAGATTATATAAAAAGAAATAAAAGAGGTGATTAACAATTAGAGATCCGAATAGATTATTTAATTTCTATAATGAAGTGACTCGACTGCAAGTAACCTACATGCCAGATTGGAGGGCAGGGCAATTCTGGTTAAATTTCCTGTCGTGGTTACAGAATAAAAAGAAAATAGATGGTTTCTTTCCAGAAGAGTCAGAATTACTTATATATTTAAAAGAATTTTGCGGAGAAAAGGAGGAAACGAATGGACAAGTTTGATATTGCAGCCAGAGTTAGAGAACTCAACAGAGCATCAGAGGCTTATTACAATACTGGACAACCTATTATGAGTGATTATGAATTTGATAAAAAGATAGAAGAACTCAGACAGTGGGAAGAAGAGACTGGTATTGTATTATCTAATAGCCCAACACATAATGTCGGTTATCTAGTTGCCAATGAACTAAAAGAAGTAAAGCATAATCATCTAATGCTTTCTCTTGATAAAACAAAATCTGTTGATGAATTAATTGAGTTTCTTGGAGATAAAAATGGCTTTTTATCTGTAAAGTGTGATGGTTTAACCACCTCACTTCATTATATTAATGGAGAATTAATTGGTGCAGAAACTAGAGGTGACGGAGTAGCAGGTACAGAATGCCTTCAGAATGTTTTGACAATGAAGAATGTACCAAAGGAAATTCCATATAAAGACGAACTTATCATTGATGGAGAAACAATTATCGGATGGGACACTTTCAGAGAGATTAATGATAAACTTCCAGAAGATAAGAAGTATAAACATCCAAGGAATCTCGTATCTGGTTCATTACAGTTACTTGATAGCAAAGATGCTGCAAGTAGAAATATGAGATTTGTGGCTTGGAGAGTTATCAAAGGATTTGAGCATAAGTCAGTTTTTTTTGATTTAAAAAGAGCAGAAAGTAATGGGTTTGAAATTGTCCCAATGTGGAGTTATTCAAATAATTCTTCAGACAAAGAAAATCTTTCAAAAATGCTTGAAGATTTAAGATATGAAGCTGATTTTCATAATATACCTTATGATGGAGCTGTTATGGCAGTTGATGATTATAAAATTGCTGAATCTATGGGAAGAACGGATAAATATTTTAGACATTCTAAGGCTTATAAGTATGAAGATGAATTATTTGAAACTGTTCTTACAGATATTGAATGGAATACTTCAAAGACGGGTTTGGTTAATCCTGTGGCAATCTTCGAGCCAGTTGACTTAAATGGAGCAATTACTACAAGAGCAACGCTTCACAACATTACATATATTAAAGATATGATGCTTGGAATAGGAGATAGAATTAGAGTCTACCGTTCTAATATGGTTATTCCTAAAGTGCATGACAGTATTGACAAGAGTGGTAATTTTAATATTCCTAGCAAATGTCCTATTTGCGGTCAGCCTACAAGAATTATTAAAGAGAACGACTCTGAAGTACTTATATGTGAGAATCCAGATTGTAAAGGTAAACTTTTAGGTAGACTTGTTCATGCAGCAAGTCGAAATGCGTTGGACATAGAAAATCTTTCAGAATCTACAATAGAAAAATTTATTAATCTTGGTTGGTTAAATTCCATTAAGGATATTTATCATTTATCAAATCATGAAAACGATATGAAAACCATAGATGGATTTGGTAAAAAATCTGTTGAAAAACTTCTTAACTCTATTGAGAAATCTCGTAAAACAACTCTTGATCGTTTTCTTTACAGTTTATCAATTCCATTACTCGGTAAGTCAGCAAGTCAGGATATTGCTGAAAATTGTACAATAGAGAATACTTCAAGTATAGGTAATTTTATGCAAATTATGATTACTGATGGTGCAGAACATTTTAGAAGTATATCAGGTATAGGAGATAGCCTTATAAATTCTTTAAATTCGTATTTCAATATACATTGCTCAGAAATATTTGAACTAACAAAAGAGTTTAAATTTGATGAGCCTAATATAGTCTTAGATGAAACTCCAAAAACATTACAAGGTAAAACATTTGTTGTAACAGGTTCTGTCAATCATTATAAAAATCGTGATGAACTAAAAGCTGATATAGTTGTTCATGGTGGCACAGTTGTAGGTTCTGTAAGTTCTAAAACATCTTATCTTATTAATAATGATATAAATTCCACATCGTCTAAAAATCAGAAAGCAAAATCGCTTAATATCCCAATTATTTCAGAAGAAGATTTTTTAAAAATGATTCAGTAATCAGAGAATATTCTATTGAGATTAATCAATCTCATACTAAGAAAGCAGGTGATAAAGATAAGTAAGGTAAGAAGATTAGTAGCAGGATCGCTATTAACTGCTTCAGCTTTAACTTGTATAGTCCCCTTATGGGGACAAAATAATATACAAACTGCTAAAGCAGCACAGGAAGGTCAGTACATATATTCAAGAGTATTTACTGATTTAAAGAAGAATCTTGAAAAAGAAAAGACTCGAAAAGAGTTAGAAGAAAAAGAAGCTATGGAACAAGTTATCGCTAGGGAATATGAGAGTTTAGAGAGCGAAATTGAAGAATATTTGGGAAAATATACAGATTATCCTGTTCCAGATAATAAGCCCTTTAAATCTTATATGGATGCTGAAACTATTAAGGATAAAAGCTCAAAGCAATATGCCATGAAATCAACATTTCTTCTTGATTATAACACGGGAATATATATGATTGGTAATAGATATGCTTGTGCTTTAGGTTCATTTTATTCAACTGATATAGGAACTGAGTTTGATATTGTCTTAGAGAGCGGAGAAGTTATTCCATGTGTCTTAGCTGATGTTAAAGATGATGAACATACAGACTCTCTTAATCAATATACAGTTGAAAATGGTTCAATTGTTGAATTTGTAGTACATACAAATACACTCATTCCTAACATCTCAAACCGTTGGGGAAATACAGGTGATGTGTCCAAGATAGAAGGATTTGAGGGTGAAATAGCTTATATAAGAATTTATGAAAAGGAGTAATTATGTTAGAAACAACAGCAGTTATTACTTTAGATACGATTCAACGAGTTAAAAATTTTGTTGAAGTAGTTACCAAATATGACGAAGAAATAACAATTAAATCACATAGGTATGAAGTTAATGCCAAGTCAATAATGGCAATATTTTCCCTAAATCTACTTGAACCAATCAATGTGTGTCTATATTGTGATGATTCATTGGTGGTAAAAAGATTTGTTAATGATATGAAAGGATTTGAAAAGATATGATTATATTGGTAGGCAAATCTTGTTCTGGAAAAGATACGGTGGTTAAGGAATTAGCGAAGATGGGTTACAACAAGATTGTAACCTGTACTACACGACCACCAAGATCAGGAGAGATTGATGGAAGAGAATATCATTTCTTAGATAAGATGAATTTCTTAACCAAGATTGATTGTGGTAGTTTTGCAGAGTACAGAATATATGAAACTGTCTCAGGAGTTTGGTATTATGGCTCATTACTTGAAGATTATAGTAAGTCACACTCTGTTATTATTCTTACACCTGATGCTTTAGATAAGGTAAAGAATAAAATTAATGAGAATGTAACTGTTATTTATATTAAAGTATCCAATAGAGAAATTAAGCGAAGAATGCTGAATAGAGATATTGATAAAACTGAATCTAAAAGAAGGTATAGGGCTGACAAAAAAGACTTTAGACATATATCTAAGAAGGTTGATTATATTGTACATAACGAAAATAGAACAGCTTTTGAAACAGCCTTGATATGTAAGGAACTGGATGAAATCAAAGAAAAGAATAACAGAGAAAAATCAGAAGAAAGACAAGATCTATTGCAGTAATAGGACTTGTCCTTATATGGAATGTGTAAGGTATTACAAGAATATTCCATATAATGTATTAATTTTAAGAGAGAATTATAAATTGGACAAGAATAATGAATGTCCAAATATATTATTAGATTGGGGGTGATGACATATAAAACTTTATTGTGATTTTGATGGAGTTATTGTAAATACAATTGCTGCAATATGTGATTTATACAATGAGGACTTTAAGTATTACAGCGATTATAAGTATATTCTTCCAGAACAGATTAAGACTTGGGATTTTGAAGAACTTGACTGTGCAAGTAGAGAATATATAAATACATATTTCAATCAGCAACGATTCTTTGATAAATTAAAATTTATGCCACAAGCTTATGAAACTTTAAGAAAATTCGCCTTAAAAGGTGAAGTTATTATTGTTTCTTCTGGTTATAGTCCTAATCTTAAAGCAAAGGAAAGATGGTGTAAAGAACACCTTCCGTTTTGTCAGTTTATTGGAGTTAATTTCAAAGAATATAATGATAAATCTCATATAGATATGAGTGGTGGCTTATTTATTGATGATTCTGCACATAATCTTGAGACTTCTAACGCAGAGACAAAGATTTGCTTTGGTGAAATTTATCCTTGGAATAAGGAATGGAATGGCAAGCATTGTTGGGATTGGAATATGATTCATCAGATATATAAAGCAGAATTGGAGGATTAAATATGTTAAGAGAGACTACAGAAATTAACATGGATAATATTACTACTGGTGATTGCATTGAATTGTTTGAATGTAAGAATACAAGAATTGTTATTAATGATGGTAATGTTATTGGATTTGAGGAGGAATAAATATTGAAGGTAATTAAAAGAGATGGTCGAAAGGTTGATTTTGACCGCAACAAAATTATAAAGGCTGTTCTTGCTGCTTTCGATGAGGTAGATGGTGAAATTACACCAGAAGCAAAAAGAAAGGCTACAGTAATTACAAATCACATTGAATCATTAAATAAGAAGTCTATGAATGTTGAAGATATTCAGGATATTATTGAAACGATGCTTATGGATGGTAAACGTAAAGATGTGGCTAGAGCATTTGTAATTTACAGAAATGACAGAACGAGAGTGCGTGAGCAGAATACTAATCTTATGAAGTCTATCAAAGAAAAACTTACAGCATCAAACGTTCAAAATCAAAATGCCAATATTGATGAGAAATCATTCGGAGGTAGGGTTGGAGAAGCAAGTGATACTGTACTAAAACAGTATGCATTAGATAATTGTATGTCAGAAATGTCAAGAAATAATCATTTAAATAATGAAATATATATCCATGATCTTAACTCATATGCAGTTGGAATGCATAACTGTCTCAGTATTCCATTTGATAAATTACTTGCCAATGGATTTAATACAAGGCAAACAGATGTAAGACCTGCTCAATCAGTAAGTACCGCATTTCAGTTGGTGGCTGTTATATTTCAGTTACAGTCTTTACAGCAGTTTGGAGGGGTTTCAGCAACTCATCTTGATTGGACAATGATTCCATATGTAAGAAAAAGTTTTTATAAACATTACAAAAACGGGTTAAAATACATCAACGAATCTTTAAATCCTTTATATAAAGAATTTACAGAAAGAATGAATGATACTACGCCAATTAACGAATACACAGATATTGCACCAAAGGCTTATCAATATGCTATGGATATGACAGAAAAAGAAGTATATCAAGCAGTAGAAGGTCTTTATCATAATCTTAATACTCTTCAGAGCCGTTCAGGTAATCAACTCCCATTTACTTCAATCAATTATGGAACATGTACAGAACCAGAAGGTCGTATGGTAACTAAAGCATTACTTGATGTTTCTATTAAAGGTATTGGTAAGTTGCATAAGACATCAATTTTCCCATGTGGTATTTTCCAGTGTATGAAAGGTGTAAATAGAAAACCAGGAGATCCAAACTATGATTTGTTCAGATTTGCATTGCGTTCAACTGCTCAGAGATTATATCCAAACTATGCTAATGTGGATTGGTCTGGTAATGAGGGATATGATAAAAACGATCCGAAGACATATTTTAGCACAATGGGCTGCCGCACAGCTAATACATGGGATATTAACGGATTTGGTCAGTTAAAAGATGGAAGAGGTAATATTTGTCCTGTAACAATTATTATGCCTACATTAGCAATGGAAGCATTGGAAACTTTTGATAAAGGAAACGATTATATCAAAACAACAGAAGGAGAAAAAGATTTAGAAGATTATTTCCTTAGATGCTTAGATAAAAAAATTCATGAAGCAAAAGATATGTTACTTGAAAGATTCGAGTGGATTTGTTCTCAGTCGCCAGATTCAGCAAAATTTATGTACGAGAATGGTGTGATAGAAGGTTATGTTCCAGAAGAAGGAATTGTATCTGCATTAAAACATGGAACATTAGGAGTTGGACAGATTGGTTTGGCTGAAACACTTCAGATTCTTATTGGCTGCGACCATACTACTGATAAAGGCATGAATCTTGCTAAAAAAATTGAAAAGTTATTCTACGATAGATGTGCTGAGTTTAAAAATGAATATAAGCTTAATTTTGGAACATATTTTAGTCCTGCCGAGAATTTATGTTATACCTCAATGCAAAAATTTAAGGATAAATATGGTGTAATTCCTAATGTTTCCGATAAAGATTTCTTTACTAACAGTGTTCATGTTCCTGTGTGGGTTGAAATTACACCAATGCAAAAAATTGATATTGAATCTCAACTTACAGGATATAGTCGTGCAGGATGTATTACTTATACGGAACTTAATGGTAGCGTAAAAAATAATATTGATGCACTTGAAACAATCGTAAATTATGCAATGGATAAAGACGTGCCTTATTTTGCAATAAATGTTCCAAATGACATGTGTACCAATTGTGGATATACAGATGATATTGCCGATGAATGTCCTATGTGCGGATGTAAAGAGATTAGACGACTTCGTAGAGTAACTGGTTATCTTACAGGCGATTACAAGAGTGCATTCAATAAGGGTAAACAACAAGAGGTAGAAATGAGAGTTTCGCACAAAACTTTTAAATAATAAGAGAATAAATAAGTAGAGAGGATATAAAAATTCCTCTACTACTTATTTTAAGGAGTGATATTTATAGGAAGAATTTTAACAGAAGAAACGAAGAAGAAACGAAGAATTGTATTTTATAATAAAGCAATAGATAAGGCTAAGTCAGAAATAGGGAAGAAGTACAATCGACTGACAATAACAGATATTGACTATGAAAAATCATATGATAGTTACTTTAATAAGAAATATCATAAAATATATGTTAGAACTAAATGTGACTGTGGCGAAATACCACCACCAAATCAATTAGCTGCTATTCAGTGTGGACATATTAAATCATGTGGATGTTCCAAGTTCAACAATCCCTTAAAAGTCGAAGACTTAACTGGGCAAAAATTCGGAAGGCTAACTGTAATTGGAAGAGATTTACAACGTGACGAAGAAGAGTATAAAAATGGAACTAGGGCGAATGCACATTGGTTATGTAAATGTGATTGTGGCAACCCACAAATTAAAAGTGTTACAGGATATCAGTTAAAAACTGGACATACACAGTCTTGCGGATGTTATGCTTCTGAACAAATCGCAAAAAGGAACAAGAAATATTCTACTAAAACAAATAAATTTATTGATAATGGTGATAATACATACTATTTATTAGACGATAATAATAACAAGTGCCTTATTGACAAAAATGATTATGACATTGTTAAAAGATGGTATTGGCGTAAAATTGATAAACGTGGCAATATCGACAAAGGTTATTGGGTGACAAATGTAAAAATAGATGATAAATACAATAAATCTGTTTTAATGATTCATCAAGTAATTGCAGAAATAAAATATGGTGAATATGAATCGTCAAATTCAATTCCAGATCACTTATCTCGTGATACTGACGACAATCGAAAATGTAATATCATTCTAAAATCTAATCAAAGAAATTCCCACAATAGAGGTTTAAGCAAAGTAAATACTTCTGGTAAAACAGGGGTAAGTTACAACAAAGAAAAGAATATGTGGACATCATATATAACTGTTAATTATAAAACCAAATACTTAGGTGATTATACAGATCTTAATGATGCTGTAAATGTTAGAAAAGAAGCCGAAAAGAAGTATGGTTTTACGTGTGATGACATTGTAGCAGACTATGACAGGGAGGTAATTTAAAATGAATTATCTCAAAATAGAGCATGAAGATGTATGCAACGGCACTGGTTTGAGAGTCGTTTTATGGCTCTCAGGCTGTTCTCACCATTGTTATAATTGTCAAAATCCTCAAACATGGAATCCTGATAGTGGCATTCCATTTGACGAATCGGCAAAACAAGAGATATTCAACGAACTGTCTAAAGACTATATATCAGGCATTACTTTCAGCGGTGGTGATCCACTACATGAAAATAACCTTGATGAAGTCCTCAAATTAGTCCAAGAAATCCGTAATTCTTTTCCTGAGAAAACTATCTGGTTGTATACAGGATATAATTTTGATCTTTTAAATTCCAAATATAATGAATATAAATATACTCCATTTGCAGCAAATGCAGATGAGTGGCTTACACGATGGGAGATAATTTCCAATGTAGATGTACTCGTTGATGGAGAATATATAGATGAGCAGAAAGACCTATCATTAAAATTCAGAGGTTCAAAAAACCAACGAGTGATTGATATAAAGCAATCTCTCGCTCAGAACAAATTGGTTTTATATTGTAATTAATTTAAGTAAGGAATAATTATGAATAATAAAGAAGCGTTAGAAAAATTAAAAGCATATCTTAAATGCCAGAAAAGACAGGTTAAGGGTATTCATGAAGATTGTAATAATAAGAAGTGTGACAACTGCGATTTATGTTATATACAAGGAACTACAGGTGAACATATTGAAGCTATTGAATCAGCAATACAGTCACTTGAAAGCCATAAAAGAATTATAAAAAGATTAAAAAAAGAGTTAAAGCTTGCCGAAGATGTAGAGAAAAGAGCCGTTAAAGAAAATCCTTTGCAGTTTGATCGTGTTAAAGGATATGCAGCAGGTATTTATAATGCCTTAGAATTTGTAAAAAATGGTGGTAAGGAAGAATAATGAACAAAACAGATATTCAAAAAGGTAAAATGGTCTATTATGCTCGGATGCTTAAGCCAGTAGGAATATATGAAGTATGTGACCTATATGTAAGGACAGTTAGAGATGATTACTTCGTTGGGACAGATAAGCGTGATAAACATGCTTATCTATTTTCTTACAATAAATTGGATAAAACAATATTTAAAACAAGACAAGAGTGTTTAGATACTGTTTTGGAAGCAGAAAAGAACGCTCCTAAAATAAGTGATGAACAAGAATATGAGGAGTATTAATAAGAGAGGTAAACAACTATAGGATATTTATACGATAAGTTTAAAGGAAAATATAGAATCTTATGTCCTGTAAATAAAGATACAAACGATTTTAATCGTAAGCTCAATGGCACATTAGAAGATATTGATTGTTATATATCTTGTCAATATGGTAACAAGGTATTCTATTATGGACATAATACTTTACAAGCATATATTCCTTCTTTAATAAGAGGACATAATATTATTAAAACAATTCAGCAATCTGAACCGTCTCTTATATTTGATATTGAAGAAACGGATTCTGAAATTCTATTTAAGTTCAAATATGTCAATTCAGACAAGGTTAATCCTTTACTAAAACCAAGAACAAGTGGTGCGTCTATAAGCCCATTTTCACCAAAGAATTTACCCCGAAATAAAGACTTTAAGATCCCAGATGATAAATTGACACAGTACAAAGAAATCGTGTCTAAAATTCCTTCTGAGAAGCTTTTAACCCTAAGTAGAATGACACATTCTTATTTACAAACTTTGATTACAAAGAAGACTCCGTGGGAGAATATTAAAGCAGATATGAGACTCAAATGTGTTAAAGGTAAGGAATATATCTACATGATTGACAAATGGGACGAATATCTCAAGTATCTTGAAGATGAAATTAAGGAGATGTAGCGATGAGTGAAGTAAGAAGAATTAAAGTTAATAAATCTGTAACCAAAAATAAGTTGCTTGATTACGGATTTAGGTACAAGGAAAATGGTGATTATAGATTATATGTTCCTGTATATAAATGGAACGATAAAACAACCATATATGCGTATTTCTATGTAAATATGGAAGAAAATATTTTTACTTATGATATTCAGTCAGAAGGTTCTACATATTATCCATATTACAATGAAACAAATAGTGAAGTAAATAGGGGAATAACAGAGAATATTAACACAGAAATAATAAAACTAATCAAGAAAGGAATTTTAAAAACGTATGAAAATAATTAATATTAAGAAAACAGACGAGAATGCAAAGATTCCTACATATGGTAGTGAATTTGCAGCAGGTGCAGACTTATATGCAGTAATACATAGCGAAGAAAATAGGGTAGAAATTCTTTCTGGTGAAACAGCTTTTATTGACACTGGAATTGTAATGGAAATACCTAATGGATATGTCGGTCTTGTTTATGCTAGAAGTGGTTTATCTTGCAAGCAGGGATTAGCTCCTGCCAATAAGGTCGGAGTGATTGATTCAGACTATCGAGGAAATATCATGGTTGCACTATATAATCAGAGCAATGAGACAAGAATTGTATCTGAAGGTGATAGAATTGCACAGATTGTTATTCAGCCAGTAGAACAGTTTGGATTTAAGGTGAAAGAAAATCTCAGTGATACAATTAGAGGAAATAGTGGCTTCGGTAGTTCAGGAAAGGCATAAATATGGAAAATAAGGTTTTAAGCCAAAAGGATTTATATGATATTCTTCCATTCGGAAAAACCAAGATAAAGCAATTAATTAAATCGGGGGAATTACCGTTAATGAAAATTGGCAATGATTATATAACGACATTTTCTATATTGGAAGAATGGATCAAGGAACATATCAATGAAGAAATATATTATTAATCATTGAAAAAATAGGGCAGACATATTATGATTAAGTCATAATTGTACTGCCCTTATATTGATGTAAAGAAAGGTGTGATAATTATAAATAGTATCAATATATCGGCAACTATTAATAATATGAATATAATGCAACGAAAAGATGATAGGTTTGAAGCTAAAATTACAATCAATGGTATTAGAAAAAGCTTTTATGGTAATACAAAAGTAGAAGTAAAAAATAAGGTCAAATCCTATCTTCAAAAAATCAATAATGGTTTTAAAGAAACAAAAAAAATCAGGTTAAATGATTATGTGGAATATTGGCTAAGTAATTATAAATTTGGAACAATTGAAGGCTCTAGTTACACTAGGTTATACAGTGTTTATCAACATCAAGTCAAACCTTATATCGGCAATAAATATATTTGTGATATTACATCACAAGATATAGATATTTTTATTAAGGAATTTGCCAATCCTCCATTAAAATCAGGGAAAAAACCATTAGCTTTGTCTGGGTTAAAAAAAATCATACAATTATTAAACCCATGTTTCGAAACAGCAATTAAAGAAAAAATTATATTTAACAATCCATGTAGCGACATTAAGTTGCCAACAGAAAGTTATCTTGTTATTAAAACTAAAGAACAATTTTCTCTAACAGATAAGCAATTAGAACAATTTAAAAAAGAAGCTGTATCCAAATATAAAACAATAGATGAATATAAAGGAAGAGACTTCTTAGTTTTGATTATTATGTTGAATCTAGGGTTACGAACAGGCGAGGTACTTGCATTAACATGGGATGATTTTAATTTTAAAAATAATATAGTTAAAATTAATAAAACAATACAGACAAAAGTTGCATTAGATTCGCAATGTAAAAAACAGAGTTTAGCTTTAAAAAATTCCACAAAAACTGTCGCAGGTGAAAGATATCTAAAACTTAATGAAAATACTTTACATTATATTCAAGAACTAAAACAATACGACATAAGAAACAACATAAATAGTGATTATTTTTGTTGTTGTAAAAATAATACAAGACAATGTGCAAGAAATCTTCAACGTAGTCTTGATAGATTAACACGAAATATTAAATCGGACGAACATATAACATTACACACTTTAAGACACACATTTGGTTCAACATTATTAAGAAATGGTATAGGAATTGAAGTTGTAAGTAAACTATTGGGACATGCTAATATAACCATCACATATAATAAGTATATTCATGTAATTAAAGAGCAAGAAGCAATGGCAATGAATATGGTAAAAGTTTGCTAAAAAGTGTCGTCAAAGTGTCGTCAAAACAAAATAATACATTGGGAAGCCAGTAAAATCAAGGGATACAAGAGTTTGACGAAAGGTTCGACTCCCCTCTGGTCCATAGGAAAAAGGGAGTGAGGAAGCGTGAGCTTCTTCGCTCCCTTTTTCCTATGGACCAGAGGGGAGTCTTATTAATGGATAAAACATGGCGTAGCCGGGTTTTTGGACAGGGGCGCACGAGGTCCGGTGGACCTCGGCTTTGCGCCGACCGGAGCGGAGCGAAGAATTCGACTCCCTTTTGTGGGGGATGTGGATACACGGTGAATTGGACGTTAAAGCGGAGATACGGCACGAGGAAGTCCAAAAGGGATGAGCAAGAGCGGTGGATTGGATGTTGAAGCGGAGGAAAGGTATGCTGAAGTCCAAAAGGGACGAGCAAGCGTGGCAGATTGGACATTGAAGGAGCGGGAAGGCATAAGGAAGTCCAAAAGGGATGAGCAAGCACGGTGGATTGGATGTTGAAGCGGAGTTAAGGTATGCTGAAGTCCAAAGGGGATGAGCAAGCGTGGCAGATTGGACATTGAAGAGAATGTAAGGTACGATAAAGTCCAAAACACCAGGTACACTTGCCACACAATACTCAATAGCGTAAAATAAGTACAATCACATAAGTAAGGAGGAGCCAGCTATGAACAGAGCTGTTGTTTATTATTCATTATCAGGAAATACAAAGGAAGCTGCAAAGGTTATTGCAAGAAAGTTGGGAGCAAAAATCTTTGAGATAGATTTAGTTAAGCCATTACCTAAGAATACAGTAAGACAGATGCTTGTCGGAGGAATGCAGTCAACATTTGGAAGGAGACCTAAGATAAAAGGTGTTCCTGATAACATAGATTATTATGATGAAATTATATTAGGTATGCCAGTATGGGCAGGAATGCCTGCGTCTCCGGTCAACACATTTATAAAGAATTACGGCGTGGCAGATAAAATTGATGCTGTGTTTACATTCAGCGGTGGTGGTGACAATGACAGATGCCTTCTGCAGCTGTCAAAGAGTCTTAAGAATCTAAAAAATCAGGTTGCGTTAGCAGACCGCAATAGTAATGCTGCAAAGGATAATCAGGAGAAGCTTGAAAAGTTTGTTATGAGTATCAAGTAGAAATTATACAATAATATGGCAGGTTTACGATATTAGTCAGGGGTAGAATATGAGATTTAAAAATGTGTTTTGTACACAATTATATAAAGATACATTTTCTAAAGTTTTAAAAGAAGATGAGTTTACACACGGAGATGAGATTCTGGTTGATATGGAAGAACCAGATGGAGACAGGATATCTTATATTATAATGCACCATGGACATTCCATATCTGATTGCAAGGCATTTGTCACGACAACTGATGAAAATGTTCTAATTGCTGTGTTTGACTTGTGGGGAAAGTTTTATAAATGTTATATCATAAAGAATGATAGTATAAGAAATGTTGAAGTTGAAAATGTTCTTGGCGGTAAGGAGATAAAATTTGATGGTGAATCACAATATGGAAAAATATCTGTAAAAATGGCAGCGGTCAACAGACAGTTTGGCACAGATTTAAAGTTTCAACGGGAACATCTTCAGTTATTTGCGGCGAATCTGCAAAGAATTTCTGAAAATCCTAAGTGCTTTATACAAGATAAAGATCGGGTAAACAGCAACAATAATATTGATAGTGATGAAATAAGCATAGATTTAAGTCTGGTTGAATTGACAGATACTCAGAGAAGACAACTGATAGGTAACAGAAAATTTGAGGATTTCAATCTTGAAAGCCATAATATAAATATAATTTATGGAGTCTATGAAGCTAACAGAGATATTGTATTGACCCTTACAAGCTTTACATCTACAATATTGACCCAAGATGGCGGCGACTATAATTATTGTATTTTGTACAAAGAAAAAGAGTATGGCGTTACATATGGTTTTAACTGGGATGATAAAAAATTAAATGGAATACATAACAGAACACCATTTTGTCAGAATGTAGTTGAAAGCATGGTCAGATATTATGAAGATTCATTTCACGAAAGATCGGAGCTGGAAGAAAATGTTAGAAAAAGATTTGAGAAAGAATATAATATGGAGATACATGATTTCCTTAAATTTTATATAGAAAATGTTATGGATAACTCATAAGAACTACATTTATTTTGTTATGAAGCATAAAGGAAGTAAAAGAATTTGTGCTATAATAAGCATACTAAATATTTACATAGACTGGAGGATACGAACATGGACGAAAATGTAAAGAAAAGAAACGAAGTACTGGCACAGACTGTAATTAATGGCTTACAGTCAAGAAACATGTCAGGATATTATGCAGAGGATAAAGAAGCAGCTTTAAAGCAGGCTTTGGAGTTAATTGATGAGGAAAGCACAATTGCTATGGGCGGTTGTCACAGTGCACAGGAGATTGGACTTGTGGAGGCTTTGAAGGAGGGCAATTACAATTATATAGACCGTTCAAAGATGACTCCAAGAGAGGGACTTCTGGCTTCATATGATGCTGATGTGTTCTTATCAAGTGCAAATGCAATGACAAGTGATGGAATACTTGTAAATATTGATGGCAATTCTAACCGTGTTTCATGCATAGCGCAGGGACCAAAGAAGGTAATCTTCATAGTTGGAATGAATAAAGTCTGTTCAGACCTCGATTCGGCAATGAAGCGTGCAAGAAATATAGCTGCACCAACTAATGCACAGAATTTTGATGTCAAGACACCCTGCAAGACAACCGGAAAATGCTTTGACTGCAAATCACCAGACACATTATGCTGCCAGTTCCTGATTACAAGATACTCACGCCATATCGGAAGAATACATGTAATACTTGTAAATGACACACTTGGCTATTAAAAGGAGACACTATGATTAACAGACTTCATATGGCAATGATTGAATTATATAAAGGAGACGCTAAAAGAATACAGCATTTTTGCAAGGTTCACAGCTATGCAAAGCTGATTGCACAGATGGAAAATGTTGATGACCAATGTCTTTTTATAATTGAAACAGCGGCGCTTACACATGATATCGGGATTCATATATGTGAAGAAAAATATGGTGAGTGCGGAGGAAAACTGCAGGAAAAAGAAGGCCCGGCTATTGCCGCAGAACTTCTTGAAAGGCTTGGCTTTGACAGCGAAGTATCAGAAAGAGTGCAGTATCTGATAGGACATCACCATACTTATAACAAAATAGACGGGATAGATTATCAGATACTTGTTGAGGCAGATTTCTTGGTTAACATATGCGATGATAATCTTACAAAGGATGCAGCATTGAAAGCATATAATAACATTTTTAAGACGGAAAGCGGCAAAAAGATATGCCGGGAGATGTTTGGTTTGTAGATAATGAGAATTAATGTTACAATTAACAAAAATGTGCGTGGGAAGTGGAGTTTATGAGCGATAATAAAAATGTTAATAATAAGGAAAAAGGCTTTGTTGTCGGTGGATATACTTTTAAGACGAAGCAGGAAGCGCAGGAAGCAAAAGATGAGATGAATGCTATTAAGTATCTGTCTGGAAAGACGGACAGTAAAGATCCGAAACAGGTGTATGTGTTGTATAATAAGATAATTGACAGACAGTTATTTTATACATCAATTGGACTAAATTATCTCAAGAATTTACAGCAGTTTCTGTATAATTCACCAGATATTCCAGATGATAAGATTAAGCCGATTCCGGTAAAGAGTGAAACACAGATTGCGATTGACAGAAGACGTGAAAGAAATGAGCATAGAAGTGAGCTGCATACTCTCTCAATTCAGGTGGCAAAGTACAAGAACAATTATATGAGAATTATGATTGTAAATGTGTTTCTTGTTATTGCGTTAATTGCAATGTTTTTTATCCTTAAGACAGGTTCTAATTCTAATGTCATTAATTATGAAGTGAATGTACAGAATAAGTATTCTTCATGGCAGACAGAGCTTGAATCTAAGGAAGCCAAGTTAAAGGAAAAAGAGAAAGAGCTTAATTCAAGGGAAGCGGAGCTTGAATCAAAACAGTCTTTAAAATCATCATCACAGCAGTCAACAAAGTAGTCATAATATAAATATATGAACAGAGTACACATTTTAAACATATTTATCAGATAGTATATAGATAATTAATTCACCGTGAAAGTGAGGACTACATATGGATAAGATGAAGATTTTAGTAGTAGATGATGAAAGCAGAATGAGAAAGCTTGTAAGTGATTTTCTGACAAGAAAAGGCTATGCTGTTATAGAGGCGGCTGATGGTGTAGAAGCTGTAGATACATTTATGGAGAATAAAGATATTGCACTTATAATTCTTGATGTTATGATGCCAAGAATGGATGGCTGGGAAGTGTGCAGGCAGATAAGAAAGGATTCTAAAGTTCCTATTATAATGCTTACAGCAAAGGGTGAGGAGATGGATGAACTACAAGGTTTTGAATGTGGAGCTGACGAATATATAGCCAAGCCATTTTCACCTAAGATACTTACAGCCAGAGTTGATGCAATTATAAGACGAGCATATGGTGTTGACAGCAACGAGATAATTGAGATTGGCGGAATTACTATAGATAAAGCGGCACATATCGTTAAGATTGATGGTGAAGAGATAGAGTTAAGCTATAAGGAGTTTGAACTGCTTACTTATTTTGTTGAGAATAAAGGGCTTGCGTTGTCAAGAGAGAAGATTCTTAACAATGTATGGAATTATGATTACTATGGTGATGCAAGAACTATAGATACCCATGTTAAGAAATTAAGAAAGAAGATGGGGGAGAAGGGCGATTACATCAAGACAATCTGGGGTATGGGCTACAAGTTCATTGTTGACTGATTCTGCGTATAAGGAAGGCAATTAAAGATGAAGATACATTCAATTAAGTTTAAGATTACACTTCTTCTGGTAGTTACTGTTACATGTCTTGTGGCAATGCTTATTGGGTTTAACAGCATTTTTTCAGAGAAAGTGTATATGAACCGTAAGCAGAAGAGCATGATTAATTCTTATGAGAATGTTAATGAAATCATGCAGAAATATACTGATTTACAGATAGATAAAGATACTATGTGTGCTGATATGGAGAATATATCTACAGCAAAGGGAATATCTGTGCTTGTAGTTGACAGCAGCTGGTGTACCATATATGTAAGTACTCAGGGAGATGATTCAATGATGGAACGTCTTCGTATGAGTATATTTAATGGAGATATTTTTAAGAATAATGGCTCACAGGATAAAGCACAGGAACCTAAGGATCAGGAAGATGATTCAGATAACCCGGCAGACAAGGATGATAAGAAGGAGCATAGAAAGCGTCTGGAAGATATTATTGATATGTCAGGTACATCACTTGTTGAGAACAGGACAATCATAAGTTCCAATGATAATTACACGTTACAGAAGGTGTATGATGAAAGGCTTGGAGATTACTATCTTGAGATATGGGGTACACTTGACAATGGATATTCAATTATATTAAGAACTCCTATCCAGGGAATAAAAGATAATGTAAATATATCGACAACTCTTATTAAGTATGTTGGAGGAGCAATTCTTGCTGTTGGTATAATTGCAGCATTTGTAGTATCAACATATATTACCAGACCGATTAAGCAGCTTTCTAATATTGCTGAGAAGATGTCAGAGATGGATTTCAATGCAAGATATGAGGGAAGTGATAAGGGAGAGATTGGTCTGCTTGGAAAGAGCATGAACAATATGTCTGAGAAGCTTGAACAGAATATTGCAGAGCTTAAGAAGGCTAACCTTGAACTTAAGAAAGATATTGATAAAAAAGAAAAGCTCGAGATAATGAGAACAGATTTTCTTTCAAATGTATCTCATGAGTTAAAGACTCCTATTGCACTTATACAAGGATATGCAGAGGGTCTTAAGGAAGGCATAACAGATGATCCTGAAAGCATGGAATTTTACTGTGATGTTATTATGGACGAGGCAAACAAGATGAATACAATGGTTAAGAGACTTCTTACACTTAATCAGATTGAATTCGGAAATGATGAGCCTGAGATGGAGAGATTTGATATTAATGAGCTTATTGCTTCTGTAGCAGATGCCAATGCAATAAGAGCGGGACAAAAGAATATGAGTATAGTATTTGATAACCGTAATGAGCATAATTTTGTGTGGGCTGATGAATACAAGACAGAGGAAGTGCTTACTAATTATATATCTAATGCGCTTAATCACTGTGATGGAAAGCGTGCAATTGAGGTGAGAACTGAAAAATCAGAGAATGGAGGAACTATTACCGTTACTGTATATAATAGTGGAAAGAATATTGCTGATGAAGATCTTGAAAGAATATGGGAGAAGTTCTACAAGACTGATAAAGCGAGAACAAGAGAATATGGAGGTAATGGAATAGGACTGTCTATTGTAAAGGCTATTATGGATTCAATGGGGCAGGAATATGGTGTCAGAAATGTATCTGATGGTGTAGAATTCTGGTTTAATCTTGATTGTAAATCATAATATGATATAATTGTTATCAGTGTATGAGAATAATTTGTATATTCATCATGAACGGTGATAATAATTATAAAGGGAAATTGAGGAAATATATATGAAAAAAGTTATAACAGGTCTGCTTGTGATTTTGTGTATATCTGCACTCACAGGTTGTGGCAAAGATGATGTAACATTAACCAATGAAGATAATGATCTGGTTGCTGAGTATATAGCAGGAACGCTTCTTAAGTATTCATATGATAATGAATGGAAATATCAGAAGCTTAATTCAGCACAGAATGGTGGAGGTACAATAAGTTCGTCTGGTAAACAGAAACCGTCACAGACACAGTCTGCAATTACAGGACATAATAATACAATACAGACTACTAAGGCGTCAGGTAATTCAGCGAACGCATCAGCAGATTTATTAACAGGGCTGCCAACTGCACTTGGATTTAATGGTGTGACACTTACATATAAGGATTATACTGTGGGAAATCAGTATCCGGCAGAGAATTATGTGGTTTCAGTGCCGTCACAGACAGGCTGTAAGGTTGTTGCTGTTGAGATGACACTTACTAATACAAGTGGTTCAACAGTTAATCTTACATCATCAGGTGGTGTTGTATTAAAGCTCACAGCTGGCTCAACAGCTGTAAGCAATTATGCTTCAATGCTTAAGAATGATATTACAACACTTAAGAATGTTTCACTGGCGGCAGGAGAGAGTAAAGAAGTAGTTGTATTATTTCAGGTAAAAGAAAGCGATGCCAATTCATTAGCCGGTTTGGTTATGTCGGCAACATCATCAGGAACATCGCTTGGTTCATTAACAATCAATTAAGAATGCATAACATTTTCAATGTTGTAAAAGGCAGCTTGTGCTTCATCTAACTGATGAACATAGGCTGCTCTTTTTTCAGGCTTATATCCATCGCCATGTCCATTATATTCAGCATAATATACAGTTTCATGTGATTCAGGCTTATTCCAGTCAGTGAAGCCCTCATCAATAATCTGGTCGGAATATTCACAGTTAAGAAGAACAACCTTGGCATGAATTCTCCAAGGTCTGCTTAAAGCAACGCTTTTAGGCGGACAGTTTCCTGTAAATGTGCAATTATCAAATACATAACCAAAAGCCTGACCTTCATATGTTGAAGGTGCAGTATAATAAGAGTTGATGGGTTCATTCCGGTTTAATGCAAAAAGTGTGCAGTTTTTAAAATAAGCTGTGGCACTTCCGAAAATAAAATCAATTTCACCACATATAAAGCAGTCTTCATATAACTGGTGAACGAGCTTTCTTTCACCGTCTATTGTTGGACCTGTAAAACCACCTGGTTGTTTTTCTTTAAGAGGCAGCGGACCGGTAAATAAAGTGTCCTGATGACCGAGGATTTTACAGTGCTTAAATGTGATGTTGTCACCTTCAGCGTATACGGCAATTGCCTGACCGACATTATCACCAAATCCGGCACTGTTTTCAAATGTTATGTTGCTCGCGGAGAAATTATCGGCATATACAAGAAATGTATAGGAACGGAAAGTTCCACGCTTAGAGCCGTCAGGCATAATCATTCTTGCATAGAAACCCTCAGTAATAATAGTTTCGTCTGTATCTTCACCAATTAAGGTAATATTATTTTTCCGGATTTCAATACGTTCTTTATATATTCCTTTTTTGATAAATATAGTTTCGTTGTTATTATCAGAAACAGAATCAACTGCTTTCTGTATTGAATCAAAATCACCAGAATTGTCTTTAGCTACCGTAATCATAAAAATGCATACCTCCTATTTTTGGCTATTATAGCACACTGGACATTAATAAATAAAGCGAGTATAATTCCATTCGTTAAAAAAATTGTAGGAAATAGAGATTATGATAAGAATAGTAGAAGATATGAGAGATGTTGATATATATCTTTCATTAAGAAAACAGGTTGGCTGGATTAAGCTAGATGGAAATCAGGCTCAGAGAGCATTGGATAACAGCGTGAAAGTATTTACAGTATATGATGATGACAAGCCTATAGGAATGGGCAGAGTGGTTGGAGATATGGCTGTTATAAGCTATATCCAGGATTTAATAATAATACCGGAATATCAGAGTAAGCACATAGGAAGCATGCTTATAGAACATATAATAGCTTATGTCAAAGGAATTACCCAGGAAGGCACAAGAATGATGCTTTGTCTGATGTGTGCCAAGGGCAGAGAAATATTCTATGAAAAGCATGGATTTATCGCAAGACCGACACCAGAACTGGGACCGGGAATGATACAGTATATATTACAATAGCATTGTAAAATGTAATGTTAACTGAATGTTAACTTAAAATAATAATAGGTTGACAATAGCTTTTTAAGTGTGTACAATAACAAATGTTGTATTACTACATTTGAAAAGAGGACTTTAACTATGAAAAGCAAAAAAGTTACTATTTATCAGCTGACATTTATGGCTATGATGGCAGCAGTTACATGTATTCTTGGACCACTTTCAGTTCCAATTGGTCAGATTCCAATATCTCTTACTAATCTTGTGATTTATTTCACAGTATTTGTACTGGGCATATGGGCAGGAACAGGAAGCTATGGAATATATCTGCTGCTTGGTGCTGTAGGACTTCCTGTATTTTCAGGATTTGCTGGTGGATTAGGAAAGCTTCTTGGACCAACAGGAGGATATCTTATAGGTTTCATATTCATGGCACTTATTGGAGGAGCTGTGATTGAGCTTTCACACAGAAATATTTTTCTTACAATGTTAGGCTGGGTAGTTGGAACTGCTGTTGCATATGCATTTGGTACGGTATGGTTTGTATACCTTATGAAATGTTCAGTCACATATGCACTTACAGTATGTGTATATCCATTTATCGGATTTGATATTGTTAAGATAGTTATTGCAACACTTCTTGGAAAGACAGTAAGATATGCAATAACTAAAGCTGGTCTTATACAGAAAGCAGCATAATAAGTAAAAGAAAAAGGTGTCTCCGGATTAATGGAGACACCTTTTTGAGTACAATGCAGAATTAATTATCTGAGAGTCTTAACATACTCAGCAATCTTCTCATCCTTGCAGTTAGCAAAGAAAAGTTCCTCGAACTTCTCACCTGCAACAGCACCCTTAACGAGATCCTGATCAAGCTCCTTAAGAACTTCTACGAGATCCTGCTTAAGAGTAACAGCTCTTACGCCATCAAGAATCTTCTTGTTTCTCTGTTCTGGAACAACTCTTTCCTTAGGATATCCGCCACCTGGTTCACCCTCGAAAAGCTTTTCAAAGATGTATGTGAGGTTGAGTTCTGCACCCCATCCGAAGCCCTTTGCAAATGGAAGAGCGATAGCGTTACCATCGTTAATCTGCATGAACATATAAGCGTCTGAAGGATCAACAACATGTCCACAGAGAACTCCAGGAAAAGAATTAAGTGCTAACATAGCACCTTCACCAGTACCGCAGCCTGTTACTACAAAGTCAGCAGCACCGCTGTTTAAAAGAATAGCAGCAAGGATACCGTTCTGTACGTATGTAAGCTGTGCTTTATCATCAGCTGAGTACATACCATAATTATCAACTGTATGTCCCTTGCTTTCTGCAACCTTCTTAAGTGATGCATAAATCATTTCATTCTTTGCAGCCTGGCTGTTTTCATTAATTAATGCGATTCTCATTATGAAATCTCCTCTTTTCTTATATTCTATATAAACTATAAGCTGTGGGTCTGTTTTTGTCAAATGTGTATACTGAAATAATACATTTACCAAATGCGTACTTATGTGTTATATTATACAGAACGAATTAAGTTGAAAGAGGTTAGATAATATGGCTGAAAATAAAGATTCCCAGGCAGCATTTATGGAGGCTGTTGGAAGTATTAAAGAATACGCCAAGGTTAATGGCAATATTGTTACAAGAGAGGATGTACACAGCTTTTTTAAAGATATGGCATTGGATGATGCCAAATTCCAGATGATTTCAGGATATCTGATGGCTAATGGAATTAAGATACAGGGCGAAGACAGCGTAGATAATGAATTTCTAAAGCTGATGGAAAGTGCCTCAGATGATAATATTGATGAGTCAGGACAACATATTTCTAAGGAAGAACAGGAAGATAAGAAGGTTGCGGATGATATTGTAAGTCATCTTGATTATGAAGAGGATGAGAAGTATCTGAAAATATATCTTCAGGATATATCAGGAATACAGCCTATGACAGATGTTACAAGATCATATCTTCTTATGAACATAGTTGAGGATAATGATAAAGAATCACTAAAACTGCTTACAGAAAGTTATCTTGAAAAGATTGCGTCATGGATAGAACCATTCAGAGGAAAGGGAGTTCTTGCATGTGACCTTGTACAGGAGGCCAATCTGGCTATGACAGCATATATAGGACAGCAGGAATGGCTTAATAATTATGAGTGGAAGGATAAGATTAAAGAAGGTGGACAGGAAGACCTTCTTAATGTGCTTAAAGGAATTGACGAAGCAGTTAAGGAGCTTATTGAAGGCAGTCTTAATATGCTTATAGATGAACAGACGGATGTTAATATGGTTTCGGGAAAAATTCTCAATAAAGTCAATCTTGTAAATGACTGGGGAACAAGACTTAAAGAAGAATTAGGAAGAAAACCTACGGTGGAAGAAGTAGCAAAGAACATGGGAGTTGCAGAAAATGTGGTACTTGAGGCTATCAGGCTTTCAAGTGAAACAATTGAAGATATCAAGTACGAAAAGACGGTTCCTAAAGAATAACTGATTAATAAAATTAATATATACACGATTTCGAGAAAAATTTAACAATTTTTTATTGATTTTAATTAGGGCATGGTATAGAATTAAAAAGAATTTTGTAATAATTTACAAGAAATTATAAGAAAAGAGGTTTATGTAAGATGGCAAAAATCGATTTAAGCAAGTATGGCATCACAGGTGCTACAGAGATCGTCTACAATCCTTCTTATGAATTATTATTCGAGGAAGAGACTAAGTCTACTAACGAAGGTTATGAAGTTGGTAAGGAAAGCGAACTTGGAGCTGTTGATGTTATGACAGGTATCTATACAGGTCGTTCTCCTAAAGACAAGTACATTGTTGTTGATGAGAACTCTAAGGACACTGTATGGTGGACATCAGATGAGTATAAGAACGATAACCACCCAATGTCAGAAGATGTATGGGCTAAGGTTAAGGACATCGCTAAGGCAGAGCTTTCTAATAAGAAACTTTTCGTAGTTGATGCATTTTGTGGAGCTAACAAGGACACAAGAATGGCAGTTCGTTTCATCGTTGAAGTTGCTTGGCAGGCACATTTTGTAACTAATATGTTCATTAAGCCAACAGCAGAAGAACTTGAGAACTTCGAGCCAGATTTCGTTGTATATAATGCTTCTAAGGCTAAGGTTGAGAACTATGCTGAATTAGGCCTTAACTCAGAGACATGTGTTGCATTCAACATTACAAGCCATGAGCAGGTAATCATTAATACATGGTATGGTGGAGAGATGAAGAAGGGTATGTTCTCTATGATGAACTACTACCTTCCATTAAAGGGTATTGCTTCAATGCACTGCTCAGCTAACACAGATAAGAACGGAGAGAATACAGCAATCTTCTTTGGTCTTTCAGGAACAGGTAAGACAACACTTTCAACAGATCCTAAGAGACTCCTTATCGGTGATGATGAGCATGGTTGGGATGACAATGGCGTATTCAACTTCGAAGGTGGATGCTACGCTAAGGTTATCAACCTTGATAAGGAATCAGAGCCAGATATCTACAATGCAATTAAGAGAAACGCTCTTCTTGAGAACGTTACACTTGATGAGAATGGAAAGATTGATTTCGCAGATAAGAGCGTAACAGAGAATACTCGTGTATCTTACCCAATCAATCATATTGAGAATATAGTAAGACCAATTTCTTCAGCTCCAGCAGCTAAGAATGTAATCTTCCTTTCAGCAGATGCTTTCGGAGTACTTCCTCCAGTATCTATTCTTACACCAGAGCAGACACAGTACTACTTCCTTTCAGGATTTACTGCTAAGCTTGCTGGTACAGAGAGAGGAATCACAGAGCCTACACCTACATTCTCAGCTTGCTTCGGACAGGCATTCCTTGAGCTTCATCCTACAAAGTATGCAGCAGAGCTTGTTAAGAAGATGGAAAAGAGTGGAGCTAAGGCTTACTTAGTTAACACAGGATGGAATGGAACAGGTAAGAGAATCTCTATTAAGGATACTCGTGGTATCATTGATGCTATCCTTTCAGGTGCTATTAATACAGCTCCAACAAAGAAGATTCCTATGTTCAACTTTGAAGTTCCTACAGAGCTTCCAGGAGTAGATCCAGCAATCCTTGATCCAAGAGATACATATGCTGATGCTTCTGAGTGGGAGACTAAGGCTAAGGATCTTGCTGCAAGATTCAATAAGAACTTTGTTAAGTACACAGGTAACGAAGCTGGTAAGGCTTTAGTTGCTGCTGGTCCACAGCTTTAATTTTCAATCATTACAGAGTTTGAATTATGATTATATACCTGCGTCTGAATTGTATTCTTTCGCAGGTATATTTGAATTTTTTTGACATATAATATTGTGTAATCAGTAAAGAAGATGTATAATCAATACATCGGTACAGATTACGTATCAATAGAATATTTCCTGGGACGTTCGCAAAACCACATTATTTTGATCCTACATTTCATCGACGGGATTCCTATATCTCCATTCCAATGTCAAGCCTCCTTAGTCAGTGGAAGGCAGCGGTCTGGATGCGGTTACCCACCTAGCATTGCTAGGAGTCGAAAACGTGGGGAACGGCGCTTTGGGATTATTGATTTGACATTATAAGTTGTAAGTATCTTTATATAAGTATTTATATAAAGAATCTTACAACTTTTTTATTTTCTGTAATATATAAGAGTACAAGAGCATATATATGATGTCAGGAGCAGAATTTGTTCTTTATATATTAACAATAGTTAATGAAAGGTATAGCTTCTAGTATGGTTAAGACGGTTGTTATCAGAAAACGGAATATAATAATGCATGGCATAATAATACTTGTACTAGCTGTTGCATCCATTGTCCTAAGGACATATCTGACAGATAACAGCCGCAATCAGGATTATGTAACATATGCACAGGCTGCAAGGATGATATCATATGCACAGATAGATGATTGTGATGCGTTTTCCAGTGATATGGAATGGTACAAGCCTTATATGGAGTATGTCAACATAAATGGATACATGAACGCTGCAAATCCTAACAGTTATGTCAAATATAAAGATGTAAGTATGCTGGCTCGTAGAATAAATGCAGATATTGATTGTTTTAAGTCTGAGGGGATAGAATCATATATAGATATAGAAAATGATAACCGACCTGTAAAAAATGATGTTTTTATAAGATGCTTTCAAAATCTCTGCAAGTATTTTAAGTATGGAGATGAAATAGAACTTAAGCAGATGGGTGTGTCAGGAGTGCCATCAGATAATGTAAGTGAAGAGTGGACGGTGTGTACAACTAAAGGCACATATATATATGACGGTGTTATTATACAGCCATATGTAGATACAACGATTGGGGCTCTTGTAAGACAAAACAGGCTTTTATGTGTTGTTGATAAAATATCAGATGATGTTAAGTACAGGAATGTGCTGCTTAAGACTTATGAAAATGGATATGTAACTGTCAATGTATATGGAATGATTAAAAAATATAAAGTACATAAAGTGGAGGGCTTTATTGAGAATAGTCTTGCAGATATAGATATAAGTAATGGGAAGCTTAAAGGAATAGATATAAAGGATGATAAGATAAGCGGTAAAGTACTATCCTTTAATGACAGCTATATTGAAATAGAGGGTTATGGAAAAGTTCCTGCCGATAGTAATTTTATGATATATGATATTACACAGGGCGATAAAGTGAGTGGTTATGATTCTATAATTGTAGGGTATTCTCTTGAGGATTTTGTTGTGGCGCAGGGGAAAATATGTGGCGCGGTAAAGGGAAGGAAGCTTGTTCAGACAAACATAAGAGTAATGCTTAAGACGTCAGGCTATAAACAGCTTTTTCATGATTCTGTAGAATTTGTTTCTGATTCGGTCATACATGTTTCTTATGATGATAATGTTATTGACATCATGCAGGGAGAACATATCGTTATTGATAAGAATGATGAAAGATTCACCACAGGAAGAATAAAATTATGTACAGATGATGGAACTATATGTATAGAATCAGTTAAGAGAGGTCAGGGCAGACCGAAGTACAGCGGCACTATAGAGCTTGCGTTATACGAGGAGGGAATAGCCGTTATTAATGAACTTGATATAGAAGAGTATTTAAAATGTGTTGTTCCAAGTGAGATGCCGGTGTCATACGGAGTCAATGCCCTTAAGTGTCAGGCAGTATGTGCCAGAAGCTATGCATATACACAGCTTGAAAATAATTATTACGGTGAGTATGGCGCACATGTTGATGATAGTGTAGCATTCCAGGTTTACAATAACACTTATAGAAATGAAGATGCTGATAAGGCTGTAGATGAAACAAAAGGAAGGGCTGTATATTATGATGATGAAATAGTTAAAACATATTATTATTCAACGTCATGTGGTTATTCGACAGATGTATGTGCATGGGGGAGCGATGATAGCTGTTATCCAATGTATGGTTCAACACATATAGCAAGCGGTAGTGATGATGCTGATATGAGTGATAATGCAGAGTTTGAACGTTATATAGAGGAATCACATGATTGTGATTATGATAGTGGTTTCCCACTTTATAGATGGAATACGACAATAAGTGCCAAAGATATATCTGATAATATTAATTCAAAGCTTGCATATGCATCTGGCAGGTCATGTGTATATATTTACAATGAGAACAAAGAACTTATACCAGGCAGCGTAAGCAG